>ENA-UOOK01000177-UOOK01000177.1-fermentation-metagenome-genome-assembly--contig:-NODE-177-length-79037-cov-6.136689_pt1 | contig 79037 bp, 60 predicted proteins | sample MGYA00245777_ERZ724023 | MGnify/ENA primary metagenome ERZ724023 (study PRJEB28704, sample SAMN03018312) | fermentation metagenome | biome: anthropogenic terrestrial biome; feature: soil; material...
CGATCAGAGGCCTTGCCTCATTTAAGTAAGATAAAGAATAAAAGCTTGAGATTTTTTAAATTACTACGACATTACAACAGATGCTCCGAATTTCATTACGGATTTCGCACTGATAGCGCTACGGGTTAAGCTTTTTAATACAACCTCAATTTCGCATATGCTGTAAACCGGGCACTGAGGATGCGACATCTATTTGGGAAACGGTAAGCAAAGTAGATATTAAAAGACTTCTATGCTGCGAGCGCCCTTCTGCAGCCATACTGTAAGGGATGCTCAATAACTCATCAATTATTTCAAGCCGTCTTCATCAGTAGTTATGGTAATGCATTAACAAGGGATTATATCTTAGGAAGAGCACATAGACGAATATATAGGCTATCTTTTCTTGACAATATATTTTTTCGTCTGCAAGCTTCTTTGACGATTTTATTAAATATCCTTGCACTTATTCTACACTTTTTTGAGCAAAACAACTGTATAATGGGTTATTTTTGCGTCTTCAGCAAGCCCTACCGTAAGACAGTTTAAGCTGCTCTGGCGGCTATAGTAGCCTTAAGACGTACTGAGCGGTTCTTTAATAAGATATGCGGGTACCAAATCAATCAGGCCTTGGGTATGTTACTATTTGCGCAAGGCCTTATTTATTAGGTGTTCGATAGCGCCGGTTTTTGCTGGAAGGAACAAAGGAAAAAGAATAGTGCAATACAAGATCCGGGCGTGCAAATAAGGAGATGAACAGCAAGAGAATAGAGCTCCTCCATAGCAGAATGAATCCCTATAGGCAAAATTTGATAATCCAAGAGGCATTTACGATGTTGACTTCCCAAATTGATTGATGGTTTACCGCAATATATCAGAGTTTATCTGCCTAAATTGTACTGCGAAAGTTGAGTCCAATAAGAAATATAAATATTTTTTTTCACAAGGAAGGATTTTACGACATCATGACGAAATATAAACAATAAAGCTATGTAATCGTTTTACGTGAATTGATTTCAGCATAAAGAGAGGAAAAAACCGTGGTTACAATTTCTGACGTGGCGAAAGAAGCTGGAGTATCTCAGGCAACTGTATCTAGAGTTCTCAATAAGAAGAAAACAAATATCCCTATAAGTGAGAAGACAAAAAAGAAAGTTCTTGAGGCAGCTGAACGCCTGAATTATACTCCCAATCGAGCTGCACAAAATCTTAGGACAGGTTCTACAAACAGCATTGGTTTCTTATTGTGTGAAAGACCATTTAGCAATCAACACTATTATATTATGCTGAAATATTTAGAATCGGAGTTGTCAAAGAGGGGTAAAAATCTACTTTTTTCGATTTACAATCCAAAGGAAGAATTACCACAAATGATAATAGACCGAGCTGTAGATGGATTGTTTTTAGCAGGAAAAGTAACGAAAAGTTTAGTGGAAAAGGTACAAAAATCAAAAGTTCCATTTATTGTATTGGGCAGTATGGCAGATGAAGCTTGTGATATAAATACAGTATCTGGTGATTTAACTCATAATATAACTATGGCTTACGATTATTTATTAGCAAATGGGCACAGGGATATTTTTTATTTTTCTGATTACAAAGAGCCCTTGTTGGTGGAAAAGATTCGGATAGCTTGTAAAGATGCATATCAAAAAAAACAACTGCTCCCAAGAACAGACCTTATAATAACAAATTTAAAAGAGCCTTACTTCGCCATCAATGAGATTCTTTCTGAACATCCCGAAGTTACAGCGCTTATTATACAACAGCATTATGTGAATGTCATAATGCGTATATTTGAACAGAAGCGATTGAGCATTCCAGAACAAATGAGTTTAATAATAATTGGTGATGAAGCATTAGATAATTGGCAACGTGAATATTATACTTATATTTCAAGTGCGACAAAAGAGTTGGTTGAGTGTGGTGTAGTGAATATCTTAAAAATGTGCAAAGGCGAAGGTGGTAAAGTAGATGCATTTATTAGGGGTGATGTATTCAAAGGAACGACCGTAAAAAAAAATTCATGAAGGAATTTATCCGTGGAGATGGTGTTGTGAAAAGGAAAAAATATTACATAGCAAATGGTTCTTTATTGTTACTGCCTCTCACTTAATCATCAAAGAGTCGCCTTGTGTAATTTGCAAATTAAGCAGGATATAATTTTTTTTGTTTAAGCAATTATTTATTGTAAGGGGTTGAATTGTTTATGAAGAGGTTAGGAATAAAAAGGTGCATCTATTTGGTATTAACAATATCGTTAATGCTATTGAGTCTCTTTATATTCGGTTGTGGGAAAAATGGTCCAACCGCTGTTTCCGATAGTGAAGTTGTAAACTTAAGGATCGGGTTACCTAGTGGTTTTGACGTTACCCCAGAGGAGATAATAAGATTATTTGAGAAAAGAAATCCTAATATAAAAGTTTCTATAGATGATGCCCCCTGGGGAGATTACCAAAAAAGAGTACAATTGCAAATGATGTCAGGAGATTGCCCGGATGTTTGGTTTTTAGAAAGTGGAGTAATTATGAGTTATGGCTCATTAGGAGTAGCAGAAAACTTAAAATCATTTATTGCTTCTAAGGAGAAGACGGGTAATTATTTGATGTTAGATGATACAAAGGATGGGGAAGGGAATGTCTGGGGGGTACCTCATGCTTTGCAACCAACGGCTTTAGCATATAATATCGACATGTTTCAAGATGCAGGTATGGAGCTTCCAGATGAAACTTGGAATTTTAACAACTTAATTGCTGTTGCAAAGAAGCTCACAAAGAAAGATGCTAATGGGAAAACTCTCCAGTATGGCTTTATAACAGATTATTCAATAACAGTTGGCTATTATCCATGGATAAAAGGATTAGGCGGCAATATTCTGGATGAAACAAAATCAAAATCGCTTCTGAATTCTGACCCTACAACAAAAGCTATTCAAAAATGGGCAGATTTAGCTCATAAAGAAAACATATTCCCCCCTTATACAACATACAAAGCAAATAGAGGAAGCTATAATATGTTCGGCACAGGTAAAGGAGCTATGTTTTTCATTCAATATGTTTTAGCAAATAGAGTAAATAAAGACTTTCCTAATTTGAATTGGGATGTTGCTCCAATGCCTGAAAGTGTTGCTGGGAAAAGATATATTCCATATGTGGCTAATTCTTGGGTGATCTATAAGAAAGCGAAGCCTGAAGTGAAAGAAGCTGCTAAGCGCTGGCTTGAATTTTGGTTATCTGATGAGGCTCAGACTATCTTAGCAAGTAAAGGCGATAATATTCCTGCCAACAGAAAATCATTCGAAAAGGTGCAAAGGGACCTACCCTCGCCTAGGAATCGAGAAGTTTTCATAAAGTATCTCGATGATTCAGGGAGTAACCTTGATTTAAATGCTACATGGAATTCATGGCAACCGATTATTGCAGCTGTGATGGAACGAATATATGGAGAAAGAGTGGATGTAGGTGCAGGTATTTCGGAAATGCATAAAGAAGTGGAAAAGATATTAATAAAAGGAAAAAAGTAAGCCATATTTATTAGTTATTGGAGGCAATGAAATGGGTGAACGAGAAAAGTGGGGATATTTGTTTTCACTTCCTTATCTAATCTTCCTTTCATTATTTTTTATTGGTCCTGTCATATATCTAGTTTTTTTGAGCTTTACAAACTTTAATGGATTTTCTCCTCCGTCGTGGGTCGGTTTTGGAAATTGGATATCTGTGTTTAGTGATCAAAAAGTATGGCATGCAGTCAGAAATACTGCTTTTTTCGCTATTATCTTTGTACCACTTCAAACTATTTTAGCTTTAGTTCTGGCTTTTTTAATGCAAAAAACAACTTTAGGTACTACTACTCTTCGAACTTTGTATTTTCTTCCTGTGGTTACTCCATGGGTTGCGGCGACCGTAATTTTTTCGGTATTACTTTTACCTGAGGTTGGGATTGTTAGTAAAGCTGTTGCTAAATTTGGTTTCAAAAATGCCCAGTGGTATTTAAGTTCGAATTGGATGGAAGTCATGGGAACTTTAGCTGTGCTCAATGCTTGGAAGGGCATAGGTTCATCTATGGTTATCTATACGTCGGGTTTGCAGGGAATATCCAAAGAAGTTAATGAGGCTGCCATTATAGATGGTGCTTCGACATGGGAGCGTTTTAAGCATATTACAGTGCCTCTAATATCCCCAACAACATATCTAATTGTTGTATTAGGTACTATATCTGCCTTTCAGGTCTTCGAATTAGTGTTGTTGTTAGCTGGCAATGATAAATCAACCTCCATTCATGTTCTCAATACTTTAATTTATAGATCAAGTTTTGGAGAATTAGCTTTTGGTGAAGCAGCAGTAATTACATGGGTTCTTATAGCAGTTGTTTTTTTATTAAATGTTGTATATAGAGCGCTTGAAAAGAGGTTGGTTCACTATGAATAAAGTTAAGATTTCAAGGTGTATAGTGTTAACCCTATTAATACTAGGCGCGTTGATAACTATAATGCCTTTCCTATGGGGATTCTCGACTTCTTTTAAGACTATGCAAGATTATGCTATGAGCGATAAGATTAGTTTTAGTAAAATTAACTTTCAAAACTATAGAAGGGTTTTATTGAAGAATGATATTGGTAAGTATGCTTTAAATAGCATATTAATAAGCACTATTGATGTTCTAGGATTATTAATGTCATGTTCGCTAGTAGGTTATGGACTTGGGGTGTTAAAATTTAAGGGGAGCAACGTTATTTTAGGTATGGCAATTGCTACAATGTTCCTACCCGGAACAGCAACTATGATTCCAGTTTATTTGATATGGAACAAGTTAGGTGCTGTTGGTACATATATTCCCTTAATACTACCTTCATTTTTAGGTTCTGCTTTTGGTATTTTTTTATTGCGTCAATTTTACGCAACCTTACCTAATGAACTGTACGAGGCAGCGCATATAGACGGTTGTAATCCAGGCACAGCTTTTTGGTATATCTATTTACCTTTAACTAAAACGCCGCTTGCTGCGTTGGCAGTATTCTCCTTTATTAATTCATGGAGTAACTATTTAGGACCTTTGATATACATACATGATAAGACAAAGTATACCCTTACAATAGGCCTGGCATACTTAAAAGGGCAATATAGTGTTGATGTCCCGGCACAAATGGCAGCATCGATGCTTACTATTCTTCCTGTTATGATAATCTTCATTTTTTTACAAAGGTTTTTCATCGAAGGAATTGCATCAGCTGGTAAAAAAGGTTGAAATATCATTATCTCAATTGGGCAAATACTAATATATTGAGGGTGATTAAATGAGAGTGGAAATTTCTAAAAGTAGAGGGATATTATTTTTTGTAATCTTAATGATGGTATTTCTAGTGGGGACTGGTTATTCTGCTACTACAGGACCAAATATTTTTCAGGCGGGTGGATTCGAATTAGAACCATTAAAGTGGTCCCTTACCGATGATGCATTAATAGATGATACTGTTGCATACCAAGGACAAAAGTCTCTTAGAATAAGAGGTAAAGGAACAGCACATAATGCAAGTTATCACTTAGCTGTTCCTCCAGGGATTTCTATGATGCTTAAGGTATGGATAAAAACAGATAACTTTTCTGGTTATACTCCAAAAATTAGTGTTGGCTTTAAAGATATAAATAAAGGGTATACTTTAGGTGACAAGACAGCATATACTGAGATTGTCCCTAAATATGGAACAAATGAGTGGGAAGAATATGAAGAAATAGTTCAAATACCTGAAGAGGCATACTATATTTATGTGACAATAGCGGGGAAAGGTGGCGCGGGGACTCTTTGGTTCGACGAATGCTCAGTACAATTGGTTGGAACTGATCCTGTACCGCCTAACCCACCGAATAATCTAATCGGTGGCAGAGTTAATGAATTTAATAGTTACTTAAGATGGGAAGAGCCTGGAGCAGCCTCAGACGGTGAAAAACCGATCTGCTATCGAGTATATAGGAGCACTTCAACTTTTAATTTAGTGTCTCCTAATAATTTGATAGGGGAGGTTTATTCTACTAGTTATTTAGACCAAGATATGTTATCACCCATTCAATATTGTTACGCTGTAACATCCGTGGATTTATTAGGAAACGAAGCTGCCTCAGAAATAATAATAGTTTCAGATAAAAGTCCAAATAAACTTGCGGGGAATTATGGCTTTGAGGATATTAACGATAAAAAATGGACCCTATATCAAGGTTCTGGTACCGTTGAATATGATGATACAGTCTCCTTTGATGGTAATTATAGTATAAAGATGGAACAAAAGGTGGTTTCCACCGATAATTCTCAGCTTCATCACGGCAAGGAGCCTATTGTAGTTAAGGAGGATACAGATTATGTAGCTACAGTATGGGTGAAAGGTGACAATATACTTGTTGATGGTACCAAAGGTGGTTTGAATTTCTTTATTCAGACTGGCCAGCCAAACGCTCCAACTGTTTTTGTAGATGGAACATTTGATTGGACTTTACTTCATTTATATTTTAATTCAGGTTCTGCAAAATCAGTGATTCCACGCATTTTATTCTCTAGTGGTACGGGAACTGCATGGATAGACAATTATTATTTAGCAGAGCTTAATGAGGGCCTATCGCCTAATTCACCGGAAATACTTAATGCAGAACGAATAAATGGAACTAAAAAGGTGACTATTGAGTGGAGTCCTCCTAAAGATGTTTCTGGAGTTGAAGTAATAGGATATAAACTACTTAGATCTAGTGATCCTGATTTTTCAACCGATACGACTATCGAGTATTCCGTTGGACTAAAAACAGAGTTTACTGATGATGATGTTGATCCTTATTCTGTTTTTTATTATAAAGTAATTGCAGTTAGTGGCACAGGATCGGAAAGCATTCCTAGTGAAGTTGTTTCAATTTCAACTATGGGAAAGGTAGAAGGGACAATAATTGCTTACGATTCTAATGGTGAAATAATTTATATCAGCGAGGCATCATTACAAATAACTGATTTGAATATAGAAAATGTTTTTAGCGATGAAGATGGTAAGTTCACGATTGAAATGCTTTTGGAGGGTAACTACAAGTTAGAGATACGCAAAGCTAGTTATAAAAAAGAACCCTCTTCGTTTGAGATAGTTGGAGGAGAAACCACAATCTTAGATCCTATAACCTTGAAAAAAGATGATGTTAAACCAAATCAGGTAACATATCTATCAGTAGATGCAAATAGTCACATTGGGGCTCTTTTAATAAGCTGGGAACCACCTGATCCGGAAGGCGATGGTGATGAGGCAGTAGCATATAATATTTATAAATCAACAGATCCGGATTTTGAGGTAAACGAAAACACTAAAGCTTTTGCAAATATTAAAGGGACTTTGTTTATTGACAACAAAGTTGTATTTGAAGAAACATATTACTATGTTGTTAAAGCTTTAGATGCTGCCGATAATGAATCAGAATTAGCTTCACCAACAAAGGGAGGAAAGGTAGAAGTTCCACCAATCCCAAAGATCATAGAACCAGAAAGTGGGAAAATATTTACAGATGAAGCTCTGTTTTTCCAATGGGAAAGAGAAACAGTAGATGGCTATATTCTGGAGATATGCTCAGTGGAGGATTTTTCGAAGAACGTAGTGGAGCTTCCTCGAATACCAGGTGAGGATAGTTCTTTTTCCACCAAAGAATTTCCGGTGGGAGTAAGCTATTGGCGTTTGAGAGTTTCTTATGATTATGAGGTTGTTGGTCCCGCAACTAAACCTAGGAAAATTATTTATACTAAGACAAATACTGGGCTAGATACTTTGCTGTATGTACAAATTGTACCCAAAGTATTCGACCCTCAAAATGACCATACCGCTAAAATATATTTCGTATTAGATGAAGAAGCTACAGTTTCTGTAAAGACCTATAATGTTGCTGGAAAAGTATTGGATGTAATTGCTCTGAATGAACATTTCCCTGCAGGTGAACATTATTTTGAATGGAATGGAACAAATAATAGAGGTGAACATTATAAAAATGGATTATATCTTATTGAGATCTTAATCAAAAATTTATCGGATAAAAAAACCAATAGGTATGTTGGAAGGGTCGTTATCAATAAATAGAATGTTAAAATGAGATTAATAATTACTACCTTTTATTGTTGGTAATAAGCAATTAATTTCGTTAAACAATGAAGATTGGAGGGCGAGATATGAATTTTAACAGAGGTAAAGAGGTGTTAACTCTTTTCCTAATTATAATTGCAGGAATTTCTATATTCCAATGCAAAGCATTTGAAAATATCGGTGTTGGTGTGCGAGCTATAGGTATGGGTGAAGCTTTTACTGCTATTGCCGATGATACATCTGCTCCATATTGGAATCCAGCTGGATTATCTTTTGTTGACAAATTAAGAATAACAGCTGCTCAATCTGATTTATATAATTTAGGGCTAATGCATAATTTTATTGGTATAACAATATCCCCATTGAAGTTAGGAATTCATTATGAAGATTTTACTGATATCAAAGATGAATTAGGATTCAATGAATCGACAATTAGATTGTCAAAATCGTTTCTGCCAATGCCAAATGTTAGCATAGGGCTTACTGCTAATAGATTTCAGCAGTATTTTGAGGGTGGTAGCGGTGATGGTTATGGTTTAGATGTTGGCTTGATAATTGATTCTTTCAAGTTGCCAGAGATCAAAATAGGCGTTAATGTGAAAAATTTGCTCTCTAGTATTAGATATAATACCGGGACAATAGAATCCTTATCACCAAAATTAGAATTCGGTGCTAGTTATGTTGGTGTGCGGCAAACTATTGGAGTAGATATAAATAAAGAAAAAGTCTCCTTAGGAATAGAGCAACAACTTTCTAAACAGGTTTGCGTTAGGTTCGGTTATACTGAAGAAAACTTTAGCCTTGGTTTAGGTGTAAACATCAATAAATGGCAACTAGACTATGCTTTAACAAAGAAAGATTTGGGTATTAAAAACATTATTTCATTAACAAAAACCTTCTGATTCAAAGGAAAGGAGACGAACCTTATGGATTTTAAGCCTATCTGTAAGTATTGGCTGGTCTTGCTAACTTTATTGGCATTAAGTGCCAGTGCAGCCGATTTGACTGTAGATGGTTCCATCGGCAGCGAACTATATAGTTCTCCAGAAACTGGTTTTATCGCAGGAATGCGATACCAAGTATATACTACTGTAAGAAGCAAGACTAGGCCGATCAATGTTCGAGTTATAGCCTTTTATCAAAATGAAGAGGAAATCAGGGAGTTCAAACAAGCAAACTGGCTTTCTTTTACTCCTACAATTGATTGGGCATCCGTTTCTTTAAGAGGAAACCTATATCACAATGGTCCTTTATGCACATTAAATATAGGTAATATTGTAGCAGAGTATTCACCTTTTCTGTGGTGGTTATCGGATGACCTTGAATTAGATTTTCGTACTCCTAAGCCAAGAGGAATTTCTTTAGAAAAATTAAAATTAGGTAATTTTGAAGTTGATGGCTTAAGTGTATGGGAAGCATTGGAACCAAATGATAGTCGAAATACAATAGGAGTACGAATTGCTTATAACCCAAATAGAAACTCAAGGAGCGAAATTATATATTTGAATACAGGCCAACGAAGTCAACTTCAAGAAAAACCTCAAATAGCATATAGTCTTGATCTTACCCGTAAGATTGCTATGTTTAATCTGGGAGTCATCTATGCAAGTGAAGAAAATGAAACAGAAACATCGGAACTGATCGATTCTAACATAAGTGTTGATGTTGATGATTACAAACTTTCGCTCTTTTATCGAAACTATTCACAAGGATTTAACCCAGCTTATCGGTTAACTAGACCAGAATTTGATCCTCAGACCGGTAAGTATTTAGGTTGGAATCCTGTTGATAAATATTCGGGGCTAGTTGGTACCCAACTTTTATTTTTAGATAATGAAACCCAAGGCAAAAATCTTTATTCATCGTATGAAAAGTACCATAACATAAAAGACGGTACTGACTTGAATATAATTTCCTTTAAGATTAATGTACCAATCAAATCATCAACTATACAATTCAGAACGAAATTAAATGCTATCCATAAGGAAATCGGTTTTGGTATCCCCAGTCATATTGAAAGTTCCATAACGGAGATCATATATGAAAAACCGCTTAGGGGAGATTTAAAATTATTACTTAGCAACAGAAATATCCTGGAGGAAGATGATAGAAGAGTTTATGGAACATATGGGCTAAAGGGAGTTACGAAATTGGGAGCATCATGGGAAGCTGGACGTAGGTCCTTGCCTAACAATAAACAATGGTATTCAAAGATGAAGTATACTTCTCCTAATGGCATAAACGTACAATGGAATTATGCTAGCCCAGAGATCCCACAAACGTCGAAATATGACTATGATGATGAATATAACTTGATTGAATGGGATAATTTGTTGAGAATTTGGGTTGAAGTCGACTTTTGAGTATCGGAGGTGAGAAAATGTGTAGAGGTGTAAGGAATATCACAATTATTTCCTTCCTAGTCCTCACATGCGTTTGTTTTGCTGAAATACCTTTAAATATAAGTGGACAAATGCAAACTGCGCTTTGGTACGCGCCTGAGACAGAATTTAAAACTAACAATTATATTTATTTAACTACTGTATTTAAAACAGACAGTACACCAAGATTCGATGGACGATTTGCTTGGAAATTTCAATCTACGGATAGAGGTTTTGATGCACCGTTTGATAAACTGCTTACGCCCGCAATTTCAAGATCTACCATAGAAATTAATGGTCCTATTTATTTTCAGCTCCCGGGGTATAAAATTACTGCAGGAAATGCTTCATTTAATTTGTCACCATATATTGCTCAGAATAATTATGATAACGCAGTAGGCCTTAGGGGCTATACGGTCACTAATTTGATGTTTGCTGGGATTAAATTTGATGGGTTTTATGGTTGGCATCCCGCAGTATTAGATAAAGCGGGGTTTGGACTTAAAGGACAAAAAAAAATTAATAACTATACTTTCACAGCTATTGGTGCAGGAACAAGAGAAAAGAGAAAAGGAAACGAAAGCGGTTGGAATTATTTAGACCAAGCTCTACTCTCTGAACTTAATATAAGAAGACGCTCTGGTTCAATTAATGCTATGATAGCCGCGAATAAAAAAGAAGATAATCTATATTGGATAAGACAATTTATAATTACAGGTAGGATTATTAATTTCTGGCAATACGAACTAGATTTATTTGATTTTGATAAGGAATATGATCCTACATATAGAAACAGGCAGAAAGAATACATTATCTCTGGTTTTAATCCATACTATTATGGGATAAATCCACTTGATAAATATACAGATCGCTTGGGTGGGAAAATCAGGTTTACGGGGAATATAAAAAGCACTCCAACAAAAGTTGAGTACGGAGTTTATAAATTGAAATCTAAAGAGCAATTGGTAAATAGGTTAATAGTTGAGCAAGAGCATCGTCTGAAAAAATGGGGGTGTCGAACATCTCTAGATTATGAACTGCAGAAAGATGAAACTGAAATAAATAACACAACAAAAATTGCAATAACTGCAGAAAACAAATCACCCTTAGTCTTTGTTCCAGGGATTAGTTTCTCTGCAATCAGCTCCAGAGCTAATAATCTTGCTTTGGAAATGATTTTAGGTATTACTTCCAAAAAGTATGGAGTTAAGTTATTCGGAGGTTTTAGTACAGATAATGGTGTTTTTCAAAAAAAAGTATTGGGTGAAATTACATCACCCCTGGGATTCACGGTTTCATTAGGGTTTTCATCTCCAAATACGATTGAAGATGAAGATTTTTATTACGATAAAGATGGTAAGCTTATATATAGAGATAATTTTTTTCTAATAAAGCATTCTTTATTTTTTTGAAAGAAAAGAGAAGGGAAGATTATCAGGCTAGACAATTAAATTTTATAAGAAAGGAAGAAATTTCTTAACAGCATTGAAAGGGTTGTTTTGGCGTATGGTTAATGCTAAAAAGGTAAAGATCATTTATTTTCTAACTATCATCTGCATAGGAACTTCTAGTTCTTTAGCATCTACATTTAGAACAGGTTCCAGTATATTTCCAACGCTACCAGTAGAGTGGGATGTTTCCCCCAAACAATTTGCTCTAGAGCAAATTACTATAAATAATAACGAAACTAGCTATTCCGTATTATCCAGCCAAGGTTTTGTTGATATTATAGATTTTGATCAGCAAATTGAATTGCCAACTGAGGAAATGGTAATATCAGAGAATAATAATCGTATAAAGATGTGCCAAGAAAGCATAAATGGAGAAGTATCAGTTATACAAAGACTAGAGGGATATGAGGATAGGTTATCGTGGAAGGTCTCTATAGCGAATAATATTCAAAAGGATGTAAAGCTCAAGATTACCTTGAAATTGCCAATCATAGCTGCTAATGATTTTAACTATTGGGATGGATATGAAGTTCATAGTTTAACAGAAGGGGTAATCAAAAGAAATACGCTTATACAAACATTCCCGGTGAGTTTTTTATACAATAATAACTTTGGCTTTGCCGTTGGTTTAGCTCCTGAAACTTTAATTTCTCATTTAGAAAATGGGATTGATGAGCAAGGGAACCTATTCTATTCGACGAAGGTTGCAATACTACCTAATATGGAGACTGACATTGAGTTTGTCTTTTTTGCGGTAAGGCCATACTTCGGACATTTGGATGCGATTAATGGTTATTATCGTCGTTTTCCCACATATTTTAAACCATCACCTGAAGTTGATCCCAGAATAACATCTGTCGGTACAGGCGCTAGTTATAGTTCTCGTTATACACATGATCCTGGAGCAGTGAACAGGGTTGCGACAAGCATAGGTTCTTTTAATGGTACTTGGGATTGGGGTTATGCTCCTTTTAAAAGGTCGGGTGACTTTTATGGAAAGGAAGATTTATGGAACTGGGAAATGACAGAGGAGGAAGAAAGCGGTTTAGCTTCAAAGGTTGCTAGGGACTTTGATCTTTATGATATTTCTAATTTCCATAAACAGCGGAAAGATCTATTTGAAAACGCGGATCTAAGAGAAAACTGTAACCTTGCCTTTTATATGATTAATTGGATCGAAAAGAATTATGCTGAAGAAAATAATTGGTTGTATTACGTCTATCCCTATAACGGTACTCCAATAATTAATAATTGGGTTACCGGTTTTAGTGCTGAATATCATATTTATCCCTGGGCAAGCCCTTTTGAAAGAATTGTTAAAACGGATCTTCCACTACTTATTGATGAATTAAACATCAATAGTATAGCATTTGACAATTATTTTAACAGTGCCGTTTATAGAGGTGAATTGGATTATCCGATTAAAGGATGGAGCTATGACTTAAGGGGTAAATATATTTCTACTGCAATTGGCATTAGATATTTTGCTGAATATGTAAAGCACATTGAGAAAAATGGTTTCAAAATCGGTATAATTGGTAATACGCTTTTTGATAAAGATAGTAATCATCAGGAATTTACAAGCACCTTTTTTGCAGATGCTTTTATAGTAGAAGGAAAATTCTTTGATAAATTAGGAAGAGGTGATAAGGATGCATTAGTTGATATTTTTTATAACCGTTATTTTGCAGGTCACAAGCCATTATATCTATGGAACCATTTTTATAATTTTAATATTGGTGATCATGTAAAATGGGAGAATATGTCGCCTGAAGAAATTCGCATACTCTATCAAAATGTCTTAAGGGAGATAATTCAGTGCTCTTATCAGTATGGTTTCATTCCAACAACTGGAACTGTTGGTGGAAATGAGCTTATTATAAAAGAAATGCCTATAATATTGGATGTTCAAATGCGTGGTTTTGAGCCATTACCAGCTACTAAAGGTAATGAAAGCCTTCTGAGGCAACGTTATGGTTTGGGATTAAACAGCGCTATTGTAATTTCGAATCCAACTTCTCAAATCAAAGTAAGTCAGGAAAAAATATATAATCGCTATTTATCTGATTATGAAGTTTTACCTGGAGATTATTTGGGCAAATCTCTTGAGTTCTCAGTTGCTAATAATGAAACTACTTTTAATATCAGTGTTGCTCCTATCCAGAATGAGATTGCAGTGTTTCCTTTGGGAATAAATTTTGAAGACAAAGAAACAAGGTTGTCAGGTGTTTCTTCAGGGAAAATAGGTATCGACAAGATCGAGTATAATTTTGTATTTGAAAGTAATAAGGCTACAGCTGTTGATTTATTAACAGCTTCTTCAGAAGGATGGAGCGTTGAGCAAATAATCATTAATGGCCGGAAAGAAGAGGATGATAATAAGGCTAGTTTAATCAACGGTACTAATATTATCAAGGTTATATATAAGTCCAATGTTTTTAAAGTAACAGAAGATGACTTGTTGGAATTTAATTATTTGGATTCTGAAATAATCGTATCTAATGGATTAGATATACGCGAAAACGCTGCAGCGCAAATGATTCAAGGGTATTTTGAACACAAGGAAAAGAGAACCATACCTATTCTTGAGGGAATTAGTGCCGATCCCCTAAAATACACAATCACATTCGAAAAGAGTAGCGATGTTTCTCAAAACGGTATATTCATATCGGATAGCGGAAAACTTTTAACAATAAGAGGGTTTGATTCTTTCGATATACAACAGAAAACTTGGAAGCTATTGCGTGTTCTAGATAAAAAATATCCCTTTTTGGGAACATTATCTTTTACTAATGCTAGGACTAAGGAAATGATGAAAAAAGCTGATTTGCTAGGCAAGCCCGCATTGATTATCGAAGACTAAGTAATTTTTGATAAGTAAAGATTAAAGAAAACTACGATAATCTCAATCGAGGATACTGTTGGAGTGCAATAATTAAAATACCATTTAGCGAATAGAGAATAACAAAATTGAAGGACATTATGTTTAATCTTGCTCGTAGTGAAAGCAAAATGGAGAAAGGATTTCATGTATTACTATAAGACTTTCAGATTTTTTCAGTTCCCTGTATTTAGCATAGAGTATTCTGTTTGTAGGGATAAAATAAAGTCAGTTCAAGTCAATGAACCATTTAGAAAACTTAATTTAGGTATAAAAATGAATAAGGTTTTGTTCTATCCACATTTTTTCTTTCTATCATCGTGAATATCTCTTTCGCTAATGTTTATTATAGTACCCATTAGTTTTTGAAGAAGGAAAAGGAAAGGTCGATACGAGGTTCAAAATCCTACTTTTGCAGCCTGAAATAGTCCTCCAAAGCGCATGATGGCAATCACTCGTTTTTTTGAATTGCCCAAGTTTGCTTGGCACAAATTCCTAATGCTACTAATTGCTGCTTCTATCCATAAAGTTGTACCATTGACGAATCCATGTTTGAGCGAAACGGAAATAATTCTGTGGAGTTATTAGCCAGCTTAAAAGTTAATGCTAGAAACTGTTATCATAAGGGATTTTGAATGTTTATGCTGATATGACGAGTATAGTATTATTCCAGTTGATTTTGCGCTATTTAGTTCAAATCAAAGCTTCGTAGGGGCTCTATTGATAACTCAGCTAAAGAATTTATGGTATACCGCTATATTTTAGGGTTATGTCTGAATAAGCTCCAAAGTTGAGTTGATGAAATGAAGAAGGAAAGGAAGATGTACGGCCTGGACATAGCTGACTTTTGGGGTAGCAATTTTGCAATGGGGTAGTCAAATCCTAAGGTAATATCTAAATAAGAATAGCTATATAAGTTTTATGACAAATCATTTTAATGATAAAAGTTACTAGAAAGGGGATTAAACGACGCAATGATTAAGGCAAAAAGAATAATAATCACGGGTTTTCTTATTGCTCTGTGTATAGTGACTTCAAATGCTTTTGCATTTTCATTAAACACTGGATCTAGTATATATCCAACACAACCGGCGAAGTGGGATTTTTCGTCTTCAAATTTTTCTCTGGAGCAAATAACTATAATTGATGGTTCGGCTAGTTATTGCTTTTTATCTAGTCTCGGATCTATTGAAATAATTGATTTTGATGAGCAGATTGAATTACCACCTGGAGAAATAGAAATATCCGAGGATAAGAATCTTATGAAAATATCTCAAGAAAGTTCCGGTGGAGAAGTAACGGTCACAAAAAAGGTAGAGGGTTATGAAGATAGGATTTCATGTAAGGTTTCAGTTAAAAATAATATTCAGCGAGATGTTAAATTAGAAATAGTTTTAAGGTTACCTGTAAAGGTCACGAATGACTTTAATTATTGGGATGGAAATATAGTTCATAGTATATCGGATGGAATAATTAAAAGGAGTACACTGCCAAACACCTTTCCTTTGAGCTTTTTATATAATGATAAATTCGGCTTTGCGGTAGGCTTAGCGCCTGATACATTGATTTCGCAATTGGAAAATGGTATTGATGGGGAACATAACTTATATTACTCTACTAAGGTTGCGATATTACCAGCAATGGAAACTGAAATAGAGTTTATTCTTTTTACAGCAAGACCAAGTTTTGGACATTTAGAGGCGCTCAACGGATACTATCGTCGTTTTCCTACTTATTTTGAACCATCACCTGGAGTTGACCCTAGGTTAACATCAATGGGTACAGGCGCTAGTTATAGTTCTCGTTATACAGTCGATTCAACAAAGGCTAAACGAATTGGAACGATATTAGGTGCATTCAATTCTACCTGGGATTGGGGGTATGCTCCTTTTAAGAGGTCAGGAGATTTCTGGGGTAGAGAAGAGCTATGGAATTATGAAATGACAGAAGGAGACGCCGCCAAGTTGGCTAGCCGTGTTGATAGAGACCTCGATTATTACGATCTAAATAACTTTCATAAACAGCGTAAGGCATTGTTCGAAAATGCTGACCTGATAGAGAACTGCAACCTCGCATTTTATCTTATAAATTGGGTTGAGCGAAATTATGTTGAAGAAAAAGGATGGTTAAAGTACGTTTATCCATATCAAGGCACTCCATTGCTTAGCAATTGGGTGACTGGTCATGCATCTGAATATCATATTTATCCTTGGGCAAGTCCTTTTGAAGATATTCTTAAAAAGGATATTCCACTCCTTCTTGATGAACTTAATATGAATTCTATAGCGTATGATAATTATTTTAACAATGCTATTTATCGAGGTGAGTTGGATTACCCCATTGAGGGCTGGAGCTATGATATGAGAGGCAAATATATAACTACGGCGATTGGCTTTAGATATTTTGTGGAATATTTGAAGCAGCTGGATAAGGATGGCTTCACACCAGGGCTTATCGGTAATACTCATTTTAGCCAGGGAAGTGTAGGTGCTGAATTTACTAGTGCATTTTTCGCAGATGCCTTTATATTAGAAACAAAGCTATATAACGGGGTTGACAGAGAAGATAAAGATGCTTTGGACGATCTGTTTTACAATCGGTATTTTGTTGGTCACAAACCTGTATATCTATGGAACCATTTTTACCAATTGAACATTGGAGAGATTTACGATTGGGAATCTCTATCGCCTGAAGAAATTCGTTTATTATATCAAAACAACCTTAGGAATATTATTCAAGCGTCGTATCAATATGGATTCATTCCAGTATATAATGCTGTTGTTGGAAATGAGCTAATGATTCAGGAAATGCCGACCATATTAGACATCCAGATGAGGGGATTTGAGCCATTATCTGCTTCCAAAGGTAGTGAAGAATTTTTAAGACAACGATACGGAACTGGATTAAAGAGTGCTATCGTAATCTCTAATCCAACTTCTGAAAGCAAAACGACGAAGGAGAAAGTTCAGAATCGTTATTTGTCAGAGTTTGAGATTTTGCCTGCGAATTATTTTGGTAATTCTTTAGAGTTCTCATTGGTTAAGGGCGAGACTTCATTTGAAGCAACTATTGCTCCTCTACAGAATATGATCACAATCGTTCCTCTTGGAATAAAAATTGATGATGAGGAAGTTAAATTAGAAGGCGTTTCTTCTGGACAAAAAGCCATTGATAAGAATCAATTCATCTTTGTATTAGAAAGTAATAAAGATACAAACGTTGAATTTTCACCATCCGATTCAGTTGATTGGAGAATCTCGGAGTTGATTGTCAACGATCAAATAATATCACATCCATATAGGGCATTGTTAGTGGAAGGAACTAATATAATAAAGGTGATATATCAGTCAAGTATTTTTAAAGCAAGTGAAGATGCACTCCTAGGATTTAATTATCTTGATGCTGAAATACTTATATCTAGCGAGGCCGACATTAGGGAGAAAGCTGCAGCTCAGATGCTTCAAGGGTATTTCGAAGTTAAGGAAAATCAAACAATACCCATTCGTACGGGGATTAGAGTTGATCCTACTGAACATACGATTGTATTTGAAAAGAGCAATGATGGTTTAAAAAATGGTATATTTATCTCTAACAGCGGTAAGCTAATAACCATAAGAGGACAAAACTCTTTCCAAATACAACAGGATACTTGGAAGTTATTAAGAGTGCTTGATAAAAAATATCCATACCTTGGTGCTTTGTATTTTAATAATAAGGCTACTAAGGAAATGATTAAAAAAGCAGGTCTTGAAGGTAAGCCTGCGTTAATAATAGAAGACGAGGATTATGTTCAAGAGGTTTCTAAAAAAGAGGAAGAAATGGAATTCATTTCAAGTGATAACCTTCCTGTAGTAAAAATAAATCATTTTAATAATACCCCAATTTTGGATGGGAAACTAGATGAGGATGTGTGGCAAAATGCGATAGTCATCGATGATTTTATTCTTTTATCGGGAGGGGAGCCAACGCAAAAAACAATTACTAAGATTTTCTATACTGATGAGGCACTTTATCTAGGTTTTACTTGCTATGAGAAAAATATGGATCAAATATTTAGTTATATAACTGAACATGATGGTCCTGTGTGGAAAGATGATGACGTGGAAATATTTTTAGCGCCAGGAATTGATGAGCTGTCTGAAAAATATCCATATTATCAATTTATTGTTAATCCAATTGGAACCCAGTGGGAAGCTTATAACAAAAATGTGGACTATAATGGTAATTGGGTTGCAGCAACACAGAAAGAAAAAGATTATTGGTCTGTAGAAATCAAGATACCATTTTCCGAGTTAAATAATAGCAATGCTAAAAGCTGGCGTTTTAATATTGCTCGTGGCGAAAAACCAAACGGTGAATGGAGCTCCTGGGCCCCATTGAAGAAAATCCTAGATCAACCAGCTTTGTTTGGTGTGCTTTATTTCGAATGATTTTTTCGTAGATGCAGTAGCTTATTTTCCAAGTGGTGGACGATGGCCCCTCAGAGCTTCAAACTACCTAATGCTTCATTGAGAAAGAGCTAGTGTAGTAGACGATTAAGGAAAAGATGGAGATGAGCTGAGAGATTCAAGTCCGTTTCCATGAGAGGGAGGGCTTAAAATCCCTTAACCTTTTGATAAATAAATGGAGGTATCAAGATGAAAAAAATTATTGCGATCGTGACTGTTTTAATGACTGTTTTTATTAGCAATTCATTCGCTAAAGTGGATGATAATACTCTTCTATATTTAAGTTTTGATGAAGGAAAAGGAAAATTGGCAAGTGATGCATCTAAGTATAAAAATGATGGGATGTTGTTAGGCGCAAAATGGGTTGATGGTAAGAGCGGTAGCGCTATTGGTTTAGATAAGATAGACAGTGTTGTTGAAATTGCCAATACAGGTATTTTTGACTTTGGTTCAGATACTGATTTTACAATCGAATTTTGGCTTAAGGTAGATCCCTCATCTCATCCTAGATGGTATAACGTTTTCTCTACAGGAGGTACCAACACCAACACTACGAATCCTGGTGCAATTATTGGTCTAAGTAATAGTTTTAAGGTGTGTGTTAGATTTTCAGATGGCAATAACAGAGTTGATTTGATAAGCAGAAAGTCATGGCTGAATGACGGTATGTGGCATCATATTGCTGTTGTGGCCAATAGAAAAGGGGATTCAATTCTGTTTATAGATCAAAAAGAGGAAGCTAAAGATAATATTTCAGGCATAGGAAGTATAGACAATATAAGTTTCCCACTGCAACTTGGTGGCAAGTCGCATATAGAGGGTGATTTTAACATTTGTATTGACGAATTAAAGATATCAAATTCTATCCGGTTAATAAAGCCCAGTAGGTGATTAATCATTAGGAATGTCAAAAGTATTATAATCAAGATGTTTTTACTTTTTCCTTGAATAAAAACGGATATATAATAATGACCAATTTCTAGTGATTATGCATTTTATATTTCTGTTTCATATGGATAGGCCACTTTAATTTTCTAGGAACAATTGAGCTACCTATTGGCTTATATTACTATAAGGGGTGTTTTTTAACACCCTTTATAGTAATATAACGGTGACTGAAAAGTGATGAAAGTTCATTAACAGGCAAAAGAGATAATTTTAGAATTTGAAGATCGCAAGAAAACTTCCCGCAGCATTAGGAAACTACCAACTTTCAGACGGTAGTAATTTAGTTGCAAGGTGTTCGTTAGCATCGGTTTGTCCTTAAAAGGTCGACAATGAGAAACTAATAGAGCCAACCTAGCTCCAGTCATGCAAATAATGAGTTGAATAGCAAGAGAATAGAGATGCTCCTCTATAGCAGAATGAATCCCTATAAGAATATGGTCAATCCAAATATTTATATGTAATGGATTGGGTTTTTGTGGTATAATTTATCTCGGAGCTGAAGGTAAAAGAATAGCACCCGAGATTTTTTAGATCAAACGAAAGGAGTTTGTTGAATGAAGTTAATTAATAAAGGGAAAACAAAAGACGTATATGTTTTAGAGGATGGCAACTATCTTTTGAAGTTTAAAGATGATGTTACCGGGGAGAATGGTGTATTCGATCCGGGAGCAAACACCGTAGGCTTAACTATGGAAGGAGCTGGAAATGCAGCACTTCGCTTGACTACACACTTTTTCAAGGTATTAGAAGGCAAAGGAATTTCCACGCATTTTATTGAGACAAATTTAGCCGAATCCACAATGACGGTAAAACAAGCAGAGTTATTCGGAGAAGGAATTGAAGTCATCTGCAGATATAGAGCAGTGGGAAGCTTTCTCCGTCGCTATGGAAAATACGTTGAAGAGGGACAACCCCTCGACGGCCTGGTAGAAATTACACTTAAAGATGACGAACGCAACGATCCCTTGATAACCAGCGATGCCCTACAAATGTTAGGAATCTTATCTAAGGATGAATATCGTATTTTGAAGAAACTAACTTTGGAGATCTGCGAAGGAGTAAAAGCTGAACTATCCCAAAAAGGTTTAGAGTTATATGACATAAAACTGGAGTTTGGCAGGGTAGGAGAAAATAGGGAGATAGCTTTAATAGATGAAATCTCAGGTGGCAATATGAGGGCATACAAGGACGGAGCATATATCGAACCCTTAAAGCTGGAAAAAATATTGCTAGGAGAATAATTTCGCAGGATTCAGTTTACAGGTGTTTTTTTCTTTCGATAAAAAGCTAATTTAGCAAATCATGGGCTTGTCTCGGGAAGAGACAGCCCTTTTTTTGTGTCTATCTCCAGTCAACTTTCCAAAGAGGTCAAGATATTTATAACATTTCTAGTTATCCTCTAGAAATAGTGCTACATTTCTCGATCTGCTCCATATACACACACCTTCTTAACCTCTATAATTAAAGTAGGAATAATTCATTAATTACTCAGGGAGGGGAGAAGATTGAGAAAAGCAATTAGCTATTGGTCTTTTCCAGGAGGGCTGGAGGGTACGGCGGATATCAAAGAGTGCCTCGTGGAGGCAAAGCGCCTCGGCTACGAGGGTGTGGAGTTGGGGGTTTATTATCAGGGAACCATCAACACCGAGTCTACAAAAGAGGATATGCAGCAAATCCTGCGTGATGCCGAAGAGATTGGGATTGAAATCTCAGGCCTTGCCTCTGTAGAGTTTTGGGGTACAAACTTCACAAGCCAAAAGCCTGAGGATGTAGAGCGGGGAAGAACACTTATTGAAAAAATGCTGGAGCTTGGTTCCTACCTTAATCTTGATGGTGTTTTAGTGATTCCAGGCGCTGTTGACATTTTCTTCGATCCTGCAGCTCCCGTTGTTCCGTATGACGTGGCATATAACAAATGTCTTGAGGGAATTCGAAGTCTGGTGCCGGTGGCAGAGAAATATAAAGTCTCCATCGCCATCGAAAACGTTTGGAACAAACTTTTTCTAAGTCCAATTGAACTGAAAAAATTTATCGACGAGATCGGCAGCGAATATGTTGGCGTCTACTTCGACATTGGCAATGCCATGCAAAACGGGTATCCAGAGCATTGGATTAGAATTTTAGGTGATCGAATCAAAAAAGTTCACTTCAAAGACTACAGACGATCTGCCGGGGCAGATGCAGGCTTCGTTGATCTACTGGAAGGTGATGTAAACTGGCCTGAGGTAATAGCAGCCCTCGAGGAAGTTGGCTATAGGGGCTGGGCAACAGCAGAGATGATTCCACTCTATCAGCATTACCCGGAAGTAAGACTTGCCAATACCTCTAGGGCCTTAGATAAAATCTTAGCAAACAGAGGAGGAGGAAAATGATTCGCGTAGGACTTATCGGTGCGGGCTTTATGGGCTCTATGCACAGTAACGTCTACGGGCTCATCCCCGATGCAAAGCTAGTTGCAGTTTGCGATCTAGATCGAAAGAGAGCAGAGGAGCTGGCCCAAAGCCATGGCGCCAAAGTATATACAGATGCTGATGAACTTTTGCACGATGATGCACTCAACTTAGATCTAGTTGATATTTGCTTGCCCACATTACTCCATACTGAATATGCCCTGAAAGCTGCGAAGCTCGGGTTTAATATTCTCTGCGAAAAACCATTTACATTGGACCTTGAATCTGCTGATAAAATTATCGCGGCTACAGAGGAGGCCCAAGTTGAGATCATGGTGGGCCAATGCATCCGCTTTTGGCCTGAATATCAGTATTTGAAAGAAGCTGTCGAGAAGAAAACATTTGGTAAAGTTCAGGGAGCGTGGTTCTCAAGACTTAGTCCTCTACCTACCTGGGGCTGGGAGAATTGGCTCTTGGATCCTGCAAGATCCGGTGGTGCTGCTTTTGATATGCATATCCACGACACAGATTTTATTCTCTATTTATTGGGCAAGCCCCAGGCCGTCACAAGCCGCGGGGTTATAGACCAGTATGGAATGAGCCATATCTCCACCCAATACCAATACGATGATCTAATGGTGGTAGGGGAGTGCGGCTGGAACTATCCTGCCTCCTTCCCATTTAAGATGCAATACCGAGTCATTTGCCAGCAGGCCGTAATCTCCTTTGACGGCACAAAACTTTTAGTTTACCCCTATGATGCAGACTCCTACAAAGTTGAGCTGGCAAAAGAGGCCACAGAAGGGGCTGCCTCCAGTGGCAATATCTCAGATCTGGGCGGATATTTCAACGAGATTAAATACTATATTGATTGTCTTTCACAAAACCAATCACCCCAGACTGTTACTGCAGAATCTGCAAAACAGAGTGTTGCAGTAACGTTGGCAGAACTGGAATCGGTAAAAAAGGGAAAAACCATCATTCTATAAAACTGGAGCGAGAAAATGCAATCCATTAAAATTGGTCTTTTGGGCGCAGGCACAGTGGCAGAATACGGCCATCTGCCTGCGCTCTCCTCTATGGAGGGGACAGAGGTTGTGGTAATCGCAGATTTGGATTCTCAGCGTGCCCAAAGACTTGCGAGCTGCTACAGCATCCCCAAAGTTTATGATAACTACCAAGAACTCTTAGCCCTGCCCGAGCTAGATGCCATTGTGGTGGCTACACCAGTGGAGACGCACAAGAAAATTGTGATGGCTGCAGCAGAGCGCAAGGTGCATGTACTATGCGAAAAGCCCATTGCCCCCTCCCCGGAGGAAGGCCGACAAATGACAGAGGCCATGGAGGAGCGGGGACTGGTCTTTGCCATCAATTTCCTTTTGCGCTTCTCAGAGCCTTTGGTGACGATGAAAAAGTGGGTTGAGGCAGGTAAGATTGGCAAAATAGTGGTCATGCGCCTCATCTTCAACTCAGCGGGGCCCGGCTGGAGGAGCAAAGAGCGCCTCGATGCTCTGATGACAAAGGGAGGAGGGCCAATCTTCGATTGCGGTGTCCACTATTTTGATCTTGCCCGCTGGTTTACAGGCAGTGAGTTTTACCAGATCCAAGCCCGGGGTGCATTCTTGCGAGGATATCCAAATCCCGATCATGTACTTTGCACCTGCCGGCTCACAGATGGCACGATAGCCTTAATTGAAGAAAGCTGGATCTATACCCTGGGCTCTCGTGAGTCCCGGCGCTACCGCTGCTATGAGCTGATAGGGGAGCGGGGCACCATCGCCTATAACACAGACACAGCTGAGCTTGTGCTCTTTACGGAAGACAAGCCTGTTAGAATTCATATTCCCCCTGAAAAAAAGGCCTTCTGTGAGGTTTACGAACAATTTTTCGCCTGCATCAAACAGGGCAACTCAGTTGGTCTTCCTTCGGGTTTTGAAGGAGTGCGGGCAGTGGAAGCAGCAAAGGCGGCTCTCGGTGCAATAGAAAGAGACTGTGGGAAACAGATAGGGTGTCTTGCGGCGAATATTTAGGGTAGACTGGAAGCTTTATATACTCAAAAGAGCTGTTCAAAAGAACAGCTCTTTTGATTTATTTTTCTTGAAGTTTACCACTTTTCAGGGTATAATCAAGACTAGGTTGCAACGATTGTGATAAGGAGTGAAAAAATGGCAAACCCCAAAATCCTTCCCCCTGAAAATATGCCCCAAGGAATGTTATGGGCACTACTTGGCTCGTTCTTCGGTAGTACAGTTTTTATCGTCTCCAATGCTATTGATCCCATTTCGATGTCCACAATCCGTTTTCTAGGCGGGCTGCAGCTGCTATTTTTGTTTCAGTTTCAATCAACAGCCTTTATTAACTGGTCCCTGGCCCTGGTTACTCTATATTGCGGTATGTGCAATCGCTTTGGTCTTTTTGGCTTGATATAAAACCATGGAACGCCTATCTTGGCCACTACTGAATATTGTACACTGTCTTACTCCGGTTTTCGCCATTATCCTCGCCGAGCATCTAGATTAGCTAAAAATTAGCAGCGCTGTTTTGGTAGTTTTTGGTATTATTATTGCCGGCCGCATCCCGAAAAAGACGGTATCTCCAATGGCTGCGAGGGGTCTGCACTGAAATTATTTTCTACAGGCTGTTTGCCTAGCTAATTTAATCGGGGAACCTGGTTTAAAACGCACAAGCAGAAGGGAGAAAAAACTATGCTTTTAAAAAACTCAAGCCTTAGTGTGGAAATTTCCGATGGCGGCACTCTCCGACTATGCAATTATCGGGATCTAGTCTTTGAGCTTGCCTTATTGCCTTTAGATTGTGGATTTGAACAACTATTTCCCTATAGAAAATTTACCAAGGTCTCTTCAGGACTCGAACCTGGTCCGGGGGTGGCCACACAGAAGGCAAACAGACTTATTTTTACAAAGTCTGCTGGAAACTTTCAAATAAAGCAAACAATAACGTTACAGAGCAACAAGTGTGTGATCAAAAGCGAGTTTTCACTAGGAGATGGAACTCATCCTCGAACCTTAAATCTTCTGGCTTTTTCCCCAGCTCAACTAAAAACACCACAAATTTTAATTTCAGGTGGTACTATGGGCGAAGTAGCTATTAAGTCAGGAGAAGATTTTATAGAGGGTGATCTATCCAAAGCTTTAATGGCAATCCAGACTGAACAAGGAGCAATTTTACTAAATTCCACAGTTGGTTCTCCGTATCCTCTGCAATTGGGCTATTTTTCAGGCTTATTTCAGGGAATGATCTCGCTGCCTCCACTACTTCCTAAATCACCGATTGCTATTGGAGAAATAGAACTTAGTCTAGGCGCTGATGCACAAATAATGTTGGAGGAATTTGCAAGTCTCACAGGTAAAACAAAAACAATTCGCTCCTCTCCGAAGGCCTGGAATAGTTGGGATTTCTATCATAGTAGCATTAGCCACAAGAAGATTATGGAAAATGCACAAGCGATAGCTACCAGAAATGTCCTAGCAAACAATATTGAATATGTTGTAATGGATATGGGTTGGGAAATTCGTCACGGCGAATGGGAAGCTGATTGCAATTTCCCCCATGGTATGGAACAAATAGCGAAAGATATTATGGCTACAGGGAGAAAACCCGGACTGTGGTTTGCCCCTGTAATTATTGATCCGGAATGTAATGTATTTCAGGATAACTATGATTTTGTGGGCAAGAACAACTATGGTTTCCCCGATCGGACCTATGAATGTTGTGGTTTGTTTGGTTACATCTTAGATGTAACCCGCGAGGAAGGCGCAAATTATCTCCGTGACTTGTTTAAAAAGTTTAGAAAGATGGGCTATAGCTATTTTAAGTTAGATTTTTTACGCTATATGATGTATGTAGAGCGGTTTTCCGATGGCACTTTATCTAACGTGGAGGTTATGCAAAAAGCATTGCAATTAATTCGTGAGGGAGCAGGGGAAGATGCGTATATTTTAGCATGCAACCTCCCTTTTGAAGTCGGTCCTGGTTATTGCGACGCTTGCCGTGTCTCCAAAGATGTTGCGATCTTCTGGGATTCTTTGAAGACGAATGCCGAATCTATCTGCGCTTCTTATTTTTTCAACAATAATTGGTGGACTAATGATCCTGATTTTTTTGTTGTCAGGGGAAGGGAAACTGCCAATGCCAATTTGCCTCTCTATCGCACCTGGTGGTTTCCTAGAGCAGACGAATTTGCTGAGCATGCAGCTTTTTTTAAGGAAAGACATGATCCCAACTCTACGATCTCTTACTCTGAAGCGCAAACATATGCATCCTTGGTATTGATGTTAGGTGGTGCAATCATTTTAGGCGATCCGATTATGCATCTCAATAAGAAAGGCCTCGGGCTTCTAGAAAAGGTATTAACTGCTGAAACTGCTCCCGGTCGCCCCTTAAATCTTTTTCAAGACAAGCTAGCTAAAGTTTGGCTGCAGAAATTATCCTCTGGTTTAAGGGTTGCGCTGTTTAATTGGGAAGATGAACCTCAAGTTATTATGCTCGACGTAAAAGAGCTAGGCTTAGGAAATGAACATAAAGCGCGTAATTTTTGGACAGATGAACAAGTAGAACTCAAGGAGAATTCAGAGTTTCTACTTCATCCCCGTTCAGCTTTAGTTTTTGAATTAAACAGGGGGTAGGCAATAGAAGAGAATATGATTTAAAGATAGCTCCTATAGCTGGGGCACCGCTTTTGCCAGCATCAAACATGATTCAGTCGGTATCCCTTCGGATCTTTAGGGAGTGCGGCAGTGGAGGCAGCAAAAGCGGCTCCCGATGCTATTGAAACTGTGGAAAACAGGAACTGAGGGGTTATGCGGCGAATAGTTAACATGAATATTACTGCAAGCTTTTGCAACTTCCAGGAGGAAGCGATCATGAGTTCTGCTCTCCAACAGGTGCTCTCTATCCCCGAGGTCCAAGAGCTACTTTCCTCATTTGCCAAGCTCACAGGCACTCGGGTCTGCCTTTTTAAGAGAAATCATTTTGAGCCTATAGGAGAGGGTAAAGAAATTTCCCACTTTTGCCAGCTGATCAAAAGTGTGCCCACGGGTTTTAAAAAATGCTTAGCCTCGGATCAGAGGGCCATGGAGACTGTCTGTAGCCCCAACTTTTCCGAACCTGGCTCTTTTCATCGTTACCAGTGCCATATGAAGCTTTGGGAATGTGTGGTCCCTGTTTTAGGTGAGGGCGAGGCGCCAGTGGGCTATCTGATGCTGGGACAGGTTGCACCTCAAAAGTTTTCCGAAGATGAGTGGGCCTGGATTGAGGAACAAGTAAAAAGCTGGCCAGATGGAGAGAAGCTGGACCTGGAGGAGCTTCGACATGCCCGCAGAGAGCTTATCACTTTAAAAACTGAGCGCTTTGAAGCAGCATGCAAGTTTCTCTCTGTTTTGGCAAATTTTCTGGTGAGTGCGAAATTGGTACGGAGCATCCTGCCCGATAGGGTTGAGGTAATTCGAAAGCTCATAGCCCAAAGGGGATCGGTTTCTCTCGAGGAACTAGGTGCCGAGCTGGAGCTGAACCCTGCCTATGTTAGTGCTTTTTATAAAAAAGCTACAGGTGAGACTATAACCCAGTATTCCCTGAGGCTACGATTGGATGAGGCACAGAAGTTGCTTGTAAAAAGTGATTTGACAATCGGGGAAATTGCTTTGGATCTGGGCTTTAGCGATCAAAACTATTTCTCTCGTTGTTTTAAAAAACACTTTGGTCTCTCTCCTGGGAAATACCGGGCCCTGAGCAGAAAATCACATGAGGGAGCAACCCAATAAAATCCGGGATCAAAAGAAGGCTGCCCCAAATTTGGGACAGCCTCTTATTGAAGGATCATATGGCGGGGTGGCCTTCCCACATCTCCTATTCCGCAAATTAGCGGGGCGGCTAGTTGCCTGTTCTGCCCTCAGATGATCCACCATTAGTTATTTTATATTATGGCACAAAACCAATAAAATGCAACCCTCAGTTTATCTAATTATGTTAGGTTATTACGCCCAGACGCTCTTAACCAAAACAGTAAGGATGATGAGCGGCGGGCTTAAGGCCAGGTCCCTTTCCAAAGAAATCCTTAGAAAAAACTGGTGCATCTGTGCTTGAATTAATGTATAATGACATTGGCGGTTTCTCCTTAAAATTCCACGTAAATTGGAACAATCTCTCAATTAGACTTGCACGGGTGAATTTTTGAAGGTACCAGAGCACAATGGTGATCTATATAGCTGCGATCCTTCGTGACAGTAGATAACTATCTTGGTAATACTCTGGAAGAGCCTTTGGGGAAGCTTGCTACCTCACTTGAGCAAAGGGCTTTTGGTAGGGAAAAGAGCAAGCCGGTCGGGAGTGCAAGTATCTTTTCGCCTGCCACGGTGGTTGTCCCAAGGATCGGAGCGTGCGAACAGAAGAGGGAACAAAGCTTATTTATCTTTGCTCCGGGCTACTTCAATTTTTCCAGAAGACAACTCCTTATTTTCAGCTTTTGGCAAGACAATAAGTCGTGGCCAGAGTGCAGCCACAGTGATGGAGATCTTAGCGGGACCGAATGGTATAATTAATAGGAAGTTCTTCTGCCCGGATGAGGTAAAAAGCGAATTCAGCTATCTGTGAAGAAGCTATTGTTGCCATGGGGGATCAAGATAATAATGTATATTGCTATATCTATCATAGATATTGTTGCACTTCTTTACCTGTCCCGATTGTTGCATATCGGCACGATGTTGAATAGCGATCGTAAAAAGCCGTTTTTATATGGAATCGTGCTTACCATAATTATAATTCTGTCTGAAGCCGGGACGATATTGATCGGTAATGGGAGCCCAGGTCTGCGCAGTATAAATATTTTCTGCAATATTCTTGGCTTCGCACTAACTCCAATGATCCCCCTTGTTTTAATTACAATTTTTGACAGGAACATCCTTAAAACGCACAAATTATTGCTACTTCCGACAGTGCTCAACATTGTTGCCGTCGTTTTATCACCTTTGTTCAGATTGATCTTTTATGTTGATGCAAACAATCAGTATATAAGAGGAAATTCCTTTTTTGTTTTTGTGGCGGTCTACATTATCAATTTATTGATTCTGGTTACCAGTACTATGTATATATGCAGAAAATACCATTATCCGATTATGTGGAAAATGATTGCGCTGTCTCTTTTTACTGTCATCGGTACAAGTATTCAGCTTGTGAATCCATGGGTCTATTCCTCATGGCATTGCGTAACGTTATCTTTGTTCCTCTACTTTATGTTGATGTCAGAGTTTGATAGTAGCTTTGACACACTAACCGGTCTCTATAACCGGGCGGCTTTTGATAAAGCAGCAAAACAGATGATGAGCCCAAAGGCGTTTTCCATAATTCTCCTTGATATCAATGATTTTAAAATTATTAACGACACATATGGACATGATTACGGAGATACTGTGATTAAAGCGGTGGCGGCAATTATCAAAGACTCTTTTGATAAACATTACACCTGCTATCGTATTGGAGGAGATGAATTTTCCATTATCGGCAATGATACAGATCAAAAAAAGATGGAATCCCATCTTAGAAGTATGGCAAATGCTCTTGCAGAGAAACGCGGAAATGATAGTCGCCTACCTACTGTGGCATACGGGTATAGTATTTTTCAAGGAGTAGAAAAGCCAGATTTTCAAAAAAACTTTAAAGAGGCTGACCGTCAGATGTATCATTTTAAAAAACTTCAAAAGGCCAATGCCAAATAACTTTAAGCGCAGGTGTTTTATAACCGGGCGGGATTTCTTTAAACATCAATTTGAAGAGCATTTTGGTTTTTAAAGAAATGTTACGGTCACCCCATTGGGGAATGCTTGGCACCAGGAGAAAGCCGGGGCGAGTGATTAGTTATTTTACATTTAAATTATGCCAAAAAACCAACAGAATGCCACCCTTATTCTATCTAATTATGATAGATAGATTATTACGCTTAAACGCTTTTGAGGTTGGTATTTCTTCGTTTCACGTAATTTCCTTAATGTTCCCGATGCTTTATAATTATTAAGTTGTTTTTCGGTTATACAATAAAAAACTCCTTACAAAAAGCGATTGGCTGATTTGGGCCGCTTGCCTTGCTGAAAACCTTGAGGACTTTCAAAAGCTTATTGCATTGGTATGATACCAAAACAGGTAAGCAAGTGGGTTTTCAGGCTCGCTCTGTTGTAGGGGGACACTTTCTGAAGCTGCTGGCAGCTAAGTGGCAACAGGAGGGCAAGCGCCTTTAGGGGAGCTTTCAACAAATTGTGTTAACCACTGAAAAATCTATCTGGGATGTGATATCCTGATTAGTTAATAAAAAAATTTGAACAGGCTTAGAAGGAAATGAAACGCAGATCTCGAAATTATTTCTGGTAGGGCAAGAATAGGGATATATTACAGCGAAAAGCGTGGTAAGCAGAAATAAACACTTCTTTCATATAAATTCGGCGATATACAGATAGTGATCCGATTATCTAGGAGGAGAGAAAATGCAAATTTCACTGACGAAAAAACTAGCGGCTGCCATAGGAGTAAATCCTCCACCCGCATACGAGAATGAAAATCCACTGTTTTCTTGGACAGCGAACTGGATTAAGGTATGGGATAACCGAAGAACAGAGGACATGATCGTATTGGTGAACAACGCCACACGCTTTACCGTTGCGATTTACCAAGTCAAGCGAAAAGACCTGAAAAATGTAGCGGAAATGATGAAAAAAGCCATTGCAAACACACTGTTGTCCATGAATATAAACCCCGAGATTGTAAAGGAATATATGCATCTGGCAGGCGAGGTGAAGTACGCCAAAAATAGCGATAGACAGATAACAGCGTGGCTATCGAAAGCGGGGCAGAACAGCGCTTTCTATGTTGCAAGAAATTATAACGGAATTGCGAAAATGTTTGATGATACTGTTGGAACTTATATAAATCACTTACCTGTCAATTATTCCGCTGATGTTAACGAGTCGTTTATCCCTTTTAAGGCAATGATTAACGCACTATCTGAGCTTACAGGAAAACAACCCTTCAAATACCGCGCCTTTGAATTGCTAGTTACACTTGATTTGGAAGTATACAAGGCGGTGCGAAGGATTATTGTACCTGCGGACCTTAGATTTGAACGATTACACAAGGTACTGCAGTTCGTGTTTGACTGGAAAGATTACCACCTTTATGACTTTACTATCCTTGATAGCAATAGGCGTGAGCCAGTTGCCAGGATTGTTCCATTTGAAGAGGACTTGGAGTTTGACGCAGATGCAATCCTAATGGAAGAGCATACATTATCAGAGTTTTTGCCCGAGCACAAGAATATACTCTATACCTATGACATGGGGGATAACTGGGAACATGAAATAAAGCTTGTACGAGTGATCGAGGATCACGATAAGGAATCACCCTATTTGCTGGAAGCAACTGGTCAAACACCGCCTGAGGATGTGGGCGGCGTAGGAGGATTTCTGAGCTTCCGCGAAATCATGCTGAATCCCAGTCATCCGGAATATGAGGTAATGAAAGAATGGGCAAGGTATTGGACAACTGAAATCAGTGAGTGGCGGAGCCGTCCAAAGGTTATACATGTTTAAATTAGCTAGATGGAAAGAAGATGTTATGGTTGTTGTCATGCATGGAGGTGTAGTAAAATAGATTATGAACAAATGGGTATTAACCTAAGAAAGGAGCTAAGGCTACCCCGATAGACGCTAACTTGATTAATAGACTGACTATAGTCGAATCAGGTTTGCACAAAGATTATGAAGCGTTTTGGTTTTTTAAGAAAGCTGTTAAAGTTAAGCCTGGAGTTCAATCGTTAAATAATCTTGCGTGGTTTTACTTAGATGTAATTTTATCCGTAGGCTGTGGAGATGGAAGAGATGTAAAAGATTACAAGGCCGTTGCGCTCCAGGGGGGCAATTCTTGGGCTGAGCCTTTAATGAATACCCATATCTCCGCAAGCGTTAATTCCCGTTCGTCCAACGGTACTAGAACCTTATTAAGCGTAGCTGTTTAGGTGCAAGGGCTACGCAAAGAATCATGCGGTAAACGATTAGTTACTGCAACTGCGTATTCTGTCTAACTTCAAGCTCCTGTTCAAAATACTAAAAGAGAGCTTAAATATGAATACCCTCCTAAGTGACGTTTTCATCCTTACCGCAAGCTGACGAGGTTTCCACCTACTTTTCTATAACAAAGTGAGGGCGAGAAATATGGTGATTTTGCTTTTTGGTATATCTAATGTAGGAAAGACTGTAACAGGAGAGAAACTCGCTGAAAAATTAGGATATTCTTTTCTAGATTTGGATGAAGAAATAAAAAAGAGATTACAAACGACTTTAGAAAGATTTATGCATGATAATCCATATCACCATGAAAGGTATATAATAAAGGGCAAAATTTTACGCGATTTAATAGACGAATACAAAGAAAATGTTGTGATTGCAGTAAGTCCCATTTATTATGCAAGAAATTTCAACTCGCTTTTAGACTTGGAACAGGTAATTGCAATTGAATTACAGGATGCAGAAGAACATATTTTTCAAAGACTTGTTTTTTCTGATGAGGAAGATAATGTTTACAAGGACGATGAATATAAAAATTTGCATAAGGATTATTACATTAAAGATATTCACGAAGATATTATATACGCAAGAAGGGCCTTTAAGAAAATTAAAAACAAGTATTTTATAAATAATAGATCGGTTAATCAAGTCGTTGATGATTTAATTGTTATGATTAAAAATAAATCTATGGAAAAAACCTTTAGCAGATAGCTTTATGAAGCAACAAGGGATAGAGTGGTGAAATGTCCCCCCTACCTACATCACTTTATAGGTAGGCTGCAAAAGGGCACTGGTGACATGTATGCACGAGTGCAGCGAATATCGCCAGATAACCATGCTAGCGATAGGGAATCCACAGAGTGCACAGCTAGAGTGGATGTTTGCAACGACTTGTAGAATACAAGGTTAAAGACTGCGATAGGTAGCCTCGTACATACGATGAGTCCAATTATGTGAACTGGGGAAAGTCTACATGAATGAAAAGGGAGCGTGCCCCCGATGTTGTGTAGACTGACGGAGTCTCCATAGTAGTCCGAGAACAGGAAATGGTAGGATGGGCCATTAGTAACAGAATGACCAAACAGCTAACATTGGACGCAATCAAGCAAGCTGTAGGGAGAGAACGCCCTACAGAAGGTTTAATATTTCATTCTGACAAGGGTTCTCAATATGCCGCTTATGATTACCAAGACAACCTGAGAGAGCATGATATAAGGCAAAGTATGAGCGCAAAGGGAGATTGCTATGATATTGCTAGCATGGAATCATTCTTTGCCACAATTCAAAAAGAATTGATTTACAGAAAGCACTTTAAGACCCGCGCCTAGGCTAGACTCGATACTGTTGATTGTATTGAAACCTGGTATAACTCCCGTAGAATCCATAGAAGTTCGGGAGACTTATCGCCGGCAGAGTATGAACTGAAATATTATACATCTTTGTCGGAATCGGCGGCTTAGGGCGGATTTCTATTAAACCCGGAGAAAAGAAACTCTTATCGTGTCTAATACGCCAAGAACACTCCAATCTTGGTGGCCATAGCTAGTCAAAACAATTAAATAGAAGATCAGCCGATAGATTTTTTCTTTCAATTATCGGTAAGCCTGTTGAAGCTCTGGAAATACCCATGTGGCGTGAATTGTTATTTCAAGCGAGGCTAGTCGCCTTTGAACAACCTGAACTAACTACAATTCTTACCTACATATCTCCAACTATTTTACACCGACGCTTTAGAAGTAGGTTTTTTAGCTTACCGTCCCTGGTGCCCGGACCCGATTCCCAGCTCTCCTGCCAAAGCCTGCACAAACTGCTGTGCAAGTCTACCAGAGCGGCCACTGGATTTTCGCTCCCAAGCCAAAGCGCGACGTATTAGCTCCTCATGGGAAATAGGAAGCGAGCGGGCCAGGTGCTCTACAATCTGCAGATAATCATCCTGATCTAGGCTGGGGAAGGTGAGATGCAGCCCAAAGCGATCTGAGAGGGACAACTTCTCGTGGATTGTATCGGAGCCGTGGATCTCTTCCCGCTCCCGGAAGCTTTCCACAACCAGGTGCCTGCGATTGCTCGTGGCGTAGATGAGAATATTTGCAGGTCTCCCCGCTACACTTCCCTCTAAGACTGCTTTCAGAGCCTTGTAGCTGGTCTCTTGCTCCTCAAAAGAAAGATCATCGATAAAAATAATAAACTTTGCATTTCTTGAGCCTAATAGGGACAGAAGCGCAGGCAAAGTTTGTAGGTCTTCTTTAGCAACCTCAACAAGATGTAGTCCCCTATCCGCCAGGAGACAGGAGACTGCCTTCACCAAGGAAGACTTTCCAGTTCCCCGGGCTCCATGGAGGAGGACACAGTTGGCAGGAAGATTTTGAAGGAACTGTTTGGTATTGGCAAGCAGTAGTTCCTTTTGCCTGTCAAGCCCTACAAGCTCCGCAAGATCGCTCTCGTCTGGCCGTGAGATCCCGCGAAGCTCACCATCCCAAACAAAAGCCCAATGGCGGCAGGCGGGTCCTGCGCCATAGCAGTTATAAAAATCTATGAGAGAGGGTAGTTCGGCAGCCCAGTTCTCTGCTTTTTGAAAGGAGAGCATTAACTCCTCGAAGGGAGTAGTAGGAATTTTGGGCTCCACAAGTCCCCGCAAGCTCGGCAGCTGAGGCACCAGCGCTGAAACATCCAACTTCACGAGCTCCTCAAGCCGTTGCCAATCATGTGCTGCCACCTCTGCCAGGCATTCCGTTACTTTTCCTCCTTCAGCTGAGAGGGTGAAGAGATTTTCTGCGCTCAATATCTCCTGCAAGGAAAAGTTTTGCCACAGATCCGCAAGCACTGGAGTCTGGGCTCCAGCACAGTTGGCAAGATAGGAGAAAAACCGGTAGCAGCTTTCTTCAGGGCTAGCGAGGAAATAGGAGAGCTCCAAGAATAGTGGTTTTTTTTGGAGCTCCCGGTAAATTAGCAGCTCTTCTAAAGCTTCTTTTGCCTTTGTGAGTTTTTCCATAGAACCGGTATTTATCTGCATGTTCACGTCCTCCTTCATTCTGCTACTTAAATTTCGCTCTGAAAACAGTAAATCCTGCCCTCGGGGGGCTTTTGTTCTCCCTTTCATCTGTGCTATAATAGGCGGTAGTGGAAAAAAGGGGAGTGATAGGCAATGCAAACTAGAATCGCTGTAATCGGACAAAGTGGTCAAATTAATGACCAGGTTTGGGCCTTAGCAGAAGAGGTAGGCAGGCTCATCGGCCAAAAAAAAGGAATTTTGCTCACCGGAGGCAAAGACGGGATCATGGAGGCAGCAAGCCGGGGCGCAAACAAAGCAGGCGGCCTTGTAGTCGGGATCTTGCCAGGGGATGAGCCTGGAATTGCAAATCCCTATGTCCATGTGCCCATCACTACCGGATTGTGTTTTGATCAACGCAGCACAATCCTCATCCACAGCGCAGATGTGCTCATTATGTTGGCTGGTGGCAATGGCACTTTAGGAGAGCTCTCCATGGCCTATCAAAATGGTAAGGATACAGTAGTGCTAGAGGGCACAGGAGGCTGGTCAGATCAGGTGAGGACTATTGCACCGGATGGTTTTTTAGACGAGAGGAAAAACGCCCAAATCCACTATGTCCAATCAGCTCGGGGAGCTGTTGAATTAGCATTCGCAATCACTGGAAAAGAAGAACAAAAAGCAATTTAGCGGAGGATTCGTTGTGGCAGAAAAACAAACAGACTTTACAGTAGGCAGCATTCCCAGACATCTGATTATTTTTTCCTGGCCCATGTTTTTAGGTAACTTGCTGCAGACCATGTACAATACAGTGGACAGCATCTGGGTTGGGAGGTTCTTAGGGCCAAACGCTTTAGGTGCAGTTTCAGTTGGCTTTCCCATCATCTTTGCTCTGGTCTCTTTGATTATGGGTATTTCCATGGCCACCACAGTGATGGTAGCACAGTATTTTGGTGCTAAAGAGGAGGATATGGTACAGAATACTATCCAAAATTCCTTGGTACTGTTGGTGGCAGGGGGCATTCTTGTCTCAATTATCGGGGTTGTTTTTCATCGGCAACTATTGGAGCTTATAAACACACCCCAGGAACTGTTAGCTGATGCATCCTCGTATCTTGTGATCTTCCTCAGTGGTCTGTTGTTCATGTTCCTCTATAATGTACTGGGCGCAATTTTGAGAGGATTGGGAGATTCTAAAACTCCTTTAATTTATTTGGCGTATGCTACAGTAATCAACATCATCTTAGATCCGATTTTGATCTTTGGTCTCGGCCCAATCCCAAGGATGGGAGTAGCAGGAGCTGCCCTGGCTACAGTGATTTCTCAGGCAATTTCTGCTTGGCTGGGGATGAAATACTTACACGAAAAGGGCCTGACGGGAAACTGGCAGGGCTTTCGACCAGATTGGGGCATAATTGGGAAAACCTTCAAAATTGGGCTTCCTGCAGGGATTCAGCAAAGCGTGGTCTCTATGGGGCAGCTGGTTGTAAACTCGCTAATTAATAGTTTCGGCACTGTAGTTGTAGCTGCCTTTGCCGTGGGCACGAGACTTGAGGGATTCGCCTTCATGCCCATTATGTCACTTTCATTGGCTACAAGTGCTGTGGCAGGGCAAAATATGGGCGCAGGGAAAATGAAACGAGCCCAGAAGACCCTCTACTGGAGTGTTTTGTTGGTGGTGGCAATTGCAGGCAGCGTAGGTCTGCTTCTATTTGTTGCCCCCAATCTGTGGCTCTCTGTCTTTACAAAAGATAAGGCTGTAATGGCAGTGGGCAGGGAGTTCCTACGTATCCTTGCTTTTTCCTACATCCCCTTTGGGATCATGTTTGTGATCAATGGCCTCCTGCGCGGAGCCGGTGACACTATTGCCACCATGATCACAAGCATTATCTCCCTTTGGTTTATCCGGGTACCTTTAGCCTACTACCTAGCCAACACAGTGGGGCTAGGAAGCAGAGGCGTCTGGATTTCCATGGCCATCGGACCCATCTTTGGTTTGACTCTAAGCTATTTGTATTATCGCACGGGACGCTGGCGACGATCAGTTGTAACAGGGAAAATGAATTTAGAGGAAGCCTAGGCACATCTTTCTTCTTTTGGCATATGATAGCAGTAAGAAAGCCGAAAGGAGGAGCCATCCATGGGCAAAGTTGCACCCTGTTCACCAAATTGCGGTCAAGTGGTAATTAACAATGGCGGCGGCTCTTGTGTGATCAACATCAACTGCTGCCAGGGTAACGTTTGGACCCCCTGTAATGAATCGGACACAGTATCTGAGGAAGAAACACCAGCCGGAGCTGGCTCTGACGAGAAAGAAACACCAAAAAAGTGGCCCCTATGGGCAAAGGAGGAATTATAATGGGTCGGCATCACGATAATGAGTGTTCACCAAACTGCGGGCAGGTTGTAATTCAAAATCAGGGTGGCTCTGTGGTGATCAACATTAACTGCTGCAGCGGAGATACTCCATTCGCTATTGCAAAACAAGAACAATAAAAGGGAAGGCAGGAATTTTCCTGCCTTTTTTCAAAAATATTGGGGACAAGCAAAGGAGGAAAAGCGGGGTGTGAATACGGCAGGGGGAGAAGCCATTTTGCGTAGGGTTACGGAAACAATTCCTCCAGAAACAATCAGAGAAATTGCCAACCCCCCCTCTATGCCCGGGTCCAGGAGGAAATGGCAGATTTGCCTGTAGCCACAGAAAAGGATCTGGAGGGCATAGATGGCCTCATCATCGGCATTCCTTGTCATTTTGGCAACATGAGCGCACAGCCAGTTTATTGACTCTACAGTGCCTCTGTGGCTCGAGGGTAAGCTCGCTGGCAAACCTGCTAGCTGTTTTCACCTCAGCAGGTAGCACCACGGTGGTGTAGAGACAACCCTCTATTCCTAGCCCCTTCTCCATCACGGAATAATTATCGTGGGCACAAGCTCTGAGCATCCCGCAGTCTCCCAGTCCGGCTCTCCGTACGGTCCCGCTGCCATCACAGGAGATGATGCACAAGTGGCACCTGGGGAGAAGAACCTGGCCACTGCGGAGTTTTTGGGGATGAGAGTCGCGGAGGTAGCCAAAAAACTTAACTGAGTTAGGATTTTTTCCCTGAGAAAGCTGCTTGTATTCCCAAATCCGTTATGCTATAATTAATTCAAGATACGGGTTTCGGAAAACTGTGGGAAGGGTGTGGTTCCCTGTGTTGACCGCTGATTTTTTCTGGAAGGTATTTGAGGTCACAGGCTCCATAACCGCATATATTATCTACAGGCAACTTTCCACCCCCGATAGCATTCCAAACATAGGCTAAAGGCAAGGATGGAGAAAAGTAAGGCGTAAACTGTCCCCACCAGGGAGGAGTGGCCACTGACTGAGAGCCCTCTGAGGAGAGCCGTCTGAAGTTCGCTCCTGAGCTTCCCAACCTAACGGTTAGACTCAGTAAGTTGGGACGGTCTCTTCACCGTTATCGAAGCGCGAGTTGGGCCCAGTGGGCCAAACGGGGTGGTACCGCGGAAGTCCGAGCTTTCGTCCCTGACAGGGAGGAGCTCGGTTTTTTTATATGAGGAGGTTTGATCGTGAAAGAACAAATTGAACAATTACGCCAAAAGGCTCTGGCCCGGCTAACTGAGGCCAGATCCGCAAAAGAACTGGAGGAGCTGCGGGTAAAAATCCTTGGTAAAAAAGGAGACCTAACATCTATCCTCCGTGGGATCAGCAAACTCCCAGCCGACCAGCGACCCAGAATCGGGGAGCTGGCAAATCAGGTCCGAGACAGGATCAATAAAGCTATCATTGAGCGAGCTGAACAACTGAAAGCGGCAGCCCTGATCCAGGAGCTGGCAGAGGAGAAAATTGATATTACCCTGCCTGGCAAACCTTTCCCCTTAGGCACGCGCCATCCCCTAAATCAAGTTCTAGACAGAATCCAAGAGATCTTCATCGGTATGGGCTACCAGGTAGTAGCAGGTCCCCAGATCGAAACTGATTATTATAACTTCGAAGCCTTAAATGTGCCAGCAGATCACCCAGCTCGTGATATGCAAGACACCTTCTTTCTGCCAGGGGGTTATCTGCTCCGCTCCCAAACCTCACCTGTGCAGGTTCGCACCATGGAAAGGCAAGCGCCGCCTGTGCGGATTATTGCCCCCGGTGCAGTCTACCGCTGTGATGCAGATATCACCCACTCGCCTATGTTTCATCAGGTGGAGGGACTGCTCATCGACCGCAATATCACCTTTGCCGATCTTAAGGGGACATTGGAGCATTTCCTCCATCAGCTCTTTGGCAGCAAACGACCTGTGCGCTTTCGCCCCTCATACTTCCCCTTCACAGAGCCCAGTGCAGAAGTTGATATTTCGTGCCTGATGTGCGGCGGCTCTGGCTGCAGGGTCTGTAGTAACACAGGCTGGCTTGAGATTTTAGGATCTGGCATGGTACATCCTAAAGTGCTAGAGCAGGTTAACTATGATCCAGCTGAAGTTGGAGGCTTTGCTTTTGGCGTGGGCGTAGAGCGGATCGCTATGCTCCTTTTTGGCATTGGCGATATCCGCCTGTTCTTTGAAAACGACCTGCGCTTTCTAAGGCAGTTTCAAGGAGGGCAAAAGAGATGTTAGTACCACTTAATTGGTTGAAAGAATATGTAGATTTTCCCTGGACTCCCCAAGAGCTTGCGGATAAACTTACCATGGCAGGGCTTGAGGTGGAAGGAGTCAGCTATCTGGGTGCGGATCTGGAAAATGTAGTTGTAGCAAAAGTTACCTCAGTTGAGCCTCACCCCAATGCAGATAAACTCACAGTCTGCGGCGTGGATGCAGGGGAGCGGGGAACATATACAGTAGTTTGCGGCGCAGCCAATGTTGCCCCCCAGATCCTCACGCCAATGGCACTGCCAGGTGCGCTTCTTCCAGGTGGCTTTAAGATCAAACGGGCGAAACTGCGTGGTGTAGAATCTCATGGTATGCTCTGCTCTTCCGCGGAACTAGGCCTGCCAGGGGGACATGAAGGTCTACTCCTTCTAGCACAAGGCACACCTGGTGAGGATCTAGCAGCGCATCTGGGTCTCGATAGCTGGGTTTTAGACGTCTCAATCCTTGCAAACAGACCAGACTGCCTAAGCATGCTGGGGATCGCCCGGGAAGTTGCAGCCTTAACTGGGACCGAGCTGAAGCTCCCTGAGCCCAAACTCCAAGAGACAGGTGGGCAAATAAAAGATAGTGCGAGAGTAGAGGTGCTAGCCGAAGATCTGTGTCCCCGCTACATGGCCCGGTTATTTACTGATGTAAAAATCGGACCTTCTCCCAGCTGGATGCAGCAGCGTCTCCTCGCCTCAGGCATGCGTCCCATCAATAATGTGGTGGACATCACAAATTACGTAATGCTGGAGTATGGTCAACCCCTCCATGCCTTTGACTATGAAAAACTAGCAGGTGGCCGCGTGATCGTCAGACGGGCTAAGAAAGGCGAGACTATGGTCACCTTAGATAAACAGATCCGAAAGCTGACAGACGAGATGCTTGTAATCGCAGATGAACAGGATCCTGTTTGCGTCGCTGGGATCATGGGTGGTGATCGGGCTGAGGTAGGAGAGGGGACAACTCAGATTTTGCTGGAGTCTGCAAGCTTTGCCCGCGGCAGTGTGCGCAGAACCTCCCGGGCCTTGGGGCTGGCCTCAGAATCCTCCCTTCGCTTTGAACGGGGAGTGGATCCTTACCTGCCCGCTCTAGCAATTCAAAGAGCTACTCAGCTATTTGAGGAGCTAGCAGGGGCCACAACTGCCAAAGGCTATATCGACAAACTCAGCTCTGGGGTGCCAACTCAAAAGCGAACTATTGAGATCTCACAACAATACATCGACAGCACTTTAGGCGTCCAAATCCCCACAGAAGAAGTGAAGGATATCTTTCGAAGACTTGGGATTGAGGGAACCTTAACGCGCGGAACCTGGCAGGTGACGATACCACATCGCCGCGGTGATCTGGAGTGTCCATGCGATCTGCTAGAGGAGATTGCACGGCTCTGGGGCTTTGAAAAAATCCCAGCCACCTTGCCCCGGGGCGCAGCCAGCCAAGGTGCTCCCCAGCCTCAAGAGGCGTGGCAAGAGGAAGCAAGAAGGACCTTAATTCAGCTAGGCCTCAGCGAGGCCCTCAGCTACGGCTTTTTTGGCCCTGCCTTCCTTGAGAAAATGGCACTGAGCAATACCCCTTTAGGCGATGCAATTCGTGTTACAAATCCCCTCAGCGAGGAGCAGAGCCTGATGCGCACTACACTTTTGCCTTGGCTCCTTCATGCTGCAGCTCACAATAGAGCTCGCCAAGAGGAAAATTTAGCTCTGTTCGAACTGGGCAAGGTCTTCAGAAGGGGAGATGTGCCCCAGGAAGAGGGAAGATTGGGGATTGTGCTGGCAGGTCTCCTTAGCCCCGCCTCGTGGCGTTGGCAAGAGAATGAAGTTGACTTCTACACAATAAAGGGGCTTGTGGAGCGCTGTCTGCACGCTTTGCAAATCACCAACTGGCAGCTGGCCAGACCCCAAGAGCTAGAACAGAAGGCCGATCTATTGAATCTAGCTGCGGCACTTCATCCCGGCCGCAGTGCTGCGATTATAGTGAATTCCAAGGTGGTGGGTATTTTCGGAGAACTAGCACCAAACATTGCCGAGGCCTGGGATTTGGATCGGGGCACACAGGTGGCGGAGCTAGATCTACAGAACCTCTGGCCGGAGCGTAGCCTTGAGGTAACTCTGTTTGAGCCCCTGCCCCGGTTCCCATTTAGCCTCCGAGATCTGGCCCTTTTAGTACCAGATGAAATCCCAGCCCAAAAGGTTCAGGAATTAATTGCCCAAGAAGGTGGAGAGCTACTCGAGTCAATCCAGCTATTTGACTTGTATGCAGGCTCTCAGGTGCCATCTGGCATGCGCTCTTTGGCCTATCGGCTGAAGCTAGGATCTAGAGCGCGGACTATTCAGGAACAGGAGATCGAGGAGCTAGAGGCGAAGATTATAGCAAAGCTAGCACCTTTTGGCATTTCTTTGCGCTAGTTCACAGAAAAAAGTTGAGGGGGGAGAATCGATGAGAATTACGCTCCAGGTGTCTGGGGAAGAATATAAACTCCGCTGCGATCTTTCCGAAGAGAGGGCCCAGGCCATAGAGGAGAAAGTGCAGTCCCAGATCAACCAGGCAGCAGGCAGAGGGCTATCCACAGTGCAGCTTTTGATCTTGGTCTCTTTAAACCTTGCTCAAGAGCTAGGAGAGCTAGAACAGGAGTATGAACAAGTGCTGGAGTTCGTAACAGCCAAGGAGCAATCATGAGTCCAGTAGATCTGGTAATCCTTTTGATTCTTCTCCTCTCTTTGGTCTCAGGTTGGCGCCGGGGCGCTCTGGCAGAGCTGGGGTCTTTGGCAGTGCTCCTGCTTTTGCCCTGGGCCCTGGCCTCTTTTAGCCACAGTTGCCTTGAGTTTTGGAATTCTATCATCCCCAATCTCCAGCTAGCCCAGATTCTGGCTCTGGTAACTCCAGTTTTGCTCCTGCTTTGGGCAGGAAAGTACCTGGGGAGGGTTTTGCAAAAAATCCTGCCGAGACTCCTGCTCCCTTTGAACTCATTGGCAGGGGTAGCTTTGTCTTTAGCTAAAACATTGCTTTGGTTGGGGCTGGTGGCTTCATTTTTGAGTCGCCTGCCCCACTTTTTCCACAGCTCCCTCTGGCAGGAAGCTCTGCTGCTTGAGCCCCTGGCGCTATTGGGAGACCTCTGCTTTTTGACCATCGGCAATCTCCTCGCAAGGCCCCAACCAAAATTTACCAATCCAGGGGAGTTAATTTAATGGATAACCTTCAGCTTGCCCAGTTGTGGCAAAAAACTGCAGATTTGCTAGAAATTATGGGAGAGAACCCCCACCGGGCCGCAGCCTACCGTAGGGGAGCTAGAAACATCAGCAAAAGCCCTCTCTCTTTAGGCGACCTTCACGCCACAGGCCAGCTAGAGAAAATTCCTGGCATCGGCCCTAGCCTGAAAGCCAACGTTCTAGAATTCTTGGCTACTGGCACATTGACCCTTTATCATGAGCTTGAAGCCCAAGTTGGCGATGACCTGATGAATCTTGTCTCCCTTGGGATCTCGCCGCGGCTTGTGGGTAGGCTCCACAGAGAGCTGGGAATAGAGAACTTAGGTGAACTTGAGGCTGCAATCAAAAAACGGCAAGTGCGCACAATGCCGCAGATGGGTCCCAAAGGGGAATTGGAGCTGAAGCGTGCAGTTGCCAGAGCACGGGATGGGCTTGCCTTCCCCGGGCCCATAGCCGAAAGCCTAGCCCAAGAATTATGCGATCTACTCGGGGAGTTGCCCCAGATTGAAAATGTAGCAATTGCAGGCGCAATCAGGCGGGGAGAGGAGCTGGCAGTTGAAGCAGAACTGGTGGTTGCCACCACCCTCTCGAAGCTGGAGCTTGCCGAATACTTATCCGGTCTGCCAAACGTAGCAAAAATTAAGCGCGAAAAACTTACATTGGAGCTTCGCGGCGGACTGGCTGTAAAGATCACAGCCACAACAAAAGAAGCTTTCTTTCGTACCCTGTGGCAGGAGACAGGGCCTGAAGAACATCTGAAACTTGTGGAAGAGCTGGGAGAGTTGCCAGCGGATCCTCAAAGCGAAGAGAAGCTCTATTTGTCTGTGGATCTCCCCTGGATACCGCCCCAGAACCGCTGGGGCACAGATGAGGTTGCTCTGGCCCGGAGGGGAGCCTTACCACAGCCACTTGAGCCCGCTCTTTTTCGCGGGGACTTCCACGTCCACTCCAACTGGAGCGATGGCATTCACACTCTAGCTCAACTTCAGGCAAAAGGACAGGCTTTAGGCTACGAATATCTTGCCATCTGCGATCATAGCAGGACACTGGGGATCGCAGGAGGGCTTTCTGTGGAGAGACTACAAGCCCGGAACCAGGAGATCGAGAAGCTCAATCAAAATGGCGGCTGCAAGCTCCTGCGAGGAATTGAGCTTGAGATCGGGGGAGAGGGACAGTTGGATTATCCCCCTGAAGTTCTCTCAGAGCTGGATCTTGTGGTAGGGGCAATCCACAGAGGTTTTGGCCAGCCCCAAGGGAAAATTATGGAGCGACTAGAACGTGCCCTTTCCACAGGTGCAATTTTTATCTTAGCTCATCCCACAGGCAGGCTTCTGGGAAGGCGGGATGCCTTGGCTGTGGACATGGAAAAACTTCTCAGTTTGGCGGAAAAGTACCATGTGGCCCTAGAGCTGAATGCAAATCCGGATCGCCTGGATCTGGGGGCAGACAACCTGCGAGCGGCAAAGGCCCGGGGAATCCCCATCGCCATCAACACAGATGCCCATAGCCGAGATAACTTGGGACAAATTCACTGGGCCCTGAAGGTTGCAGGCAGGGCGGGTCTTGTGCCCGAGGATATACTCAATACATACAGTTTGAAATCCATCCAAAAGAGGATAGAGAAGCAGAAAGGCGGGGGATAATAGGGGGAGAAAACAAAGGAGGCTGGCAGATGAACCATTTTTTGCGGACGCTACTGATGTACGCGTTTGTTTTTTTGGTGATCAGGTTGATGGGGAAAAGAGAGATCGGCCAATTATCCCCCTTCGACTTTGTGGTAGCCATTATGATTGCGGAGCTAGCTGCACTTCCCCTGGAGGATACCTCCATCACCTTCTCCCACGCCTTAATTCCCATCGCAACCCTGGCTGCCATCGAGATTATCTTTTCCTTTCTTTCCCTCAAAAGCACTTGGCTGCGGAGTGCAATCAATGGCAGCCCCTCAATTGTGGTTCGCAATGGGCAAATTCTCGATGGCAATCTGCGTAATTTACGCTATAATGTCAATGATCTCCTGGCCCATCTCCGGCAAAAAGATATTGCCGATATTTCCGAGGTGGAGTATGCCATCTTGGAGTGTTCAGGCCAGATTAGCGTTGTTAAAAAATCCCAACTGCGGCCAGTGACGCCCCAAGATCTTAACATTGAAACCAGCTATGAGGGAATTCCTGTGCCCCTGATTATCGATGGGGAAGTACTCTATGGCAACCTAGATAAGGCCCAATTAACATACCAGTGGCTTTTGGGGGAACTTGCAAAACTTGGGCTTGACCATCCCCGCTCTGTAATCTACGCCACCCTCAATAGCCAAGGCCAGTTCTATGCCTCACCTAGGCAAGATCTGAAGCCAGAAGATCTTTATACAAATCTTTGATTGGAGTGACCATAATGAAATTACGAGAGATTTACCAATTAGTGATAGAGTTAGGAAAGCAAGCAGATCCTAGAGGCGAGAGCGAAGTCTACGCTGCCCTAGCCGACGCGAGACGAGAGTTCGAGAGTCTTCCTCCAAAGGAGCAAACATACTTCGATCAGGAAACCCTCTCCAATCCCTACAGCGACACTAGGATTCTCAATGGCCAGGGCGATGAGGAAATCAGTCGCCTTCTCACTGGCATCGATATGGAGCTGGGGGAAGTCCTCCTGGCCCAAGAACTATCTAAGAGTGGCCAGCCAATTGACCTCATCTTAGCACACCACCCCGAAGGTATAGCCTTAGCAGGGCTCGCGGAGGTAATGAAAATGCAAGAGGAGATCCTCCACCGCTTTGGTGTACCTATAGCTCTCGCCCAGGGTATTATGGACGAGAGAATCGCAGAGGTAGCCCGGGGAATATTACCTGTGAACCACAACCGGGCCATCGATGGAGCGCGACTATTGGGGTTTCCTTTTATGAATTGCCACTCCCCAGCAGACAACATGGTGACCACCTTCCTTCAGAAGATTTTCGATGCCAAAGCGCCCCGGACTGTAGGGGACGTAATGGATCTACTCTTGGAGCAGCCTGAATATCAGCTAGCAGCCAAACAAAAAATGGGAATGCGAGTGGTCTCAGGAGACAAAAAGCGCCGTGCAGGCCGTGTTTTCGTAGATATGACAGGCGGTACAGGTGGCTCTAAAGAGATCTTTGCGCATCTCGCACAAAAGGGCATCGGTACAATTGTTGGTATGCACATCAGCGAGAAAAATCTAGAGCAGGCCAAAGCCCACCATGTCAATGTGGTAATCGCAGGGCACATTGCCAGCGATTCTTTGGGCATGAACCTGATTCTAGACAGAATCGAACGCCAAGGCGTGGAGATCCTCACCTGCTCCGGACTGATGAGGGTTAAAAGATAGATGGAACTATTAGCACCAGCTGGAGGCAGGGATGCCCTCCTGGCTGCCTTAAATAACGGCGCAGATGCAGTCTACGTAGGTGGCAAAGACTACAGTGCTCGCCAAAGTGCAGACAACTTCGACCTGCATCAGCTTGAGGAGGCAGTGCTACTCGCCCACAGCCAAAAGGCAAAACTGTACGTGACCTTAAATACGCTTCTGCGAGAAGAGGAGCTAGCTGGTGCTGTAGATTATGCAGCCCAGCTTTACCAGCTGGGTGTGGATGCTCTGATTGTGACAGATCTGGGGCTGATCTCAGCCCTGCGAGCTTCTTTGCCTCAGTTTCCACTTCACGCTAGCACCCAGATGACCATCCACGAGGAGAATGCTGCCCACTATCTGGCAGGGCTGGGCCTGGAGCGCATAGTCTTGGCCCGAGAGCTCTCCCTAGATGACATTGAGGCCATCTCGAACGTGGGCATTCAAACTGAGGTCTTTATCCATGGAGCCCTGTGCATCTCCTATAGTGGCCAGTGTCTTTTCAGTAGCCTGATTGGGGGACGCAGTGGCAATCGCGGCCGCTGCGCCCAGCCCTGCAGGCTCCCCTATACCCTCATCGATCCCCGGGGAGGGGAGGCTAGGGCAGGCTATCTTCTAAGCTCTAAAGATTTATGCTATCTGCCAGCTCTCCCCAAGCTTGCTGAGGCTAATGTTACGTCACTGAAAATTGAGGGCCGGATGAAAAGGCCTGAATATGTAGCAACTGTGGTGCGAATCTACAGAGAAGCCTTAGATAATTTGGCTGCAGGCAAACACCTGCCAACAGATCGGGATTTACTCTCGATCTTCAATCGGGGTTTTTCCACAGGTTATCTGTTTGAAAATCCAGGAGCGCGCTTGATGAGCTATCAGCGGCCTAACAACCGCGGAGTGCCACTGGGCAGAATTCGGGAATACCGCTACCCGCGTGGACAAGCCCTCATTGCCCTAGATCAACCCCTGGTACTGGGAGATGGGATTGAGGTTTGGGTCTCAAAGGGAAGAGTTGGGGCCACTGTAGAGAAAATGACCGATGAGAGGGGCAAGAGCCTCAAGGAAGCCAAAGCCGGACAAAGAGTTTGGGTGGAGATTGAAGGGAGGATAGGGGAGGGTGATCGGGTCTTTCGCACAGCAGACAGGAGACTTCTGGAGCGTGCTACTGCTTCATACGAAAGCATAAAACCAATCCCCCTCTCCTTCACCCTCAAGGGGAAAATAGGGGAGGAGCCTACGCTTTTGGGTAGCGCTTTAGGACAAGAGGTGGAAGTGCGAGGCGAGGCAAAGGCTCAGCGTGCACAAAAGCGAGCTTTAGATGGCCAGATCGCAGCCCGGCATCTGTTTAAACTCGGTGATACTCCCTTTATCGGTGCAGAACTAATTTTGGAGCTGGAGGGCAAGATTGCGCTGCCACCGAGTGAGCTCAATCGCCTGCGCCGTGAGGCAGTGGCGATTTTAAGCCGGAAAATACGCGCAGTTCGCGCCCTTCCACCGGAGTTCTCTCCGCCTTCCCCCTCACCTGTTACTGGCAATAGACAAAAGCCACTTTTAGCTGTGAGAGCAGGGGAGGGGTTATGGCAGGCAGCGCTAGCGGGTGGGGCAGATCTAATTTACCTCCCAGCTGAGTTGCCAGATTTAGCAGAGGCCATCTCCCAGATCAATAGGGCAGGAAGCGAGGCTGCTCTTGCTTGGCCCAGGATCAGTACCCAGGCAGAAACAGCAAGGCTCCTTGAGGTTACTGAAAAATATGCCCCGGTTCTGGCTGGAATCCTAATTGGACATCTAGGGCAGCTTGACTCCGCCCGAAAACCGGGATTGCCTGTGGCCTCTGATTTTAGCTTCAATGTAGCCAACAGCGAGGCAGCTAAGCTTTTAACGCAAGACGGAATCGAAAGAATTACCCTCTCTGTGGAGCTGCGCCACGAGCAGATGCGAGATATCCTCCAGCATAGTACAGGTTCGTTTGAGGCCATAGTAGGCGGGAGCTTGCCGCTGATGATAACCCGGCATTGTCCAGTGGGCAGTGCTACCTCCCCACGGAAAGAGACCAATTCCATGCAGTGCAGTGGGAAGATGCCCTGCCAAAAGGGCATGTGGTTTTTGCAAGACCGGATGGGGGTAAAACTACCTCTGACAAAAGATGCATCTTGCATCACCACCATCTACAATGGCCATCAGCTCTCGGTTTTAGAGGAGCTGCCCACTATTTTAAAGCTGGGGCTCTCTGTGCTGAGGTTAGAAGCACCATTTGGGGACCCTGGGTCTCTACAGCAAATAGTTGCCCTCCATCGGGAGGAATTAGACCTTGCCTGGGAGAGGCCACACTACCGGCCGCGAGCGGGGCTGCGTGAGGAGCTAGAGCAGCTTTGGGGGACTCCTGTAACGGGTGGACATTTTTTCAGAGGTGTGGAATAGAGCTTGTCTTCTAGAGAAAAAGTTGGTAAAATTGAACTATAAAGAGAGGTGGGTTACTATGGGAAGAAAAATAACAGAGAAGGTAACATGGGTAGGCAAGATTGATTGGGAGCTTGTCAGGTTTCATGGGGATGAATATTCCACCCACAGAGGCTCATCATACAATTCATATTTAATTCGCGATGAGAAGACTGTCTTAATCGATACAGTCTGGAGCCCCTACAGCAAAGATTTTGTGGCCAAGTTAAAGCAGGAGATTGATCTGGACAAAATCGACTATATTGTGGCCAATCACGCTGAAGTTGATCATAGTGGGGCACTGGGCGAGCTATTGCGGGAGATTCCAGATACACCTGTCTACTGCACAGCAAATGGCGCAAAAATACTCAAAGGCCATTACCATCAGGACTGGAATTTCGTAACAGTGAAAACCGGTGATACTCTCGATCTGGGTGCAAATAAACTAGTTTTTGTGGAGGCACCTATGCTTCACTGGCCAGATACTATGTTCTCATATTTGACAGGTGAGAATATTCTCTTCAGCAATGATGCTTTCGGTCAGCACTATGCGTCAGAGTCCCTCTACAATGATAAAGTAGATCAATGCGAGCTGTACCATGAGGCTCTCAAATACTATACCAATATTCTCACTCCCTTCAGCCCCCAGGTAAAGCGGAAGATTGAGGAGTTCTTGGGGTTAAATCTGCCATTGAATTTGATCTGCCCAAGCCACGGTATTATCTGGCGGGATAATCCAGCCCAGATCGTAGAGCAGTACCTAAAATGGGCTGATGCATATCAGGAAAATCAGATCACCCTCATCTACGATAGTATGTGGGAGGCAACGCGGAACATGGCCGAGGCCATAGCCCAGGGTATAGCCCAAGTAGACCCTGATGTAACCATCAAAATTTATAATGCAGCTAAAGAAGATAAAAATGATATCTTGACAGAGGTCTTCCGATCAAAGGCAATTTTAGTGGGCTCATCAACGATCAACAATGGGCACCTCTATTCCATCGCAGGGTTACTTGAGATGATCCGGGGACTGAAATTTAAGGGTAAGAAAGCCGCAGCTTTCGGCAGCTATGGTTGGAGTGGAGAGGCTGTAAAACAAATAAACGAGTCTTTAGAGAAATCCGGTTTTGCACTGGTCAACGATGGAATCCGCACCCTATGGGCTCCAGATGAGAAGGCAACAGCGGACTGTATTAGCTTCGGTGAGGAGTTTGCCAAGGCATTATAAATAGGCGAGGGAGGCGAAAACCATGATTGAGAAGCAGTTTTCCTTCACGCAAGCAGATGAAAAGGTGATCGAGCGGATTATCAGCGATGAGAATCTTGACATCAACCATATGATTCTCACAAAGTCCGAGGCTCTGCCCCAGCACTATTCTAATTCTAATGTTTATATGTTGGTAGTCCGGGGGACAATTACCCTCCAGCTAGATGAACAAGAGGAGCATAATTATCCTAGAGGATCCATCATCACTATTCCTTATAAAACAAAAATGAACGTCTCCAACCAGTTCGAGGACACTTTAGAGTTCTTTGTGGTTAAAGCCCCCAGTCCCAGTAAAATGCCAAGTTAAGCTTAAAGGACGGTACTGAGCAATCAGAGTACCGTCCTTTATTGCAAAAAGAGGAGAGAGAGATGCATTTTGTAAACCTTACCCCACTGTTCACTTTGGCGCCAGGAGTTCGACTCCGCAGGGAGCACTTTGGGGGGATTGCTTTTTCAAAAAATACTGGTACTTTAGTGGAGCTGGATCGGCCTGCCTTTGCGCTTCTTGCGAGAATGGAAGCCCAGGGCCCGTGCAAAGAAGAGGACCTGGCGGGTGGTTCTGAAGAGTCTAGAGGAAAGCTACTTCGTGAGCTTTTGCAGTTGGGAATTTTATGCCAGGTTCGCTCTCATCCAAAGCAAGAGCCAGTTAGGGATGAGCTCCCCTTGCAGTGGCCCAAAACAAAAATCCTCACAGCACCTGAGACAGTGCATTGGGCAATTACCTACCGCTGCAATAATAGCTGTCCTGATTGTTATGCAGCCCGATACAGAGATGATTTTAAAGGAGAGCTCACAACAACCCAAGCTTTTAGACTTGTGGATAAACTAGCCGGGTGGGGGGTGTTTCAGCTCTCAATTGGCGGAGGTGAACCACTACTGCGAGCTGATCTGGCGCCAATCGTTAGCAGGGCCAAAGAGAAGGGGTTGGTGGTGCACATAACCACAGGGATGAATGAAATTGCTGATTCAACTTTACAGACTCTAGCCGGAAGCGTTACAGCACTCCAGATTGGAATCAATCATGGAAGGCTGCTCACAAAGCCAGAGGAGGAAACACCCAAGCTGCAAAAGCTCGTCGGATGGGCAGAACGATCCGGCATGGTTATTGGTGCAAACCTAATGCTCAGCAAAACAGTTTTAACTAATTTCCCCAGGCTTTGTAAGCAGCTTCAAGCTGCTGGATTTGAAAACCTCACTCTCCTTCGCTACAAGCCACCCGCAACACTAGACCGCTGGGAGGAGGAGCAGCCCAAACTAGATTCTCTTGTGGCCTTTCAAAGCACCCTCTGGGAGCTTGCCGAGAAGAATCCTCAGCTAAATCTGCGGCTGGACTGTGCTCTCAGTTTTTTTGCAAGCGAATTGTCTCCTGCTGCCTCCGAAGCCCGGGGATTGAGGGGCTGTGTGGCAGGGGAGAGAATTTTGGCTCTGACGCCCCAGGCTTCAGCCTTTCCATGCTCCCAACTGATCGCGCCTTCTCATTTAGCGGGAAATCTCCTCACGGACGATCCTACGCAAATTTGGCAGGAGGCAAAGGTTCTAAAGCAATATCGTGCTTTCCGCCAAAGCCCTACATTTCGAGATAGTCAGTGCGGAATCTGTGAGGCTCGCGTGCATTGTGGGGGCTGTCGTGTTTTTGCGGCCGATAGTCTAGGTGGCGATCCCCTTTGCCCGCTACCGCAGCTACCTCCACTTCAGCAATTGGGCAAGATAGGGCGCAAGCTGGATTTGGCGAAATATCTTGAGTCTGCCGCTGGGATCACTGTAGGAAAATATATGGAACGCTATGTGGTTGGGCAAAAGTGTGCTTTAAGTGAATTGCGGAATAACCCTGATCTTACATAAGACAAAAACACCCGTGGCCTCAAAATGAGCTCTTATTATTATCCAACCTTGATCGATACTCTCTACGGAATCCAAGACATGATCGGGTCTATATCAGGAGGTGCTCCTTTTGCCACGCTAGAGGAGATTTGCGGTTGGATTGAGCATTCCTGTAATCATGTGATTTGAGGGTTGCAAAATAAAATGCCTCCTGGTATAAATTGGTTAGGAGACAATTCAACCAAGGAGGGGATTCTTCTCTTTGGTTAACGAAAAAAACGCGGGGTGATGGAAATGAAGATCATTAGTGCGCGTCAGGGTTTCACAGCGGATCATAGTTCAACTTCATATCAATTTTATGCTATAGATAAACCACTGGGCAAGGAAGAAATAGCCGAAGTTACCTCCCTCTCCCGGAGAGCAGTCCCTACAGGTCGTTCTGTGTATTTTATATATCACGCTGAAGGCTACGATCTTCCTGGCGGTTGGGAAAGGCTCATAGAAAAATATTATGACCTGATGTATTCGGAGTCTTATGATTGGTGGCTTTTGGCCATGGCTTTTCCTGCAGATGAAGAGCTACAATGCAAATTATTTGGCTATGAGTTCAATAACTGCGATGATTTGGGGATCAGTATCTATACATCCGGAAAGCGGACTGTGGTTGCTATCAGCTGTAGGTTGGATTATGGCTATGCACCGGAGCTGGAGTATGATCCTGACGATTACGATGAAGCTGATCCCTATTTGGGGGATGATACCCTACTTGGACTTTTAGCCGCAATTCGTGAACTTTTAATCCAGGGTGATTTTACCCCTTTAGATGCCATATGGCGAAAGTATGGGAAAGAAGCAGGAGATCCACCTTTAGCTTTTAATAAAGTTCCTCCTGGGAAGACAGCTTTACAGTTTGAGGAAATTTTAGATAGTATATAAAGTTGTCGTTGCAGAGCGAATCTACGATGTGGGATAGCCAACTTCATTTCATCTCACAAAGTCGCAGTTATAAAACCCATCGTTGACACAGCGTCTAATTGCTGATATGATATCAATATTAAAACTTAACTAAATACAGGTGACCAGCTAGGCTGGTTTAATAGGGAAGCAGGTGAAAGTCCTGCACGGTCCCGCCGCTGTATTGGGGAGATGCGCTCCAAATGCCACTGGGAAACTGGGAAGGCGAGAGGCATCTGTGAACCTGAGTCAGAAGACCTGCCTGTATTTATAGCGCCAGAACTCTACGGAGAATAGGGGGTGCATGCAAGAGCAGGCTTGTCTTGTTTGCTATGCCTCCACGCGAGTTGTGGAGGCATTTTTTTGTCGGGATTTAAGAATGGAGGTTAAAGAAATGATCAAAACATCAATTATCGGTTATCCCAGAATTGGAAAGAAGCGGGAACTGAAATTTGCAGTTGAAGATTATCTAGAGGGCAAGATTTCACAAAATCAATTAGAGAATAAAGCCCGCGCTTTGCGCCAAGAGCACTGGCAGCTCCAAAGCGAAGCTGGAATTGACTTTATCCCCAGTGGGGATTTTTCCCTCTATGACCAAGTATTAGATACAGCTTTTATGCTAAGCGCCATTCCACGCGAGTTCTATGATCTTGAGCTTTCTCCACTGGATACATACTTTGCCATGGCCAAGGGCTATCAGGGAGAGGGGGGCGATGTGAAGGCTCTACCTATGAAAAAATGGTTCAACACCAACTACCACTACCTAACCCCTACCTTGACGCGAGACATGGATTTCAAATTAAACCAGCCCCAAGTCCTCTTTCACTTGCAGGAAGCGAAACAGCTGGGTATAGAGACCAAACCTCTTTTACTCGGCCCCTTCACTTTTCTCAAACTTGCCAAACTTCAGGGAGAGTGGAAGTATTACGCCGAAGCTATAGTTCCTCTTTATGCAGAACTGATCGCGAAGCTAGGGCAGATGGGTGCAGCCTGGCTGCAGCTGGACGAGCCTATGCTGGTCACAGATCTGACCGAGGCTGACAAAGCTGCTTTTCGCTCCATTTATCAACAAATTTTATCACAAAAGGGACCAGTAAAGGTTCTCCTGCAAACATATTTTGGTGATGTGCGAGATATTTACCAAGATTTATTGTCCCTCGATTTTGATGCTTTAGGACTGGATTTTGTAGATGGAGAGAAAAGTCTAGAGCTGTTAGCAAGCTATGGCTTTCCAGAGGATAAACTATTGTTCGCTGGGGTGATAGCTGGTAAAAATATCTGGCGCTGTGACTATCAAGGAAAACTGTCCCTGTTGGATAAAATCGCAACGCAGCTAGAAAAGGAGCGCGTAATTCTCAGCACCAGCTGTTCTCTACTTCATGTTCCTTATTCTCTAGAAGCTGAAACCTGGGAGGAGGCGGATATAACTCAATTAGCTTTTGCCCAAGAAAAGCTCACAGAGCTGGGAGAGTTGGCGCAACTTTGGCAGTGTCCTGGTTATAAGACGCAGTCATCCTTTATTTCAAACCAAAAAATCCACAAATTGCGCCAAACCGTAGGCGCCTGTAGGGGAGAAGGGCAGGTTCAAAAGCTTACAGAATCTGACTTCACAAGAAAACCTGACTTTCAAAAGCGAGAGCAGCTTCAAAGGCCAGCACTCAAGCTCCCATTGTTGCCCACAACCACAATCGGCTCCTTTCCCCAATCCGGTGAGGTGAGAAAGCTCCGCCGCAGTTTTAAAAACGGTCAGCTTACAGAAAAGCAATATCAAGACGAAATTCGCGCTATGATCCGCGAGGTAATTTCCCTGCAAGAAGAGCTAGGACTAGATGTGCTGGTACACGGGGAGTTTGAACGCAATGATATGGTAGAATACTTTGGTGAAAATCTCGCAGGTTTTATCTTCAGTCAAAACGGTTGGGTACAATCCTACGGCACAAGATGCGTGAAGCCTCCTATTATTTTCGGAGACGTGGCCTGGGTCAGGCCCATCACTGTAGCTTATCTTACCTATGCACAAAGTCTCACAGACAAGCCTGTGAAGGGAATGCTCACCGGGCCTGTCACCATCCTTAACTGGTCCTTTGCCCGAGAAGACCTATCTTCCGAAAAAATCGCCTATCAACTGGCGCTGGCTATTCGAGAGGAAGTTATGAAGCTAGAGTCGTCAGGGATTAAGATCATTCAAATTGATGAGGCGGCCCTGCGAGAAAAGCTGCCCTTGCGCAAACTAGAGTGGGAGGAATATCTTAAGTGGGCAATCCGAGCTTTCAGGTTGACCCATTCTGGGGTGAAGCCAACAACTCAAATCCATACCCACATGTGTTATAGCGAGTTTGATGATATCCTCCAGGAAATTGAGAACATGGATGCAGATGTGATTACTTTCGAGGCTGCAAAATCAGAGTTAACACTTCTAAGTTCCCTGGCAAAGACAAACTTCAAAACCCAAGTAGGACCTGGAGTCTACGATATCCACTCGCCGCGCATTCCTTCGACTGAGGAAATATCCGAGGTGCTCTCTAAAATGCTAAAGCTACTTCCCAAAGAAAAGCTATGGGTGAATCCAGATTGCGGCTTGAAAACAAGAAAAGCAGAGGAAGTGATCCCCAGCCTCAAAAATATTGTTAGAGCCGCTGAAAAAATGCGTACGGAGATCGAACTCTAACAAAATACCTTTTACCCTTCTCACTGGAGTTCGACTGTTAGGTGGTAGCTGCAAATTGGGAAAATTCATTTGCACTAGATTTCAGCTTAGGGTATAATATTAATAAAAGGTAGGTGATCGGATTGAGTAATAAAATAGTTGATTACTGGCTGCAATCAGCAGAAATGGACTATCGATCTATGCATAATTTATTTGCAAGTGGTGAATACCATTGGGCGTTATTCGTGGGACATCTGGTCATCGAGAAAATATTAAAAGCAATTTTTGTTGAAAGAAAAGGCGCTGTCACACCTCGTTTGCACAATTTAGTAACCCTTGCCACCAAAGCTGATATTGCGCTAGAACGATCCCAGAAGGAGCACCTAGATGAAATCACCGGCTTTAATATTAGAGCTCGGTACTCGGATTATAAGCACTCTTTTTATAAAAAATGCACAAAAGAATTTACTCAGGAGCAAATCCAGAAAATAGAGGAGTTGAGGAAATGGTTGATCAACAGACTCGAAACACGATCATAGATATTGTTCGCAAATATGCAGCTACAGTTGGCCAGCACTATTGTTTAAAGGAACTCTATCTCTTCGGCTCCTATGCAAAAGGTAACCCCCACGAAGATAGTGATATCGACATCGCAGTAGTCTCGGATGACTTCACCGGTGACACCTACGATGATCAATTAGCGCTGATGAAACTTCGTTACGATGTAGATCTACGGATCGAACCTCATCCCTTCTTAACCGAGGATTTTATAGATGAAAATCCCTTCGCCTTTGAGATCATGCACACTGGAATCCAGATAGTTTAACAGTATTGAGAAACCAGTTGGTTTAACCAAAGCACTTTATTATCTGCAAAGCTCAAATGCCGATATTAAGGTGCTTTTCTTTACCCTTTTGAACCATTAAGGCCCTTTAGATCAATAGATTTTTTCCAAGAGAGCATCGTATAGTTGGGTACTAGCAAAGGGAAAATGCTTTTATATCAATTACCATTTAATTTGCTCTTTGTAAACGGGTGATTCTATACCTTTATAAATCCTTATTTTAAAAGGATCTTCGTTCTTCGTCGATGTTAGTAAGAACGGAGAAATCCGGGACTCTCTAGATTTATGCAAAGCCGTTGTAGATATAAATTTAGGCTGCATATTTATTGGATTGTAACGTTGTATCTCTTATAGCGATTGCACGATTTTCCAATAGCGTGCTCATGATTGTATTTTCAGAAAGGATAATTGTGAAGTTTATCGAATTAGTTATATAATACGAGAACAGAAAAGTACGGATTTAAATTAACACTTGAAGATGAATATAGATCATACTGTTTTAAAAGGCAGCTCAAAGCAAATCATTTGTTGAACAGCAAAAGTTAATCCGCCAGTATGTGGGAGAGATTTTAGTAGAGTAACCTAAAAGGCTTATCTTGGTCACATTGGGTGGTGGTTTCTGTGCAGAAAGAGAATGCAAGAATTCCAAATGAGCGCAACAATCAAGTCTTTCATTCTTCATTTTATTCACGAGTCAGTCTTAAATCAAAGGTGGTAATTTGAACAAATCCCGCGTCCCCAAAAGATACCTCGTTTGCCGAAGGTGTTGAGCGATCAGGAGATTGCTAAGTTAATCAGTACCTTAACTAATTTAAAACACAAAATTCTTATGGTTATGTTGTATTCGGCGGGATTACGAGTTGGAGAAGTAGTACGTCTGAGGCCCGAAGACATCGACAGCTCGCGAAAGCTGGTATTGATTAGAACGGGAAAAGGAGGCAAAGACAGAGACTCAAATCTTTTGGATGCTGCTCTTGCTATGCTACGGAATTATTATCGGGAATATAAGCCACAAAAGTGGTTATTCCCAGGAGTGAAGCCTGGCTCGCACACCGCCGATCGCACAGTGCAAAGGTGTTTATCCACGCGAAAGCGGGGATTCATAAAGATGCCTCAGTTCATAGTCTTTGCCATTCTTTTGTAACCCATTTGTCAGAAGCTGGAACGGATCTTCGTTATATTCAAGAATTGCTTGGGTATCGAAGCTCAAAAAAGCTGCCGAGCTTTACACGCATATCACAAGTAAGATTTGAGGAAGATTCAGAGTCCGCTAGATCGTCTTGTGTTGAAGTAGCTTTGGTGGTTGGAAAGACGATATTTACGAAATTCGTGGAACCACCGAATGAGGCTGAATCTGCGAAGTTCGGAGAAAACAAGTTATCGGAAAGCTTGAAAGGGATAATAAGATATGATTAATGAATTAACATTTAAAAGAGGCGATAAAGTAGGGCTGATTGCTTGTTCTGATGGAATAAAACATGAATTTTCTTCAAGAATCGGCGAATTGATCAACCTGTTAAGTAGTTTTGGATTTGAAGTAGTTGTTGCAGACACCTTAATGAGAGGATTTAGCTTTTTCAGTGGTTCTCCTGTCCAGCGCGCAACTGAATTAAACAAAATGTTTAAAAATGAAGAAATTAGGGCAATATTTGATATTTCGGGTGGGGATTCAGCTAATCAGATTTTGCCTTATTTAGATTATGAATATATTAGAAACAACCACAAGCCTTTTTTTGGCATAAGCGATCTTTCGGTAATCTTGAATGGTCTATATGCAAGAACTCAAATGGTATCATTTCATTACCAGATAATGAATCTAATATCAAAACATAGAGATGAACAAAAGAAATTATTTTACAATACGTTTTTCGATGAAGGGAATGAATTGTTTTCTTTTAATTATGAATGGCTTCGCGGAGCTTATATGAGTGGTGTCGTAATTGGAGGAAACATTCGGTGTTTCATGAAATTATCAGGTACACGATTTTTTCCTGATCCAACTAATAAAATAATATTTTTAGAAAGCTTAGGAGGGAGAATAAATAGAATTGCATCTTTGATAGCACAGATTCAACAAACCGGCTGTTTTGATGATTGTTCTGGATTGATATTAGGTTCTTTTACGGATCTCGAGTTCCATAACGAGTTTCCTATATTGGAAGAATATGTTAAAGAAGTTACTAGTCGATCAAATGTACCAATAATTAGGACAAGTGAGTTAGGACACGGAGATAATTGTAAAGGTATTAAAATTGGAAAGAGAATTAAGCTGTAAGTGGATTTTGGGAGAAGCGGCATCCGATAACAGCAGGGTTTGCGCAAACCCACAAACGAGATATGACATAGTGGGAAAGCCCACCATCCAGTTGGGCAGGAGGAAAAGAATGAAAGGTGTAAAGTCGTTACTAGTTTTTATTGGGTTAATTCTTTTGATAGTTATTATCTTTGGGGTTCTTATGTTTGGGATACCAATACCGTTTCCTGTTGATTTGTTAAAAGTAGATAAAATAGAATTAGTAGAAAAAGCAAATCACATAACAGGTGAAGAAAAGATATTTATTATTGATAATAAATATGAAATTAAATATTTTTTAAGTTATTTTAATGGGATAAGTTGGGGAGTTAAAGAAACACCTTCATGTCCATTTGGATTACCTATCAAATTTTATGAAGGTAGTAAAGTGATAAAAATGGATTTAGGAACTGATTCATGTGGGCTTGTTAAGTATAAAGACTATTATTTTTATCTGAATAGAGGAATGGTTGAGGAGTTACAAGATGAAATTCGAAAGCTAGGTATTGATTTTGATAGAATAAGGTTATAGATTTAAGCTGCCACCCATGTGCTCGAGGTTTGAAGGTCCAACTACTACGTCATATATCAATTTGTTGACACTTCAGGCTGCGTTCAGAAGAAGTTGTAAGGTAACAAAGTTCATATTTATGAAGTAAACATGAAAGTAAATCATGAAAAGTGCGCCACCATATCCAGAAAGCTAAATCGAAGTGTTACTAAGCTCTGTGAACGTCGCCAAGACGTTGAGATTACGTGTTATGCACCGAAAGACGCTAACTTGATTAATAAACTGGCTATAGTCGAATTAGGTTTGCATAAAGATTATGAAGCGTTTCGGTTTTAGCCTTATTTGCGTCGTACCCTGCTTCAGGGTAGTTAAACCCACGCAAGGTTATTAAATGATTGAACTCCTGGCTTAACTTTAGCGGCTTTCTTAAAAGAAAAAGGTGTTATGCTAGAGCCGCCAACAACAGCCGTATGGGAAGAAAAGAAATATCTTTTCTTGATTTAGACGGAAATAAGATTTTACTTTTATAGATCCAATAACAGATTTGTGAGGAGCCTGAATCATGTAGGCCTCCCACGTTATATAAACAACGCACTCAGCACAAGGTACATATAATGCTGAGCCACGTCGCGAGTGCAGACCGTTATGCGAAACCGTACACATGTACTGGTTTCCATGGGCAGAATTAAGGTGTTTAGAAATACAGAAGATATTAAGGGTGGGAAACTATGGAAGAAAAGATCGTACATACAACAAAAAGGTGTCCGTTTTGTGCAAACGAAATTCACCTTGAGGCTATTAAGTGTCAATATTGTAACGAGTTCCTAGATGGGCGAATTAGAGTAGAACAGTTTTCTAATGTTCAGCCCATATGGCAGTTAATTATTCTTTCAATCCTGACCTGTGGTTTATATGATATATACTGGTTTTATCGAAATTGGAAGCATTTCAAGGTCCATCATAAATTGAATATTAGCCCGACTTGGAGGACGGTAGGTTTACTTATCCCGTTAGTTGGATTAGTGCAAACGCATCGACAGCTTAAGTATATTAGACATCTTGCTAAAGAGGCAGGAATTGAAAAAAGCTTTTCTCCCAGAATGATACTTATTTCACTTATGATATTTAATTTACTTTCCCTATTACCTGTTCCATATTGGTTTTTGTCATTATTCTCCGTGTGGCCACTAACTATAGTGCAGAGAGTACTGAATTCTTATTGGGAAAAGGAACAACATGGTATACCGTCAAGAACAAAATTGTCAAAATGGGAAATTGCTATTGTTATGATGGGTGGGATTATTTTTATATTGGGGTTGATAGGAACCTTTTTACCATAAAAAATGTTTCAACCACATTATTTTGTGAAACTTGATAAGAACCAGCAGTAGATTGCAAAAATAGTATATTAGCTTAAGCTGAAACAAGGAGCCTTCCTTCCGTAAGCTTTTTCAATATCGTGACGCCCGACTTCGCATAAGCGCAGGGTTCTCGACTACGTTCCCTTCGGTCATTCCGACACAATTGTCGGTTCTAAGCCTATTTTGGACGGCACCGGCTTCATCAAGTACAATTACTAAGGATCAGCCGGAACCTCCAAGGCCCAGGGGACGACGTCCTGCTGACCTCTGGATCATGAGATCTCCCACTTTATATAACAAAAGCACTTTATGACCGCAAAACCCAAATCCTGATCTTAAAGTACTTTTGTGCTTACATACCCGCTATGCGGCTACATATTTTCTAGCCCTTTCCTTTTTCTAGATCATTTATCTCCCTTCCCAAAAATACAGCCAAAGCTTCTTTTCCTTCCTTGTATAGATCATAGTGTGCCCCATGCAACCTCTGGCTCACAGCTGCAGGAGAAATTCCGAGGTACTTTGCTACTTCCCTTTGGGTAGCAAACTTGGATGTAAGCTTTATTACTTCTTTCTGCTGCCGAGTCCAGCCGCCCGAGAGCACCAAAAGCATATTCGCCAAAGCATTTAAGGCAGAAAGAGCAGGACTGGGAAAAGAGAACCTAAGTGGCTGCTTTTTTTTCTTTGCCTCTTGCAAAGCCTCCTGGGCCCGATGCCATACAACCCCATCCATCCCAATGGCCTCATTTTGCAGGGGAGTAGTCAGGGTACCTACGCCAAAGCCAAAGCGCACGGAATAGGGCTCTAGTTGATCGGTGATTTCCTCAATTACCTCAAACAGCTGCCCGGTGACTGTGGGATAGAAAAGAGCTTGGGCTTCATCCCCGTGGGTGATAATCATTCTGGCTGCAATATTGTCAGCAAATCGAAGGTTAACTAGCTCTACCACCCTGAAGAATTGATCCTGAACCAAATCACGCTTTTTAATTCTCCGCGAAGCTACAAGATCCACTTTCATTCCTATATACATCTTAAAACCCTTCTTTGCAAAAAAACAACAGCAATCAGCGCAATAAAAACGCTGTACATCGTTCCTAATAAATAATACTCAGCGAAATGGGGTTGCTCAAACTGCCGGAAACGAACTAAAGATTTTATTGCTAGCACAAATGCCAACCCTTCTGAATACCCGCATAAAAGTAATAGTACAAGCAGCCAACGCTCTAGCATTCCAATACTTCGTCCCGCACGGAGGGTTTGGAAATCCATTTGTGAATCTTCTTGAATCTGGTGGTCGGTTTTTCCTAAAAAAGTACGAATTAGGTAATTTGCAGGCGGACCTAAAAGTAAAAATACAGCTATTATCTCTGGCTTAATTAATTTAGCCAAAGAAAAATAAATACCATTACCAATTGGCTGCCATAGAAGACCATAGCCGAAAAGCAGACCGAAACATAGAAGACGCCAGGCGCATCTGAAACCTTGGTTTTTAATATGTTTTTCTACCAATTCAATTGTTCCCAGCCAAGCACCACCCAAAGCAACTAGAAAAAGCAGAGGAGAGGGGCGAAAAAAGAGGAAAAAAGAAAATAATATTGTTGCTTGAACAATAAACCGATATCCCCAATAATTGAAAGAACCATCTAGGAGCTGCTTCCACCCATACTCACTAACTAAAATCAAGGCCAGAAAAAAGAGCTTCATTCTCAAATACACCTCCTATTCGATAATAGCACGTAAATATTAATCCTGCAACCTTAATTATAGATTATTAAGAGCATGGTCTTAACTAGTGCATTTTAAATGATTGATCGCAGAGGGTGGCAGCACTTGCGTCTCCGTGTTATAATTAAAAGAAAAACATGGAGGATAGTTGTGGATGCGAGAACTCTTAAAATATTAGAATACGATCAGATCTTAGAACTGCTAGCCCAGGAGGCAAGCAGCAGTCTGGGGATGGAGCTGGCAAAGGCGCTCATGCCCTCATCAATATTTCAGCTTGTCTTAGAACGACAAGCTGAAACTGCCGAGGCTCTAGCCATCCTCTGGCGGGAAGGTGAGATCCCACTGGGAGGCATTCGGGATCTGAGAGATACCCTCAAGAGAGCACACGTGGGAGTGATACTTGAGCCTACTGAACTGTTGGCAGTGGCCGACGTTGCCAGAGCTGCCCGTACCTTGAAGAAATTCCTCAGAGAAAAGAATGCTGGGGTCTTGCTTACGTATGTTGCGCAACTTGCTTCTTATCCAGAACTGGAGGAGGAGATCCCAGGGGCAATCGGACCTGAGGGAGAAATTTTAGATCGGGCAAGCAGCAGGCTTGCAAGCCTCAGAAATCAGATCCGCACATTGCAAAATCGCCTCCGAGAGCGACTGGAGCGGATGATCCATACTGAATTTAACCGCTACCTTCAAGATCCTATCGTCACAATCCGTCAGGGCCGCTATGTGCTACCGGTAAAGCAGGAGTATAAAGCACAAGTAGCAGGACTGGTCCACGACCAATCTGCAAGTGGCCAGACCTTATTTGTAGAGCCCATGGCGATTGTGGAGCTCAATAACCAGCTGCGGGTAGCTCAACGGGAGGAAGAAGAGGAAGTTGCGAGGATCCTCGCCCAACTATCAGCGCTAGTAGCACAAGAAGCAGAAAAACTTGGCTACACGCTAGAGGCTCTTGCCCAATTTGACCTTGTAGTTGCCAAAGCGCGTCTAGCCAAAAAAATGCGCGCCGAGGCCCCTATTTTGAACTCAGAGGGGATCATAGATCTCCGCGGGGCCAGACACCCCCTGCTGCAAGGCGATGTAGTACCTATCGATGTTCAGCTGGGTTCCGATAACTGGACCATGGTGATCACAGGACCCAATACCGGGGGCAAAACTGTAGCCTTGAAAACTGTGGGGCTTCTTGCGCTGATGGCCCAAGCGGGGCTGCAGATCCCTGCCAAAGAGGGAAGCCAAATTGCTATCTTCCACACAATCGCAAGTGACCTTGGCGATGAGCAGAGCATCCAGCAGAGCCTTAGCACCTTCTCAGCGCACATGAAAAACCTGGTCCAGATCGTGAACCAGGCAGAGCAAAAAGAGGGGAAGGGCTTTTTAGCACTTTTAGATGAGGTGGGAGCAGGCACAGACCCACAAGAGGGGGCAGCCCTTGCCATGTCCATTCTCTCCCATCTTCACACAAAAGGAGTACGCACCATCGCCACCACCCACTATAGCGAACTGAAAAGCTTTGCGTATCTCCAGGAGGGCATGCTCAATGCAAGTGTGGAATTCAACCCTGACACCTTAGAGCCCACCTACAGGCTCCTCTCAGGGGTCCCCGGGTCAAGCAATGCCCTCACCATAGCCAAACGCCTAGGCTTGCCCCAAAGCCTGATTGAGGAGGCAACGAGCTTTTTAGATCCTCATAAACAAGAAGTGGGCAAGCTCATCGAGCGAATCCAGCAAGACAAGCTAGAAGCAGAACAAAGCCGCCACCACTCAGCCCACCTTGAGGAGGAGGCAACCAAGATTCTAGCTCAAAGGCAAGAGAGCCTCAGGGAACTGGAACGAGAAAAACGCAAACTTGCCCTCCAGATCCAAGAGCAAGCCCAAGAGACCCTCGTGGCTGCCCGCTCTGAAACAGACCGTATCATAGGCCAGCTGCGGGGCCTTTACAAAAGGCTACAACAGGAGAAAACTCAGGACGATCAAAAGCTTGTCCAAGAGGAAATAGAACAAGCTAGAGCTGCTTTGAAGCAAGTGGAGACGAAGCTAGCTTTACCCCAGGAGATTAAACCAGAACCTATATCTGACGGGAGAGTGTGGAAAGAGGGGATGTGGGCAACCACGCCCCTGGGAATTGAAGGGCAACTACTCTCAGATCCCGATGAAAAGGGTATGGTGCAGCTGGGCTACGGCAATATGCGGATCAACATCAATATCCAAGATCTAGATCCTTCTCGGGGGAGCATAGAGCAGGCTCCATCCAAACCCACCTTAAACGTCAGCCAAAAAGCTGCAGCTGTGAAAACAGAGCTAGATCTCAGAGGCCAAACCTGCCACGAAGCCTGGGAGGAAGTTGATAAATACCTAGACGATGCCTACCTTGCCAACATGAAGACTGTGCGGATTATCCATGGCAAGGGCACAGGCGCCCTGAGGCGCTTTCTCCGAGACGAGCTGCCAATCCACCCTAAAGTTGTGAGCATCCGTCCTGGAGGCCCAGGCGAGGGCGGCGATGGCGTCACTGTTGTTACCATGGAAAGCTAGAGGTGCAATATGATTATTGTCAGTGCCTGCCTTGCAGGTTTGCCTTGCCGCTACGATGGCAAGAGCTGTCCCAATCCTGAAGTGATAGGCCTAGTTAGAGCGGGCAAGGCCCTCCCAGTTTGCCCTGAGCAACTTGGGGGCCTTGCCACGCCCCGTGAGCCTGTGGAGCTTGTAGGGGAAAGGGCAATTACCAAACAGGGGAGAGACTGCACAGATAATCTCCTACGCGGCGCTGAAGCTGCAGCTCGCATAGCGGAGATGGTGAATGCAAAGGAGGCAATCCTCCGGGAGGGCAGCCCCTCCTGTGGTGTGGAGGAGATCTACGATGGCACATTTTCGGGTAGCTTGCGTCCAGGGGAGGGCCTTTGCACCAGGCAACTTAAAAAATTAGGCATCAGGGTACGGGGACTTCGCTAGGCTCCAAGAGCTCAAAGATGCGCTCCACTGTGCGCTCCAGGAGCTTATCTGTGGCCTCAAAGTCCATATAGGGGAAATAGAAGCCCTCTAGCTCATCGTGGAGGGTTTTGATGGTTGCCAATTCAGACCCTGCCCAGGCCATAATTTGTCTTTCCGTTTCCTTTTGCGAGTTCAAAAATGAGGTCTCTTTCACCTGGCCTAGATCCACAAACCGATCTAAGTCTACAACCTCCGCTTCCTCTGGAGTATAGATATGATGAGCACAGGTAATGGAAAACCCCAATGAAAGCTCTTCAATCACAAGGTGCTCAATCCGCTCCGGCTCCAGCGCACAGTGATATACCTCAACAAACAGCCCCCGAGACTTTGCCTCAAGCAGCACTCTTTCCAGAATCTTATGCGCACAGCAGCTATAAGTATCCTTTAATACAAAAACCCTCTCAAGTGGCGAGAGAATGCTCTCCAGATAATGAAGCGTGCCTTTAGGGCTGAGGCTTGAGGCAAAGAGATGCCGCTCTTTGCCATCTTCCTCTACAGGAAGGGAAGAGAAGAGGGCTGCTAGCCTTTGTACTACTTCATTTATACCCTTAGTATTTAAGCCCTGAGCATGGGACGCGCTCCAGTCTAGGCTCAGCTGATTTGCTGCTGCCAAAAGCCGATATACTCTCCCGTAGCGCTCGGAGATCTCTCCAGATAAAGAGACAATATCTTTTATGTGAGCACAAATTCCCCTCCGATCCCAAAACTCGCCAAAATTGATGATCTCATCTTGGCAACCAGGATAACGGGGCTCCATAATATGGGGCCTGGTGCCATCCACAAGGGCGATGCCCTGACCTAAAACTACGATACCATCTAAGGAATCCTGATCTGAAGAACAACGAAGTAACTCAAGAGCAAAGCCCTCATTTTTAATTTTTTCACCAATTTTGCGCATAAATGTTGATTTACCAGTGCCAGGGCCACCTTTAATAATCCCAAGGTACTTCGCTTTCGGCACAAGGATCTGATCGTAGTATGAGACGAAGCCATGGGCTGTATTGGCACCTAAGAGTACATTTTTCATCGTTCACACCTCCTGGGAGCTAGCTTTTTTATTATATGCCAAAAACCCAGCACTGTGTCAGAGAAAACTTGGGATTGTTTGACAAGCTGCTACTTGTTGTAGATGGGTTAAATGGATTATATAATAACGAGCCAAACCCAGCTGAACTCTATCTTGCTTAAAGCAGCGATCACTCCATAATTGCTACACGGAGCTTATTTTATAGGCTCTTCCCACCAGCCAAAAGCTATTCTACCTTCTGTCTGTACCTCTGGAGTCTCAGGATTAGACAGAAAAATAAGGAAAGAACCGCCTGGAGGGAAGATGAATTTTCCTTCTTCATCATCCACCAACGTTGTCTCAGGTTGACCCCGCCGGGCAAAAGCTTTTATCCCTCCAGTTGGTTCTCCCAAAATATTTGTTGCGAATTGAAGTTCTATTTTTGGCAGCGGCGGTGGACAAAAAGCTGTATTGGCTGGAGTTATTAAGTTTGAATTCTGAGGCTGTCCAGGTGGTGTTGTATTAAACCAAATCTGGGCTCGAAACGTGGATTCAGTAATATCGCTAACAGTCCACACTGTTACATGTAAATTAACCTTAGAATAAACTGGATTGAACAATCTGGCCCAGGCACTTGTCCCTGCTCCAAAATTAAGATTATCCGCATAGCCGACAAAGTACTTTCCTTCTAAAGATTTAGCTAAATTAATTGGTACTGCAACTGCATAATCTAATGTTGGTTCGGAGATCGACGGTGGAGCGCACGAATGATAATGCCTACAAAGTTGCCTAGAGTCATCGTGTTTGTAGAAATTAGTCATAAAAAAGACTCCTTTTTTGATTTTGAGTTATGTTATGTCTTGAAGGTGGAAAGAGTGATTTTACATGTTTATTCGAGAAACTCTCTTCCTAATAAACTGCAAATATGACTTTTAGATGGCGGGTCCTCTTTTAAACCTACAATAACTTTACGCGATAAATCAGCACCATCTTTTTGCCTTTTTTTCCTTGTTCGTGGTATAATAGCAACAAGAGGTGAAACCATGAACGGAAAGAAATATTTGATCTTCACATATGGCTGCCAAATGAATGCAAGAGATAGTGAAACTATCGCAGGCATCTTAAACTCACTGGGCTACAGTGCCACAGAGAGGGAAGAGGAAGCTGATCTTATTCTTTTTAACACCTGCTCTGTACGGGAAAACCCAGAGCGCAAAATCTATGGAAAAGTTACCCAACTGCGGATGCTCAAGGAAGAAAAACCAGAACTTCTCATTGGCATCTGCGGCTGCATGCCCCAGCAGGAGATCGAACAGGAGCGAATTCGGGAGAAACATCCTGAAGTGGATCTGGTCTTCGGCACCCATAACATCTCCCGCTTGCCACAGCTACTAGAGCAAGCCCGAGACGGCAGAATCTTGGAGGTCTGGACAGAAGGTAGAACAGAAGAATCACTGCCTGCCCAAAGAGAAGATGATCTGAAAGCGTTTGTAAATATCATGTATGGTTGTAACAACTTCTGCTCATACTGCATTGTCCCCTATACTCGAGGCAGAGAAAGATCCAGGGAACCTGAGGCAATTTTAGCAGAGATACAAGCCTTGGCTGATGCCGGCTACAAGGAGATTACCCTTTTAGGACAGAATGTAAATTCCTACGGACGCGGCCTGTCGCAGGAGATAGACTTTGCCCAGCTTCTAGGCCTTGTAGGTGAGATTGGAGGCATAGAGCGGATTCGCTTTACCACCTCTCATCCTAAAGATGTCTCAGACCGCCTAATTGAGGCCCTGGCAAAAGAGCCCAAATTATGCGAGCACTTGCACCTGCCACTTCAGGCCGGCAGCGATCGCATTCTCTCTGCCATGAATCGTGGCTACACCTCAGCTGAATACCTGGAATTGGTTGCAAGGATTAGAGAGCGAATCCCCCACATTGCCCTGACCACAGATCTCATCGTGGGCTTCCCCACAGAGAGCGAAGAAGATTTTGCTCAAACTTTGAAGCTGGTGGAAGAAGTTCGCTACGACTCCGCCTTCATGTTCGCCTACTCACCGAGGGTAGGAACCCTGGCCGCTACCCTAGACGGGCAGGTGGCAGCAGAAGTTAAAAAAGAAAGGCTCAATCGCCTAATCCAACTACAAAATAAAATCAGTGGACAGGTGAGCCATGAATATCTAGGCAAGACCTGTGAGATCCTGGTTGAAGGGGCAAGTCCCAAAGATCCGAGGGCACTTTTTGGCAGAACCAGAACCAACAGGGCTTGTATCTTCCCCCTGCCAAGTGGAGATCCAAAATCTTGGCGGGGCAGGCTTGTTCCAGTTAAGATCACCCGCGCCCTGACGTGGACACTCCACGGGGTGCTTGAGGAGGAGACCGATGCGAAAACGGTACCTAAGGGAGATCAACGATCGGGACATTCAGGCAATGGCAGTCTATAGCAGTGATGGAGAATTTGTAGGCACAGTTTATCGCGAGGTATCAGACCTGGAGGCCTACACACACCGCTATCTGATCGTAGAGCAGGACGGCAGTCACCTGGCAATACCCTCCGATGCTATCTCCAACATCACAGAAGATGGGGTCAGCCTGTCACTGGAGGCAGCCGAGCTAGAGTATCTGCCACCATACGATCCCGAACTTGGACACGCCTTTGAACTGCGGGTCCACTTTGCACTAAATAGAAAACCATATTGGGAGCTTGAGTTTGATGAGTAGAACACCCATGTTAGAACAATATTACACAATCCATGCCCAGTATCCGGACTGTCTACTTTTTTTTCGTCTCGGAGATTTCTTCGAACTCTTCGGCGATGATGCAAAAGTAGCATCTAAGTTACTTGAGATCACCCTCACCTCCCGGGAGGCAGGAGGCGGGCAGAGAATTGCTATGTGCGGCGTGCCTGCCTTTGCTGCAGATCAATACATAGCGCGACTAGTGAAAGCAGGAAAGAGGGTTGCCATCTGCGAGCAGGTGGAGGACCCTAAAACTGCTAAAGGAGTAGTGAAGCGAGAGGTGGTGCGGGTGGTAACGCCTGGCACAGTCTCGGATCCCGGCTATTTAGAGGCCAAAACCAACAACTACCTGGTGGCAGTAGCAGGTGAGGGGAAAAGCTGGGGCCTTGCAAGTGTAGATCTTTCCACAGGGGAATTTTTAGCAACCCAGCTGGACGGCGCCTCAGCGCTCACAGATCTGAAAGCAGAGCTAATGCGCCTTGCCCCGAGCGAATGTCTCCTGGCAAGCTGCGATTCTTTGCCTCCCCAGATAATTCCACAGGAAGTGATCCGGGAGCTGGGAGTGGAAAACTTTCTGCTCCCAAAAGCCAAAGCTGCTTTGGAAGAACACTTTGGGGTTAACTCTCTGGAAGGCTATGGCGCAAGTGGCAAGCCTCAGCTGATCCGAGCTGCCGGTGCCATTCTCCACTATCTAAAACAAACGCAAAATTCTCTCGCAGGCCTTTTGGAGCTGCGTACATACTGGCGGGGTGCTTATCTGGGCATAGATCCAGCGTCTCGACACAACTTAGAACTGGTACGTAACCTCAGGGGCGGTGGCCGGGAGGGAACCCTGCTTTCGGTGCTGGATCGAACTGTCACTGCCATGGGAGGCAGACTCCTGTGCCAGTGGCTCCAGCAGCCTCTATTGAATCTTGACAAAATACAGGAAAGACAGTCTGCCGTAGGAGAGCTAGCAGGGGAGGGACTACTTCGCGATGAGCTCCAAGGGAAGCTGGGAGAGCTTTATGATCTGGAGCGCCTTTTGGGTAAAATGTTCTCAGGCTCCGCCAATGCCAGGGATCTACTTGCCATGGGCAGCTCTCTGCTGCTTATCGACAAGTTATGCCAGAGCCTGGTAGCAGCCGAGGCAGCTGGCCTTGTGCGTTTGAGGGGAGAGCTGGATCAATATGTCCAGGAGCTAAAAGCTCTAGGCCAGCTTCTCCACAGTGCGATTGCAGAGGATCCCCCGGTTTCAGTAAGAGAGGGGGGGATGATCCGCGACGGTTATAACCCGGAGGTGGACAGGCTTCGGAGCCTCAGCTCCTCGGGTAAAGACTGGATCGCGGATCTCCAGGCCCAAGAGCGGGAGCGGACAGGGATCAAATCCCTGAAAGTTGGCTATAACAGAGTCTTCGGTTATTATCTGGAAGTTACCAAACCCAATCTGAGCTTGGTGCCAGAGGATTACCAACGACGGCAAACCCTCTCCAATGCAGAGCGTTTTATTACCCCCCAGCTGAAAGAATTCGAAGAGCAGGTCTTAGGTGCCCAAGAGCACTTAGTTGAGCTTGAATACGAGCTTTTTGTCCAGCTAAGACAAAAGGTAGCCGAGCTTGCCGGCCCCATTCAGACTGCAGCGCGCTCTGTGGCTCAACTGGACTGTCTATGCGCCCTAGGACAGGTGGCAGCGGAACAAAACTATATCCAGCCCAAAGTTATCCAGGAGGGGGCCTTGGTTTTAGAGGGAGCACGCCACCCCATCGTGGAGCGAGCTTTGCCCCTTGGCAGCTTTGTGCCCAACGATCTCTATCTAGATTCCCAAAAAAGGATGATTATCCTCACAGGGCCTAATATGGCCGGCAAGAGCACCTATGGGAAAATGGTGCTTCTGTGCCAAATTATGGCTCAGGTAGGTAGTTTCCTGCCAGTGGAGGCAGCAACGATTCCCCTTGTGGATCGAATCTTTGTCCGGGCAGGTTCAGCTGAAGATATGTCCACAGGCAAAAGTACTTTTATGATGGAACTGTTGGAAACTGCCCAAATTCTCAACTGCGCCACAGACAAAAGTCTCATCTTTGTAGATGAGCTGGGCCGAGGTACCAGTACCTACGATGGTATGGCCATAAGCCAGGCTGTGATGGAATACCTCCATGATAAGCTCAAAAGCCGGGCTATTATCTCCACCCACTACCATCAGCTCACAGAGCTGGAAGGTAAGCTTGCTGGGGCTGTAAACTATCATGTGAGCGCAGTGGAGCGTGATGGGGAGCTAACTTTCCTCTACAGCGTCCGCAGAGGCGGCACAGATAAAAGCTATGGCATCAACGTGGCTCGGATGGCCGGCATCCCCAAATCTGTGATTAGCCGTGCCAGACAGATCCTCCGGGAGCTGGAGGCAAGTCACAACAGCCAGTTGACCTTGCCCCTGTTTGAGGAGGATGCCTCGGCAGCAACCAAAGAAGAAAGCATAGGCGATCTACTGTGCACAGAACTTGAGGAACTAAATCCAAACCAGCTCTCGCCCATGGATGCCTTAAATTTAATTTTTCAGTGGAAACAGAGACTGGAGGCAGAGAATTGATTCGCGTTTTGCCAGATGAGGTGGTCAATCGGATTGCAGCAGGGGAGGTTGTGGAGCGACCCCTGAGCGTGGTCAAGGAGCTGGTGGAAAACTCCTTAGATGCAGGTGCCACGAGAATTATCGTTGAAATCTCCCGTGGGGGCAAGGAACTGATTAAAGTCGTGGACAATGGCAGCGGGATTCCACCCGGAGAGCTGCCCACTGCCTTCTCACGCCATGGGACAAGCAAGATCACAGCGGCTACAGATCTCGATACCATCGCCACATTGGGCTTTCGTGGAGAGGCGCTGCCCTCTATCGCTTCCATCTCTCGTCTCACTCTCACAAGTAGAGAGCAAGGTGCCCCCGAAGCCCACAGTATTAAAATCGAGGGTGGGAAAATGGGGCCTGTGGAGCCCACAGGCGCACCTCCTGGTACCACGATCGTGGTAGCGGATCTTTTTTTCAACACTCCAGCTCGAGCCAAGTTTCTGAAGACTGATGCTACAGAAAGCCTCAGGGTAACCCAGACCCTGATGGCACTGGCCCTTGCAAATCCCGAAGTTAGCTTTAGCCTACATGTAGATGGCAGGGAAACCTTCAGCACCACAGGCACAGGCAGCCTCCAGGAGGTTGTAGCGAGGCTGTTCAACGCTAGACTCGCTAAAAACTGTCTCTCCTTGGCGTGGGATGAGGGCTGGGTAAAGCTTTCGGGCCTGATTGGCAATCCTGAAACAGCTCGGGGTTCTAGGCAACAGCAATTTTGGGCTTTAGGGAAAAGGCCTATCGCGAGCCAAATGCTCTCCAGCGCCCTAGATCGCGCCTACGATACCCTTCTGCCCCGGGGACAGCATCCCTTCTGCGCCATCACGATCCAGCTGGAGCCCAGGCTTGTTGATGTGAATGTCCATCCTGCCAAGCGCGAAGTTCGTTTTCGCCAAGAGCAAGAATTATACAGGGCAATTGTCCATGCCATCCGAGGGGCTTTGGAGCAGATTACACCAAAAGAAATTGAGGTTGAAGAAAAATTATTCAAGCTTCCGCCCGAGCCAAGCTACAGGCCCCGGGAGCTCAACTTCCCTACGATTACAACAAGGGAAGAGCAGCCCCTCTATAAAACACGTCCCCAAATTATCCCACATGAGCCTGTGCCCCAGGCAGCTTCCCGGGAAGAGAGCGTTCAACTACCAAAAAAAGAAGAGGAGGGCTGGCCCCAAAATTTGCGTGTGATCGGCCAGGCTAAAAAACTCTATATTATTGCCGCAAGCGAGGATGGACTCTATCTTGTGGATCAGCATGCAGCCCACGAGCGCATTCGCTACGAGGAGCTCCAAGCCCAGCAGCAAAAGCACCCCTCCCAGCTCCTGCTCTCTCCTGAAAGAATCGAGTTAGGCGTAGCTGAGAGCAAAGCCTTAGCCCGAGTCGAGAAGGAACTGGGGCAGATGGGTTTCGATTGGGAAGATTTTGGGGGAGGGAGCATTCTTCTGCGGGCTGTGCCAGTAGGCTTGGTTAGCAATCCCGGGGAGGTGCTTTTGGATTTTGCCACCCTGGCCCTCTCCTCAGAGTTTCGCGGTGCTACCCCCTGGCAGCAAAAAGCCAAGGTGCTGGCCACCATGGCCTGTCACAGTGCAGTGCGGGCAGGGGAAGTCTTGCCAACTAAAGCCATGGAGCAGATCATAGAGCAATTGAGCCAGTGTCAAGTGCCACGCTCTTGTCCCCATGGCAGGCCCACGATGCTAAAACTAGCATGGCTCGAGGTGAATCGCCATTTCCAACGCTAAGCCACTTGTTGCTATAGTCGGACCTACAGCTGTGGGCAAAAGCGCTCTAGCCCTGGCTGTGGCAAAAGAATTTAGTGCAGAGATCGTTTCCGCCGATTCCATGCAAATTTATAAAAAACTAGATATCGGCACTGCGAAACCATCGCCTCAAGAGAGGGAAGAGGTGACCCATCATCTTTTGGATGTAGTGGAACCATGGGAGAGTTTTGATCTTTCAACTTATCAAAAGCTAGCCCTCGGGGCCATTTCAGATATTCATCGCAGGGGGAAGCTACCTTTGCTCTCAGGGGGTACAGGGCTCTATGTCCGCTCTGTGCTTGAGGATTATCTTTTTACCGAGGAGAGCTCAGCTCCCTCTATTCGCTCTGAGCTTTCACAAATGTCAACAGTGGATCTGCTAGCAAAGCTCAAAGCGGTGGATCCCAAGTCTGCCCTGCGGCTCCATCCCAATGATCGTCGCCGGCTGGAGCGGGCTTTGGAAGTTTATCTGGTGACAGGAAAGCCCATCTCCCAGCAACAATCCCAAATGAGCCGCAAAAAAAGGTTTCACAGCCTCACTTTTTGTCTGACCCGCTCTCGCCCTGAGCTTTATCGTCGTGTTGAACAGCGGGTGGACCAGATGATACAGGAGGGTCTACTAGACGAGGCGAGAATGCTCTATGATCTAACCTCAGCCCCCCAGCAAACAGCCATGCAGGCTATAGGGTATAAGGAGTTTTTTCCATTTTTTAGAGGAGAGTGCTCCCTGGAGGATGCTATCTCTATCCTCAAGCGTAATACCCGGCGTTATGCAAAAAGGCAGCTCACCTGGTTCCGGCGGGAAGATGTTATTTGGTTGGATCTGACGGAATTAGGAGAGGAGGGAATCACGAACAAAATAATCAATCTTACCAGCAAGGAATTCTTTTGAAATAAAGTCCCCTTACCTTATGAACTCAAAATATCATAACACTTGATCTTCATCAAGTGTTATGATAATATGTTTTTAACGAGGGGGTGAAGCTAAATGGATTATGATCTCCGTCAGTTAGTTTCGGAAGAAGTTTTATTTGCAAGGGAAGCTGCTGAATTTTTGAGCATATCGCCACAACGATTAAATCAACTTGTTCATTCTAATCAGCTTAAGCCAATTAAGCGTAGTTCTGCGGGTACTCTTTTTTTAAAACAAGACCTTGTAGAAAGGAAAAAAGGGTTAGTTGATATTGGTCGAGAAATCGCGAATCCTAAAAATAATATTAAATTAAACCTTTCCCTGCCAAATATAAGAGAAGCAATAAATTATTTTACCCTCCAAGCGCTTAATAACTATTCCGATAAGAGAACTGAACCTATTTTTAATAAAATATCAAAAAATATAGATATGACTTCTCCGTTTGAAGAAATTTCTAAGGAGCTTATGAGTTTTTTGAAGATTGACATTAGCAGTCTCCAAAAAGCATATACCAATACCATTCGTGGTTTTGAAAAATTAGAGCAAGATGACATAATTATTAAAAAAGATCATCCACAATATCCTTCTTTGTTATTGTCCACCGAAGAAGCATCACCCTTCCTTTTTATGAGAGGAAATATTGATTTACTTCAAGAACGTATTGTCTCTGTAGTAGGAACAAGAAATCCCACACCCCAAGGACGTGAAAGAGCTTTTATGCTATCAATGCTTTTAGGAAGATTCGGTATAGTTGTCGCATCTGGACTTGCAAGGGGTATAGATTCAGCTGCCCACACTGCCGCCGTCAAAAATGAGCAACCCACGATAGCTGTAATTGGTACTCCCATCACGAAAGTATATCCTAGAGATAATGAAGCTTTGCAAAAACAGATCAGTGAAAAAGGCCTTCTTATTTCTCAGTTTCCACCTTCTGCAAAAGTGGAGAGATGGTTCTTCCCTATGAGAAACGCAATTATGAGCGGAATATCCGCAGCCACAGTAGTTGTAGAAGCAGGCGAAACCAGCGGTGCCCTTAAGCAGGCAACTTATGCTCTTAAACAAGGTCGTCTTGTTTTTATTCCGCAAAGCGCTATTGATAATCCAAATCTAGAATGGCCAAAAAAATATCTTAAACGCAAAGGGGCTTTCAAATTTTGTAAAATTACCGAGTTATTATCTGAACTATGTGCGCACAGTATTATCGAAAAAAAGGAACAATGTAGCCTTTTTTAATCTAGGAGGATGATCTGTGTTTGTTTCAATATCTTACTTGAAGGGGCTTATAATAGATCTTGACACTTTCAAATATGAGCATTCAAAATGGTTGAATATTCACAAGGGCATGAAACTGTTATTTTTTTCTACCAACCAAATTCTGCTTAATAACATAGAGCAGCTTGATCAGAGAAACTTTTATTTAGCCAACTCTAACCCCTTTCAATTTGTGTTTAATATAGGAAGTTTTCTCGATTTTTTTTCGATACTGAACCTGAGATCTCACGAAGTAGCGTTCGTTTCAAGTAGCTTAGAGCGAATTCAGTTGCTCCAAAAGCACTTGCCTATTGGAACAATATATATTTCGAAATCACAATCACTCAACTATAATGATGTTGGCAAATTACCTGATATTATATGCCAAAGAATTGAAGAAATAAATATAATTAGAAACCGAAAAAACGGATATCTCGCTGAGGTTGCTGCAGAAAGTACGGTTAATAAAGCTAGATTAGAAAAACTTCAATTGGTCAAAACTGAATTAGACAACGACCATTGTTTTACAATATTAAGTGGCGGACGCTATTTTAATACTAAAGATCCAAGGTCAAGTACTCATCAATTATCAAAAAGGATCTTGAAAAGTAAAGATAATCAATTAAATAATACGCATTTATTTGTCTCAATCTATATTGAGCTTCTCAATCTTATCAAAGAAGCTGATTCTATTGCGAGGATTCCCCCAAGAAAAGGAAAACCAGATCGCTTTTATAAAATTATAAACTCAATTAGTAAAACAATTGATATAAGAATCTTAAACTGCTTGAAATGTGTCAAAGATTATCCGAGCCAAAAGTTGTTTTCAAGCATAGATAGAACAAGCAATGTTAAAGGTGCTTTTGTTACTGACGGTTCTGTTAAAGGTCGAAATATCGTGCTACTTGATGATATCGTTTCATCCGGCGCCACTTTTCGTGAGTGTGCTACTGAGCTATACAAAAATAATGCAGAAAAGGTAACACTTATTACTCTAGGTGTAAACCAATTTCATAGTAGTTGGAGATTCAAGTATCATAAGAAAATTTTATGCAAAGAATGTGATGGTCACATGGTATTACGTTTTAACTCAAAAAAAACAAATAAACCGGCATTTTTTGGTTGTTCAAATTACTACTCTAAGAATAAATGCAAATTTACTTTGAATTATTCTTATGGTCTAAACGAATACTTTCAAGCAACTGATTTGACAAATTTAACAAATGAAGATTTCGCCAGGGATCTCGATATTAGCTTTTAATCATATATTTGCTGAAACCCTCCTGAAAATCCCCAATGCAGGAAGATTATGCAAAATGGCGAACTATATTAGCAGGGGTTATAAGTAGGGGGGAGTAAATTGAACAAGCAGCAACTCAATCTTCAAGACTACTTTCTCAATCAAGTTCGGAGGGAAAATCTTCATGTAACTATTTTTCTGGTGAATGGGGTTCAGCTGCATGGTAAAGTCCGGGGCTTCGACAACTTTACGATTTTTTTGGAGGCAGATGGGAAACAACTACTAATCTATAAACATGCCATCTCCACCTTAAGCCCAACGGGTCCCATAGCATATCCACCCCAAAATTAAAACGGTGCTCACTGAGTACCGTTTTTTGTTTGCTTTGTATTCCAAAAGCTAAGGCAAATAGTGGCCATCTAGGAGTTCCCTCCTGTATCATTAAAATCTCCCATCATGTTCGCTGCGGATGACACTATTTCATCAAATCAATCATCTAATAAAATTGCATTCCTATGTTTTTTAAAGCTCTTAGCTACGAAAAGCTTCCGTAACACCTCCTTTTGGCGGATTTGCTCTATAAAAGTCCCTCTCTTGTTTCTTCCTCTGCTATGGTCTGCATTATTCTTCTCACCAGCCTGAGACTTTTAGGAGACAACCCCCGAACTTGTTCTAAAAGCGCCATCAACTCTTCTCGTTAAGCTCCCTTAAAATCTCTGCCAGCAGGGGAGTGTAAATAGCCTCATCCTCGCGCACTCGGTCCGCTGGGCGCTGCTCTTGGGTGCGGCCTAAAAAATAATCCAAAGAGACATCGAAAAAATCAGCACAACTCTTTTTGGTGATTCTCATGGTAATCTTTTTGTAAATTCTGAATTCCTTTTCCCCTGGGCTTTTGGCACATCCCCGGTAGCTCCTACGTATACTGTAGGGAACAGAGAATATAAACTAGGGGTGGTCCAGGTGCCACAGCCAACAGTGGAAGAGTTACTCTCGAAAGTAAAAAGGGGTGAGCTGGGAGTTGAGGAGGCTTTAGGACTCATCAACAGAAAAGGAGACCAAGCCCCAGCCTTAGCACTAGAGCAGGCTAGAGCCAAATTGCAGGCTTTAGTGGGCCTGGAGAGCGTAAAAAAATTAGTAGGAGAGCTTGAAGCATTCATTGTGGTTCAAAAAAGAAGACAACAAGAAGGACTAGTTACAGAACCTATGGCCCTGCACATGGTCTTCTCAGGAAGCCCTGGAACTGGTAAAACCACTGTAGCTAGGATCTTAGGAGAATTATTCCTTCAGCTGGGAGTGCTCCCCAAGGGCCACCTGGTGGAGGTGGAACGGGCAGATTTGGTAGGAGAATACATCGGCCACACAGCACAGAAAACTAGAGAGCAAATCAGGCGCGCCATGGGAGGCATTCTTTTTATCGATGAGGCATACGCTTTAGCCCGAGGTGGAGAAAAAGACTTTGGGAAAGAAGCAATCGACACCTTAGTCAAAACCATGGAAGACCACAAGGATCAGCTCCTGTTGATCTTAGCCGGCTATGACGAGGAAATGGAGAACTTTCTGGCCACAAACCCAGGCCTTAGATCTCGCTTTCCCATCCAGATCAGGTTTCCTGACTACACTGTGATGCAGCTGGAATCCATAGCCAGGCAAATGCTCCGTAGCAGACAATATCAACTTTCAGCTGATGGTCAGGCGGCTCTACGCAGGCAACTTATTGCAGCCTCTTTAAGCGGAGAACTGTCATGTGGCAATGCCAGGCTTGTGAGAAACCTCATCGAAAGCGCTATCAGAAAACAGGCAGTGAGGCTGGTAGCAGAGGGAAAACTATCCAGAAATGAACTTATGGAGATCCACGGAGAAGACTTGAGCATTCCTGTAATCTTGTGATTTGAGGGTTGCAAAATAAAATGCCTCCTGG
>ENA-UOOK01000180-UOOK01000180.1-fermentation-metagenome-genome-assembly--contig:-NODE-180-length-78444-cov-7.742209_pt1 | contig 78444 bp, 76 predicted proteins | sample MGYA00245777_ERZ724023 | MGnify/ENA primary metagenome ERZ724023 (study PRJEB28704, sample SAMN03018312) | fermentation metagenome | biome: anthropogenic terrestrial biome; feature: soil; material...
AGCACAACCGCAGCAATCGCTGCCGCAAGAAAAAGCCAGATCATTCGGGCGCCGCCTTCTTTCCCGTATTATTTTAATTCACAGCGGCGGAAGATGCAATAAGCGAGGCTCAGAAAAAGGGCTGTCCAGCCGAGGGCTACCCCGGCGGTCCAGATGCACTGGGAAAGGGTGAGGCCCGGATACAGTGAATACCGCAGCAAGAAAGCGGGATCCAGTAGCAGTGGCAGTGACGGTGTCACAGGATAGGCTGTCCCGGGTGCTTTTGCGAGAGACTGTTCCAAGGCCGGCATCGTAAAGCAGGCGACCATAAGGAAAAGCGCGGAAATCGCCATCGTCTTTATCGTGTCGCGAAACAGAACGACAAATATCATACATGCCGAAAAAAGGGAAAAGTCAAGCAGCAGGAGAAGGACGAGGACGCGCGCTAAATAAGGGAATGCTTCCGCCGCGGAAGGCATCGGAACCCTTCCGGCCCAGCAAAGGCACGCGACTAAAATTGCCGGCAGCACGGTGAGGTTTGGAACGGCGAAACCGATGACGCACTGGCTCGCAAACAGTTCTGCACGACTGTGACCGGCGGCGATTTCCTGATCGACCGTCCGATTCGAATATTGCTGACCGAGAATCAGGGCGGTAAACGTGCTGCTGATAATCAACAGCGGTAGAATGCAATCTGCCGCCGAGTTCCGGAAAAGGCCCAGCCAGTCACGGGTGACACCGGGGACCTCGAGATTTTGAGTGATATAGCCATAACCGCCTATGCCGATCAGGCATAAAGCAAACGCAAAGCAAATTGTAAGTGTCAGCCAGAAAATTCCGCAGAGAAGCAGAATCATAATCGGAATACCGGTTACTTTGGAGGTTAATATTTTATCAATTTTTCTGTCGCGTAATGCGTATTCCGCCTTTTCACAGGTCGTAGTTTTTTTGCTGATTGTTTCACAGATTTTTACAATTTGTGAAACAATTCGGTCTCGGAAATCGTCGTTTGAAATTTTTTGCCTTTCTAGGTATTCATTTGTTTTGGAAAGCTTTTCGCAGAGTTCATGATCATTCCGGATATCACATCCCAGATGATTTTTCAGGGTGTCCAACAATTTTGTGTCGTTTTCCAGAAGTTTCAAGGCAATCCAGCGGCTGTTTATTTTGTCTCCAATCGACTTTTGAATAACCGGCTCCAGAGAAGAGACGGCTTCTTCAATATTTTCATCATACACAATCCGCAGCGGGTGAGAATGAAAATTCTGCTTGGAAGTTTCCCAGACAGCATCCATCAGCTGATTTAACCCTTTTCCGCTCCGCGCGCTGGTTCCGATCACCGGAATGCCGAGTTCTTCTGAAAGCAGATTTAGATTAATTTTGATCTTCTTTTTCTTGGCTTCATCTAACAGATTAACACATAAAATGACATGATCTGAAATCTCCATCGTTTGCAGAACAAGATTTAAATTCCGTTCCAGGCAAGTTGCGTCGGCAACCACAACAATGGCGTCCGGATTTCCAAAACAGATAAAATTCCGCGCAATTTCTTCTTCCTCCGAGTTGGCCATCAGGGAATATGTGCCTGGAAGATCAACGAGAATAAATCGGGTATTTTTATATTGGTAGTTTCCCTGTGCATTAGCAACCGTTTTTCCAGGCCAATTTCCGGTGTGCTGGTTCATGCCGGTTAAATTATTAAATACGGTGCTTTTTCCTACATTGGGATTCCCGGCTAAGGCAATAACCTTATCGTCCGCCGTGCTTTTTTGGGCCAGCAGCATAGTTCCGCAGCTGTTAAGGACAGCTGCTCCAGTTGATTCACTGGATAAACCCATGGAATTTCCTCCTTTTGATCGAATGACATGAAAAAATTAGTACAAAAGGAAATCCGCAGGTACGGGTTCCATACAGGGAAGACCCTATGTATACCGGTACGGTGCGGATTTACCTGTCAAGAAGTTTTAAGCGGTTACCAGGATCCTTTTGGATACGTCGGTCCGAAGAGCAATCACGGCGCCCCTGATCTGGTAGGCAACCGGATTTCCCGAAGGGCTTTTATACAGAGATTCGATCTCTGTTCCGCGGACGACCCCAAGATCCAATATCCGTCTTCTCGTCATGCCGTCCGCTTTTAACGCGGTTACACTGGCCTTTTGACCAACCGGAAGTTTGTCAAGAGAAATTTCTTTGTGTTTCATAAGTTTTCCTCCAGAGTTTCTGTTTTTCTTATAGCGGTACATAACTCATTTTCACTAGGCTAATATATGGTTCCGAAACTGAAAGCGTTCCATTTTTTCATTGGGAAATCATTAGCCGCACAAAAATATTCTTCCAAACTCTAAAGAATGGTTCTTATGGCAAAAAAATTGTGTATGTTTAATAATAGAAATAAAGGGGAGGCGATATCATGTCTGATTCAATCGTTTCCGATTTTCATACTTCCCGTGGATATCAAATTCTCCGCTGGCAGGGGGGACAATTAACTTCCTCCATGGAGGACTATCTTGAAATGATTTATCGCATTTGTGCCAAAAACGGCTATACACGTATTGGAAAACTTTCCGCCATCCTGCATATAAAGCCGTCTTCCGCTTCTAAAATGATCTGTAAACTCACGGATATGGGGTATCTCCGATACAGCCGGTACGAAATTATTCAAATGACGGAATCCGGCAAAAAAGTAGGCTCCTATCTTCTGTCGCGCCATAATACAACAGAAAAATTTTTGGAATTTATTGGCAGCCAAAATGCTTTCAGAGAGACGGAGCTGATTGAGCATTCATTAAGCCCCGAAACGGTGGATAAACTGCATAAGCTGCTGGAGTTTTTCCGCGTTAACCCCGATGTCAGAAATAGTTTTGAACAGTATATCGCATCTTCAAAAAAAATAGGGAAAACCCCAGTTCCTTAATTGACAGATCTTTTTCACAATGTTATAATGATTTCACTAAATTAAAAAGAAGGCTTTTGTTTGACTGTTGTTCTGTAAGGAACACCAAAATTGTGGAGTGTCGCGGCTGTCTGACGATATCGCGTTGGAGCGCTTTGCTGTGTGTTACTATTTACAGAATGATATCAAAAAGCCAGAGAATAGCTATAAAAGGCAAGGTATCATTTTACCTTGCCTTTTTACGGTCTTGATGTTCTTTTATTCCGGCGCAGGATAATATTTTGGAAGGAGAAACAGCATTGAATCTTCTTATTAGAAATGAGATTTCAAATGACTATTTTGAAGTCGAAAATCTGACCAGAAAAGCCTTTTGGAATGTTTACAAGCCCGGATGTGATGAACATTTGTTGATTCATAACATGCGCAGTCTGCCGTGCTATATCCGCAGACTGGATTTTATTGCCGAAGCAGACGGAAAAATTGTCGGAAGTATTTTCTACAGTAAAGCAAAACTTACCGTACCGGATGGAACGGTGAAAGAATTTATTTCAGCCGGACCACTTTCGGTTCATCCGGATTATCAGAAAAAAGGTATTGGCTCTGCATTAATCCGCCATTCCCTGAAAATAGCTTGGAAAATGGGTTACACGGCTGTCTTTATAACGGGAAACCCGGTTTATTATGGTCGTTTCGGTTTTAAAACGGCGTCGGATTTCGGCGTCCATTTAAAAGGAGTTCCGCTCCAGGACAAAGCAGGATTTTTTATGGTAAAGCTGTTGGACGAGCATGCTCTGGACGGAATAGCAGGCACATTTGAATTTGATGCCTGCTATGAGGTGGATAAAACACTTCTTGAAGATTTTGAAGCGAATTTTCCGCCGAAAAAAAAGGAGAAAAGACCGGGGCAGCTTTCTGAATAGTAAATCGAAACGACGAAACTTTTTATGCCAGACTGTTGAAATACGCGTCAATGCCGTCTTCGCTGTCCATTATTTCCGCATGTTCGGTGTGATAGATAGAAATATTTTCCACATATTTAATTTTTTCGCCAGGTTCCATCCGGTACAAGGGACTGAAGGAATCAATCTCCGCAAAATCAGGTTCCAGACGGACTTCACAAGAGCAGCCGAAATCCGGATAGGCGGCCTGAGAATTGAACACAAACCGTTTTACCAAAGTATTCTTTTTTCCAACGTATCCTACCCAGCCCGGAACGTCGTTGCATCCGATTTTCAAGGGTATACTTTCGCCTTTTATATGCCGGATCGCAATAAACCGGTTTCCATAGGTGATCCTCCGATCCCGAATATCCGTCCCTGGCCAGAAAATTACAGCGCGATTTGGTCGGCGCGGTTCGCTGCGGTCTTCACTCTGCGGAACAATGGCCAAGCCACCGCCTTTCAGCATTGTGATGGGCCAAAGACCACAGGTTTTAACCGACTTTGAACAATTTTCGGCCGTATGAACGATCATAATATCCGAAGCGCCTTCACCCATCATGATTTCAAATCCGAGCTGGATATCGGCTGTTTTCCGTTTTGGAGGTGTAAAGGAAACACCGTCCGCCAAGATGCTGTAAACGACCGGAGAATCGTCAGGGCTTAAGGCTGCCGCAGAACGTTCAGGAGTGATCCATAGCCGGTGGCCGCCGTACGGATGGAAGAAGCCGGCCTTGCCGTTTCCGGTGTCCGAGAGGGGAATTTTGTATTTTTGTTCAACATCTTGGTACAAAAGGTTTTCGTCCCCGCAGAATCCAAAATCAATGATTCTGGGTCCAACATCTACCGTTACAGCTGCCTGAATTCTGTTATTTGTTATCAGAACGCATTTTCCATAGATGGGATCGTCCGTTTCTTTGACTTTCATAGATCCATGGTTCACCCTTTCCGTAAAGCTTTTAAAACCTTTTGGCTTTTTATAATACAATAACCCCGGTCGAAGCATCCAGCCCGCAGGGAGCGGCACGCGGCGTGCACAGTGCAAATAAATCCGATGCGGTATTTTCCAGCTTTATAATTTGTGCCGCGCGGGAATCTAAGCGGGAACAATCGGCCTTTCGGGAAAGAATGGGAAGGTTCCCGGAGATTTTTGCCCTTTTTAAGATATCTGCACCGCCTTTGCGGATTCCCAGGATACGCAGATAAGGCGGGTCCCCTTCACGGCAGGACGCATCAATCCCTAGGAAAGCAGAGAGAACAATTCTCCGGATCCGAGCGAGCGTATAGCGTTTTGTTTTAATCATCCGGTATAATTCCCCTAGGCTGTCGGCCCTTTGAATGGCGGAATACACCCGATTTTCCAATCCTTCGCTGATGTCGGGGAGCCGGGACAGCTTGTCTTTGGAAAGTGTGCGCAGTTTGGCGAGAATTCCCCGTTCTAGCCAAACAAGGCTTGCTGGTGCCCGGCCGGCTTCGCGTTCGGATTGAAGGACCGTCCATGCTGCGGAAGGAAGAAATTCCGAACAGTCTGCATTAGATTGGATCATACGGCGGATCTGCGCAGATGAAGCCGTTCGATTCTCTCCCGGCGTTTTACTGTCATGAGCGGCACCTTCCCGCTGGACGGTGAAAGGAACCATGTGGGAATGGGTGCGTTCCATTGCTTTCAGGTATTCTATAGCAAGAATATTATTCGGGCAGCCCAAGAGCTGTGCCGTTTTTTCACCAAAGAGCTGCCGGACAGCGGTTTGCCTTGCGGCTGCAAAGGTTGAACCCGCTGCCAGTTCATCATGTATGGCTTCGTGCAGCAGGGGGGAAGATAAGGCCTGCTGGGCTTTACGCAAAAGATCAATGGAACCGCATTCACTTCCAAAGGCAATTCGGTCCGCCCCCACTGCATCTAAAAGGGAAATACCGCCCAAAGCAAATTTTTCAGCGCCTGAAACTGCCCACGGAACCGGCAGCTCCACTACCAGATCCGCACCGCACAGAAGGGCCTGTTTGGTTCGGGCCCATTTTGAAAGAATGGCAGTTTCGCCTCGCTGAACAAAATTTCCGCTCATCACTACTGCAATGCGGTCAGCGCCAGCTTCTTTGACTTTTTTCAGAAGCAGGGCGTGGCCTTTGTGAAGCGGGTTAAATTCGGCAATGACGCCGGTTACTATCATTTTATGCAGACTCCTTGAAATTATGGCTCGTTTGTATTATTATAATAAAATACTGCTGTAAAAATACAGTCATAAATTCCACACTAACACTATATTTTACACAGATTTGTCCCAAGGTCAATAGAATTGTTCCATTGGAAGATAATAAAATGTTTTGGGGGCTTTTCATGAAGATTCTAGTAATTAATGCCGGAAGTTCATCCTTAAAGTATCAGCTAATTGATATGGACACCGAAAAAATGATGGCAAAAGGAATATGCGATCGTATCGGCACAGAAGGAGCTTTTATCAAACATCAAACGGCCGATGGCCGCTCTCGCAAAACACCTACCGAAATCAAAGATCATGTCCAGGCGTTTCAGCTGGTTACCAATGCCTTGATGGATAAAGAAATGGGGGTCATTTCCAGCCTTTCTGAGATTGCGGCGGTAGGGCACCGCATTGTTCAGGGCGGTTCGCTTTTCGACAAATCCGTTTTAGTGGATGATGATGTAATCCGGAAAATACAAAGCCTGATTCCGCTGGCACCTCTGCACAATAAATCGGAAGCGGAGGCAATTATCGCCTGCCGCAAATTTTTTGGCAAAGATTTACCCGAATGTGTGGTTTTCGACACAGCTTTCCACTCAACAATGCCGGAAAAAGCCTACCTGTATGCTATTCCTTATAAGTATTATGAAAAATATAAAATACGCCGCTATGGGTTTCACGGGACGTCGCATCGGTATGTGAGCCACCACTGTGCACATTTAATGCACCAGCCGCTGGAAGATATCAAAATGATTACCTGCCATATCGGGAACGGCTCTTCGATTGCTGCAATTCAAAACGGCAAAGTGATTGATACAAGCATGGGCCTGACGCCGCTGGACGGTTTCATGATGGGAACACGCTCGGGCGCCCTTGATCCTTCCGTAGTCACTTTTATTATGGAAAAGGAACATCTGTCTCCGCAGCAGATGAATGATATTCTGAATAAAGAGTCCGGAATGCTGGGCGTATGCGGCATGAGCGATGACCGTGACGTTACCGAGGCGGAGATCCGGGGCGACCACAAAGCCATTCTGGCCCATGAGATGATGATTTATCAAATTACGAAATTCGTAGGTGCCTACGCCGCCGCCATGAATGGGGTGGACTGCATTGCCTTTACAGCAGGACTGGGTGAAAACCAGCCGATCATTCGGTATGGTGTTTGCAGAAATCTGAAATTTATCGGGGTTAAAATTGACCCGATTTTAAACGACGAATATATTCACGGGAAAGAAGGCAAAATTTCTACTTTCGATTCGACAGTTCCTGTTTATGTAATCAATACCAATGAGGAGCTGGTCATTGCCCGTGATACGAAAGAAATTGTGGAAAAACTAACTTACGCTTCCACACCGGACAGGACGGATGTGGATCTGGAAGATATTTGACCCTGCTTACCCTTGCAATTGATCGAATCAGGCTTCTGCTGCTTTTTCAGTCAGCGGAAGCCTTTTTCTTCCGTGGAATCCAATCAGTTACGCGGTAAGAGCCGTCTTTTTTACAGTCAGGGTCAAATCTTTTCCGTCACTGTCGATTAAAAGTGTAGATCGCGGTTCCAAGCCTCCGGCAATGATCTTTTTTGCAATCAGTGTTTCCACATGGCTTTGGATGAACCGTTTCAGCGGCCGCGCGCCATAAGCGGGATCATACCCGCTGGAGACAATATATTCTTTTGCGGCTTCCGTCAGTTTTACTTCCAGCTGTTTTTCCTGTAACCGTTTTTGCAGATCTTTCATTTGCAGATCTACAATTTTAAAGATTTCATCCTGTGTCAGCGGCCGGTAGAAGACGATTTCGTCCAGCCGGTTCAAAAATTCGGGGCGGAACTGCTGTTTCAGAAGGGTATCAACATGCTGTTTGGCTGTTTCGCTGATACTGCCGTCGCTTTCGATCCCATCCAAAATGAAGTTGGAGCCCAGGTTGGAAGTCAGAATGATTATGGTATTCTTGAAATCCACGGTGCGTCCCTGGGAATCCGTAATACGGCCGTCGTCGAGAACCTGCAGAAGAATGTTGAACACATCGGGGTGCGCTTTTTCCACTTCATCAAACAGGACAACCGAGTAAGGATGGCGGCGGACGGCTTCCGTCAGCTGGCCGCCTTCCTCGTAGCCGACGTATCCCGGAGGCGCTCCAATCAGCCGGGATACTGAGAACTTTTCCATGTATTCTGTCATGTCAATGCGCACCATGTTCTTTTCGTCGTCAAAAAGCGCCTGAGCCAGCGCCTTGGCAAGTTCCGTTTTGCCAACACCCGTGGGGCCTAGGAACAGAAACGAGCCGATGGGGCGGTTGGGATCCTGAATTCCCGCGCGGGAGCGCAGGATTGCTTCCGATACCTTTTTCACGGCCTCATTCTGCCCGACAACACGTTCATGCAGAATATCTTCCAGATGCAGGAGCTTTTCGCGTTCGCTTTCCATCAGGCGGGCAACCGGAATCCCTGTCCAGCGGGCGACAATTTTGGCAATTTCCTCTTCTGTGACGCGGTCGTGCAGGAGGGAATCTTCCGTCTGTGATTTTTCGGCAATTTCCTCTTCGGCTTTCAGCTGCTTGGTCAGTTCCGGAAGTTTGCCGTACTTTAATTCGGCCGCTTTGTTTAGGTCATACGTGCGTTCGGCTTTTTCAATTTCGGCGTTGACCTGTTCGATCTGTTCACGCAGTTTACGCACTTTTCCAATTGAATTCTTTTCATTTTCCCATTTGGCCTTCATTTCCTTAAACTGCGCGCGTTCGTCGGCCAGCTCCTTTTGAATTTGTTTCAGGTGTTCCTGAGCAAGGGGATCGCTGTCTTTTTTCACGGCGGCTTCTTCAATTTCATGCTGCATAATCTTCCGGGAGATTTCATCCAGCTCTACGGGCATCGAGTCGATTTCCGTGCGCACCATGGCACACGCTTCGTCAATAAGGTCAATGGCTTTATCCGGCAGGAACCGGTCGGAAATATAACGGTTGCTCAGCACGGCTGCTGCAATCAGAGCCTGATCCTGGATTTTCACTCCATGGAAAACTTCGTACCGTTCTTTCAGACCCCGCAGGATGGCAATTGTATCCTCTACGCTGGGTTCTTCCACCATGACGGGCTGAAACCGGCGCTCCAGAGCCGCGTCTTTTTCAATATACTGCCGGTATTCATTTAAAGTTGTCGCGCCGATGCAGTGCAGTTCGCCGCGGGCCAGCATGGGCTTCAGCAGGTTACTTGCATCCATGCTGCCTTCGGTTTTGCCTGCGCCCACAACGGTATGCAGCTCGTCAATAAACAGAATGACACGCCCTTCGCTTTTTTTAACCTCGTTCAGGACTGCCTTAAAACGTTCCTCAAATTCGCCTCGGTATTTTGCTCCTGCAACAAGCGACCCCATATCCAGAGAGAAAACCTTGTGGTTTTTCAGGCTGTTCGGCACGTCTCCGCGCACAATGCGCTCGGCCAGCCCTTCGGCAATGGCGGTTTTTCCAACGCCTGGCTCCCCAATTAAAACCGGGTTGTTTTTTGTTTTGCGGGAAAGGATTAATATAACGTCACGGATTTCCTTGTCCCGGCCGATAACAGGATCCAGTTTGTGGTTTTTTGCCAGAGCCACCAAATCCTGCCCATATTTAGAAAGCGCGTCGTAGGTTTCTTCCGGACTGTCGCTAGTAACACGCGTGTTGCCGCGCACGGTGGAAAGAACCGAAAGAAAACGGCTTTTCGTAATCCCGAAACGCTCAAACACGCTGCGCATGGCGGCATTGGGTTTATCCAGCATGGCGATCATAATGTGTTCGACGGAGACATATTCGTCCTTCATACGTTTGGCCTGCTGTTCAGCTTCCACCAAAACGGCGTCCACGTCGCTCGAGATATAGATTTTCCCGGGCTCACGCCCTGGGCCGGACACACCGGGCAGCTTTTTGATCTGCTGTTCCACATCCTGAAGGACGGCGCCGGAGTCAATTCCCATTTTTTTCAGAAGCTGAGGAATCAGACCATTTGCCTGACGGAGCAAAGCGGCGGTCAAGTGTTCCTGCTCGATTTGCATATTGTTATTGGCAATTGCGGCACTTTGTGCTTCCTGGATGGCTTCCAACGATTTCTGCGTAAAATTCTGTACGTTCATGGTGTTCACCTTCCTGTTACACACGGTTTATATGATTACTGCACTTTTCAGATAGTTCCGATACTGTTTTTCCACTTCGGCTTCTATTTCATCTGCGGAGTCCGCACCGGAAAAATAAGCTTTCATTTCTGAGTCAAACTCACAGATGTAGGAGAGGAGTGCTTCCGCTATTTTTTCGCTGGTGCGGTTTTCTGCATCCTGGGGACATTGCAGCTGCCGCGTGCAGCGGCCGGGCTGAAATTCAAACGGAACTTTTCCGTCCGGAAAAATCCCGCCGATCCATTCCTCTTCCAAAGCATCTCTCAGCCGGAAAAAGTCCTCCGACAGACGCAGCAAATCTTCATTTTGGGTTCTCAGCGAAACTCTCAGTTCCCCAATCAGCGGTTCATACCGCCGATACAGTTCCAAAGCGTACCGAACCGTTGGCCGGTATCGGTAGCGCAGCGAACTGCGCACAGAAAACAGGGTGCCGCTCGGCTGACTGCGAAGCTGAAATGTGCCGAGATCCTCGAACCGTTTCTCCATACAGCTGAAAACATCCCGAATCCGTGTTTCGGGAGTTGGGCAGGAGAGATAATCCGAAAGGATTTCGTTGATCAGCCCGCTTCTGCTTGTGCAGCGTTCATCAGCCATCTTGTCGACCGCGTCAACCACTTCATCAAACAGAGCAAGGCTGTAAATGTTTTTTCCCAACCGTGTCACCTCATACCTTACTTGTTATCTTTGAAAACTAGTATATCACGCAAATATAATTTGTCAACATATTTATATAAATTAACTTGCAAATTAATAAATTAAATTTCGAGCAAACAAAAAGGGCCATGTGGTGCGGTTGCCGCATGGTCCTTGAAAAAGCCTATCAGCCGTTTGTGATTTAAACAGGTCGGAAAGAATCCGGTTTTGCGGGATTACAGTCTGTTAGGCCTCATAAAAGGCTTTGATACCCGCATAAGTCATATAAACATCCAGTTTAGAGACCAACTCAAAGGGGGAGTGCATGGACAGAACCGGAACGCCGATGTCAATGACGTCCACATTCAGACCGGCGATATACAGGGCTACGGTTCCGCCGCCGCCTGCATCCACTTTGCCCATTTCACCGATCTGCCACAGCACATCGTTTTTATCAAACAGACTGCGGATCTGTGCGACAAATTCAGCCGAAGCTTCACTTGTGCCGCTCTTCCCGTGCCCGCCGGTATATTTGGCAACACCAACACCGCCATTGATATAGCAGGAATTATTGGATTCATAAACATCCGCAAAAGTCGGATCATACGCTGCCGTTACGTCAGCGGATAGACATTTCGAGCGGCTGAGAACGTGGCGGGGTTCCAGATTTTCCGCCTGGGCGAGATCCGCAACGAAATAACACAGGAACTGCGAATTCAAGCCTGTGTTTCCGACGCTTCCGATTTCTTCACGGTCTGCCAGAACGGTAACAACTGTATTTTCTGGAACCTTTTTGAGGTTCAGAATCGCGGTAAGAGCCGGATAGGCGCATACGCGGTCGTCGTGGCCGTAGGCGCCGATCATGCTGCGGTCGAACCCGATGTCAACAGCCTTGAAGGCCGGAACAAATTCCAAATCCGCCGAAACAAAATCTTCTTCCGTTATACCGTACTTTTCATTTAAAATTTTCATGACGTTCAGTTTAACAAGGTCGTCACCCTTTTCGGCACGGATGGGGCGGCTGCCGATTGCAATGTTCAGGTTCTCGCCTTCCACACCTTTTACCATGGTTTTGCGCATCTGTTCGTCCGCCAGATGAGGCAGCAGATCCGTTACGGTGAACTGGGGCTCCCCTTCTTTTTCACCAATGTTGATATCGACATTGGTTCCATTTTTTAAAGCGAAACGGCCGTGCATAGAAAGCGGAATTGTCGTCCACTGATATTTTTTGATCCCGCCGTAATAATGCGTCTTGAAAAGAGACATCCCATCTTTTTCATAAAGCGGATGCGGCTTTAAATCAAGGCGGGGTGAATCAATATGGGAAGCAGCGATGCGAACACCGTTGCGGCAGCCCTTTTCGCCAATGACCGCGAGAACCATGGCCTTTCCGCGGTTGTTGCTGTAAACCTTGTCGCCGGAATGATAGTGTTTCCCGGGCTCAAAGGGGACAAACCCGGCTTTTTCTGCTTCTGCAACAGCAAAATTGACAACTTCACGCTCCGTTTTGGCAGAGTTCATGAACTTTTTGTACCCTACACAGTATTTGTCGGCTTTTTCCAGTTTATCCGCTGATACTTGAAGACAGCCGTTTTTACGGTTGACAAGCAGAGATTCTGCTAACTTTTTAACGTCGGCTTTTGTTGCTTTTTCTTCTCTTTTTTCCATAGTAATACTCCTTTATTTTGAATCGTACAGTTCTTGATACTGACGATAGATTTGCTCTACATTGGCGGCATATTTTCGGGTTTCCGAATAGGGGATAACGTCAAGATTTTTCCCGTCTTTTGAAGTATTCCGGTCTTTCAGCCAGGAATCTACCCGGCTTACTCCGGCGTTATAGGCACACAGCGCAGTGCGGCGGATCTCGTATTTTTTCGTCAGGTACGCCAAAAATCGGCATCCATACCGAATGTTGATTTCCGGGTTGTAAAGATCGTCCTTTGGAAGAGGGGTATCCCGCTTATCTTTTCTCTGGAGCCATTCAAATGTATCCGGAGTCAGCTGCATCAGCCCAATTGCGCCCGCGGAAGATTTGGCGTCGGCATTGAAATTGCTTTCCTGACGGATGACCGCATAAACCAGATATGGATCAAGATTGTCTTTGCGGGCTTCTTGTTCAACAATGGAGGAATAGGTGCGCGGATACATTCTTTTGAGAAAACAGGTGCGGCCCCACCGGAGGAGCAGAATGCTGGCTGCAACAATCAGGATGATCAGGATCAGCCGTCTTACCGGGTGTCTTCTAGACCTTTTCATACGGCTGCCTCAGGATCTTTTCCAAAAGTTCGCGGATTTTTTCATCAAAAATACTCCAATCGGTCCCGCCGTCAAAGGTACGGTCTGCGCGGCTGGTATAGTAGTCATTCGCATTTTGCGCGCGCATACGTTCCCTGGCCAGGTCTTCCGAAATTCCGTCACGCGCCATAATCCTTTTCAGACGTGCTTGGGGGGAAGTGAGAACCGCCACCGTGGTATCACACAGGTTTTCCGCGCCGCTTTCAAATAACAGCGCCGCATCCAGTATGACGGCCCGGCAGCTGCTTTGCTGCGCTGCAGCAATTTCCCGCCGGGCTTCAGCGAGAATGGCCGGGTGGGTGATACGGTTCAGCTGTGCTGTATTTTCGGGATTGGCGAACGCCCGCTGGGCCAGTTCCTTTCGGTTCAGGGTTCCGTCGGTCTGCATAAGACCGGTTCCAAAAGCCGCTTTCAGCTGATTGAGGCACGCAGGCTGCTCCGTGACGGTACGGGCAATACGGTCGGCGTCCACCACGGCACATCCAAGACGTTTCAAAGCAGAAGCTACAGTTGACTTGCCGGCTCCCGTTGGTCCCGTCAGACCGATAACCGGTTTACTCAAGCCGCAGCACCTCGAAACCAGCGGCCCGCATCAGCCGGTTGTAAACGGCCAGCCCAACGCCTTCCGGCTTTGGGCAGCGGGCATAGACGGTCTTTGCGCCAATATCGTCCAGATGCCGCAGGGCGCCGAACAAATCCCGTGCCTGTGCGCTGTAATCCAGCGGGCCGCCATACCCTACAGCCGGAACATTCAGCATGGATTCCTCACCGCTGTAGCAAAGCGCTGCAACACCCGGCTGTTTATGGGTATTTACATACCCTATATACGACTCTTCACTTCCGTCTATGATAATAACGTTGGCTTTGGGAGAATAATGCTTATATTTCATACCGGGCGACAGGGCGCGGGCACCTTTCGGTAACGGATTCATAACGGCAGGGTCAACGTCCACCCGGCCGAGAACAGCCCGCAGCTGTTTCAGAGTAATACCGCCGGGGCGCAGCAGGCGCGGCGGATCGGCGGCGAGTGTGACAATCGTGGATTCCACTCCCACGCCGCAAGGGCCGCCGTCCAGCACAGCGTCAATTTTCCCGTCCATATCGCGCATGACATGCTGTGCCGTCGTTGTGCTGGGGAAACCGGAAATATTGGCCGAAGGCGCCGCCAGGGGAACTCCGGCCGCTGTGATTAATGCCTGTGCCGCCGGGTGCGACGGGAACCGGATGCCCACGGTCGGCAGGCCGGTGCTTACCTCGTCGGGAATCAGGGAAGACTTTTTAAGAATCATAGTCATTGGCCCGGGCCAGTATGCCTTTGCCAGTTTCTTAGCCTGTTCGGGAACGGATTCTACCAGCCTGTTAATCTGGCTGAAATCGGAAATATGGACGATCAGCGGATTATCCTGCGGCCGTCCTTTCGCTTTAAAAATTTTCGCAACAGCTTTTCCGTCGAGGGCATTTGCTGCCAAGCCGTAGACGGTTTCGGTCGGCATTCCGACAAGGCCGCCCGCCCGAAGAATCCGGGCGGCTGTTTCTACATCTTTCGGATCCGCAGCGTCCAGCAATAAGGTGCGCATGATATACTTCCTTTTTAAATCATTCTTTTAAGCCATATCCTGCAGTTTGGCTGCCCGGTCGGCAGCCGTCAGAGCGTCGATGATTTCATCAATGCTGCCGTCGAGAATGTCGTCCAGCTTATAGAGAGTCAGCCCAATCCGGTGATCTGTAACGCGGCTTTGCGGATAATTATAGGTTCGGATACGTTCGGATCGGTCTCCGGTCCCTACCTGGGAACGGCGCTCAGCCGCGACTTTGTCATCCTGCTCTTTCTGCTTTCGGTCATAAAGGCGGGAACGCAGAATTTTCAGTGCCCGGTCTTTGTTTTTATACTGGCTCCGTTCATCCTGGCATTCAACCACCATGCCGGTGGGAAGATGCGTGACGCGGATGGCGGAGGATGTTTTATTGATATGCTGGCCGCCCGCTCCGCTGGAGCGGAACGTATCAATCTTCAGGTCTTTAGGATCAAGTTCCACCTCCACTTCATCTACTTCCGGGAGGACGGCCACCGTTGCGGTGGAAGTGTGAATGCGTCCCTGCTGTTCGGTCTCCGGCACGCGCTGAACCCGGTGCACGCCGCTTTCATATTTCAGCCGCGAATATGCGCCTTTTCCGGTAATCATAAAGCTGATTTCCCGAAATCCGCCGAGTTCGGTTTCATTAGAATTCAGGATTTCAGTCTGCCAGTTTTTAGTCTGCGCATACATTCCGTACATTCGGAACAAAACGGCCGAAAAAAGAGCGGCTTCCTCGCCTCCGGCCCCGGCACGGATTTCCACGATAACATTGCGTTCGTCGTTCGGATCTTTCGGCAAAAGAAGAAATTTCAATTTGCCGGAAAGTGTCTCTCGCGCTGCACGCGCTGCGCTGAGTTCTTCCTCAGCCATTTCGTGCAGTTCACGGTCGTTTTCACCGTTTAGGATCTCTTTAGCTTCCTTCTCATCCGTCAGCGTTTTCCGGTAATCCCGGTACGTGAGGACGATCGGCTCAATATCCCGGTATTCTTTCAGCAGATCCCGGCAGACCTCGGGATCAGAGGCGACCGCAGGCTCACAAAGCCTGTGGCCGAGTTCCTCATATTTTTTTTCAAAAGCGTCTAAAGCATCTAAATTTTCGAACATGACAAAATCTCCTTTTGCTTAGTAATTTTCAGAAAAGCAAAAGGGTGCTATAAATCATCCGTAGTGTTTTCACGGATGATTTTTTTGATATTTTTTTCGCACTTTAGGCGCGGAACCATAATTTCATGCCCGCACTTTGTGCAGCGAATTTTAAAATCCATGCCGGAACGGAGCACCAGGAATCGGTTGTTGCCGCATGGGTGGTTCTTTTTCATCTGAAGAATGTCGCCGGGTCTTACATCCATGTTCCGACCTCCTCTGCAAGCTGTTTTTTATCTCCATTTTTATTATACCACGAAAACGCCGAAACCGGAAGACGCAAAAGCCGGTTGTATTCATCAGCGCGATTGCGTAAAGAATATTATTTATGATATAATTAGAAAAAATAGTGCTGAAAACGATACTGAAAAAAGCGGAGGAATCACTATGGCAATCAGGGAGCAGATTTTGCAGCGTCTGAGGGAAAGCGGTGGGTTCATTTCAGGTGAAGAACTGAGTGAACGGATGAATGTTTCCCGCACAGCAATATGGAAAAACATCAATTCCCTGCGGGAAAGCGGGTATGTTATTGATTCGGTAACAAACCGCGGTTACCGGCTGGTCTCCTGTCCGGACTGCCTTTCCCAGGAAGAGATCAGCGCGGGTCTGGAGACGGAACTGCTCGGGCGCAAAACTTTTTGCTACAGCAGCATTGACTCAACCAATGAAGAAGCCAAACGGCAGGCGCTGGCTGGTGCGCCGAGCGGCAGTGTCTTTGTTGCGGAGCAGCAGACGGGCGGAAAGGGGCGCCTTGGCCGAACCTGGGTTTCTCCGCCGGGGACGGGACTCTGGTTTACCGTTTTGCTGCGCCCGGGTGTCCTTCCCATCCGGCCTACGGCAACAACGCTGCTGGCGGGGCTTGCCGTCTGCGAAAGTATCCGTGCCGTTACAGGCTGCCCGGCCATGATCAAGTGGCCGAATGACATTGTAATCGGCTCTAAAAAGGTCTGCGGCATTCTTGCAGAGATGAGTGCAGAAATGGAACGGGTAGAATTTCTGGTGGTAGGCATCGGTGTCAATGTCAACAGTGAATCGTTTCCCGAGGGACTGCGCAAAAAAGCCACTTCACTTCTTCAGGAGAGCGGAAAGCCCGTTAGACGTGTTCCTTTGCTGCAGGACATCCTGCGCCGCTTTGAGACCCTCCTGAAAGACAATGCCGCAGCATTGTCTCCCGCTTTCTTTGAACAGTACAAGGCCCGCTGCATTACCCTTGGCCGCAAAGTCGGATTTGAACACGGAGGGAAACCGGAATCAGGCACAGCGGAAGATATTTCCACAGCCGGGGAGCTGATCGTGCGGCTTTCGGATGGTTCCCGTGAAACAGTCTTTTCGGGTGAGGTAAGCGTGCAGGGGGTTTATGGGGAATAAAAGGATAACTTCACAAAAGCCGTGAAAAGTGATATAATAACCACGTTTGCAAATTTTTATGTTTTCCCGGTGCGGCAGCTTTGGCGGCCTCCCGCAGGAAACGAGTCACTATGATAAGAGGGAAAGAATTGAATGGATGTCAGAAACGATTTAAGAAACATAGCCATTATTGCCCATGTTGACCATGGGAAAACCACCCTTGTTGACCAGCTTTTAAGGCAGAGCGGGGTTTTCCGAGCCAACGAGGCCGTAGTTGACCGCGTGATGGATTCCAACGACCTGGAGCGCGAACGAGGCATTACGATTCTTTCCAAGAATACGGCTGTTCGTTATAAAGATGTAAAAATCAATATTATAGACACGCCGGGCCACGCGGATTTCGGCGGGGAAGTGGAGCGCATCCTGATGATGGTGGACGGTGTCCTCCTTCTGGTTGACGCATTTGAAGGCTGTATGCCACAAACCCGTTTTGTTCTAAAAAAAGCGCTTGGCCTCGGAAAGAAACCTCTCGTTGTCGTCAATAAAATTGACCGCCAGGGCGCGCGCCCCGCAGAAGTTGTCGACGAAGTGATTGATCTGTTTATCGAACTGGGTGCCAATGAAGATCAACTGGATTTTCCGGTGATTTATGCTTCCGGGCGCGACGGTTACGCGACCACCGATCCCAATGTGCCCGGCAAAGATATGAAACCGCTGCTTGACGCGATTCTAAAAGATATTCCGGCGCCGAAAGGGGACCTGAACGGCCCTACGCAGGTACTGTTTTCCAACATTGACTACGATGACTATGTCGGCCGGATCGGTATCGGCCGGGTGGAGCGCGGCAGTGTCCATGACGGGGAAAGCGTAGTGCTCTGCCACCGCGACGGTACCAACAGCAATGTTAAAGTGACAAAGCTTTATCAGTTTGAAGGATTAAAGCGCGTCGAGGTACAAGAGGCCAGGCTGGGCGATATTGTCGCTGTTTCCGGCGTTACCGGCCTGAATATTGGGGAAACAATCTGTTCCCCGACCTGTGTGGAGCCGCTGCCGTTTGTCAAGATTGACGAGCCGACCGTTTCAATGCTTTTTATGGTCAACAACAGCCCGTTTGCGGGCCGCGAGGGAAAATATGTTACATCCCGGAATCTCCGCGACAGGCTGTTTAAGGAAGTGGAAACCAATGTGGCGCTGCGTGTGGAAGAAACCGATTCAGCGGATACCTTTAAGGTTTCCGGACGCGGCGAACTGCATCTTTCCATTCTGATTGAAGAGATGCGCCGCCAGGGCTACGAATTTCAAGTTTCCAGCCCATCCGTCATTTATAAAGAAATCAACGGCAAAAAATGTGAACCAATCGAGCTGTTGATGATTGAGGTTCCGGACACTTATGTGGGTGCGGTTATGGAAAAGCTGGGCCCCCGCAAGGCGGAACTGGTGAATATGGGTACCCGCAACACTGGGACAACGCACCTTGAGTTTAAGATCCCGGCGCGCGGCCTGATGGGGTACCGCCAGGAATTCCTGACAGATACCAATGGAAATGGCATTATGAACAATGTCTTCGACAGCTATGAACCGTATAAAGGGGATATTGCCACCCGGGCTCAGGGTTCTCTGGTTGCCCATGAAACCGGAGAATCAACCGGTTACGGCCTGTTTTACGCCCAGGATCGCGGCAGGCTTTTCATTGGGCCTGGGGTCGATGTCTATGAAGGCATGATTGTTGGTGCCAGCCCGAAGTCGGATGACATTACCGTCAATATCTGCAAAAAGAAGCATGCAACTAACACCCGTGCTTCCGGTTCCGACGAAGCACTGAAACTGACTCCGCCCAGCATAATGAGCCTTGAGCAGTGCCTGGAATTCATTCAACCGGATGAACTGGTTGAAGTAACTCCAAAGAGTATCCGTATGAGAAAAACCATTCTGAGCAAAGAACTGCGCATGAAGCAGGCAGCTAAGAAAAAAGCTATATGAATTTTGTGATTCTGGATCTTGAGTGGAATGGAGCTTACAGCAAACGGCTGAAAGGCTATATCAACGAAATCATAGAGTTCGGTGCTGTGAAAGTTGATCCGCAGCTCAATATTCTCGATACGTTTGAAGTTTTAATTCAGCCGCAGGTCGGTAAAAAAATCAGCGGAAAAATCAAGAACCTTACCAGTATTACCAATGAAGATTTAAAAGGCGGCCTGCGGTTCATGCAGGCGGTCAGCCGTTTCTGCAAATGGAGCGGCGAATCGGTTGTGCTGACATGGGGGACGTCCGATATTCTTGCTTTGATTGAAAACTGCCGCTATTTCTGCGGGGACGGGCATATCCCGTTTTTGCACCGCTATGTAGATCTTCAGGCGTACTGTGAACATTTCCTTCCATGCGACGGCGGCCAGCAGGTTGGCCTCAGTTCCGCCGCTCAGATGCTGAAAATCAGCGAAGACGGATTTGACCATCACCGCGCACTGGGCGACAGCCTTTTGTCGCTGCGATGCTTTCAGAAACTTTATCATCCTCAAAGTCTGGAATCGTTTATACAGGATGCAGGATGCGATGAATTCTATCATAAAATGGAATTTAAAACAGTCCCCATCTGTGACCTGAACCACCCGCTGATTCATTCGGCGGATCTTGCGTTTAACTGCGACTTGTGCGGCAGGCGGGCACGCCGGGTCAGCAAATGGCAGCTGCGGAATAAAAGTTTTCTTGCCGAGTTTTTCTGCCGCCGGTGCAATCATAAATTTTACGGGCGGGTTCGCTTTAAGCTGAAATATGAAGGCTTGGTTGTCAAGAAAAAGATCCTTCCTTTTACTGAGAAAAAAGAGGAGGAAAAACAGCCGCTGGAACAGAAAGTTTCGCAGTCATAAAAAGTGCGCCTTGAGCGGTTTCTCAGAGACCGCTGCAAGTCGTACTTTTTATTTTGCCAGGTTCGCCGATTTGCAAAAATCCTTCATACAGCATTTTTCACATTTCGGATTCCGTGCCGTGCAGACCGCCCGCCCGTGCAGGACAAGCCGGTGACAGAAATCGTTGGATTCTTCAGGCGGCAAAACCGCTCGAAGCTGCATTTCCACTTTGCGCGGGTCTTTGCCCTCGCTGATTCCAAGCCGGCCGCAGATGCGGATGCAGTGGGTGTCCGTTACGACAGCAGGCTTGTGGTAAATGTCCCCGATAATCAGGTTAGCCGTTTTGCGGCCGACGCCGGGCAGGCGGGTCAATTTTTCAATGGAGTCTGGAACAACGCCGCCAAAATCGGATTTCAGCATCCGGCACATGGCGAGAATATCTCTCGCCTTCGTTTTGTAAAGACCGCAGGAATGAATGTAGCCTTCTACTTCTTCTTGTGTGGCGCCGCAAAAAGCGTCTAAATCTGGGAACCGGGCAAACAGCGCCGGTGTTACTAGATTGACGCGTGTGTCGGTGCACTGAGCCGAAAGCCGCGTTGCAATCAGCAGCTGAAGGGGACTGCGGCTGGTCAGAGAACAGATTCCTTCCGGATATTCTTTTTTCAGAGTGCTTACTGCCAGAGCAGCCCGTTGTTTTTTTGTCAAATCCATTTCCCTCCCGTATTTTCTTTATTTTATTACAAAATCTGTCCCGGTTCAAGCAGAGAAAAACTGTGTTTGAATTTTTTAGTCCGCCGTTGCGTTTTACGGAAGGACAGGGTATAATGAAGAAAATAGTTCGGGAAAGGGTTTGAAAGCATGTACAAGGATATGATGGACACCATTGGCTTTGTTTCCGGCGCCGATCCGGAAGTCGGCGCTGCAATGAAGCAGGAACTTCAGCGCCAGCGTGACAATCTGGAACTCATTGCCTCCGAAAATATCGTTTCCCCCGCGGTCATGGCTGCTATGGGCAGCGTGCTGACCAACAAATATGCCGAAGGATATCCGGGCAAACGCTATTACGGCGGCTGCCAGTATGTCGATATAGTGGAAGAAATTGCCCGCACCCGTGCCTGTAAACTGTTTGGTGCGGAACATGCCAATGTTCAGCCGCATTCCGGTGCACAGGCAAACATGGCGGTCTATTTTGCCTTGCTTCAGCCCGGCGATACCGTTATGGGCATGAACCTTGCAGAAGGCGGCCACCTGACCCATGGCTCTCCGGTGAATATTTCCGGAAAGTATTTTCATTTTGTTCCGTACGGCTTGAACCCAGAAACAGGCCGTATTGATTACGACAAGGTTTATGAAACGGCGATGCGCATTCACCCGAAGCTGATTGTTTCAGGCGCAAGCGCTTACCCTCGTATTATTGATTTCAAACGCTTCCGGGAGATCTGCGATGCCTGCGGGGCTGTTATGATGGTAGATATGGCTCACATTGCCGGCCTAGTTGCGTCCGGTGACCACCCCAACCCGGTCGAATGGGCAGATATTGTGACAACAACGACTCATAAAACGCTCCGCGGCCCGCGCGGCGGAATGATTCTCTGCAAAGAAAAATACGCCAAAGCTATTGATAAGGCTATTTTCCCCGGTACGCAGGGCGGACCGCTGATGCACGTGATTGCGGGCAAAGCCGTTTGCCTGGGCGAAGCACTGAAACCGGAATTCAAAGAGTACGGCCACCGGATTGTCCAGAATGCCAAAGCATTGGCAGACGGCCTTTTGCAGAGAGGCATCAAGTTGGTTTCCGGAGGAACCGACAACCACCTGATGCTGATTGATCTGAGCGGAACGGATTTGACAGGAAAAGAGCTGGAGCACCGTTTGGATGCCGTTCATATTACCGCAAATAAAAATACGGTTCCGAACGAGAAGCGCAGCCCGTTTGTAACCAGCGGCCTGCGTATCGGCACACCTGCTGTTACAACACGCGGACTGGATACAAAGGATATGGATTTGATTGCGGAATGTATCAGCCTTGCCATCCATGATTTTGACGCGTCACAGGATAAAATCAATGCTATTGTAAAAGGCATCTGCGAGGAGCATCCGCTGTACCAGTAAGCTGAAAAAATTGATTGAATACGGCCCCCGGTTTGCCGGGGGCAATTTTATGCAGAAAGAAGGATATCATTATGCCGGCACCCCTTGCCGACCGGATTCGGCCCAAAAATCTGGATGAAATCGTCGGGCAGCACCACCTTTTAGATCCGGGGAAACCGCTCCGAAAAATTATTGAGTCGGGCAATATTCCCAATATGGTCTTTTACGGGCCCGCCGGCGTGGGGAAGACCACGCTGGCGTCCTTCATTGCCCACCGGACAAAACGAACTCTTTATAAGATGAACGGAACTACGGCTACCACGGCGGATATCCACCAGGTTGTCGGTAGGCTCGGCACGTTTGAAGCGCCGAACGGCATTCTTTTGTATCTGGATGAGATCCAGTATTTTAATAAAAAACAGCAGCAGACACTGCTGGAATTTATCGAAAACGGTTCCATTACATTGATTGCTTCCACAACAGAAAACCCCTATTTTTATGTTTACGGCGCAATCCTGAGCCGTTCGACAGTATTTGAGTTTAAACCCGTTGAAAAGGAGGACGTCCTTCTGGCGGTGAAGCGTGCATTTCGGTTTCTTTCTGAGGAACAGCACCGGCCGATCCATGTGGAAGACGGTGCGGCGGAATATATTGCCACAGCCTGCGGCGGAGACGTCCGCAAGGCAATGAATGCGGTAGAACTCTGTGTTGTTTCCGGAGAGGAAGAGCCGGACGGAGCGTGCCGGGTAACGCTCTCATCAGCGCGTGAACTGACGCAGCGCAGCGCTCTGCGTTACGACCGGGCAGGCGATGAGCATTACGACATCCTTTCCGCTTTTCAAAAATCCATGCGCGGTTCCGATCCGGACGCGGCGGTGCATTACCTTGCCCGCCTTCTGGAAGCCGGCGACCTTCCTTCCGCCTGTCGCCGCCTGATGGTATGTGCCTGTGAAGATGTAGGGCTTGCCTACCCGCAGATCATCCCGATCGTGAAAGCTGCCGTGGATGCGGCGTTCCAGGTCGGGCTGCCGGAGGCGCGCATTCCGCTTGCGGACGCGGTAGTGCTGGTGTGCCTTGCCCCAAAATCCAATTCGGCTTACTGCGCCGTAGATGCCGCAATCGCCGATATCCGGGCGGGCAAGGCCGGCCCAATCCCGCGGCAGCTCCAAAATAAGCACTTTGATGGGGCGGACAACCCGAAGAAGGGCCAGTTTTACCAGTATCCGCATAATTTTCCAAATCATTGGGTTGCCCAGCAGTATCTGCCGGATGAATTGAAAGATACCGTTTATTACAGGGCCGGCGAAAATAAAACGGAGCGCGCCTTTCAGGGATATTGGTCAGCCATCAAAGGGCGCGGAAAAAAATAAAATTTTTCTTGATTTTTAGGGTCAGCCGAGATATAATAGTAAAAATGTGTTTGGAAGGTGCAGCGGTTGACCAGCGATATTTTCAGTACGCTTTCCAGCGGAATCTATGCGATTGGCGTGAAGAATGATCACAAGGTTTCCGCCTGCATTGTCAATTCAGTTGTACAGGTTTCCAGCAGACCCGATATAATTGCTGTCAGTGTCAACAGGAATAATTACAGCTGCAAGTGTATTTCAGATTCCGGAATTTTCACGGTTTCCGTCTTATCCGAGGATACTTCAGGAGCAGTGATCGGCGCACTGGGGTATAATTCCGGCAAAGACACGGACAAGCTGAAAAATGTTCGGTATCGTGTCCTGGCAGAAGGGGTTCCTGTCATAAAGGAAAATATATGCTGCTGGTTTCTCTGCCGGGTTGTGAATCGGCTGGAAACCCGTAATCACGTTCTTTTTTTGGCAGAAATCCTGGCAGGGAGTGAAACCATTAAAAGAAAACCGATGACTTTTGATTTTTTCCGCCGGGTTGTAAAAGGCCGGGCCCCTCAGAATTCCCCTTCCTATCGGGAAGAAAAAAATACCGCCGGTGAGATGGACAAAGAAAGTTGGATCTGTACTATTTGCGGATATGTTTACAGTGACCGTTTTGTTCCTTTTGAAGAGTTGCCGGATGAATGGATTTGCCCCATTTGCGGGGCGCCAAAATTATCGTTCCGCCGAAAAGAATAAAGAAAAAGCTCACACCGATATGTTTTTCGTATCGGGCGGGCTTTTTTTTTGAGTATTTGCCGTCAAAAAATTTAACATAGAGGAATGAGGAGAATTATTATGACAAAACAAATTATCCAGGTTGATGAAAAACCACCCATCCAGCAAGCAATTCCGCTGAGTTTGCAGCACTTGTTTGCCATGTTCAGCGCTTCCGTGCTGGTTCCGAACCTATTGGGGATTAACCCTGCTGTTGTGCTGTTTATGAATGGTATCGGAACTTTGCTGTATATCTTGATTACGAAAAGGAAGGCACCCGCCTACCTGGGTTCCAGTTTTGCCTTTATCGCGCCGACACTGCTGATCATGCAGACAAAGGGGCTTGGGTATGCCTATGCGTTGGGCGGGTTCGTCGTTACGGGCGCTTTATTCTGTCTAATTGCGCTGGTAATCAAATTTTTCGGCACAAAATGGATTGATGCGATTCTTCCTCCCGCCGCAATGGGATCGGTGGTAGCCTTGATCGGTTTAGAGCTTTCCGGAACCGCTGCAAAAATGGGCGGTCTGATTTTAACCGATACCTATACCAAAATTGACCCCAAACAAGTAACTGTCTTTCTGATTACACTTTGCGTGGCGGTTTTCGGTTCAGTTCTGTTCCGCAAATTTTTTGCTGTCATTCCAATTTTGATTGCAATTATTGTCGGATATTTTTCAGCGTGGGCCATGGGGATGATTGATTTCAGCAAAATTGCCGCTGCTCCGGTTTTTGCCGTTCCTAATTTTCAGCTTGCCAAATTTAACTGGGATGCCATCTCCATCATTCTTCCTGCCACGCTGGTTGTGGTTTCCGAACATATCGGCCATCAGATTGTTACGGGAAAAATTATCGGACATGACATTATTAAAGACCCCGGCCTGCACCGCACCATGCTGGGGGACGGCCTGTCAACCATGATTTCCGGTTTGTTTGGTTCCGTACCGACCACAACGTACGGCGAAAATATCGGCGTTATGGCCATGACCGGTGTGTACAGTGTCTGGGTCATTGCGGGAGCGGCCGTCTTTTCCATTATCATATCGTTCTTTGGAAAGGTTTCCGCAGTCATCCAATATATCCCTGCACCAGTCATGGGCGGTGTCAGTTTTCTGCTGTATGGAATGATTGCAGCTTCCGGACTGCGGCTGATGGTCGATCAGAAAGTCGATTTCAGCCGGTCCCGCAATCTGGCCATGGCAAGCGTCGTCCTGGTTACCGGACTTTCCGGCGCGTTTATCCAGATTGGGCATGTCAAGCTGACGGGTATGTCGCTCGGCGCGGTTGTTGCCATGCTGCTGGGCCTAATCTTCTGGATTATCGACAAATTCCATGCGGCAAACGACTATAATGACGAAGAGCCGGAAGAAGCGGTTCCGGCAGAGAAATAAGACGTTTCCGGCTTTGCAGAAAGGACGGAAAATCGGTCAGTCAGAATGAAACGGCCCAAAAGAGCCTGCACCGGCGCAAAACCGGCGGCAGGCTTTTCTTTATCCTCGTGCGCCGGCCGCCGCTGCCAGCCACGAAATCTGTGTTTGAAATCTTTTTTGGAAAAGATAAAGAAATCCCTGTTTGTTTTCAGGGCGTTTCCTGTCAACAAACGGGGGTGCAGCTCAGGCCGGCGGAAAGTTCTTCGCCATTATTCCTTGAGGTTTTCCATAGCGTGCTCCCTCAGTTTTCTAAACGTTTCGTCGCTGACGTCATGTTCCATTTTACAGGCGTCGGTTTCGGCTGTCTTTTCGTTGACGCCCAGTTTAACCAGGAATTTTGTCAGCCATTTATGGCGTGTATAAATACGCCGGGCTACCTCCATCCCAGAATCGGTCAGAGAAATATAACCTTCGTGATCCATTTCAATATATCCGTTCTCGCGCAGACGTTTCATTGCCACGCTGATGCTTGGCTTCGTATACCCTAAATGGTTGACGATATCAATGGAACGCACCTGCCCCTGCCGTTCTTTCAGCATCAGGATCGTTTCAAGATAATTTTCTGCTGATTCATGGATCTCCATTTTGATTCCTCCAAGTTGCAACTCCTACCTACAGATTAACATAAATGACCGCAATTGGCAAGAATTTTTCGGGAATCCCTTGACAGTCATCAGCGTGGAACTCAGCTTTTCCCTTTCCGGGTCGTTCCAAAGTTTTAAGCTGTCCCCGAAGGGGCAGGGAGAGGGCTGATAGACAAGACTCCCGAGCAAAAAGAAATTTGTTGGCAGCGGCAGTCGAGGCCCTGTTTCAATAAAAGCGGGCAGAATTCATCAGCTGTAAAATAAATTTCGTCCGGATCCCAGATATCCTTGAATTTTGCTTTGCAGGCGGCATATTCCTTTGCACTGGGAAACAGAATGTCACCCACCAGAATTCTGCCTCCCGGGTTAAGATGCCTTGAGAGCTTTCCGAAAAAATCCGGTCTGATCTCAGTGGGAACATGGTGAAAAGAATAGGTGCCAACAATAAAGTCGAAGGACCGGTTTTTCAGGCTGGCCGGAAGCCCTTTTGAAAAATCGTACTGGATCAGTTCAGCTTCCGGCATTTTGGATTGAGCGGTGTCGATCATTTCTTTTGAAAAATCAATCCCCGTTATCCGGTATCCGTCTTTGTAAAGCTGAGAGGTAAGCGCTGCCGTGCCGAAGCCGATGTCGAGGACGTTTCCTTTTTCTGCCCTCCGGATGCTCCGATAAATGGTATTCAGCACTTCAGAATATCCTGCAAAGGGATAGGAATTGTTTTGGCTGCTTTGAGCTACTGCGCTGTCGTAATCTTTCGACCAAAGATCGAACCCTTCCTGGTTCAGCATGATGAAGACTCCTTATCCAATGGAAAATTATAGAATTCTTTCAGAAACCAAATGCTTTTTGCCTCAAACTCCTTTTCATTCAAATAGTTCAGGATTCCGGCGTCCGATGTAAAGACGAATTTCAGCTTGTAAGAGTAAAGGGCCTGGTAGGGAAAACCGATTTTTTTGTTGACGGAATTTTTCCCGTATTTGCCGTCTCCTGCCAGCGGATGTCCAATTGACGCCAGGTGCGCCCGAATCTGGTGTGTTCTGCCCGTCAGCAATTCTACTTCCAGCAGGGAAAAACCGGTGCGCTCCGTGAGCACTCGGTACCGGGTTCGGATCGTTTTTGCCCCCGCAGACGGCTTTTTGGAGATATAAACACGGTTCTGCTTTTCATTTTTGGTCAGGTATGCCTCCAGCGTATCCGCTTTTTTCTCCATTCGGCCGCAGACAACGCAGAGGTACAGTTTCCTCATTTCCCGCGCTTTGACTTTCTGGTTCAGGATCCGGAGCGTTTCAGCATTCTTGGCAGCCAGCACGATCCCGCCGGTGTTGCGGTCAATTCGGTTGATCAGCGCAGGCGCAAACGAATTTTCAGCCTCCGGATGGTACTCTCCCTTTTTATATAAATAATGCTGCACACGCGCAATCAGCGAATCAAAATGATAGGTTGAATCCGGGTGGACGATCAGGCCGGGCTTTTTGTCCAGAACCAGAAGATTGCTGTCTTCATACAGAATATTTAATTTGTCCGGAGCTTTGAGAAAATCATATTCTTTTGGCTTTGTCTGAAAAAATTCATCTTTCAGGTACAAGGTCAGGACGTCGCCTTCGCACAGGCGTGTGGAAATTTCACAGCGCTTGCCGTTGCATTTGATATTCTTTTTCCGGATGCTTTTATACATCATGGACTGCGGCAGATTCGGGAAGGACTTTGTCAGAAATTTATCCAGGCGCTGATCTGCGTCATTCGGCCCAATGGTTACAGTTTTCATACGTACACTTCCGTTGTTTATGATGTTTCCTGCTAATTGATTATAGCACGGGAAGGGTGCCGGGAAAAGGAGAAATCGGCATACGGCCCGATTTTGCCTGGAAAAGGAGCAAAAGACTTTTCAAAGTTTTAATTGTAGTATATAATGAATGAAAATGAACAAAGGAGTTTTACAATGACGCAGGAACGGGCAATGCAGATCTTCAAAGAAGCCGGGGTTTTGCTGGAAGGCCATTTCCTTTTGACTTCTGGAAGGCACAGCAACCGCTATCTTCAATGTGCCAAAATTTTCCGAAATGCAAAATACAGCGAGGAGCTGTGCGCTGCGCTGGCGGAAAAATACCGGGACGAAAATATTGAAATCGTCATAGGACCCGCAATGGGAGCCGTGCAGATGGCCTACGAGGTCAGCCGTGCGCTTGGCTGCGAGAATTTTTTCACCGAGCGCGGCGATGATGGGAAAATGGCCCTGCGGCGCGGATTTGCGGTCAAGCCTGGGCAGAAAGTCCTCGTGGTGGAAGATGTTGTTACTACGGGCGGTTCCGTGCGTGAAGTGATGGAGCTTGTGCGTGCCGCCGGCGGAAAAGTCGCCGGCGTTGGGGCTGTTGTAGACCGAACAGACGGGAAAATCAATTTCGGCGTGCCGTTTCAGGCTGTGGTTTCGCTGAATGTGCAATCCTGGGAACCTCAGGACTGTCCTCTCTGCAAAGCGGGTGCCCCGGCACCGGTAAAACCGGGAAGCCGCAAGAGATAGTCGAAAAGAGGCGGCCATTTTGAAAAAAAGCAGTGACTTACCCGTGCAGAGCCAGCCGGAGGACAAGCCGATTCACAGCGGCCATCGGGATCGGGTAAAAAATCTGTTTTTAAAAGAGGGTCTGGATTCTTTTTCATCCCATTCTGTTTTGGAACTGCTGCTGTATTATGCAATCCCTATGAGAGATACCAATCCAACCGCGCATGAACTGATACGCCGGTTCGGTTCGCTTTCCGGTGTATTTGACGCCCCGTTTGAAGAACTCCAGCAAGTCAAGGGAATTGGAAAATCAGCTGCAACCCTGCTGAAACTGATTCCTGAGGTTTGCCGCAGATATCAGGAAGACCTGGACCGGGATAAACAGGTGATTTATGATTATGATGAAGCGGGCAAAAAACTTGTCAAGAAATTTATCGGCAGGCAGAACGAAGTCGTTGTGCTGATGCTTCTGGACAGCAAGGCAAGAATGCTGTACTGTGACGTTGTGAGCGAAGGTTCCGCTTTGGCTACCAATATCTATATTAAAAAAGTGGTCCGGCTCGCCGTGCAGTACAACGCCGTCTATGCGATTCTTTCGCATAATCACCCAAGCGGGAACTGTCTGCCTTCTAAGCAGGACGTTGATACCACCCGGTGGGTTTACGAAGCGCTGCAAACGGTTGAAGTAATGCTGATTGACCATATTATCGTCGGTGGAAATGATTATTTATCTTTCGCAAAAAGTAAAATTATGCCGGAACTCTTTAATCCGGAACAGGACATGGAGCAGGAATGAATTTTAAACTCGTATCAAAATATCAGCCGGCCGGCGACCAGCCGAAAGCGATCCTTCAGCTGGTGCAGGGTCTCCGGGACGGCGACCGGGAGCAGACCCTTTTGGGGGTAACCGGTTCCGGAAAAACATTCACCATGGCCAACATTATCGCACAGGTCAACCGGCCCACACTGGTTTTGGCCCACAATAAAACGCTGGCGGCCCAGCTTTGTTCGGAATTCCGGGAGTTTTTCCCTGAAAACGCCGTAGAGTATTTTGTCAGCTATTATGACTATTATCAGCCGGAAGCCTATATTCCCACGACGGATACCTATATTGAGAAAGATTCCGCCATCAATGACGAAATCGACAAGCTGCGGCACTCGGCCACATCTGCCCTTTCTGAGAGGCGCGATGTGATTATCGTTGCCAGCGTTTCCTGCATTTACAGCCTGGGCGATCCGATTGACTACCGGACTATGGTGATTTCCCTGCGCCCCGGCATGAAAAAGAGCCGAGACGAACTGCTGAAAAAGCTGGTCGAAATCCAGTATGAACGCAATGACGTGAATTTTATCCGCAACAAATTCCGAGTTCGGGGCGACGTAGTGGAGATCTTTCCGGTTCAGTCCAGTGAAAACGCAATCCGCGTCGAATTTTTCGGGGATGAAATCGACCGCATCCGGGAGATTAATCCTCTTACCGGTGAAGTCAAGGCAGATCTCAAACATGCGGCGATCTATCCCGCTTCTCATTATATTGTCCCAAAAGAAAAAATACAGCGGGCCGTCCATGAGATTGAAGAGGAAATGGAAGAGCGGGTCCGCTGGTTTAAAAGCCAGAATAAGCTGATTGAAGCACAGCGGATTGAAGAGCGGACACGCTATGATATGGAGATGCTGACAGAAGTTGGCTTCTGCAAAGGGATCGAGAATTATTCCCGAGTCCTTTCCGGCCGGGCGCCGGGCAGTTCACCGTTTACCCTGCTAGATTATTTCCCGAAGGATTTTCTGCTGTTTGTGGACGAGTCCCATGTGACGCTGCCGCAGGTCCACGCTATGTATGCGGGCGATCGGGCGCGGAAAGATGCTCTTGTCCAGTATGGGTTTCGGCTGCCCTCCGCTTACGATAACCGTCCGCTCAATTTTGACGAGTTTTACAGCCATATCAACCAGGCTGTATTTTTCAGCGCCACACCGGGCGACTTTGAACTGGGAAAATCCGCGCAGGTAGTGGAGCAGGTGATTCGGCCGACCGGCCTGGTGGATCCGGAGATTATCGTGAAGCCAACGGACGGGCAGATCGACGACCTGATTTCTGAAATTAACCTGCGGGCCGCCCGCAAAGAACGCATTCTGGTCACGACGCTGACCAAAAAAATGGCAGAAGACCTGACTTCATTTTTGGAAGGGGTGGGAATCCGCGTCCGGTACATGCACTATGATATTGATACCGTGGAGCGCATGGAGATCATCCGCGATCTGCGGCTCGGAAAATTCGATGTGCTGGTCGGAATCAATCTGCTGCGCGAAGGGCTGGATATCCCCGAAGTTTCCCTTGTTGCTATTCTGGATGCGGACAAGGAAGGCTTTCTGCGGAGCGAACGTTCCCTGATCCAGACTATTGGGCGTGCGGCCCGCAATGCGAACGGGCAGGTTATTATGTATGCCGATACGGTTACGCCGTCTATGGAGGCGGCTATCCGCGAAACCGAGCGCCGGCGCGGGCTGCAGAAGGCGTTTAACCGGGCGCACGGCATTGTGCCGAAGACAATTGTCAAACCGGTTGCGGAAATTCTGGAAATCTCTACCCACAAGGAAGACGGGAAGAAGAAACGCCGGAAACTGTCTCCCGGCGACAAAAAACGTGAGATTGAACAGCTTACCCGGGAAATGAAAGATGCGGCAAAACTGTTGGAATTTGAACATGCCGCCTATCTGCGGGATAAAATCAAAAAACTAAAAGGCGAATAACCCACGCTATGGAGGAATCTATGCCAGCAAAAACCATCTATATCAAAGGTGCCAGAGAACATAACCTCAAAAATATTGATATTGAGCTGCCGCGCGACAAACTGATCGTTTTTACCGGGCTTTCCGGTTCGGGAAAATCTTCGCTTGCCTTCGATACGATTTATGCTGAAGGGCAGCGGCGGTATGTGGAGTCTCTCTCTTCCTACGCGCGCCAATTTCTCGGTCAGGTCAACAAACCGGATGTGGATTATATTGACGGTTTGTCGCCGGCCATTGCAATTGACCAGAAGACCACGTCAAAAAATCCGCGCTCCACGGTGGGCACGGTAACAGAAATTTATGATTATCTGCGGCTTTTGTATGCGCGCATTGGAATCCCGCACTGCCCGGTCTGCGGCCGGGAAATCCGGCAGCAGACCGTCGACCAGATTGTCGATCAGGTGCTTGCCCTGCCGGAGGGAACCAAAATCCTTGTGCTGGCTCCCAGGGTGCGTGCCCGCAAGGGAGAGCACGTGAAGGAACTGGATGCCGCCCGCCGGGGCGGGTTTACCCGCGTTCGGGTAGACGGTATAATTTACGATCTGTCTGAAACCATTACCATGGAAAAGAATAAGAAACATACGATTGAAATCGTGGTGGACAGGCTCGTTATCCATCCGGATATCCGTTCCCGCCTGGCGGATTCGGTGGAAACCGCTTCGTCCCTTTCCGGCGGCCTTACGGTTATCAGTGTCATCGGCGGCAAAGACCACCTTTTTTCCCAGAATTATGCCTGCCCGGAACACGGCATCAGCGTAGAGGAACTAACGCCCCGCATGTTTTCATTCAACAGTCCGTTCGGTGCCTGCCCCAAATGCGCCGGCCTGGGTGTATTTATGAAAGTAGACCCGGCTCTGATCTTTCCGGATAAATCGCTGTCTATCAGCCGGGGCGGCCTGAAGGCAGGCGGCTGGGCCATGGAAGGAAATACCATAGCCGCCATGTACCTCAGGGCTTTGGCAAAGCATTATCATTTTTCCTTGAATACGCCGATTAAAGAGCTGCCGCCCGAAATCATTGACATTCTGCTGTATGGCACCAAGGGTGAAAAAATCCGGGTGGAACGCGACGGCAGTTTTGGGCACAGTTCATATGAAACGGAATTCGAGGGAATCGTCAACAATCTGGAACGGCGGTTCCGGGATACGCAAAGCAGCTGGATTCGGGATGAGATCCAGACCTATATGAGCGCTATTCCCTGCGACGCCTGCCACGGAAAGCGGCTTTCACCGGTCAGTTTGGCGGTAACGGTCGGGGGTATGAATATTGCCGATTTCTGTGATATGCCGGTATCCAAAGAACTTGATTTTATGGAGCATCTGCAGCTGACCGACCGCGAAAACCAAATTGCCCGCCTGATTCTGAGGGAAATCAAAAACCGCCTGGGTTTCCTGAAAAATGTCGGGCTGGAGTACCTCACGCTTTCCCGTCCGGCGGGTACCCTTTCCGGGGGAGAGAGCCAGCGCATCCGCCTGGCAACGCAGATCGGGTCATCCCTTACAGGCGTTCTGTATATTCTCGATGAGCCCAGCATAGGCCTTCATCAGAGAGACAATGCCAAACTGCTTGCCACGCTGAAGCATCTGCGGGATTTGGGCAATACGGTGATTGTTGTGGAGCATGACGAGGAAACCATGCTGGCCTCCGACCATATTGTGGATATTGGCCCCGGGGCGGGCATCCACGGCGGTGAGGTCGTTTTCAGCGGCAAAGTGCAGGATATTGTTCACTGCGAAAAATCCATTACAGGCCAGTACCTGAGCGGAAAGAAAAAAGTGGAAATACCCAAAACACGCCGAAAAGGGAACGGGAAAAAACTTGAAATTATCGGCGCGTCGCAGAATAACCTGAAAAATATCAATGTCACCATTCCGCTGGGTGCATATGTCTGTGTAACCGGCGTTTCTGGATCGGGAAAATCGTCCTTGATCAATGAAATCCTGTATCGGTATCTTGCCGCCGAGCTGAACGGCGCCAAAACCCATCCGGGTTCGTTCAAAAAGATCAAAGGCCTCTCTGCCCTTGATAAAGTCATTCAGATCGACCAGTCTCCAATTGGGCGCACGCCGCGCTCCAACCCGGCCACCTATACGGGCGTTTTTTCGGATATCCGGTCACTGTTTGCCTCAACCCAGGATGCCAAGGTGCGAGGATTTACCGCGGGCCGATTTTCCTTTAACGTGAAAGGCGGGCGCTGCGAAGCGTGCCAGGGCGACGGGATCATCAAGATCGAGATGAATTTTCTCCCCGATGTTTATGTTCCCTGTGAAGTCTGCAAAGGCAAGCGCTATAATCGAGAAACGCTGGAAATCCGATATAAGGGCAAGAATATTTATGATGTCTTGGAAATGACGGTTGAAGAAGGCCTTTCCTTTTTCAGCAGCATCCCGCGTATCGCGCGCAAACTTCAGACTCTGTATGACGTGGGCCTTGGCTATATTAAGATTGGGCAGCCAGCCACGACCCTTTCCGGCGGTGAAGCGCAGCGCGTAAAACTGGCGGCTGAGCTTGGCAAGCGAGCCACCGGCCGCACCATTTATATCCTTGACGAGCCGACGACGGGCCTTCACATTGCCGACGTCCACAAACTGATTGATGTTCTTCAGAAACTGGTGGATGCGGGCAATACGGTTGTTGTGATCGAACACAACCTCGACCTGATTAAGACGGCGGACTATATCATTGATCTCGGCCCCGAGGGCGGAGACGCCGGGGGTGAGGTCGTCGCTGCCGGAACGCCGGAGCAGGTTGCCCGGGTTCCGCAGTCTTATACAGGCCAGTACTTGAAAAAGATGCTGGCGCGCCGCCGCTGACGAAACTTTTCACAGGGAGTGCAGTATGATAAAGAATATTATTTTTGACATGGGAAATGTTCTGTCGGATTACCAGCCTCAAAAGTATGTGAATCAGATTATTTCGGATCCCGGTGCTGCCGAAGCAGTTTACCATGAACTCTTTCTGGGACCGGAATGGAAACAGCTTGATGAAGGCACTATTTCAGAAGAAGACGCTGTTGCCCAGGTTCAGGCGCGGATTCCGCGATATGCAGAACAGGTGCGGCACGCAATGGAAAACTGGCACTGCATGATGATTCCCATGCCGGGCATGACGAAATTGGCTGCTGAACTGAAAAGAAAAGGATATTCCCTTTATCTTCTGTCGAATGCCAGTCTGCGCTTTTTTAAGTATTACCGGAACGTAGAGGTATTTCGGTATTTTGACGGCTTTGTCATTTCAGCAAAAGAAAAACTGGTAAAACCGAATCCGGCCATTTACCGGTGTCTGCTGGAACGATTCCGGCTGAAGGCTGCGGAATGCCTGTTTATTGACGATTTACAGGAGAATATCGACGGCGCAGCCCGGGTTGGGATTCCGGGTCATCGCTTTCAGGGTGCAGAAGAACTGGAGAAGCATTTCCGGAAAAGCGGGATTCTGGAACCCTGCGGAAAATGAAAGATCAGCCTGATCATTTCTAAAGCAGCATCATCCCCCTCGGCTAAGCCAGGGGGATGATGCTGTTATTCGCTGTTTTTACCGGGCTTCCGCTTTGCTTTCCGCTTCCTGATATTTCTGAACGATCCGGTTGGCACATTTATAGATATCTCCGCCGCCGAGGGTGAGAATCAGGTCGCCGTTTTCCGCGTTTTTAACCATGTAGTCGGCAATTTCCTCAAACGTTTTAAACCAGACACAGCCCGGTATTTTTGCCGCAAGATCCTTGGCATAGATATGGTAGGTATTGGTTTCACGGACCGCTAGGATTTCAGAGAGAACCACCCGGTCTGCGATTTGCAGGGCTTTGGCAAAATCGTCCAGAAGCAGATAGGTCCGGGAGTAAGTGTGAGGCTGAAATACCGCCCATACGCGCCGAAATCCCATTTTTTTTGCGGCGGTCAGTGTGGCGGTCAGTTCGGTGGGATGATGGGCAAAATCGTCGGCAATCGTAATGCCCCCGAATTCGCCGAGCTTTTCAAACCGGCGGTGCACTCCCGTGAAGCGGTGCAGGCTTTCCGCAGCGCTTTGAGTGTCCACGCCAAGCAGGTCCGCCGCGGCAAAGGCCGCAAGAGCGTTATATATATTGTGCTTCCCAGGGATGCTGAGGACAATGTCCGCCGCTTTTTCCCCATGCCGGACGATTCGGAACTGTTCGCGTGCCCGGTAGGTATCCTGAATATCGGTGGCCCTATAATCGCTGCCGGCGCTGAAGCCGTAAGTGATAATCTTCGCGTTATGGATATCAGCAACCGCTTTCATGGCATTGGCGTTGTCTGCGTTGACAATAACGGCGCGGGAAGTCTGGAGGGCGAATTTGTGAAAAGAACGGATGGTATTTTCCACTGTCCCAAAATAGTCCAAATGGTCATTGTCAATGTTCAGAATGACGGAAACGGCCGGATGCAGTTGAAGAAACGTATCAACGTATTCACACGCTTCGCAGACAATAGTCTGTGATTTCCCCGCACGGCCGTTTCCGCCAATCAGGGGAAGCTTTCCCCCAATAATGGCCGAAGGATCTTTCCCGGCTTCCAGAAGGATCTGGGTAATCATGGCGGTGGTTGTTGTCTTTCCATGCGTGCCGGCTACGGCCACGGGATTGGCAAAATGGCTGGTCACCATGCCAAGCATAACGGAGCGCTCCACCGTTGGAATGCCTTTTTCCCGTGCTGCAGCCAGTTCAGGGTTATCCGGCTTAATGGCGGCAGAGTAGACAACCAGTTCCGCACCGTCTACGTTTTCGGCTTTCTGATTCATTGAAACGGGTATTCCGTAGCTTTTGATCCGGGCAAGGGTGTCCGATTCGTTTGTATCGGAACCCGTCAGCTGATATCCTTTATGATGGAGAATTTCGGCGATGGGGCACATGCCTGATCCTCCGATTCCAATAAAATGGATTTTTTTAATTTTTGAAAGCAGATTGCTGTTTTCCATGGAAAAATTCTCCTTCTAAATAAGCTGAATGGACACTCCGTCCGCAATATAGTCTGCATGGCTACATAAATATATTGCCACACAATTTAATAATAATCATCTTTCGGCAAAATTGCAAACAAAAATAAAAACTGCCTGCGAAACGCGCAGGCACAAGCAGCAGTCTCCCCCCATATTATGTCAATATGAACTTTACGGAGGCCTGAATGATGACAGGAATAAACAACTGCGGCATACTGGGCGGTGACCGCCGTCAGATCGCGCTGGCGGAGCAGCTCGCTGCCGCTGGATTCCAGGGATACATCTGTGGTTTTGACGGGGTCACCTTTACAGGGAATGTACACAAAACGACCCTCGGCGAAATGATTCGCCTGTGCAATATAATTATTTTGCCTCTTCCGGTGACGGACGACGGAAAGCATTTAAAAATGGATTTCAGCGAAAAAAAGATCGTTTTAAATGACGAATTTGCAGAAAAAATGCGCGGGAAGCGGGTCATCGGCGGAATGATGGATCGGCTGTACTGCACAAGCAGCGTGTGGAAGCAAATTCAGACGGATGATTATTCCGTACGGGAGGAATTTGCCGTACGGAACGCCGTCCCAACGGCGGAAGGCGCTATAGAGATCGCCATGCGGGAATACTCCGGCACGGTCAGCGGCAGCCGGTGTCTTGTCGCCGGTTTCGGCAGGGTGGGAAAAGTCCTTTCGAGGATGCTGCACGGTCTGGGGGCTGAAGTGACCGTCAGCGCCCGGAAACCGGCCGATATTGCTTGGATCAAGTCCTGCGGATATCATTCCGTCCAGACCGAGAACATCGGGGGCGGAGAATATGACATCATTTTCAACACCATACCGGCTCTGATTTTTGACCGGCCGGTTCTTTCGAGCCTTTCCGGATGCAGCCTATTAATCGATCTGGCATCCGCGCCGGGCGGAGTGGATTACAGTGCGGCGGAAGATACCGGCATCCGGGCGCTCCTGGCGCCGTCGCTCCCGGGCAGAGTTGCGCCTAAAACAGCGGGCGCCATCATTTTGGATACCGTCTGCCATATTATGGAGGAGTGATTTTATGGAGAAGCCGGTTTTGGGGTTTGCTATGTGCGGTTCTTTCTGCACATTCCGCCGCGTGATCGACGAAATGAGACATATTGCGGAGGAAGGGTACCCAATTTTACCCATTATGTCGCAGAACGCCTGCCAGACGGATACACGCTTTGGCAGGGCGTCTGATTATATCTGGGAAGTGGAAGATATCTGCGGCCGGAAAGTTATCCGGACGATTGTGGATGCGGAGCCGATTGGCCCTAAAAAGATGGTTGACCTGATGATCGTTGCACCTTGTACGGGTAATACCCTTGCCAAATTGGCGAACGGTATTACCGATACACCGGTAACCATGGCGGTTAAATCCAGCCTGCGGATTGGCCTTCCAGTCGTGCTTGCCCCGGCTACCAATGACGCGCTGGCCGCTTCCGCGCAGAATATCGGAAGACTGCTGAATGTACAGAATATCTATTTTGTCCCTATGCGGCAGGATAATCCTGAAAAAAAGCCTTTTTCACTTGTCGCAGACTTTACCCTGATTCTGCCGGCAGCACTGGCAGCCTTGGAAAAAAAACAGATCCAGCCTGTTTTCCGTTAAAAGCAAGGCCGCGTTTTCTCTGTTTCAGGAGAAAACGCGGCCCAAAGTTTTTGTTCGGTTTCACATTTGAACGGTTTGGACGCCAGCTCAGGGCCGGCATAAGGCATGGTGATGTTTTCACAGACGTAGAGAGAGCCGCTGTCAGGGGCCAGTAGAACGGTCCCGCCAGCATAGAAAGTATCATTGAGCCGGCGGCAATGGAAAGCAGAACCTTTTTGGGCCGGAACAGCCAGACGGCCATGGCTGCCAGCGCGGCAATCCCAAATCCTGCTATGATGGGGAACAGCCAGGAGCGAAGCTGGGAGTAATTCCATACATAGATCGCCGCGGCGGAATTCGAAGCCGCCAGCGCCAGTGGCAGCAGCCAGCGTCTCCATCCGTCTTTGTCACGGAAAGCCCGCAGCATCTCCGGCAGACCTATTCCCTGCAAGGCCCGCTATGGCAGGAGCCAGGATACAAAGGTAGTACCGGTGCCAAAAATCGGCAAAACTGAAGAATACGGCGTCGGTTATAAGCCATATTGTCCAAAACAGGAGCATGCCGCGCTGAGAAGAGCCTTTTTTCCCTGAAAACTTTTGTACGCACGCCAAGATTGAGAATAGAGCCAGAATAATCAGCCAGGAAGCTTGTCCGTACAGGATGCTCTGCCATAACCTCAGCGGCTCTGCAGTTCCAATATCATTTCCTACGGCGTCCCCTGTCCGGCCCTGAAATCCATTTTGGGGACCTCCGACGGGGAAGCAGTTGGAGTTTCTGCCAAAATTAGCATTCCCGCCTGCAGATGGAGGCGAGCCGTTGTCCGGCCGGCCAAAACGCTTTGCCGTCAGGATATACATCATAATGCTGGAACCGGTTCCCGCCAGAGCCTGCGGCAAAAGCATGGCCCAGTTCCGTTTTGTGCCGCATGGTGTGTCCATTATTGTATGCAGAGTATGTGGATTTGACGTGAATCAAGTCTTAAAATTCCGTGAGAAAGGCGCATCGGAGCTGGTATATTCCGGAATATCCCAAAAATTTCAGAGAAAATTGGATTTTTAGGATCTTGAATTTTCGAAACCGCCCCATTCTCTATTTTTATGGATAGAAGCTCCCTGTCCGGCATAAGAATTTAGTATGAAATTGGAGGTGCTGGATATGAAGTTGAAAAAGCTGCCTGCCTGTTTGCTGGCGGCGGTAACCGTTTTTTCCTGCATTCCGTTTGGTGCCGCCGCCTTTTCCAGCGAAGAGATCAAGGCGCCTTCTGTTGCTTTAATGGAGGCCCAGACCGGAAAAATTCTGTATGAAAAAAATCCACACGAAAAACGCGCATGCGCGTCCATTACCAAGATTATGACGCTGCTTCTGGTTATGGAAGCACTTGACTCCGGAAAAATCGGACTGAAAGACAAAGTTTCCGCCAGTGAACACGCCTCTTCCATGGGGGGATCTCAAATCTGGCTGAAACCAGGGGAAACTATGACGGTGGACGAACTGCTGAAGGCTACGGTCATAGCAAGTGCGAATGACTGCTCAGTCGCTTTGGCAGAGTACGTGGCAGGAAGCGAAGATGAATTTGTCAGTATGATGAATCAGAAGGCCAAACAGCTGAAAATGAACGATACCACGTTCAAAAACTGTTACGGCCTTGATGAAGACGGCCACGTAACTTCTGCCCACGATGTTGCCGTTATGTCACGTGAGCTGATCAAACATCCGAAAATCTATGATTATACCAAAGTCTGGATGGACTATCTGCGCGGGGGAAAGACTCAGTTGGTTAATACCAATAAACTTCTGAAAACCTATAAGGGAATTACCGGCCTGAAAACCGGAACCACCAGCAAAGCCGGGAAGTGTGTTTCGGCTACGGCGCAGCGCGCAGGTGTCAGCCTGATTGCCGTGGTGCTCGGCTGCGCCGACAGCAAAGAACGCTTTTCAAATGCGGCAGCCCTTCTGGACTATGGGTTTGCCAACTGGTCGGTGGCAAGCCCGCAGATGCCCGCTGAAGCCTCTCAGCCTGTTCCGGTCCGCAACGGTATGAAGCCCAAAGTGGAAACTTCGGTAAATCCGGGGACTAGTATCCTTGTTCCAAAGGGAAAAGCCGGCAATTTAAAATATGGGGTTACGTGGGAAAACAATATCTCCGCACCCGTGAAAAAAGGGCAGATCCTCGGCAAGGTCGTCTGTTCGCTGGATGGAAAGGCCCTTCAGGAGTTTGAAATTCGGGCCAAATCATCTGTTTCGGCCATAACGTTTGATTCTGCTTTTCGGCTTCTTGCCCGGCGGCTGCTGATGGCAAATGGATGATTAAACGGCAAATTAACAGAAATAATCTCTTTCTTCTTGCAAACGCCGCCCCCATACGGTAAAATATAAATATACCCTAATTACGCAATTATGCGGCAGCAGGAGGAAATAGCATGTTAATTCGGCTTGATGATCAATATCTTTCCGGCTTTATCGGCGAAGAGGAATATGCGGCAATTGCCCCGCAGGTTCTCCTAGCCCATGAGACGCTTCATGAGGGAACGGGTCTTGGCAGCAATTTTTTGGGCTGGGTGGATCTTCCTTCCCGTTATGACAAAGAAGAGTTTTCGCGTATTCTTCAGGCGGCACAGAAGATCCGTTCCGATTCGGAAGTCTTTGTGGTGATCGGTATTGGCGGTTCCTACCTGGGGGCGCGCGCTGCGATTGAGTTTTTAAAGTCGCAGAATTACAACGCGCTGAAAAAAGATACGCCGGATATTTATTTCGTCGGCAATGGCATCAGTTCCACGGCTTTAAGCGAAGTGCTGGAAATCTGCAAGGACCGGGATGTTTCCGTCAACGTTATCTCCAAATCCGGTACAACGACGGAACCGGCCATCGCTTTTCGTATTTTCCGCAGACTGCTGGAAAAGAAATACGGCCGGGAGGGAGCGGCAAAGCGGATTTACTGCACAACGGACAAATCTCGCGGAACGCTGAAGCAGCTGGCTACGCGTGAAGGGTATGAGACCTTTGTGGTGCCGGATGATGTCGGCGGGCGGTATTCCGTTTTAACCGCCGTTGGGCTTCTGCCCATTGCGGTGGCCGGAGCGGATATCGGCCAGCTGATGTCCGGTGCCGCCGAAGCGTCCAGCGAATTTGACAAACCGGATCTGTCTCAGAATGACTGCTACCGTTATGCGGCCATCCGCAATATTCTGTATCGCAAGGGCAAGGAAATTGAAATTCTTGAAAGCTATGAACCCTGTTTTCAGATGATGTGCGAATGGTGGAAACAGCTTTTCGGCGAGAGCGAAGGTAAAAACAACAAGGGGCTTTTCCCGGCTTCCGCCATCTTTTCAACCGATCTGCATTCCATGGGGCAGTATATCCAGCAGGGCCGGCGCAGCCTGATCGAAACGGTTGTCCTGTTTGACAAGCCTAAGAGGGATATTACCCTGGAAGCAGATGCGGAAAACGCAGACGGCCTGAATTTCCTGGCGGGCAGGACGATGGCATATATTAACGAAAAAGCCTTTGAAGGAACGGCTCTTGCTCACACAGACGGCGGAGTCCCAAACACAGTTCTCCGTGTACCGGATTTTTCAGAGCGTTCGCTTGGCGGCTTGATTTATTTCTTTGAGAAGGCATGCGCTATATCGGGATATCTCATGGGCGTCAACCCGTTTAATCAGCCCGGAGTGGAAAGCTACAAAAAGAATATGTTTGCCCTTCTTGGCAAACCCGGCTACGAAGGAGAAAAAGAGGCTTTGGAAAAACGCCTGAAAAAATAAATAAGTTTTTCCACATGGCCCGGAAACAGCATGGACAAAATAGATTAGGAGGAGCACGACCATGATTCATTTAATTGTTGGTAAAAAAGGGACCGGAAAGACTAAGCGGCTGGTGGCGCAGGCCAATGAGGCTGCCCAGAAATCCAGCGGAAATGTTGTTGTCATTGAAAAGGGAAGTCAGCTTACTTATGACATTTCTCACGATGTTCGTCTGGTGGATATTGATTCCTATGGAATTCAGGGAGTTGAGGCACTGGAAGGATTTCTGTGCGGAATCTGCGCCGGCAATTACGATGTGACGGATATTTTTGTAGATTCCACGCTAAAAATTATCGGCCAGGATATGAACGTCCTAACAGGCTTTGTTCAGAAGCTGGATCGTTTGTCCTCACTGGCTGATACGAAGATGACTCTTCTGGTTTCGGCAGATCAAAGTGCAATTCCGGAAGAAATCAAGAAAATTTCTGTTTCCACCTGAAAAAGCAGGATGCGGCTGTTAAATTTCTCAAGGCAACAGCAGTTTTTTATTGACAAAACAGCGTATTGCCGATATAATTAAAGACTGTAGCGCCGAGGTGGAATATGATTCTCAATTTAAGGAAAATATTTGCGGAAGGACAGGAAACCTACCCGTTTGAATACGAGTTTGATTTATCTCAGACACAGGTGGGCGGTTTTTATCCGTTTGTATCCCCGGTGAAAGTGAAAGGTGCTGTCAGCGGAAAAGAGGGTTTTGCCCGGTTGAAAATCAGGTCTTCCTTTGATTTTTCCATTCCGTGCGACCGCTGTGCAGCGCAGATAGACAGGCACTATGAATATGAGTTTTCCCATATTCTTGTCCCTTCCTCAGAGAACAAGGGTGACGACCGATATATTGAAGTCCGGGATCAGCAGCTGAATGTGGACGAACTGGTAAGGGAAGATATCCTTTTGGAGCTCCCGACCCGGTTTTTATGCCGAGAAGACTGTAAGGGTGTTTGCCCGGAATGCGGCAAAAATCTGAACGACGGTCCCTGTGGATGCTCTGCACAGAAGATTGATCCGAGGCTGGAAGTGCTGAAGAATCTGCTTCACTGAAAATTTTATGATTGTGAAATACTGGTAAGGAGGCTGAACAATGGCGGTACCAAAGAGAAAACTGTCCAGTGCGAGACAGAATAAAAGGCGTTCCAATGTATGGAAGATGAGCGCACCAGCGCTTGTAAAGTGCCCGAAGTGCGGCGAGTTAAAAGCTCCGCATAAGGTTTGCGGCAACTGCGGTTATTACAACGGCCGGGAAGTTATAAAGAAAGAAGCATGAATTCCATTTCAGAAATCGCAGAGAAGGAGCAGATCCTTCTCTCCTTTTTTATAAAAATGTTTCTGCCGGCCCGGTTTTGGGGATCCATGGGGAAATTCAGTAATTCCCTTTCCGGCGCTGGCTGATTAATTGGGTAGAAAAATTCGGAGGGGAAGCGGAAAGAATGGCAAAACCGGTCGTTGCGATCGTCGGCAGACCGAATGTTGGAAAATCCACTCTGTTTAATAGGCTGATAGGTCGGCGGGTTTCCATCGTGGACGATACGCCGGGAGTGACGCGCGACAGAATTTACGGCGACTGTGAATGGAACGGCCGTAGGTTTTCCATCGTGGATACCGGAGGGATTGACTGGGACTCCGGAGATGAGATCCTGTCCCATATTCGGGCGCAGGCGGAACTTGCGATTGATGCGTCGGATGTCATCATCCTGGTTACCGACATTCATTCCGGAGTTACGGCGGCAGACAGTGAAATTGCTTCGATGCTGCTGAAAAGCGGAAAGACCGTTGCACTTTGCGTCAATAAATGCGATTCGGTCGGGGAGCCTCCGCCGGAATTGTATGAATTTTACAGCCTCGGTTTGGGCGATCCCATACGGGTTTCCTCTGTCCATGGGCAGGGAACGGGCGATTTGCTTGATTTTGTCGTTCGGAACCTTCCACCGCAGGATGAACTGGAGACCGGAGAAAAACCGATCCGCGTAGCGATTATAGGGAAGCCGAATGTAGGAAAATCTTCTCTTGTAAATCGGATTGCAGGAGAAGAGCGCTGCATTGTTTCCAATGTGGCTGGAACTACGCGTGATGCTATTGATATCGCCGTGGAAAACAGCTATGGCAGGTTCGTTCTGATCGATACGGCCGGGCTGAGGAAAAAAAGCCGCGTAAATGATGCGGTGGAACATTACAGCATTCTTCGGGCGCAGATGGCTGTTGACCGCAGTGACGTTTGTATCATCATGATCGACGGTACGGTCGGTTTTACGGAACAGGATTCCAAAGTGGCGGGACTTGCCCATGAGGCTGGAAAGGGATGCGTGATTGCCGTTAACAAATGGGACGCTGTGGAAAAGAAAACCGGCACTATGCAGCAGTACCGCAGCCAGTTGGAACAGGATTTCTCGTTTATGTCTTATGCTCCCATTGTTTTTATTTCGGCCAAGACAGGGCAGAAGATAGAGCGCCTGTTTGAAGCCGTGCGGGATGCGGCAAAATCGAATTCGACAAGGATCGCTACGGGGATGTTGAACAGTGCCCTTTCGCAGGCTACCTCCCGGGTTCAGCCCCCTACGGACAAGGGCAGACGGCTGAAAATTTATTACGTGACACAAACATCGGTGCAGCCGCCCACTTTTGTGTTTTTTGTCAATTCAAAACAACTGTTTCATTTCTCCTACCAGCGGTATCTGGAAAATATCATCCGGGAAACGTTTGGGCTCGGCGGCACTCCGATTCGTTTTATTGTCCGCGAGCGGGGAGAAAAACAGGGAGGAATTTGAAAATGGCTGAATCTTTCCGTATTTTCGCCATACCGGTTCTGCTTGTAGCTGTGATTGCCTATTTACTGGGAAGCATCAGCTTTTCAATCATTTTCACAAAGATGTTTAACCATGTGGATATCCGTACCTTGGGAAGCGGAAATGCCGGAATGACAAATGTACTGCGTTCGGTCGGTGTAAAAGCAGCAATTTTAACCATGATATTCGATTTTGGAAAATGCGGCGTAGCGGTTTGCATCGGACGGGCAATCATTCGTTCGGTCTGTGAGGGATATAATTATCCGGTGTATTATGCGCAGTACGGTGCTTATTTGGCCGGGCTTGCCTGTGTGCTTGGACATATTTACCCGCTTTATTTCGGATTCCGCGGCGGAAAGGGAATCCTTTCCACATCGGCCATGGTTGCTTTTATCGACTGGCGGATTTTTGTTGTCTCAGTTTTGACCTTTGTCATTGTTTTGGCGCTGACTAAAATTGTATCGGTTTCTTCCATCAGTGCGGCGATTGCTTTTACAGTGTCAAACTTTATCTTTACTTATTTTTTTGATTACCGCCTGCACAGTTCCCCCTATGGCCCCGTACCAATTTCCTTTGTCTGGATTACGACGGGAATCACTTTGTTTATGGCAATGATTATTATCTGGAAACACCGAGCCAATATTATCCGTCTGAAAAACGGAACGGAACAAAGACTTTCTGTCAAGCATTAAAAAAGCGGAATTCAAAAAACAAAGCTTTTGTCTTTTGAATTCCGCTTTTACTTTTTTTTGTTCTTTTTGCAGCAGTCGTGGCAGTAACCGTATATTTCGATCCGGTGGCTTTTTACGTCAAAGCCGTATTTTGATTTCATCACCTGGTCAAATTTGCCAAATGGACAGTCATTAATGGGAATGATTTTATTGCAGCCAAGGCAGATGGCATGGTGGACATGTCCGGATTGACAATATTCGTATCGGGCAATGCCATCGTCAGTGAAATTTGACTTTAACAGAATGTCCTTTTTTGCCAGGGTTTCACATGTTCGGTACACGGTGGACAAATTGAGTTTGTCATTTGCCTTGTTCAAAGTTGAGTAGATTTCGTCGGCCGTTTTAGGCTGTGAATCTTTTAAAATTTCCAGAATTAACATTCTTGCTTTTGTCTTTTTTAAATTATTCTGATGCAACAGAGTTTCAAAATCATCTTTATTCTGCAAGCTCATCATTCCCCAATTATGCTTTTGATACTATACATTATGGCCCTTTTGCAGCCGTTCGTCAATCATTTTCCCAGTTCAGGTCTTTTTAGGGCTGTTCCAGCGCCCTTTTCCACTGAGCGGTCTGTTCCGGAGTTTTCCCTCCAAGAAAAGACCGTGTTTTATTTTCTGCCTTTTATTATATTCCGAATCCGGCAAATTTCAATATCAAAAACCTGTATTGAATTACACCGGAAAATACCCTATAATAAGAGAAGATCATAAAAGCAGGAAATATGCCAGATCATAGGCAAATTATAGGAGGTCAGCATGGAACAGACAGAAAAAAAAGCATTGCAGATTGCTGCCTGCAAGATCCGCATGGGTGCGATTGAGGCGGTTTATTCCGCACAGTCAGGCCATCCCGGAGGATCCCTTTCGGCAGCCGACATCATAGCAGATCTGTACTTTCGGGAACTGAATATTGACCCATCCCATCCGAAGATGGAAAACCGGGATCGCTTTGTCCTTTCCAAAGGGCATACCTGCCCCGGACTGTACGCAGCTCTGGCATTGAAAGGCTATTTTCCCTGGGATGAACTGAAAAGTTTCCGCCACACTGGGGCCCTTCTGCAGGGACATCCGGATATGAAAGCAATTCCCGGAATCGAAATGAGCACCGGTTCCCTTGGGCAGGGCGTAGCCGCCGCCGGCGGAATGGCTTTGGCCGGAAAACTGGATCAGAAATCCTACCGGGTTTACAGTCTTTTGGGTGACGGAGAAATAGAAGAAGGCGAAGTGTGGGAAGCTGCCATGTTTGCAGGGCACCACAAACTGGACAACCTTTGCTGGATTATTGACAACAACGGCCTTCAGATTGACGGTCCGGTTGCAGACGTTGGAGGCCCGGAACCGATCGATAAAAAATTTGAGGCTTTCAATTTTGATGTTCAGAAAATTGATGGACATGATCTTGATGCAATTGATGCGGCTTTCTGCCATGCCAAAACGGTTAAGGGAAAGCCAAGCGTGATTATTGCCAAAACGGTTAAAGGAAAAGGCGTTTCGTATATGGAAAATCAGGTGGGCTGGCACGGCAAGGCCCCAAATGATAAACAGTATCAAATTGCCATGCAGGAATTAAAGACGGTACTGTCCGGACTGGAGGCGGAATAAATGGCTGAAATGGTGAAAAAAGCAACCCGTGAGAGCTATGGTATAGCACTGACTGAACTGGGAGAACAATATCCCAATATCGTTGTACTGGACGCAGATCTTGCCGCCTCGACGAAAACCGCCATGTTTCGGGAAAAGTTCCCGGACCGCTTTTTTGACTGCGGCATCGCAGAGTGCAATATGATAGGTGTAGCGGCCGGGCTGGCAACCTGCGGCAAAATTCCTTTTGCCAATTCGTTTGCCATGTTTTCCGCCGGGCGTGCATTTGAGCAGGTTCGCAATTCCGTAGGGTATCCGCACCTGAATGTAAAAGTTGTCGGCTCACATGCCGGCCTTTCCGTCGGAGAAGACGGGGCTACGCATCAATGCTTGGAAGATATTGCTTTGATGCGCACAATTCCGGGAATGGTCGTCTTGAATCCCGCTGACCACTATGAAATGAAAGCGGCCGTTAAAGCGGCTGTTGAGCATAACGGGCCGGTTTATCTCCGCCTTGGCCGTCTTGCTGTGGAAAGTTTCAATAATTCCGATGATTATCATTTTGAAATCGGCAAAGGAATTACCCTGCGGGATGGGAAAGATATTACCATCATTGCAACCGGCTTAATGGTTTCACGCGCACTGAAGGCAGTCAAAAGTCTAGAAAAAGATGGAATTGATGCCCGCCTGATCAATCTTCACACTCTCAAGCCGATTGACCGTGAAATCATTGTAAAAGCGGCCCGGGAAACAGGCAAAATCATCACGGTGGAGGAACACAGTGTCATCGGCGGTTTAGGGGATGCTGTCTGCAGCGTTGTCTGTGAAGAATGCCCTGTCCCTGTTGTGAAAATCGGCGTGAATGACGTATATGGCAGTTCCGGACCGGCGGAAGAAATCCTGGAGAAATTTGGTCTGTGTGAGTCCCATATCGAGGAAGTCGTCAAGAATGTCTTAAAAAAGTGATCGCTGCTTTAAAGGCCGCAGGAAAAACCTGCGGCCTAATTTCTTATCTGTGATATTTACGAAAAGGGAGACTTTCAGCATTGGAATCCAAATCCCCAAAATTGATCATTCTGGCACTGCTGGAGCTTCTTGCCAAAGAAACGGACGAAGACCATCCGATTTCCGCCGAAGAATTGTGCTGCAGGCTGAAAGGACAGGGCTTTTCCTGTACCAGAAAAACGCTTTACCGTGATATTGCCGCCTTGAAAAGTTACGGATCAGATATTTTATATACCCGGTTTCCCCGTGCGGGCTATTTTCTGGCTCAGCGCATGTTTGAAATACCGGAAATCAGGCTTTTAATGGATGCTGTCTGTGCGGCCCCCTTTATCACCGAGCGAAAGACGGAAGAACTTGTTGGTAAGCTGGCGGGGCTTCTCAGCCGGGGCCAGGCGGAAGAAGCAGGCTCCCGAATCTATGTGCAGAACTGTGAAAAAATCGGCAATGAGGAAATCTACTACACCATTGACACCGCCGCCCGCGCAATAACCCAAAAGAAAAAAATACAGTTTACCTATTATCACCGCGTTATTTCTGAAAACAGGGCCGTGCCGGACGCAGGGCGTTCCTTCCTTATCAGCCCGTACGCATTGATCTGGAATTCTGACCGGTATTATCTGGCCGGAAATTACGGCAAATACGATTCCGTGAGTGTTTACCGCTTGGATCGGATGAAACACACCTGTATTTCTGATGAATCCAGCCGCCCTTTTGAAGAAGTCAGTGAATATCGCGGGCGCTTCAATACGGAAGATTTTGCACGCAGGACATTCCATATGTATCACGGGGAGCGCCGGACGGTAGAGCTGCGCTGCTCCAGCGGTCTGCTGGAAGCGGTGCTGGACAAGTTCGGGAACGATATCCCGCTGAACCGGCAGGATGAAAATACTTTTACAATTCAGACGGAAATTTACCTCAGCGAAGGGTTTGTCGAATGGGTTCTTCAATATGGGGGGCAAATAGAAGTTTTATCCCCGGAACCGCTCCGGCAGGAAATTGTCCGCCGCATACGCGCAATGGAAAACACGTATCGCCTTACTGAAAAAACATATGGTCGATGAAAATTTCCAAACCGATTCCAATGAGGACGATCCCTCCGACGGTTTGTGCCCGGCCCGCGAGAAGCGGCCCGAACCGTTTTCCGATGTATACGCCTGCAAAGCAGATTACAAAGGTAATCAGACCGATGATCAGAACCGCAACGATCATTAGGGAGACGGTGGAAGCCCCCACAACAGACGGCAGAATAATCCCTGTTGCCAGCGCGTCAATACTGGTTGCCAGCGCCATTGCCAAAAGCGTTTTCCATGGGATATCATTTCGCAGTGGGCATTGTTTTCCGGCTTTTTTGTCTTTCCGCGCTTCGGCAATCATGCTGACACCCAGGTATCCCAGCAGTATCAGAGCGACCCAGTGATCAACGGCGTTGATAAAGGATTCGCCTGCTTTTCCAATGGCCCAGCCGGCCGCTGGCATGGCAGACTGAAATAAGCCGAAACACAGGGCCAGCTTCAGCGCAAACTGCGGTGTTACACGCCGCACAACGGAGCCGTTGGTAATGCTGACGGCAAAAGCATCCATGGCAAGGCCAACGGCAATTTCACACAGCAAAAGATAGTCCATAGCTTCCTCCGGAATTTTAATACAGTAGCTATAATGGTACCTTGATCTTGAGGTTTTGTCAATCCTGTACCCGGCCTGCAGTTACGGTGATTTCCGGAGAAAAATCCGGAGCCGGGGGAGGGTCTGCCCTTTTCCCGGCTCCGGAGGATCTTTTACTGCTGATGCTCTTCAGACCAGTCCCGGGCTTCTTTCACATGCTGCTCATCCGGTTTCGCCACGCCGGTTTTCTCGTACCGGCCGTCGGGAGCGGTTACGGCAGTAGCATGCTGGTTGTCCAGAGTTTTTTGCCTATCTTTCTTCTTCTGCTCCATAAAAAATCTCACCTCTTTTTTATCTTTTGCCGGAACCGATAAAAAATACGCGGGTTTGCCATCCTGATAATTTCGTGTTATACTATGGTAAACTACGAAAGCACAGGAGGAAGCCATGATTGCTGTTTTGGATTATGGGGCTGGGAATCTGCAAAGTGTTGTCAAGGCATTCCGGTTTATTGGTGAAGAGCCGGTAGTGACCGGAAATCCGCAGCGCCTCAAAGCGTCGTCCGCAGCGGTCCTGCCGGGTGTGGGTGCATTTGGGGATGCCATGGGCTGTCTTGAAAGATGCGGTCTTGTGGAGCCGATCTTGGATTTTATCAAATCTGGCAAGCCGTTTCTTGGAATCTGTCTGGGACTCCAGCTTCTGTTTGAAAACAGCGAAGAAGCACCGGACGTTTCCGGACTGGGTATCCTGAAGGGCGGAATCCATCGGATTCCGGCGGCTGACGGCTTGAAAATTCCCCATATCGGCTGGAATTCTCTGGATCTGAAGGAGCGGGACGGGCTTTTTACCGGTTTGGAAAGCCATCCCTACGTCTATTTTGTCCATTCCTATTATTTGCGGGCGGATGACCGGAATGCTGTGTCAGCCACCACCGAATACGGTGTAACCATTGATGCGGCGGTGCGCCGTGGAAATTTGTGCGCAACACAGTTCCACCCGGAAAAAAGCGGCCGGGTCGGCCTGCAAATCCTTCGGAATTTTGCAGGCATGATTGGGTGAACGGGGGGATTCAGCATGTATGCCAAACGAATCATTCCATGCCTTGATGTAAACGGCGGCAGGGTGGTCAAAGGAATTTCCTTTGTTCATCTGCGGGATGCCGGAGATCCCGTGCAGGCGGCGGAAGAATACGACCGGCAGGGGGCGGACGAGCTGGTTTTTTTGGATATCACCGCGTCCGCAGAGTCGCGCAGTATTGTACTCGATATGGTCCGAAAAGTCGCGGATCAAATTTTTATTCCGTTCACGGTTGGCGGCGGAATTCGGTCAGTAGACGACTTTACCGCACTTCTGCGGGCAGGTGCGGACAAAGTTTCCGTCAATTCCGCCGCGCTTCAGTATCCGGAGCTGATTTCGCAGGCGGCCGAAAAATTTGGGAGACAGTGCGTCGTCTGCGCGATTGACGCGAAACGCCGCGCGGAGGGCGGATGGACGGTTTACCGGAACGGCGGCCGGATCGATACCGGCCGCGATGCGGTAGAGTGGGCAAAAGAAGCCGAGCGCCGAGGCGCGGGGGAAATCCTGCTGACCAGCATGGACTGCGACGGCCAGAAAAACGGTTATGACCTCGCACTGACGTCGGCGGTTTCAGGCAGTGTGTCCATACCGGTGATTGCATCCGGCGGCGCGGGAAAACCGGAACATTTTTACGAAGCTTTCACAAAAGGCCGGGCGGATGCCGTTCTTGCCGCTTCATTGTTCCATTTCGGCGAAATCACGATTCCGGAACTGAAACAGTATCTTTCACGGCGGGAAATTCCCGTCCGTCTGTAGAAAAAGGCTATGTACCCGTCCCGGTGCATAGCCTTCTTAAATTCATAAATTCAGTTTTTCGGAAGGATTGCTTCAGCAAAACGGGCGTAGTTCGTTTCAGCGCAGAAATTCTGCTTCCAGATTTCACGGGAAGCCGTCCGCATAGCCTTGAAATCCTGCCTGTCCATTTGATTCATGGACTTGATTTTTTCGGCGAGGGAATCGGGTGTAAAATCGGCGTCCAGCAGAAAACCGTTTACCCCGTCGTGGACGATTTCTGACGTTCCGCCCACATTCGTTGCAAGGATTGGAATACCGAAAGAACATGCCTCCATAATGCTGACGGGGAGGCCCTCCGAGCTGCTGGTGTTGACAAAACAGTCCACATGATTCGTCTGGTAGAATTCCATCAGCTTTTTGTTTGGAATTTCCCCTGCAAAGCGGTATTCCATGAAACTGAGATTCTGTTTGGCATAGTTTTGAAGATCCGGTAGACCGCTGCCGCCGCCGAAATGCGTCCATTCCAATTTCAGGCCGCTTCCGTTCAGCAGTGCCAGCGCTTGTGCCAGCCGTTCTACCCGCTTTACGGGAGAAATGTGGCAGCAGCTGACCAGATGAAATTCCGGGAGAGGCTGGCCGGGTCCAGCCCCAAAATCGAATGTACCAAGGTATGCGGTGTGAATTTTATCGGAATAACGGGGAAATTTTTCTTTGAGACAGCGGCTTCCGTTGTCGGAACACGGGTATACGGCGTCCAGGTTTTTTAATAGAAAAGGACGCAGCGGGAGGTAATGCAGGCGGTTTCGGGACTCGTACAGATCGTACCGGTGGGCGCGGCTGACCGCCAGACCGTTTGCTGCTCCGAAATCTTTTTTTAGACTCAGGGCGGCGAGGGCGGTGTCAAAAAACCAGTAGCTGTAAAAGGTAATGCCCTCATATTTCTCCAGGTTTTCTTTTTTCAGGATTTCTTTTGCCAGGCAGGCAATTCGGTCGGCTTTTGCCGAAAAATATGCGAGAAACAGGCGCCGCAGAGGCGATCTGCCAATTCGTTCCCGCTCTTCCGCGCTGCGGCACTTGCCGGGCAGGCGCAGAAATTGTTTGGCTGCTTCTGTCGGAACGGCGCGCCGGACATCTGAGGCGGGGATAAACCGGGCAGTGGCATTTTCAGGCAGGGCTCTGGTTTGAACGGGATGGTCGGAAGTAGATGTGGCGATCACAAGAAGCCGGTCAAACCTTTGGGCTGTAATGGGCAGCTCATTTTCTATAAATTCTTCGCCAGTGTCGAAGGGATAGGTCTTTGTCAGCAGGATCAGACAGTTTTTCATTTTTGTGTCTCTCCCAGATTTTGATTCTACAAGCATAGCATACCCGCCTTCAAATTTCAACTCGGTTGTTTTTCTGACGGCGGAATGATATAATACTAACGCCAATACAAATGGCGGATTGCCGCGGCCTTTTTCCGCCAAGGGAAAGCGGGGAGGTTCATTTTGCCTCAAATAAGCGTGATTGTCCCTGTTTATAATGTAGAGCAATACTTGGACCAGTGCGTCAAAAGCATTTTGGCCCAGAGTTTTACGGATTTTGAACTTTTACTGGTCAACGATGCTTCAACGGATCATTCTCTGCAAAAAGCGCAGGAATATCGGTTTGACCGGCGTGTCCAAGTGCTGGACAAGCCGCACGGAGGGCTTGGGAATACCAGAAACTACGGCGTTCAGCACGCCCGGGGAAAATATCTCCTGTTCGTCGATTCTGACGACTGGGTAGAAGAAGATATGCTCCGGGATTTGTATTCGCTGGCAGAAGCATACCGGGCGGATCTGGTGGTTTTTAACTTTGTGCGGGAGAATCTGCAGAATGCGGAAAGCCGTGTTTGCAGCCTGCCGGTGCATTACCCGGAGTTCGGGCAGGATATTCAGAAACGCATGGTGGCTGAGCTGGTCGGCCCGGATCCTTGTGACGGCCCATGGCACCATGTGGAATTGCTGGGCTGTGCCTGCCGCCGGATGTATCTTCGGAGCTGGTATCTGAAAAATAATATTTCTTTCGGAAACGAACAGAAGATTATGCTGGAAGATCTGCCGGTGTCTCTTCACGCGCACTGCGCGTCGGAGCGTCTCCTGCTGACGGGCGGGGCTTATTACCATTACCGGTATAATCCCAATTCTCTCAGTACGAGATACCGTCCCCGCAAAATGGAAATGCTCACGGCGTGCTTTCAAAGAATGCGCAAAATCCTTCTGAATTATAATCTGTACGAGCAGTACCGGGAACGGCATCTGGCGTGGTTTTTGCGCTTTGCGGCACATTCTTCGCTTGTCAATTGTTTCAGCCCGCTGAACCCGGCCGGATTCAGCGGCCGGTACCGTGAAGTCTGTGAGATCTTGAAAAATCCTGTCCTGCGGGAAGCTGCTCGGTCCGATTATCTGAAACACGGCGCCGCTTCGGATCGGATGATCCTTCGGGTTCTTCGAACCCATTTTCCGCCGCTGGTTTATTTATCTTATCGGCTGTATTCCCGAATTTTAATGAAAGACGAAACCCGAAAATAACCGTTTAGGAGAAACTGGAATGCCGGATAAAAAGAAAATACTATTTATCAGTTACAGTTTGCACAGCGGCGGAATCGAAAAAAGCCTCGTAACGGTTCTGTCGCTTTTTAATTATGATGCGTACGACGTGGATCTCCAGCTTTTTGCCAACGAAGGGCTGTTCCTGGATCAGGTTCCGCCTCAGGTGCATTTGCTGAAGCCCCTGTTTCCCCCGGAATACCGTTTGAATATCCGTCAGGCTTTTTTTGCCCTGATCCGCCGGGGTCATCCTCTGATGGCCCTCGGCCGGCTGCTGGTCAGCCTTGCGGGAATGAAGGGGACCATGGGGGAGCGCCTGGCTAAAATGTGGCGGGTAGAACGCCGCTTTGCCCGGGGAAACAAGAAAAAATACGATGCCGCCGTGGCTTATATGGAAGGCCAGCCGATTTATTACAATGTTACGAAAGTAAAAAGCCGGGTAAAAATCGGGTTCATCCACGGTGATTACAAGGCAATGGGGTTAAATGATACCTTTGACCGGGAGTTTATCGGGCGTCTTGACGCTCTCTGTACGGTGTCGGGGTCCTGCCTTTCGTCCCTGAAAGAGGTATTCCCGGAGTATGCGGGAAAGTGCCATGTCATCTACAATATAATTTCCCCGGAATTCATTCGCTCGCTGGCGGCAAAAGGGAAAGGCTTCACGGATCCGTTCTCAGGTCTCCGTATTCTTTCCATTGCTCGCCTGTCCCGCCAAAAAGGGCTGGACATTGCCCTGCCGGCTGTAGCTGAACTGCATCGCCAAGGCATCCTGTTTCGCTGGTATATTATCGGCGTGGGCCCTGAAGAAGCAAAGCTGAAGGATATGGTGAGAGATCTTGGCATAGAGGATGTTGTCTTCTTTATGGGTGAATGCCCGAACCCTTATGCTTATTTAAAAGAGTGTGACCTTTATCTGCAGCCCAGCCGTTTTGAGGGAAAGTCCATTGCCGTGGATGAGGCGATGGTGATGTGCCGGCCGATCCTTCTTACGAATTTTTCTACGGCATCCGATCAGATTGATTCCGGCCGAAATGGCCTGATTGTCCCCATGACTCCCAAAGGAATCCGGGATGGGCTAGCGGATCTGCTTCTGCATGAAGACCGCCGAAGGGCTTTTTCGAAGGCGCTGGCAGAGGAAAGCATTTCAAACGAATCGGAGCTGCAAAAACTTTACCGGCTGATCGACGGGAAACCGATCCCGGAAGAAAAACAGCCGGCTGACTGAATACAATGGGGAATGGATAAATGAAAGAAGAAGTCATGGTAGCGATGAGCGGCGGCGTGGACAGTTCCGTAGCGGCGCTTCTTTTGCTGGAACAAGGGTACCGGGTATCCGGCGTAACGCTCCGCCTGTTTGATAAAACCGCCAGTGAAACGCGTGTCTGCCGCTTTCAGCAGGATGTGAAGGACGCGGAAAATGTTGCGTCCCGGCTTGGCATCCGGTATGAAGTTCTGGATTTGAGTGAGGATTTCCGGCGCGAGGTTGTAAGCCGGTTTGTTGGCGGATATGAGGCTGGACGGACTCCGAATCCCTGCATTGACTGCAATCGGTATATTAAATTCGGCAAACTGGCTGAATTTGCGGCGCGTAAGGGAGCAGGCTGTCTGGCAACAGGCCATTATGCACGCGTGGAATATGATGCCGGGCGGGGCCGCTGGCTTCTGAAGAAAGCGAAAGATGTGACGAAGGATCAGACTTATGTGCTGTATTCCCTGTCTCAGGAAGTGCTGTCCCATACGCTGTTTCCGCTGGGCAGTCTGTGTAAATCGGAAGTGCGGGAACTGGCGCTGAAAAATGGGCTGGTTAATTCCCATAAGCCAGACAGTGAGGATATCTGCTTCATTCCGGATGGCGATTATGCCGGTTTTCTTGAAAATCAAATAGGAATTTCACCCAGACCGGGAAATTTTATTGATCAAAACGGGCATGTTTTAGGTGCCCACCGGGGGCTGATCCATTACACGGTCGGCCAGCGGAAAGGGCTGGGCCTAAGCTTTGCTGCTCCGCGCTATGTTCTCGGCAAAAACGCAGAAGACAATACGGTCGTTTTGGGAGAAAACAAAGACCTGTTTCGGGATTCTCTGACGGTTAGCGGCGTGAATTGGATTGCAATGGAACGTTTGGAGAAACCCATGAAGGCAAGCGTAAAAATCCGTTACAGCCAAACGGAAGCCGGCGCGACGGTTTCCCCGCTGGAAAATGGCAGGATTTCCGTCTGGTTCGACCGGCCGCAGCGGGCGGTCACGCCGGGGCAGGCGGCCGTCTTTTACAAGGGCGATCTTGTTTTGGGCGGAGGGACTATCGAGGGGTAAATGATAAGATTCGAAGAAATCATGTAGAATATCGAGCAAATGGAAGATTGTTTCATATAATCCGATAATTCAGCAGAAAAAGGGATTATTTTATCCTTGAAATGCCTGTCAAAGGAACTACAATTAATATGTTAGCACTCGATAGGCAACAGTGCTAAATCCTATATGCTTACCACCTTCCAAAGGCGGCCCGAATATATTAAATTCTGTCGCAAAGGAGATCTGATCGCATGAATGTCAAGCCACTGGGCACAAAAGTCCTGCTGAAACAAGAAGAAGCGGAAGAAAAGACGAAGAGCGGAATTCTTCTCCCTTCCGGAGCCAAGGAAAAACCGATTGCCGGCATTGTGGTCGAGGTCGGTCCGGGTGAAGTAAAAGACGGCAAAGAAATCAAGATGTTTATTCAAAAGGGCCAGCGGGTTATCTACAACAAGTATTCCGGTACAGAAGTAAAAATCGGAGATGAGGAATATCGGATTGTAGATCAAAGCGATATTCTGGCAACCATTGAATCTTGAATGAAAGGATGTTGCAATAATGTCGGCGAAACAGATTGCGTTTGATGAAGAAGCTCGGAAATCTATTTTGGACGGCGTCGATAAACTTGCAGATGCCGTAAAAATCACGCTCGGCCCGAAAGGCCGGAACGTTATGCTCGAAAAAAAGTACGGTTCTCCTACCGTTACAAACGACGGTGTGACGATTGCCAAGGAGATTGAGCTGGAAGATCCTTATGAAAACATGGGCGCTCAGCTGGTCAAGGAAGTTGCCAGTAAAACAAATGATGTGGCGGGCGACGGAACAACAACCGCAACCCTTTTGGCCCAGTCGATTGTAAAGGCCGGCCTGAAAAATGTCACCTCCGGTTCCAACCCGATGATTTTGAAAAACGGAATGGAAAAAGCCGTTTCAGCAACTGTGGACAGCCTGCGCAGGCACAGCCGGAAGATTAAGGGGAAGGATGACATGACCTTTGTTGCAACCATTTCTTCCGGTGACCCAAAGGTTGGGGAAATGATTGCGGACGCTATGGAAAAAGTGTCCTCCAAAGGTGTAATCACGATTGACGAGTCCAAGACATCCGAAACCTATATTGAAACTGTCGAAGGCATGCAGTTTGACAAAGGTTATATTTCTCCCTACATGGCTACCGACAATGAGAAAATGACCGCTCAGCTGGACGATCCGCTGATCCTGATCACAGACAAGAAGCTCAGCAATGCGCAGGAACTTCTCCCCGCTCTGGAACTGGCAGCGAAAACCAACGGCGGAAAACTTCTCATCATTGCCGACGATGTAGACGGGGAGGCCCTTGCAACCCTAATTGTCAATAAACTTCGCGGCACGCTGTCCTGCGTAGCGGTGAAAGCTCCTGAGTACGGCGACAGCCGCAAGGAGATGCTCCGCGATATTGCCGTGCTGACCGGCGGCCAGGTCATTTCCGACGAAGTCGGCCTGAATATCAAGGACATTAAGCCGGATTGGTTCGGCAGAGCGAAATCCGTAAAGGTGGATAAAGAAAATACCATCATTATTGACGGCGCCGGAGACAAACAGGCAATTGACGGCCGCGTTCAGTCTATAGAGAAACAGATTGAAACCACGACTTCTGATTATGACAAGGAAAAACTTCAGAAACGTGTTGCCAGATTGAGCGGCGGCGTAGCCGTTATCCGCGTAGGCGCTGCTACCGAAACGGAAATGAAAGAGAAAAAGTACCGGGTGGAAGATGCGCTCAACGCAACCAAGGCTGCGGTTGAAGAGGGCATCATTCCCGGCGGCGGCACGGCTTACCTGAATGCGGTGCCCGATGTGGAAAAGCTGGCCGATACCCTTACCGGCGAAGAAAAGACGGGCGCCCACATCATCCTTAGGGCGCTGGAAGAGCCACTCCGCCAGATTGCCCAGAATGCAGGCGTTGATCCGTCCGTGGTTGTCAACCATGTCAAAGGCTGCAAAGAGGGCGTCGGTTATGATGCCATGACAGATCAATACGTTGATATGTTTGAGTCCGGCATTGTGGATCCGGTCAAGGTGGCAAGAACAGCCATCCAGAATGCGGCTTCCGTTGCCGAGATGATCCTGACTACGGAGTGCACTGTAGCCGACAAGCCGGAAAAGGAGAAACCGGCACCTGCACAGCCGGCTCCCGGAGCGGAATATTAAGCCATTATATCCGTTCAAAACTGCTGGCAAATCCCCTGCCCAGGAGACCGAATCCCGGGCAGGGGATTTTTGGCTGTACTTAAGAAAAATTTTTATACGGATGTTGGTTTTTCGTTTTTTTCATGTATAATAAAGATAAAGCAGCTGGTAAAAAACTGAAGGAGGCTGAATTAATATGTCGTGTTTACAAGAAGACTTCAAAAAGGTATTGCTGGCCGGTTTAGGTGCAGCGGCGGTCACAGCGGAAAAATCGAAGGAGATCGTCAACGAGCTGGTAAAAAAGGGGGAGCTGACGTTAGAGCAGGGCAGGATTCTCAATGAAGAACTTAAGCATGCTGCTAAAAACAATATGGATGGAAACGGAACGGTTCCTGATACGGTGGAAGGCATCAAACAGGCTGTCGATAAGCTGAGTCCGCAGGAACTGGAAGAAGTAAAAGAAAAAATTGCTGATGCTGAAGCCAGACAGACAGCTGAAGGCAAGAAGAAGGAAAATGCCCAACTCTAAAGCGGTAGGCAGCGGGGAACGTTTACAGGAAATTTTCAGTGTCCTGCGCAAACATCAGGTTGTCAAAGGGTTAACGCCGGAGAAACTTCGTCTGGTTTTTGAGGATCTCGGCCCAACCTTTGTTAAGTTTGGCCAAATCATGTCTCTGCGGCCGGATATTCTTCCTCGTCCGTATTGTGAAGAATTAAGCCGGCTGCGGACCAATGTTAGGCCTATGAGCTATGAAGAAGCTGCCGCCGTGGTAGAAAAAGAACTAGGCAAACCGCTTGAGGAACTGTTTGCCCGTTTTGATTCTCATCCTGTCGGTTCGGCTTCCATTGCTCAAGTTCATTATGCGGAGTTGAAAAACGGTGCAAAAGTCGTCGTTAAGATCCGCAGGCCGGGAATCTACGAGGTGATGGAACGCGACGTGGCCTTACTGCATCGCATATCTCCGCTTTTAAAAATTGTCGGCGGAACTGGAAATGCCATTGATTTCAACCAGGTTATTCAGGAGATGTGGCACGCGGCGCAGGAAGAAATGAATTTTCTAAACGAAGCGAGTCAGGCGGAAGAATTCCGAAGAATGAACCGGGGAATTGCGTATGTAACAAGTCCTCGTATTTACCGGGCGTATTCTACAGTTTCTGTTTTGGTAATGGAATATCTGGACGGTATTGCCATTGATGACGTGGAACTTTTGAAAAAAAACGGCTACGACCTTGATGAAATCGGAACAAAATTAGCGGAAAACTATGTTAAGCAAATCGTAGACGACGGCTTTTTCCATGCGGATCCGCATCCCGGCAACCTGAAAATCCGCGATGGACGAATTGTCTGGCTGGATATGGGCATGATGGGGCGGCTTTCGCAGCGGGATCGCCATCTTTTTAAGCGCGCACTGGGGGCTGCCGTTCGGGGCGATGTTAATGAACTCTGCAATCTGCTGATGGTTTTCTGCGAACCGGCGGAACCGATTGACCGCTCACGACTGTATACCGATATTGACAACCTGATGAACCGATACGAAACGCTGGATGTTGGCAGCATGAACCTGTTGAACTTACGGGACGATATCATGGCTGTGGCAAACCGGAGTGCAATTTCCATGCCAAGAGGGTTTTCTATGCTTGGCCGCGGCCTTGTTACCATTGAAGGGGTTGTCAGCCAACTAAGCCCCAATATCAATGTAATGCAGATCATGGTTAACCATCTTTCCGGAAAATTTCTGGATGACTTTGATCCTGTGAAAGAAACGCAAAAAGCGTGGATGGCTCTGCTTCAGTCCGGACGCCGCGTTCCGCGAATTCCGTCTCAGGTTTCGGAGCTTTTAAAAATGGGCATTAAGGGGCAGACGAAAACCAATATTGAGATTACGGGTTCAGAGCAGCCGCTCCGTGCGCTTGGAAAAATGGCGGAGCGAATCTCCATTGGACTGATTGAGGGTGGGCTGCTGATCGCTTCCGCTATTTTAAGCACGTCGGATCTTCCCAAGTGTTTTCTGAGTATCCCGACAGCCGGAGCTGTCGGTTTCCTGGCAGCTTTGGCCATTGGAATTTGGTTCCTGTGGGGAATGTTTAGAAAGAGCGACTGAAGACTTTAAACTTTTAAAAATATCGATTCCGCGCGGCTTTACCGGCGTGGAGAAGACAATCTGGGTTTCAGTAGGCCCGAATTTTTGCAGTTTTCCGATAAATTCATCCAGTTCCATGGTATTGTGGCTTATTACCTTGATCAGCATGGAATAGGTTCCTGTTACGCAGTTGCATTCCACTACATTGGGGCAGGAGCGAATAAAAGGATAAAATTCCGGCTTTTGGTTTGGAGACATTTGCAGGTTAATAAATGCTTCAATGTAATAACCCAGTTGGAACGGGTCAATGGATGCGTGGTAGCCGCTGATCAGGCCGCTTTTTTCGAGCTTTTCGATTCTGGCGGAGATTGCAGGAGAAGATAGAAAAACCTTTTGAGTCAGTGCTTTAATGGGTACACGGGCGTTTTGCTGAAGAGCCGATATCAGAATAGCGTCAATTTCATCCATATAGGGGTCATTCCTTTCTTGCAGAAAGTAACATTTGGCAGAACGAAATACAGAGGCAGAGTACGGAATGGAAAAAAAGAGACATGCCCGATAAAATCAGGTATGCCTCTTTGCATATAACAATTTTATTATATACGAATTAATGTCCAATTTCAAGTGCTTTTAAAATGATTTCCGCAAAATCAAGGTATAGGGTCTGCCTTTTCAGTGAATCAGCTAGTCAGCTTTTTTCATAATTTCCGACAGGATTGCTTCCGTTTCCAACGGGTTTGCCCGGCCGCGGGTTGCCTTCATCACAGCACCCAGAACGGCTTTCAAGGCTTTTGTTTTGCCGTTCCGGTAATCTTTCACCGCATTCGGATTATCCTGAACTGCCTGTTTGCAGATTTTTTGGAGCGTTTCCGCGTCAATTCCAGCCAGGTCTTTTTCATTCAAAAATTCAGAAGCACTTTTTCCCGTATCCAACATTTTTTCAAGCGTCGATTTCACGAGGTTCATCCGGATTTTTCCGCTGTCCAGCAGTTTGATTAGAGCATTCAGATTTTCCGGAGAAACATTAACTTTAAAATCGTCTTTGGCGGCTTCACTGCCCAAACGGGCGAAAATCGGACCGGTAATACAGTTGGCGACAGCGCGTGTATTTTTAATGCCTGCGGATGCTTTCTCAAAATAATCGGCAATCCGGCGGTGTTCAATCAGCATGCGTGCATCATCTTCCGGCAGCCCGTACTCGCTTTCGAAACGTTTCAGGCGCGTCTGCGGATCTTCAGGCATCTGGGCTTTCAGCTTTGCTACCGTATCGCTGGTAACACGGATGGTTACGAGATCCGGATCCCGAAAGTAGCGGTAGTCATGTGCATCTTCTTTTCCACGCATCCCTTCGGTGCAGCCGGTGCCCTCGTTATACCTCCGTGTTTCCTGAAGGACAGATTCACCGCTTTCCAGCAGGTCGATCTGCCGATCCCGTTCGTATTCCATGGCTTTCATCATGTGGGAAATGGAGTTCATATTCTTAATTTCCGTCCGTGTTCCAAGCTTTTCGGAGCCTTTTGGCCGCACGGAAATATTTACGTCACAGCGCAGGGAACCTTCCTGCATTCTGCAATCCGAAACGCCGATGTACCGCATAATCATCTGGAGCTTTTCCACGTATTCGACAGCTTCCTCAATACTGCGGATATCTGGTTCCGATACGATTTCGATCAGCGGAACGCCGCTGCGGTTGTAGTCAACCAGCGTATTGCCGCGCTGATGGACCAGTTTGCCGGCGTCTTCTTCAATATGAATCCTTGTCAGGCGGATTTTTCTCCCGTCTGAAAGTTCCACATACCCGTTTTTGCAAAGCGGCCTGTCGTACTGGGAAATCTGATAGGCTTTCGGAAGATCCGGATATACATAATTTTTACGATCCATCTTGGAAATAGGGCTGATTGCACAGTCTGTTGCGAGCCCGGCCATCACGGCGAATTCCACCACCGATTGGTTCAGTTTTGGGAGCGTGCCCGGCAGGCCAATGCATACAGGGCAGCAATGGGTGTTCGGTTCGCCGCCGAATTCGGTGGTACAGGAACAAAAAATCTTTGTTTTGGTAGCAAGTTCCACGTGGGTTTCTAATCCACAGACAAGTTCATACTCCATTATTCAACCCCCATTTTTACCGCTTGAAAACAGCTTTCACGGGAAGCAAGTTCATATTGGTTTGCGGCGTTTAGCAGGGTTGCTTCCGAAAATTTAGGACCAATCAGCTGCATTCCGACTGGCATTCCGTCGTTTCCGGCACCGCATGGGACGCTGATTCCCGGCAGGCCGGCAATATTGACCGGGACGGTGCAGATATCGGTTTGGTAATTTTCCACAGGATCATCCGCGGAATAATTCAGAGGCAGCGCCGTCCGGGGAACAGTGGGGGACAAGATAAGATCACACTGGAGGAAAGCATCGTCAAAGGCCTTGACCAGCATCCCCCGGAGGTTCTGCGCTTTTTTATAATATGCGTCGTAATATCCGGCACTAAGGACATAAGTGCCCAGCAGAATCCGGCGTTTGACTTCTGGGCCGAAACCTTCGCTGCGTGTTTTGCAGACCATTTCGTCGCGGTCGCTGTAATGCGCTGTCTGATAGCCATACCGAATCCCGTCGTAACGGCCCAGATTGGAGGAAGCCTCCGCGCAGGCGAGAATATAGTAGACTGGCAGGCAGTATTTCAGCGACGGCATATTGAACTCTACAATTTCAGCCCCAAGAGACCGAAAAACGTCCAGCGCCTTTTTAACTGTGTCACCGACGTCGCTTTGAATATTGTCAAAATACTCAGGTGCAATTCCGATCTTCAGCCCCCGGATGTCTTTGTTCAGCTGTGCGGTTACAGGTCCCTTTTTTCCGCTGTTTGTCGAGTCCATTGGATCATACTGGGCAATTGTGTCATAGATCAGCGCGGCATCTTCCACACTTTGCGTAATGGGGCCAATCTGGTCAAAGCTGGAAGCGAAAGCGATCAGCCCATAGCGGGAAACGGAACCATAAGTCGGCTTAAATCCAACAATACCGCAAAAGCTGGCGGGTTCGCGGATAGAACCGCCCGTGTCGGATCCGAGGCCGTATACGGCAAGATTCCCACCAACGGCAGAAGCTACCCCGCCGCTGCTGCCTCCGGCTACGCGCCCCAGGTCATGGGGGTTTTTCGCCCCGCCGAAACAAGAGTTTTCGCAGGTGGAGCCCATTGCGAATTCGTCCATATTGGTTTTGCCGAGCAGAACAGCATTCTGCTGTTTCAAGAGTTTCCACACGGTTGCGTCGTAAATCGGCACATAGCCTTTCAGCATTTTGGAACAGCAGGTCGTTTCAATATCTTTCGTTGAGATATTGTCCTTCAGCGTCATTGGAATGCCTTCCAGGGGAGCAAGTTCGCCGCCGGAAGCAATTTTCGCGTCAACGCGTTTGGCTGTTTCCAGAGCCGTATCCGGCGTTATTTTCACGTAAGCGTTTAAAGCTTCGTTGTTTTGTTCAATGGCGTTCAGATAGGCTTTCGTCAGTTCTACACAGCTGATTTTACCGGAAATCAGCTGATTGTGTATCTGCGCTATTTTCCCGTATTTTCCCATTCATCTTTCTCCTATACGCGGCGCCGCACGAGAAAATATCCGTCCTCGCAGTTTTTGGCGTTTTTTAAAATCTCATCACGGCCGAAAGAGGGTGCCGGCTCATCCTTTCGGAATGCGTTTTCGAGACCGTTAATATTGTCAAAATCATTTGCTTTCGCCGCCGCAGTGTTGATCGTATCCGTAAAAGCGATCATTTGGTTCAAATCTTTTGTCAGTCTGTCTAATTCTTTCGGCGAAACATAAAGCTTTGCCAGCTTGGCAATTTTTAAAATATCTTCATGGGTAACCATCTGTTTCCTCCTGAATTGTCATTTCCTGATTTTGATATGAACTTCCCGAAGCTGCTGCTCAGTCACTTCGCTGGGGGAACCCATCATGACATCCTGTGCATTGGAGTTCATGGGAAACGCGATCACTTCGCGGATATTGTCCTCATCCGTCAGCAGCATCATCATGCGGTCAATACCGGGCGCCATGCCGGCGTGTGGCGGTGCTCCATACTGAAAAGCATGATACAGCGAAGTGAATTTCGTTTTCAGATCTTCTTCCGAATATCCAGCAATTTCAAACGCCTTTTTCATGATATCTATACGGTGGTTGCGGACTGCGCCGGAAGAAAGTTCAACTCCGTTGCAGACAATGTCATACTGGTATGCCAGCACCTTTTCCGGACGCTGGTTCGTCAGTGCTTCCATCCCGCCCTGCGGCATGGAAAACGGGTTGTGTGTAAATACCGTGGCGCCTGTTTCTTCGTCGATCTCGAACATGGGGAAATCCACAATAAAACAGAATTCAAACCGGTTTTTGTCAATCAGGTTTAAACGGCATCCCAGTTCAGAACGAATCTGCCCCGCATATTTCGGCGCCATTTCCTCGTCGTCAGCAATGAAGAAGATGACACAGCCGGGTTTTAGGTTGGCGCGGCGTGTCAGTTTCAGGCGTTTGCCCTCGGAAAGGTACTTGTTGATAGGGCCCTGATAACTGCCGTCAGCGGTAATTTTAATATAGCCGAGACCTTTCATGCCGATGCTTTCGGCAAATTTCAGCATATTTTCAAAGAAACTGCGCGGCTGCGACGCACAGTCCGGCACATTAATGGCGCGGACGGTTTTATTTTGAAACGGTGCGAACGCGGTATTTTCAAAAATATCGGTAATATCAATAATTTCCAAAGGATTGCGCAGATCCGGTTTATCGGTTCCGTATTTCAGCATAGATTCCGCGTAGGGAATACGGCGGAACGGAGCTTCCGAAACGGATTTGTCCGAAAATTTTCGAAAAGTGTCACCAATGACCTCTTCTGCAACGGCAAACACGTCTTCCTGCGTGGCAAACGCCATTTCAAAATCCAATTGATAGAATTCTCCCGGTGAGCGGTCTGCCCGCGCGTCCTCATCGCGGAAACACGGTGCAATCTGAAAATAGCGGTCAAAACCGGAAACCATCAGAAGCTGTTTAAAAATCTGCGGTGCCTGTGGAAGCGCATAAAATTTACCTCTGTGCCTACGGCTCGGGATCAGGTAATCGCGCGCGCCTTCCGGTGAAGAAACGGATAGAATCGGCGTCTGGATTTCCAGAAAACCGAGCTCCGTCATTTTATTCCGTAAAAAGGTAATCAGCTGTGAACGCAGTACAATATTTTTGTGGACTTTTGGGTTTCGCAGGTCAAGGTAACGGTATTTCAGGCGAACGTCTTCTTTCGTTTCCCGGGATGCGTTTACTTCGAACGGAAGGGGGGCAAGGACTTTCCCAAGCACGGTTAGCTCGTTTACCCGGATTTCTACGGTCCCGCTGGGTATTTTGGGGTTAATGGAGTCTTCGTCGCGCAGGACGACTTTCCCTTTTGCCGTTAAGGTGCATTCCCGGCTGACATTTTTCAGCTTTGCTTCGTCGTGGATAACGATCTGTACGACGCCGTATTGGTCGCGCAGGTCAATAAATTTGATTCCTCCGTGGTCGCGGATATTCTCCACCCATCCCGCGACACGAATTTCTTTTCCCATATCCTTTTCGCCGACTTCGCCGCAAAGGCATGTGCGATACTGGTTTTTCCTGAACATCTTCCGCAAATCCCCTTTACCTTTCTCTGCTGTCAAAAATAGTGGAATTATTATACCATGAATTAAAAGTGGTTTCAATGTGCAAAACCGCAGGAACGCCATGCAAAGCATAAAAGCTTCACTGCTTTACTATATCATATTGTGCAAAAAAAAGCGATAAAAACGATAGAAGATTGTGGGGAAGCGGTCAGCTATTTATAATTGAATCCAGTAGCGCTGGGTGATCCTTCCGCCGTCGGAGATTTCGTTTTCCATAATCCCGCCGTTGTGCAGGATGGTTTTTGCGGAACCAGTATTCTGTTTGTCGCAGGTTACGAGGGCTTTTGAAATTCCAAGTTTTTTTGCAAGGGGGAGGGCCAGCGCAAGCATTTTTTCTGCGTATCCTTTTCGCCGTTCGGAGGGCCGGATTCCGTATCCGATATGGCCGCCGCTGCGCAGCAGGGACTCATTCAGCCGGTGGCGGATGTTGATGGCGCCCAGAATGACGCCGTTTTCACCGGTCAGAAAATAGGTGTGGGCAGGGACAAGATTGTCGGGAACGGTTGTTTCCTGCCGGATGGTTTCCTCCAGCCACTGCGCATAGTTTCGGTCCAGAAGCCGTGCGGAATAAGGGGTGATTTCCTCATGGCTTTGCTCCCAATCCTGCGCAAATGAAAAATATTCCCGCTCCATTTCCGGTGCGGGCTTTACCAGTTTGACCTTCATAATTTCAACCTCCGGCTTTTACTGCTTTTTCACAAGTTCGACAAGCACTTCCGCCATCTTTTCCATTGCCTGGATGGGAATAAACTCGAACCTGCCGTGAAAATTAAATCCCCCGGTCGGAAGGTTTGGGCACGGCAGGCCCCTGAAAGAAAGCTGCGCCCCGTCGGTTCCGCCGCGGATCGGTACGGTTTTCGGTTCGACGCCGGCATTCCGCATGGCCTTTTCTGCGCGCCGGATAATCTCCATATGGGGCTCAATTTTTTCTTTCATGTTATAGTAAGAATCTTTGAGATTCAGCTCCACCGTTTTATCGCCGTATTTTTCGTTTAGATATTCCGTGATTTTCTGCATGCGAGCCTTTTTTGCTTCAAATTTTGCACGGTTGTGGTCGCGGACGATATAGCGGAGAACGGTTTTTTCCTCGTCTCCCTCAATGTGGGATAGATGGTAAAATCCTTCGTATTTTTCCGTGTGAGCGGGGATTTCTGCCGGCGGCAGCATGGAATTGAATTCAAATCCCAGTAAGATGGCGTTTTTCATTTTATTTTTGGCTTCTCCCGGGTGGATATTTACGCCGTTGATCGTCACGGTAGCGGAAGCGGCATTAAAGTTTTCGTATTCCAGTTCCCCGAGTTTGCCGCCGTCCACCGTATAGGCAAAGTCTGCGCCGAAGAATGGGATGTCGAACCGGTCGGATCCGCGCCCGATTTCTTCGTCCGGCGTGAACGCAACAGAAATTTTTCCGTGCGGGACAGAGCTTTTCGTCAGCTGCTCCACGGCAGTCAGAATTTCTGCGATTCCCGCCTTGTCGTCTGCGCCGAGCAGCGTTGTGCCGTCTGTCACAATAAGATCCATCCCTTTGCAGTCTGCCAGGCTTTCAAAGTCCGCGGCGCGCATTACGATATTTTTATCCGGATTCAGGACGATATCACCGCCGCTGTAATTTTTCACAATGCGCGGGCGGATATTTTTCCCGCTGGCGGACGAACTGGTATCCATGTGCGAAATCAGCCCGATTACGGGAAAATTGCCTTCACAGTTGGCGGGGAGATATCCGTATAAGTATCCGTTTTTGTCCATGTGGGCGCCGGAAAGCCCAGCTTTTTTCATTTCTTCCACGAGAAAATTGCCGAACACTTTTTGATTTTCCGTACTCGGGCATATAGTTTCCGGTGCGCTTTCGTCGGATGTGGTGTTGTATTTTACATATTCAAGCAAGCGTTCATAGGCTTTCATTTTTCAGAAGTCCTTTCCATGAAATTCGGTAAAATCTATCATACACTGATTTGTATTGAATTGCAAAGAAGCCGCTGTCTTCAGATGTTTTTCCAGGCGGATTTCAGGCAGGCGACGGCGTCCTCAATTTCTTCCAGCGGAATGCCCGCAAACCCCATCCGGATTTTGCCGCCGTTGCCCGGCAGAACGCGGATCCCTTTTTGCAGCGCCATGCGGCAGAGCTCTTCCGCACTTTTGTCGGTATGGACGTCCAAAAGGAGGATCAAAGGCGTTTCCTGAAGAGTGATTTTTATCTGAGAGCCAAACGCTGATTGGAGGGCCCAGATCAGTCTTTCACTTTTTGCTCCGTAAAGTTTCCGCAGTTTCCGCAGATGCCGTTCCATCTGGCCGCTCTTTATGTAAGAGGCTAAGGCGAATTGCTCCACTTTTGACGCGGTTTGATTGTAGGCCGCTTTCCGCTTCTGGTAGCATTTTGTCAGTTCCGGGGTCAATACCATATAGCCGATACGGACTGATGGCAGCAGCAGTTTAGAAAAGGAGCCCAGGTACACAACGCCCTTTCCGTCCGCAATTCCCTGCATGGCCGGAACAGGCCGTGCCCGGTAACGCAGTTCACCGTTGTAGTCGTCTTCAATGATGATGCCCCCGCTTTCCCTGGCCCATTTCAGGAGTTCCAGCCGGCGGCTCATGGGAATACCAGTTCCGGTTTTAACCCGGTTGGAAGTACTCACATACGCAAATTGAACGCCGCTTCGTTTCAGGGCGTCCATGCAGATGCCGCCGCCGTCCCCCGGCAATTTTAGCGTTTCAAAACCGCAGTCTGCAAAAACCCGTTCTGCCTGCGCAAAGCCCGGTTGTTCCATGGCGATCCGGCAGCTTTCTGACCGAATCAGGCCGCACAGGATGGAAAGGAGCGGCTGGGTTCCGGCTCCCACCACAATCTGCGCGGGGGAGGCAATAACGCCCCGGGCTCCGTAGCTGTAAGCGGAAAGCGCCTCGCGCAGCTCGGTTTCGCCCTGATGTTCCCCGTAAGACGCGAGAACTTCCTGCCTGTTTAAAGCGTAGCGGATATGCCGCCGCCAGCTTTTCAGGTCAATATTCCGGCTGTCAACGCAGTCGGTTCCAAAGTTGTAGCGCACGGCCGCGGAAATGTGCCGGGTAAAGACGGGCGGGCCGGATCGCAAAACCGGTCTGTCCCTTTTTGCGTCCAGTGCGAAATATCCCCTGTGCGGAGCGGAGCGGATATACCCTTCCACGCAAAGCTGCTGATAGGCGCTTTCCACTGTTGTGCAGCTCAGCGACAAATCGGCCGCTAGTTTGCGGATGGAAGGCAGGCGTTCCCCCTTCCGAAGGTGCCCGGATTCCACCGCCGTGCGGATACAGCAGTAAAGCTGCCGGTACAGCGGTGCCTCGGATGCTTTGTCGATCTGTAAATAATCGTACGTCATAGCATTGCCCCGGCTTTTCAGTCCAGCTACCAGTTAACTGTACTTGATAAATTTTTACAAACTGTGTATTTTCATAAAAACAGTTTTCCGCTATGATAATACCACGTTCAGAAAATATTGCAATGGCACGGAGGGAAAAAATGAAGAACCACCAGTCCTTTCGAACGGGCGTTGTCGCAGCATTGTTTGGTGCCCTGATTTTTGTGGTGACAGCCTATATTTTCCACATACCCACACCGGCAACAGGCGGATATATCCATTTGGGGGATGCTTTTGTGTACCTTGCGGCCAGCATTCTGCCGGGGCCCTATGCCATTGCCGCTGCCGGAATCGGGGAAGCGCTCTCCGATGCCCTGACGGGCAGTATTGCGTACGCACTGCCGACATTTCTGATCAAGGCCGCCATGGCAATGTGCTTTTCGTCTGCGGGGAAAACAATCCTGTCCAGACGGAATAGCATCGCCTGCGCAGCCGCGGGGATTATTTGTGTGGCAGGATATTATGTGACGGAGGTCATTCTGTACCGGAATTTCACTTCACCGCTTGTAGAAGTTCCAGCCAATGCTGTTCAGGCGGCAGCAAGCGCAGTTGTTTACCTGCTGCTTGGAAAATCACTTGACCGCCTGCATCTTAAAAAATCTGTAGCTTCCTTTACCATGTAATTTTTATTGAGGAGAATAAACCATGAAACTCAACACGTTTTCGAAAAATATAACAGTAAATCTGGCATTATCGGGGATGATGGCGGCCCTTGTTTTCGTTGCAACGATGTTTTTCAAAGTTCAAATCCCTGTAGCGGGGGATAAGACGATGCTTGGGTTTGCGAATGTTTTCTGCATTCTTTCCGGTTTGCTGCTTGGGCCGGTTTACGGCGGTCTTGCCGCAGGCATTGGTTCCTGCCTGTTTGATTTAGTAGGCGGATGGGCGACCAGCGCTCCGGTAACGTTGGTCACAAAATTCATGATGGCATTCCTCTGCGGGCTGATTACATGGGGAGGCAGCGGCTCCGCAAAAAAGCTGTCCCGGGTTATTGCCGGAGCCGTAACCGGTTCTCTAGCCTATTGTGCACTTTACATTGGATATTCATGGCTTAAAATGGCAGTTCTCGGTTCCGCTTGGCAAGCAATCAATATCCAACTCTCTGTTAAGATCCCGGTAACTCTGATAAATGCGGTTTTAGCGGATGTCATTGCCGTTCCGCTTTTTTTCGCTGTCCGCAATGCTTTGAGACGGAATCATCTGCACGCCTGAAAAAGAGTTGTTATCCCAGAGGGATAATGATATAATATTCTCCATGTTTGATATTATCGGATATGGAGCAAAAATATGAGAAGAAAAAAGGACCTGGCTGTTCACAGCGACATTGTGCGGGATTCCCTCAATACCTTCGGGACCAATGTGATCAACACCCTTATTCAGATTTTTTCTGCCATTGTCGTATTAAGTCGAGTAGACCCAGTCATAAACGGACTGAAAGCGCAGGTCCTGCTTTGGGGGGGCGGATTTTGCACAGTCCTCAGTCTCAGTGTCAATTCGTCCGTGGTTTATTATGTAGCCCGATATAAAATTGAAAATTCCAAATTATCCATTGAAAAACTGACGGCCTTTATTTCACTTGTCATAACCGTGCTGGGAGCAGCGACTTTATTTGTCCTGAAAGACAGCCCACTTTTTCCATCAACGCCGCCTTCTTTTTTTGCTGCAATGATTGCGTACGGACTTTCTTCGTTCGTTCTGAATATCTGTATGGCGATTCTCCGCGGCGAAAATAAATTCAAATCCTATAATGTTGTCAATTTGACGCAGCAGATCCTGATTTCGGCGCTGGCTGTTGTCATTGCGGTTTATCCATCCGCGTCTTTGTGGGTCTGGGGGACCATAGCCATTTCATTGGCCATGATTGTTTTTTCCTTTTATGGAGTCCTGCGCTGGAACGGCACCAAGCCGCGTCCCGCCCCGGAAGATGATTTTCCGGTTAAAACCGGCAAAATGGTCGGTTACAGTTTAAAATCTCACGTCAGTAATGTTTTGACTTATGCGAATTCCAACCTAGGGAGTTATATTGTGCAGGGGATTGCCGGAATTGGGGAGTACGGTGTCTACAGCAAAGCCATCACCGTTATGCAGAAAATCTGGATTTTGCCTGATGCTGTCAGCCAGGTTATCCTCAGCCGGATTGCGGGGATGAAAGACAAGGGCGGCCAGCTGAAACTGGCGGTGATTTCCACAAAAATCATTGCTTATGTCACCACGGCTGCTACGTTCCTGATTTTAGGGGCGGCCTATCTGTTTGTCCCTCTGCTGTTTCCCATGTACAAGGGAATGCTGGGCCCTATGTCTTATCTTACCGTAGGAATCATCTTTATTTCCTGTTCGAAAGTGCTCGGGAATTCCATTGCGGCCTACGGCCGCCCGGAACTGAATATTCTGCCCACAGTTTTGGGCATTGCCGCCAACATTCTCTTCAGCATTCTTTTTATACCTCCTTTGGGGACAAACGGAGTTGCTCTGGCATCTTCCATTTCTATGACGGTGCAGGGGCTATCCTGTATGATTATCTTCTGTATTTTTTCCCACACGGCCATTTACCGGCTGTTTCTGCCCAGCAAAGAGGAGATAGCGGCAGTGAAGAGCGCCTTTTCCATAAAGCGCCGTTGACTTTCTAAAATGAGGATGCACCCTGAAAAGGTCAAATGCCTTTCAGGGTGCATCCTTTCTATTTAGGTTTTAGGTGTTCCCAGAAAACATTCTTTACAAATCGGCATAAGTATGATATCCTAAAAATCGATAAAAATAATAGTTATTGATTTTGAACTAGGCGGTGGCCAAGATGTCTGCATTGGAAAGAAAACGCAATTTCAGCCGGAAGCGTGAAGCAATCCTCAACACGGTGCGCTCTACAACGTGTCACCCTACGGCCGAATGGGTTTACCGAACCCTAAAACCCGAATATCCGGATCTGTCGCTGGGAACTGTTTACCGGAATTTGGCGCAGTTCAAAGAGGAAGGCACCGTTATCAGTGTGGGTATTGTAAACGGGCAGGAACGGTTTGACGGCAATACAGTTCCCCATACGCATTTTGTCTGTTCCCGGTGCGGAGCGGTTTTGGATGTACCGGGATCATTTCTGGACGAAGTTCAGATTGCAGAAACCGCCCGTGCGTTCCATCTTCAGGTGGATTCCAGTGAGGTTGTTCTTCACGGCATTTGTGCAGAATGCCTCCGGAAGATTCAGGCGGAAAGCGAAGGGCCTGCGAAAACATGAATCTGAGACTGTTTTGCGGCGGTTTCTGAATTACCGTTTTAGGAAAGCGGACAAAAATTCTTTTGTCCGCTGATTTTTTGGGTTCTCAAAGACATCTTCCGGAGAGCCCTCTTCTGCAATAATACCTTTGTCCATAAAGATAACACGATTGGAAACATCCCGTGCGAATGACATTTCATGGGTTACAATAATCATCGTAAGACCTTCGCTGGCCAGACTGCGCATGACCGAAAGAACTTCGCCTACCATTTCCGGATCCAGCGCGCTGGTCGGTTCGTCAAAAAGCAGAATTTCCGGCTTCATGGCAAGGGCCCGCGCAATGGCGACACGCTGCTGCTGTCCGCCTGAAAGCTGCGATGGCTTTGCATTGATATACTGAGCCATGCCGACCTTTGTCAGGTATTTCAGAGCATTCTTTCGGGCTTCGCTTTTTTCCATTTTCAGCACTTTTGTCATTCCAGCCATGCAGTTTTGCAGGACTGTCATATTGTGGAAAAGATTAAATGATTGGAAAACCATTCCAACTTTGGCGCGGTAGGAACTGAGCCGCCTTTTTTCTAAAATGTTTTTCCCGTGAAACAGGATTTCTCCGCTTGTTGGTGTTTCCAGAAGATTAATGCACCGCAGCAAGGTGGATTTTCCGGAGCCGGAAGCTCCAATAATGCAGATAACGTCTTTTGGCCAAGTATCAAAGTGGATATCTTTCAGAACTTCGTGTTCGCCGAATTGTTTCCGGAGGTGCCGAACTTCCAGAATTGGTTCTTTTACTTGCCCCATTTGTGCATCCTTCCTTTAGGCCTGACCGGATTGGTTCCAGTAGGGTCTGACATGGCATCCAAATCAACAAGCGTGTAATAGCCGGAGCCGTCGATCTTGCGTTCGATCCACCTCAGGAGGCGGGAACAGATAAATGTCATCAAAAAATAGATAACACTGATAATGAAGAACGCTTCGAAAAATTTATAGGAAGCGCCGGCGGCGCTGTTGGCTTCAAAGTACAGTTCCGTTACACTGATAACATTCAGAACAGATGTGTCCTTAATGTTGATGATAAGGTTATTCCCGATCTGCGGCAGAATGTTTCGTATCGTCTGCGGCAGGATGACGCTTCCCATTGTCTGCCAGTGTGTCATCCCAAGTGCTTCTGCCGCTTCCGTTTGACCGGTTTCAACCGATTGGATTCCACCGCGGACAGTTTCCGCCATATAAGCGCCTGTATTGATGGAAACGACAAAAAACCCGGCCGCCATTGGACTCATGTCTAGATGAAAAACCGACATGGAGCCAAAATACAGAACCATGGCTTGCACCATCATTGGTGTGCCGCGGAAAATCTCTATGTATGCCGCAAGAAGAAATTGAAGCAGTCCATACAAGGCTTTGATTCCCCAGTTGTTTTTGGGGCGCGGCTTCGGAATCGTACGCAGCACGCCGACCAGAAGACCGATTGCGCAGCCGATCAATGTGCCGACCAGCGCAAGCTCTATTGTGACCAGGGCGCCGTGCAGGAACAAGTCTCCGTATTGGTTCAGAAGTTTCATGACCCAATAGGCAAAGCTGTTGTTTCCCTCTTGGGCAGTGCCTTCCGCAGGCTGTAACTGATTCAGCGGCTGCTGAGCAGCCGCTGAATTCATAATTTGCGTGCGTTCACTTTCGCTGATGCCGGCAAGAGCTTTGTTTATGGCTTCCCGCAGCTCGGGTTTCTTTTTGTTAACAGCGATTGCTATGTCCATTTGCTCTTTTGGAACTTTCAGATCCTTGTCGTTTTCCAGATCAATTTTTATGAGGTCTTTATTTGCATAGGTTGCCGCCAGCGCAGTCGGCTTATCGCAAAGAAGCACGTCGGTTTTTCCGGTTTGAAGGGCTACAATCATGGTAGGCATGTCCGCAATTGCGGGTTGGATGACGGCGTCAGGGATTTGATACAGAAGTGTGTACCAGACCGTGCTTTGCTGGGAGGTACAGGAAGCCCCTTTCAGGTCAGCAATTGATTTCGCATTTTCAAAACGGCCGCCATTTTTGACCAGCGCATAAATCGTGGCCTTGTAATAATCATCGGTAAAATCAACAGTTTTTTTCCGATCGGCCGTCGCACTCATCCCGGCTATGGCTGCATCCAATTTTCCCGTGGCGACGCCGGTGGCGAGGCCGCCCCATTCCGTTTTAACGATTTCGAGTTTATACCCAGTGGCTTCGGCAATCTTTTTGGCAATTTTAACATCGTAGCCATTGGCATACTCGGTTCCGTTACTAATCCGCACAGCACCGTTGGAATCATTGGTCTGTGACCAGTTGTAAGGGGCATAACTGCATTCCATTCCAACTTTTAAAATTTTCTTTTCGTCGTCCGTATCGGCAGCACGGAAAGACTGAGCGGCAAAAAGTGCCGTGGAAAGTGTAACAAGCAAAAAAAGTATAGTGCATCTTCGGATTCGGTTTTTCATAAATCCTCTTTTCTCCCTCGGTACAGTCATTATCCCAGCCGTTGTTGGAACCGGGAGGACGAACAACATTAATAGTATTAGAATATATAATTATGATAGTTTTAATAGTGGAAATTATATACTGTAAGAGAAAAAAAGTCAACCGCGAAATTTTTAGATGAGGGACAAAATAATATATTTTTCTCTCAATTTTCTCTCAATTTTTCTTTCCTTGCAGTTCGTTATTGTTCATGGAAATTTGAAATTCATTAATCTAAATATATAGAAATATTTAAATATTTTTCAAATAATTAAAAATAATGCTTGACAATCCGGGAAAACTGTTATAAGCTAAATTCGTGAAAATTATATGTGCCCCAGTAGCTTAACGAAAGAGCATTTGGTTATTTCCAAAGGTTGTCGGTTCAACTCCGTCCCAGGGCAAAAAAATCACATAGAGTGAGGTAAATTGTATGTTTGAAGACAAAACGTTAGTCTGCCAGGAATGCGGGAAGGAGTTTATTTGGACTGCCGGTGAACAGGAATTTTACGCGGAGAAGGGTTTTACCAATGAACCCAAAAGATGCCCTGAATGCCGCAAAGCCCGCAGAATGAACCAGAAGCCGCAGCGTGAAATGTACGATGCAGTGTGCGCTAATTGCGGTGCCCCTTGCAAAGTGCCGTTCCAGCCGACTGAAGGCCGCCCGGTTTACTGCAGTGAATGCTTTGCCAAAATGAAAGAACAGCAGGGCTGAATATCCGCTTTCTGGATGAAGCATCAAAGCGATAAATGTACTTTTTGTACATTTATCGCTTTTTTACTATCTTATTGCTATCTGCTTGCCAGCTTTTTGCTGTAGTTATAAAAATCAGGATTATGAATCCTTAAAGATAGAATCCATGTCTTCTGTGACCGAAGGCTCAATCAAACCATCCTGAACCATGTTCTGCATGATTTTTATAGCTGCGCCGTGCGACATTCGCTTCCGGTAGGGTCTGTCTTCCGTCAGTGCCTGATAGATATCCACACAGGCGAGGATACGGGAATTGAAATCCAACTGATTGGCGTTCAGTCCGTATGGGTAGCCGGATCCATTCAGCTTTTCGTGGTGGTTGGAAGCCCATTCCGTGATATTCTCAAATCCCTTGATCGTTTCAATGATTTTACGGGTATAAAAGGGATGGGATTGGATTATCATGGTTTCTTTTTTGTTTAATTTTCCTGGTTTATCAAGAATGGAATTGGAAACTGCCAGTTTCCCAAGGTCGTGCAGATCGGCGGCAATGCGCATTTGCCAGTAGGTGGTATCATCAAATTCGTAATATTGGCAGATAAATCCTGTCTTTTCACTAATTCCTCGGGAATGGGACCCGGTGAACGGCGATTTAGCATCAATAACCCGGCTGAAAATCTGAGAGATACTGCGGATCTGCTTATAGTTAAACTCCCGGATTACGCGGGGCATCATGGAAATAAGCGTGTTTTTAACGAACATATCGTCCATGCCAAGCCAGAATTCCAGATGGCCGCTCAGTTCAAGCATGGCATCATAAACAACCGGATCAAAGAATCGTCGGTTTTGTTTTACGGACTTGACAATATCATCACAGTCCCACCCAAGTGAATACCGGATTGCGACATAATCGGCCAGCGCAATAATTCTGGAATACAGAGGGATCTGGTTTCCGGATATCCCAAAAAAGCCGCTGCCGTCATAGTGCTCATGATGATAGAGAATAACATTCTGCTGACGGTTGAGGAAGGGAAATGTCTCTATGTTTTTTTCGCCTTCAATGCAGTGCGCCGAATTCATTTCCATGGAAATTTCCGTTTCCAGCTGAAACCGGCTGCTATTCTGCAGCGAGGCCATTACCCCGTTGTCATGAAGCAGGGAATAAGAAATCAGGTCAAAAAGATGCCTGTCAGACATAGACAGCGCGTGAGCGATCCTGGCGGAAATGTAAGCAACACGCATGCCGTGGTTTGTATTGTTATGAAGGACTTCCTTTTCTGAAAAGTCTAAGGTCTTTGAAAGGGAAATCAGCAGTTCATTGACGTTGAACAGCATAAAACAACCACTCTTTATCATTGAGATAAGTCGGTAAATCCAGCAATATATCAATAAAATAATGCAGCTTATGTTATTATAGCAGTCATTTTTCTGCATATTTTTCCATTTGAAACGGAATAGTAAGATAAAGAATTTTGAATGTGCCAAATTTAACGAATTAATATCGAAAATTTTATATAATCTTCATAGCGCACTCTTTTTATCAGTTTCTTGCTCGGGCAGCTGTTTCTCGAGGGATAAGGTATCAGAAACCGTGCACCAATACGGAAGCAGAATATTTTACCTGATGATGAATAACCAATGCTGTTGCCGGCTTCGGGAGAAAGTCCCGAAGCCGGCACATTCTGCTGTAAATTTTGCGGCTCATTTATGGTATTTTTCAACAATATCCCGGACGGCGGCCACAATATAGTCGGATTGTTCCTCTGTGAGGGTTGGATACAGGGGGAGGGAGATAATCCGTTCAAAATGTTTTTCAGTCTGGGGGAAGTCGCCCTTTTGGAATCCGTACCGCTTTGTATAGGTACTCATGTCCGTAACGGGTATAAAGTGTACGCTGGTACCGACATTGCGCTCGTTCAGTTCCGTAATAAACTGATCCCTGCCGATCGTCAGCAGTTCAGGCACAATACGCAGGACATACAGGTGCCATGAATGGGTGGTGTATTCCGGAACAAACGGAGGTTCCACAGCGTCGATTTTGGCAAATTCGCGCTGGTATTTTTGGGCGATTTTGAGCCGGCGCAGCTGCATGTCCTCCAAGCGGGAAAGCTGAACCAAACCGAGCGCCGCCTGAATGTCGAACATATTGTATTTAAACCCGGGCTCGCATATGTCATATTTCCATGTTCCGCCCTTTGCATAGCGGTTCCATGCGTTATGGCTCATGCCCTGGCCTGCCCATATGCGCGCCTTTGCGTCGATTTCATCGTCATCAGTAACAAGCATGCCGCCTTCACCAGTTGTAAGTTTCTTGGTCGCGTAGAAACTGTATGAGGCAGTACCTTTAAGATGGCTTCCAATTGGTCTGCCTTTGTAACTGCTGCCAATTGCATGTGCCGCGTCTTCAGAAACAAACAGGCTGTGCTTGTCGGCAATGCTGTAAATGCGGTCGAGGTCGCATACTTGCCCGCTGTAGTGCACCGGAACAACAGCTTTCGTTTTTGGAGTGATTTTCTTTTCAATTTCGTCAGGATCAATACATCCCGT
>ENA-UOOK01000181-UOOK01000181.1-fermentation-metagenome-genome-assembly--contig:-NODE-181-length-77957-cov-5.921080_pt1 | contig 77957 bp, 68 predicted proteins | sample MGYA00245777_ERZ724023 | MGnify/ENA primary metagenome ERZ724023 (study PRJEB28704, sample SAMN03018312) | fermentation metagenome | biome: anthropogenic terrestrial biome; feature: soil; material...
ATCGGCGGTCTCTATGCTGCCCAGATTGCTGCCGAACGCGGGCATGATGTTACTATTTTTGAAAAAAACTCTGCTAATCGGGCAGGAGGTCAGTTTTTGATTGCAGCCTATCCTCCCTTCAAACAAGGCATTACCCGTGTCATCCGCCATTACCTCCACATGTGCGACAAGTACGGTGTTGATATCAGATGGAACACGGAAGCAAATGATGATCTGGTTCGTGAATTCGCTCCGGACGTTCTGATCGATGCCAGCGGAGCTGAGCCTATGATGTTGGATTTGCCTGGTTTTGATTCACCACAGATAGTACAGGCCAATGCCCTGCTGGAAGGAAAACATCAGCTGACGAATAGTGCCCTGATTATTGGAGGCGGCATGGTTGGAGTCGAGACTGCTGAATTCTGCCGTGATTATTGTGAAGATGTCACTATTATCGAAATGCTGCCTGAAGTTGCCACTGATCTTTATCTGACTGTGCGTGATTCCTTGCTGAAGCGCTTCAAGGAAGAAGAGATAGATATTTATGTAAACACTAAAGCATTACGCTTTGAAGAGGGTGTTCTTTACACCGAGCAGGACGGTCAGGAAATAGCCTTCGAAGGCTATGATACTATCGTTGTAGCTGTCGGCAGCCATGAACATAAAGTCTTTTCTGACAGAGACAGTCTGGCTCCGGAAGTATATGTCATAGGAGACGCAAAAGAACCACGCAGCGCTTTAGAGGCGATATTCGAAGCAGCTCGTGTAGCAATCAGTATTTAGAGATATCTGTCTCAAAAAGTAAGGGGGTCGTCTGTTAAGACGACCCCCTTTTTATGAGTACTAAACTCTGTCATGGCGCATGTTTTCATAGAAGGCGCGATAGCCGCGATATGTTTCATAAACATCGACCTTGCTGGAAACTTCAAAGCAGGAATGCATGGAAAGCAAAGGTACTCCACAGTCGATAACTTCCAGACCCAGTTCAGCCTGGTAAACTGCGACGGTTCCGCCGCCGCCCTGATCGACCTTACCCATCTCACCGGTCTGCCAGCGAACATCATTGTCTTCCAGCAGACGGACCACTTCATCAAAATACTCTGCAGAGGCATCAGAGGTTCCGCCTTTGCCCCGGGCACCCGTATACTTGTTAAGAGCCATGCCACGACCGGTATAACAGCTGTTTTGCGGTTCAGATACGGACGCAAAGGTCGGATCAAAAGCGTTAGTCACGTCAGAAGAGAGCATGGTGCTGTTTACTATATTCTGTGAGAGCTCCAGCGCAGTTGGCTCACGGTCCAGCATCAGACGTACAATCTGCTGCTGATAATAGGGATAAAGGAAGGATGAAGCACCGGTATTGCCGCCGGAGCCGATTTCTTCCTTATCGTACATAAGCAAGAGGGCCGTGCGTCTGGGAACCTCTTCAAGATCAGTCAGGGCACGTAATGAAGTGTAGGCACAGACTCTGTCATCCTGTCCGTAGGCCCCGAGGAAGGAACGATCCAGCCCTACATCTCTGGCTTTAACTGCCGGTACGATTTCAAGCTCAGCTGTGAGAAACTCACGTTCAGTAACACCGTATTTTTCAAAAAGAAGATTGAGGACGGCCAGTTTGACGCGATTTTTTGCGTCTTCATCAGGATAGGGCAAACCTCCGATTAAGACATTGAGCTCCTCCCCTTCCACTACAGTGGCAGCATTCTTTTTCATTTGATCGGCAGCCAGATGCGGCAGGAGGTCACTAATGTACAGTACCGGATCAGAGTCATCTTCACCGATAGAAACTTCAACCTTTTCGCCGCCCTTCTTGATCATGACGCCGTGCAGTGCCAGGGGCTGGGCGACCCAGTGGTACTTCTTAATACCGCCGTAATAGTGAGTTTTCATCAGGGCCAAATCAGATGCTTCATACAAAGGATTCGGCTTTAAATCCAGGCGCGGAGAATCAACGTGTGAGCCGATGAGATTGAAACCCTGCAAAGGATCGTTCTCGCCGATGACAGCCGCTAATAAACCTTTGCCGTGTACCAACTGGTAGACGCGGTCTCCGCTTTTCAGTTCGGAATATGAATCCAGTAACTTAAAAGCATGGGCTTCTAAGTAAGCGCTGGCAAAGTTAACGAATTCCCGCTCTGTCTTTCCTGAATCGAGAGCAAGCTTATAGTCTTCAGCAAAAGTATAGATTGCGTCCAGCTCATCCTGATCGTCGGGCTTCCAGGCTGTTTTGAATTCAAAGGTCAATTTCTCCTCTAATTCTTTCACAGCAGACTTCTTATCTTCATGATTGTCCATGTTTTTCCCCCTCTTTTACAAAAATTAATAAATGTAATTATACAAGATCTAAGAGTAAAATAAAGCAGAGTCCGGACAGACTCTGCCATATTCATAAACTGCCTCAGCTGGCAATCTGTGTTTCAATTTATTCGTGCAGGCAGCATCCATGCTCATCTTCATTAAGAACTTTGAATTTTTCAGATAATTCAGGAGTCATCCTGCCCTCGGCTTCGTAATAACTTTGCAGTGCCTTTTTAATAGCCTGTTCTGCCAGTACCGAACAGTGCATCTTAACTGCAGGCAGTCCGTCCAGAGCTTCAGCAACAGCTTTATTGCTTAGATCCAGAGCTTCAGCAATATTCTTGCCGATTATTAATTCGGTGGCCATACTGCTGGTTGCAATTGCCGAACCGCAACCGAAAGTCTTGAACTTGGCATCAGTTATAATGTCGTCTTCTATCTTCAAATCAATCTTCATGATGTCACCACAAACAGGATTACCCACCGTACCTGTGGCAGTCGCATCAGGGAGTTCACCCATGTTGCGAGGGTTCATGAAATGGTCCATTACTTTTTCGCTATATTCCATAGCCGCCCTCTCTTACTAGTCTGTTTCCACCTTCAAAAGGAATCAGAGCTTTAATTTTGTCATTCTTATAGTCATCATATAAAGGTGACATGTCCCGCAAACGCTGAATAACTTTTGGTAAATCCTGAAGGAAGCGGTCGACATCAGCGTCTGTATTCTCTCTGCCCAAAGTAATTCTTAAGGAGCCGTGAGCAACCTCATGCGGCAGCCCGATGGCAAGCAAGACATGGGAAGGATCCAGCGAGGCCGAGGTACAGGCTGATCCACTGGAGCAGGCATAACCAAAGGCATCCAGCAAGAGCAGGATGGACTCACCTTCAATAAACTCAAAGCTGAAATTAACATTGTTGGGCAAACGCTTGCTCGGATGGCCATTCAGCTTGGCATGAGCAACAACTTTAGGTATTTCGTTAATCAGACGATCACGCAATCTGATTTGCCGCTCTGCTTCCTCTGCCATGTCGGAATATGCCAGTTCAACAGCTTTGGCCAAAGCCACTATTGCGGGTACATTTTCCGTGCCTCCCCTTTGCTTCCGCTCCTGTGCCCCGCCGTCAACAAAGGGAACTATACGGGCCCCCCTACGTTTGTAAAGGATGCCGATGCCTTTGGGACCATACAGTTTATGGCCGGAAAAAGACATCAGATCGACGCCCAGATCGTTTGGCCGCAGCGGAACAGCACCCAGTGCCTGCACACCATCACTGTGGAACAAAACCTTATGTTCCTGACAGATAGCGGCCAGCTCTTTTATAGGCTGAATAGTACCTATTTCGTTATTTGCATACATAATAGAGACCAGGCTTGTATCCGGACGGATAGCAGCACGCAGATCTTCCGGATTTACTAAACCGTCCGCATCTACGTCTAAATACGTAACTTCATAACCTTCTTTTTCCAAAGTTTCCATACTGTGTAAAACAGCATGATGCTCAATTCTGGAGGTTATCAGATGTCTGCCTTTTTTCTGATGCATCCTGGCGGCACCTTTAATGGCCCAGTTATCGGCTTCTGTACCACCGGAGGTAAAAAATATCTCTTCCGCCCTGACGCCAAGTATCTCCGCGATTTTTGCCCGGGCTTGCTGCATGGCGTGCTCTGCCCTATTGCCTTCCTTGTAAAAAGAGGAGGGATTGCCATAATTATTTTCCAGGGCATCCATAAGGACAGCCATAACTTCCGGATGGATTGCTGTTGTGGCTGCATGGTCAAAGTATATTCTCTTGTTCCCTTCTGCAGGCTTAATCATTATCTGCTCCTTCTGTACGCTTCTTACTTTGTTCTGCTTTACGAAGTTTTTCAACTTCTGCCATCCACTTGCTTACCGTTTGTTCGTGACCACGACTAGATGGCAGATAGTATTGTACTCCTCTAAGTTTCTCGGGAAGGAACTCTTGTGACGAAATTGCCTCAGGCCAGTCATGACTATACTCGTAACCCAGAGAGTAGCCCAGATCCTTCATGCCCGCCACCGGGGCATTTCGCAGATAGAAGGGAATTTCTCCGATATCTTTATTAGCAGCATCAGCCATGGCCTGATTAATAGCCAGATAACTGGCATTGGATTTGGGGCTGGTGGCAATCAGGATTACAGCTTGAGACAGTATTATCTGTGCTTCCGGCATGCCAACCATCTGGGCGGCCTGCCAGGCAGAAACGACAATAGACAGGACCTGGGGATTGGCCATGCCCACTTCCTCCGATGCTGCTATGGCCAAGCGACGTCCGATAAAGTTAATATCTTCTCCCCCGCGCAAGGCCCGGGCCAGATAATGAACAGCAGCCTGAGGATCACTGCCGCGCATAGACTTAATCATGGCTGAAACAGTGTCGTAATGAGCTTCGCCGGTAGAATCATAAAGAGCGGTTTTTTCCTGCATTGAATCCATCGCGGCTTCAAGGTCAATTTCAATCACTCCTTCTGCATCCGGCTTAGTGGTCAGCGCTGCCAGTTCAAGCCCGTTTAAGGCTACCCTGGCGTCTCCCCCTGCTCTTTGGGCGAAGAAGTCCAGCGCTTCAGTTGTTACATTCAATAACAGGCTGCCCAGTCCCCTCTCCTTGTCTTTCAGGGCCCGCTCCAGGAGTGTATAAATATCATCGCTGTCCAGCGGGTATAGCTGAAAGACGGTTGAACGTGAGATCAGAGCCTTATTAACTTGAAAATAGGGATTTTCAGTAGTAGCACCGATCAGAATGATGCTGCCGTCCTCAACGGATGGTAATAAGGCATCCTGCTGTGCTTTGTTGAAACGATGAATTTCATCGATGAACAGTACAGTACGGCCGCTGGGATTGAGTAAAGAATTGCCGGTATCAGCAATAACGCGCTTGATATCGGCAACTCCGGAGGTAACGGCGTTCAATTGGCTGAAAGGTGCTTCAGTGCTATTCGCGATAACACGGGCGATGGAGGTTTTCCCTGTACCGGGCGGGCCAAATAAAATGATTGAAGACAAACGGTCGGCCTGAATCATACGCCACAAGAGTTTGCCTTCAGAAAGGATATGACGCTGTCCGACAAAGTCGGACAGCGTCATAGGTGCCATGCGATAAGCTAGCGGAGAGCGCCTATCGTAATTAGTTTCACTATTTGAGGTCGGCATAGAGCGGGAATTTCTCACACAGGTCCGCTACTTCTTTGAGGATTCTGTCCTTGCTCTCATCATATTTGAAGATAGCAAGAGAAATCAGTTCACCCAACAGCTCCATTTCAGCAACTCCGAAGCCACGGGTTGTCAGTGCAGGTGTACCGACACGAAGACCACTGGTAATTGTTGCTTTCTCAGTTTCGTAGGGAACAGTGTTCTTATTGGTTGTGATATTAACTTCGTCCAGTCTTTCCTGCAAAATCTTACCATTGCAGCCTGTACCGCGCAGATCGATCAAAAGCAGATGCGTATCTGTACCGCCGGAAACGAGGTTTACACCATGCTTGTTGAGTGATTCAGCCAATGCTTGTGCATTCTTTAAAATATTTTGCTGATAGACCTTAAATGAAGGCTGCAGAGCTTCCTGAAAAGCGACTGCCTTAGCAGCTATAATGTGCATGAGAGGACCGCCCTGCAGGCCAGGGAAAACGGCTGAGTTAATCTTCTTACCGTATTCTTCTTTGGCAAGAATGATTCCGCCACGAGGTCCGCGTAATGTTTTATGGGTTGTGGAGGTAACAAAGTCAGCGTAAGGAACCGGGTTCTCGTGCAGACCGGCTGCAATCAAACCGGCGATATGGGCCATGTCAACCATCAGGTATGCTCCGACTTCGTCAGCGATTTCGCGGAATTTTTTGAAATCGATTTTACGAGGATAAGCACTGCCTCCGGCAATAATCATCTTGGGTTTTACTTCTAGAGCACGCTCCAGAACGGCGTCGTAGTTAATTTGCTCGGTTTCGCGGTCAACTTTATAGCCTTCAGCATGGAAATATTTACCTGAGTAGTTAATTTTCATGCCATGGGTCAGATGCCCGCCGTGATCAAGGTCTAGGCCGAGAATAGTGTCACCTGGTTGCAACATAGCGAAATAAACTGCAGTGTTGGCGTTGGCACCTGAGTGGGGCTGCACATTGGCAAACTCAGCGCCAAAAAGCTCTTTGACACGATCGATGGCCAAAGTTTCAGCAACATCGACAAACTCACAGCCACCGTAATAACGGCGTCCGGGGTAGCCTTCTGCGTATTTGTTTGTTAATACTGATCCGGCGGCTTCCATAACGGCCTGACTGACAAAGTTTTCGGATGCGATCATCTCTAGCTTGTTTTGCTGGCGGTTCAGTTCGCCCATAAGTGAGTCATAAAGTTTAGGATCTGTTTCCTTGACGTGTTGATACAACATAATACCTCCAATATTGTTAAAAGTTGAATTATACCGCAATAATTCTATCACATTTAGGATGAAATTCTTGCGAAAAAGCTGTAATCTAGGAGCTTTCAAGAGATTTTAATTAATTTGTATAAGCTTTTATTGGATATGTGTCTATTTTGTCTAATACACTGTTTGCAAGGGTCTCCAGATCCAGCTTTTCTTCTGCAATTGCGACATCAAGAAGAGAGGGATGAGTCTTGGGATGCTTGGACACAAAAACTGTGCAACAGTCTTCATAAGGTAAAATGGATGTCTCGTATGTGCCGATACGACGTGCTATCTCAATGGTTTCATTTTTATCAATACCAATCAGGGGGCGGAACACCGGCATAGTTGTGACAGCATCTGTCGCAACTATGGCTTCCATAGTCTGACTGGCAACCTGACCCAGGCTTTCTCCGCTGATCAGACATTCAGCCTTTTGCCTGCGGGCAAGCTTTTCAGAGACTAACAGCATCAGGCGGCGCATGACCACGGTCAGCATATTCTCGGGACAGGCATCAACAAGAGCCAGCTGGGCTTCGGTGAAATCCACCAGATGAAATTTAATAGTCCCGGCATAGCGGGCAATAATGCGCGTCAGATCCTCGACTTTTTTTAGAGCATTCGGGCCGGTATAAGGGAAAGTATGAAAATAGACAGCATCAAGCTGCATGCCACGCGAAGCCATCATATACCCGGCAACCGGGCTGTCAATACCGCCGGATAAGAGCAAAATTCCTTTGCCGCTCATACCGGTCGGAAGTCCTGACAGACCGGAAATAGTGCGATGATAGAGATAGATACTTTCCCGGATTTCAACCTGTACAAGCAAATCAGGATTGTGAACGTCAACAGTTAATCTTTCCGGAAAGGCTTCCAGAAGCATCTCTCCCAGGCCGGCACTGATGTCATAAGAGCGCAAGGGGAATTTTTTATTAACCCGGCGTGTCTCCAGCTTGAAAGTGTAAGACTTATTGTTTTCAGCCAGTATGTCACTGACATAGGCCAGACACGCAGCCTGCAGGTCGGCATAATCAAGAGGAAGCTCTTGTACCGGCGATACGGAGACAATACCGAAAACATCTGTTACCCGGTCAATAACTTCATTCATGTCAATGTCTTCTGAAAGGGCGCGCACCCAGATTCGTGAAGAATGTTCATGAATCTCAAAAGCTCCCAATTCATTGATACGATAGCGAATATTGCGTATTAACTGGCGCACGAAACTGCCCCGGTTTAAACCCTTAAGAGCAATTTCGCCGATCCTGGCCAGCAGCAGCTTTGTTTGATTTGAGTCTGACATATCTGCTAAGGCCTGGCATATTCCTGATAAATAAGACCAATCGTCTGTGCCAGAAGGTCTATATCTTTACTTGTGTGAATGACGTTGAAACTGAAGCGGACACTGTTGGCTATGGTTTCTTTATCGTAGCCCATTGCCTCCAGTACCTTGTTCTTGCCCACCTGTTCAGTATGACAGGCAGAACCGGTTGAAATAGCTATTTCCCGTGCTGACAAAGCGTTTTGCAAGGTTTCTCCGCGCAAACCCGGGAATGAAACTGACAGCACCAGGGCCAGACCGTCATCAGGTGAAAGTACCTGATGCGGGATTTTAAACTGCTTCAACAAGTCCAGGAAGCGTTCCCTGAGGTCAGCTACTCTTTCGTAACTTGCAGCTATCTTATCGTTAGAAAGCTCAACGGCTTGAGCTAAAGCATAAAAAAGAGGAGCGTCTTCTGTGCCGGAACGACGGCCATTTTGCTGACCGCCGCCATGAATCAGTGGTTCAAACAACTTTTTGTCTTTTACCAGCAGCAAACCGCAGGATTTGGGAGCACCTATCTTATGGCCGGCTATGGAGGCAAAATCGAGATCAGATTTTCTAAATGAAAAGGGAAGTTTGCCAATAAGCTGAACTACATCGCTGTGAATCAGGGTTCTGGGATTGGCATTACGGGTAATTTCAACAATACTTCTCAAATCATTAATCGCACCGGTCTCGTTACTGACATAAATAAAGCTGGCCAGACTATATTCGGTCTCTTCAACAGCTGCCTGCCAGTCATCAAGCTTAAGCTCACCTGTCTTTTCTAAACCGATCCATTTGGTCTCAAAACCACAATAACGTTCAAGAAACAAAGCTGTTTGCCTGGTAGCCTCATGCTCACCTAAAGTTGTGATTAATCGTCTGGGTGCATTCTCGGATAAGTGATAAGCGCTGCCCTTTAAAGCAGTATTTATAGATTCCGTTCCGCCGGAAGTAAAAATAATCTCAGACTCTTGACAATCCAAAGTTGCTGCTATCTTTTGCCGTGCCTGTTCGATCAACTCATGGCTTTCCCGGCCGAAAAGATGAGATGAAGCAGGATTTGCATAACATTTACGAGTATTTATGATGTAATCATCCAGAACATGTTGCTTGATAGGTGCGCTTGCAGTGTAATCAAAATACTTACTCACATTTAACCTCTTTTAAAAATATTCAATTGATCTCTAAGCTTAGCATATCTGTGCGCAAAGCCGTACGCAAAAATTCACAGGCATTGCCGTTTCTGCCGAAAAGAGGACCCTCTGCTGCTAAAACAATATTGCGGCGGGGTATTTCCAGCATCTGAGCTTCATTATTTCGGGCAGGTCGTGCCGAGAGAGTGATGCTTCCTTTAACAGGCAGATAGGCATACTTATTGGATTTAATATCCAGCATGCGCTTGCCGGAGGAAATAGCCTGACCCATATCAGGGAAAATCTGCACCGGAATTGTAGAAGTACACCAGCCATGAACAATATTATCATAGACAATCGGCCATTGGGCTAACCAGTATCCGGGATGCCTTTTCTCACTGAAACCGAAAATCTCATCCAACTCCGGATTAGCTTCAATCAGATTGATAGGATGCAAACCAATGTCTTCGTAAGATGTAAGATTTAAAAAACTGAATGTCAATGAGTTGAAATGAGGAATGCGCAAGCGCTCAGGCTGCTTTGCAACAAAAGTTCCCCGTCCTTTCTGGATCTCCAGAATACCGTCTGAAACTAATTCTGAAATAGCTTGCCGCACCGTGGGGCGCGATAAATCAAGCTCCTCGCATAATTGCATCTCTGAAGGGATGCGTTCGCCCTGCTTATAACTGTTGTCTTGAATGCGTTCAACGATTAACTCACGCAACTGCGCGTATAGTGGAATACTACTATGCTTATCAAGTTTCATGGGTTCGCCTCCTCAAGCTGGTCCTTACATCTTATCATAGACACCGGATAATGCAATTAGAAGGAAATAGAAAAGCTGTAATAACATGATAACCCATGCCGGCCGGCGGCGACAAATGCAGACTTAACCGGTTAGATAACGGGAAGCAACTGCATGTTCTCTACCCTGCCTGCGGAGTTCAGCTCACAGGCTGCATAGAGTATCTCAATCGGTAAATCGTCCAGACCATGCTTAGCAGCAAAAGCTGTGGCACTGTTTCTGATCCGTAAAACTTGTCTGGACGACAGTGCATTGACAGCACCTCCGAAGGCATCCGAATTGCTTCTTCCCTTGACTTCAATAACGTAAAGAATTTTATTTTTAACAGCAATCAGATCAAGCTCGCCCAGATCAGCAACTTTAACTCGCCGTCCCAATATCTGATAGCCATTCCCGATCAGATAAGAGGCGACATAGGTTTCTGTCTCCTCACCCGGGCGCCAGGAACGGTATTTACTGATTGAAAAATTTTTCAAAAAACTGCGGCGATGCAAAGGACAGGCACCGTATTCCCGGAGTGCCCGGATATGTTCGGCTGTACCATAACCTTTGTTGCTGGAAAAAGAATACTCGGGATAAAGTTCATCATATTTACACATGAGACGGTCACGGCTGACTTTAGCCAAAACAGAGGCAGCTGCAATCACATTACATTCAGCATCACCATGGATTCTTGCCAATACCGGATAGGGAAAACCTTGGAGGCTGACGGCATCAACCAGAGCGAGATCGGCTTCTGTATCTAATCCCTGCAAGGCTTTGGTCATGGCGAGGCGGCTTGCTTGCAGAATATTGATTTTGTCAATGTCAGGAGCGGAAACAGAAGCAATGTGCCAGCTGACAGCATGCTCTACGATCTGCTCGTAGAGGGCTTCGCGCCTTCTTTCGGTCATCTTTTTTGAATCATTGAGACCGGGAAACTTTCTGTCAGCAGGCAGGATACAGGCTGCAGCGAAAACAGGTCCGGCCAGCGGTCCACGGCCCACTTCATCAACACCGGCGATCAGACGATAACCCTGCTCTCTGTAAGCAGACTCAATTTTTGACATCCGTTCGTAACGTTCCCGATCCTTGTCACTGATTCGTATTTTTATCATGAGGGTCTCTCCAAACTGATTCTGGCAATTTTACCTGAGCGAAAATCAGCAAGGAGCATGCGGGCGAAACGCTCAGTATCAATGCGGCCGCCGCTCAAAATACAACCTTTATGCCGGGCAGCCTCCAGGTATATATTGTAGAAACCGGCGAAATCCTCCAGATCTGCCGGAGCATCGAATTTCAAATTATAGCGCTCTGCCAGTTCTGCCGGATAATGCCGGTAAATTTCTCTGAAAAGACGAAAAGCCAGGTCTTCCAGGGGTAAGATATCATCTTTGATAGCGCCGCTGGCAGCCAGGGCGAAAGCGGCCTGGTCTGAGGAAATCTTTGTTTCCAGTAGGCCGGGTGAATCCAGCAGTTCAAATTCAGTGCCGACGCGCAGCCAGCGTATGGATCTGGTTACACCGGGTCTGGATTCAACGGGAGCACTGCGCTTACCGATCAGAGCATTGACCAGCGTTGATTTGCCGGTATTGGGCACGCCGCCGACTAAAATACGCAGGGGTCTGGCCTGCCGCCCTCTGTTTTGCGCAGCTTCCAGAAGAGGCTGATGATACTTATCAAGTTCTTTGCGCAATCTGACAAGATCAGAAGCAGAGTTGAGACAGAGGGCTAATGCCCTCAGCTTTTCTTTTTGAATGTAAAAACTCAGCCAGTCTTCTGTTACTGCGGGATCAGCCAGATCAGCATGTGATAATAACAAGAGATGCTCTTTATTCTGTGATAATTTACTAAGCAAAGGATTCCTGCTGCTAATGGGCAGACGGGCATCAGCAACCTCGACCAGCAGGTCTACACGACTTAACTGCTCTTTTATCTGCCTGGTAGACCGTGCCATGTGACCCGGATACCATTGAATATTTCTGTCTTTGCGGTCAGCCATGTTTAACTCCTGTAAAAGAAAAAGGACGGTCTTAACCGTCCTCATCTACTAGCTTCATAAAGGCAAAATGCTCAGTTTAATCTGATCGGTTCCTGCCCTTAATCATCTTTTTTGCTGACTAGACGTTCTTTGACCCGTGTACGTTTTCCGACGCGGTCGCGTAAGTAATACAGTTTAGCACGACGTACTTTACCTTTGCGCAGTACTTCTATTTCAGCGATCTTGGGTGAATGCAGCGGAAAGACTCTTTCCACGCCGACACCATACGATACACGACGCACCGTAATGGTCTCGCTCAGTCCTGAACCCTTACGGGCGATAACTGTTCCCTCAAAGATCTGGATGCGCTCGCGAGCGCCTTCCGTTATTCTGAGATGAACATTTACACGGTCGCCTATCTCAATATAGTCGAAATCGCCTTTAAGCTGGGATTGTTCTACCGCTTTAATTAAGTCCATATTGCGTACCTCCTTTTTTATCATTAGAGATGTTCATGCACGCAATTGCAGCGGACCATCCCACAAACCTTTAGCATTCTAGCAGATTAGTTAAAGCTGTTCAAGCTCTTAATACAATCAGCCGTACCTGCTTCAGTCTGATTCTTCTTCCTCCAGCCACAGCAAGAAATCCTTGATCTGCTCATAGCTTAATTCCATATTATCCAGCAGATCCGGCCTCATTTTAATTGTCTGCCATAAGCTGTCATTACTGCGGTGCCGCTTGATCCGGGCGTCATGTCCAGACAAAAGCACTGCAGGCACATGGCGATCACGCCACTGTTCGGGTCTTGTATACTGGCGTTCAGACAAAAGGCCGCTGCTGAATGACTCATCCTGCCAGGCCTCTTCGCTGACGAGAACGCCGTTAAGAAGTCTCGCAGTCGCATCAATGATGAGACATGCCGGCAGTTCACCGCCTGTAAGTATGAAGTCACCGACTGAAACCGGCTCGGCACCGATCTCATCTATAACCCGGGCGTCGATGCCTTCGTAGTGGCCACAGAGCAAAATAAGATGATCCTCTGCTGCCAGTTCTTCTGCCATTTTCTGATCAAAGCTGCGACCGCCTGCCTGCATGACTAAGGTTCTGGCGCCAGTGTCGCCAGCTCTCGCCTGCTGCCAGGCCCGGTAAACGGGTTCGCACATCATCAGCATGCCGGCACCGCCCCCATAGAGGCTGTCATCAACCTGGCCGTAATCATTAATGGCAAAGTCTCGAATCTGAATGGTTTCAAACTGAAACAATTCTCGTTCCAAAGCACGTCCGAGAATACTGCTTCTGACGTAAGTCTCAAGCAGTTCCGGAAAAAGCGTCAGAACTGTAAACTTCATTCTTTAGTACCTGCACCCCGCCTTTATTGGTTACTCCGGCGATAGAGTTCATATAAGCCGTCGGGCAGTTTTACCCGGATACGTTCATTCTGCTGATCAATCTCAACAATGTTCTGCCTGATAAAAGGAATCAGGAGGTCAGCTTCACCCGCCTTTTCCACAAGCAAGACATAGTGTGCGCCGGTGTCAAACATATCTGTCAGTTTTCCTAATTCACCATATTCCCGGTCGAATACATGCAGACCGATCAGATCCGCAGTGTAATACTCATTCTCGGATAATGGCAGGCCATCCTCACGTCTGACAAAAAGCTGTGTTCCGCGCTGTTTCAGCGCCTCTTCCCTGCTTGTGATACCCGAAAGACCAAGGATTGCACCCTTGCTTGAAAAGTTTACGCTCTCAACCTTACGTTCAGTTTCTCCGGAGTCAGAACAGCAGATCAGACTAAGGCCGGGTTTGAAGCGTCGCTTGTCGTCACTGAAAACTTCAATCGACAGCTCGCCCCTGACACCATGTGCACCCTGTACTTCTCCGACTAAAAGCAGCTTCCGTATCATTCGACGATATCTACGATGATGCGGACTCCGTCAATTGTGCCTTTGGCCTTCATGACTGAACGAATAGCATTAGCTCTTTTCCCGCCTTTGCCGATAATTCGTCCCATATCATCTGGATCAACCTTGACCTCAAGCTTGATTTTTTTTCCTTCTCTGCTTTCTTCAATTTGAAGCTCTTCCGGATGATGTAGCAAAGGTTTAACAACCGTTTTTAAGAGTTCTTTCATGAATTACTCCTTTTCAGCAGCTACGGTTTCGGCTTCCTCTTCAACAAAGTTTTTTTCAGCGGCAGGAGCCTCAAGAGCTACTTTGCCAGCTTTGGCTGAATCTTCAGCTGATGCAGTACTTGCTTCCAGCACATTATTGTAATGCAGGAGCTTGCGTACTGTCTCTGTCGGTTGAGCGCCGGTTCCGAGCCAATACTTTACTCTCTCAGCATCAACTTTAAAAGTAGATGGCTGAGTATGAGGATTGTAGGTGCCGATCTCTTCAATAAAGCGACCGTCACGAGGTGAGCGAATGTCGGCTACCACTACGCGATAGTAAGGCTGTTTCTTTTTACCGACTCTTTTTAATCTGATTTTTACTGCCATTTTGTCCTCCTAGACAAACTATTCTTTGTTATTGAAAAACGGTTAAACCGAAATTTCTACCATTTGAAGCTGTTGGGGTCAAATTGCTGGCGCTTGCGTTTACCTCGCCTGCCACCCATATTTCCGAACTGCTGCATCAGTTTGAGTGAGTCATTATACTGACGCACAACCTGATTTACTGCCTGAACACTGGTTCCGGAGCCACTGGCGATGCGCTTGCGGCGGCTGGCATTAAGCAATTTCGGGTTTTCGCGCTCAGCCAGAGTCATCGACTGAATGATCGCACGTACAGTGAACAACTGACTCTCATCTACATCGAGCTGGGCTGCTTTCCCCCCCATACCCGGTATCATGGAAAGCATATCCTTCAGCGAACCCATATTCTGAATCTGTTCGAGCTGTTCCAGCATGTCCTGCATGGTAAAGCGATTCTGCCGCAAACGATCCAGACTTTTCTGTGCCTTCTCCTCATCCAGAGTCTGTTCGGCTTTTTCGATTAATGAAAGTACATCACCCATGCCGAGGATTCGGGATGCCAGACGATCCGGATAGAAGGCTTCCAAATCTCCGACCTGCTCACCTGTACCAATAATCTTGATCGGTTTGCCGGTCATTTTACGGATGGAAAGAGCAGCGCCGCCCCGGGCATCACCATCGAGTTTAGTCATGATGAAGCCGTCCAGACCGATCTGCTCTTCAAATTGGCGGGCGATCTCTACTGCTTCCTGACCAATCATAGCGTCTACAATGAGCAGACGCTCATCAGCATGCACGACCTGATCAATGTCACGCAATTCCTGCATCATTTCATCATCAATGGTCATGCGGCCGGCTGTATCAACAATCAGTGTGTCACACAGCAGGTACTTGGCCCGGTCAAGCCCCTCCCGGGCAATTTTTGCCGCAGATTTTTCCGCCGGATTTATGTAAAAAGGAACATCAATACTCTTGGCTAAAGCTGCCAGCTGATCCTGCGCTGCCGGCCGATGTACGTCTACGGAGACAAGTAAGGGTTTCTTCCCCTTCTTGCGCAAATGAAGCGCTAATTTAGCCGCTGTGGTCGTTTTACCGGCACCTTGCAGGCCGTACAACATAAAGACGGTGAAACCGCTGGGAGAAACAGCAAGTTTCTCCGGCTCACCCAGAACTTCCAGCAAAGCTTCGTGTACAATTTTGACAACCTGTTGTCCGGGTGTCAGCGATTTCATGACATCGGAACCCAGGGCTTTTTCATTTATATAATCCGCCAGTTCCTTGACGACGCCATAGTGGACGTCTGCCTCCAGAAGAGCCAGGCGGATTTCACGCATCATTTCTTTAATATCTTTTTCACTGACCCGGCTTTTACCGCGCATTTTATCGGTAATAGCTGAGAGTCTGGAGGTCAATCCTTCCAGGATGGCCATATTATGAATCTCCTTCTTGTGATCGGTTAAGGCTGCGATCCAATTGTTCAATCAGCACTTGCAGTTTCTTGCAATTATTATTCTTAACTTCCAGTTTAAGCTCCTCCAGGAGACGATTAAGTTCGCGATGCTGACCGACCAGGGCCAGGCTTGCTTCAATCTCGGTCAGGCGTTCCACTCCCCTGCGGATCACGGAGTGAACAGCCTGCCGCGAAGTACCATCTATCTCAGCAATTTCAGAGAGTGACAAATCATCATCGTAGTAAAGAGTTAAAAGATCTCTTTGCCGTCCGGTGAGAAGTCCACTATAAAAGTCCATCAAAAGACAGATGTCTGTATGTGAAAGATTTTGTTGTATCTTAATATCCACAGACTAGATTTTACCATGAAAAGATAAACTGTCAAGTAAAATAGTTGACAGTTTATGCGGACGGTAAAAGTGCCTCTATAAAGAGTTTCTTATCAAAATCCTGAAGGTCATCGGCCTGTTCTCCCAGTCCGGCTAAAACCAGAGGCAGACCCGTTTCCTTGGCAACAGCAACGGCAACTCCGCCTTTGGCATTACCGTCCAGCTTACTGATTACAAGTCCGCTGACTTCGATCGCCTCATGAAAGGCTCTGGCCTGGATAACTGCATTCTGCCCGGTAGTGGCATCCAGAACCAGCAGTGTTTCGACCTTGGCATCCGGAGCTTCCCGCTGGATCACGCGTTTGATCTTAGCCAGTTCATCCATCAGATTCTTTTTCGTGTGGAGGCGCCCGGCGGTATCCACAATCAGAAGTTCAGTTTTACGTGCTTTGGCGGATTGAATGGCATCAAATACTACTGCTGCCGGATCTGAACCTATTTCGTGTGAGATTACAGGCGTGTCAGTACGTTCGCCCCATTCCTTCAGCTGCTCAATAGCCGCTGCGCGAAAAGTATCAGCTGCTGCCATCATCACCCGGTGTCCCTCGCTTTTGTAACGATGAGCCAGCTTGGCGGCTGTGGTAGTTTTGCCGGTGCCGTTAACTCCGACCATGAGAAAAATATTCAGCTCACCGGGTGCCAGCATCAGCTTTTTGTCCTCCAGCATCGACAGTAGTTTTTCCCGCAAAACACTGATAACGGATGCATGGCTGGCGTCTCCGCTTGTGCGTATGTGTTCACGTATACTGTCAATGGCCTCGGCAGCAGCCGGCAAGCCACAGTCTGCAGCAACCAAAGTCATTTCCAGCTCATCAAGCATATCTTCATCGTAACTGCCAAACTCAGCCGCTATGCGGGTCATCTGGTTTGTGAAAAAGTCTCTGGTCTTGCTCAGACCCTGCTTAAACTTGTCAAATATTGCCATATATTACTCCTGGTCCACATTGGATAACTTCATGGAAAGAACCCGGGAAATCCCTCTTTCCTGCATTGTGACTCCATAAAGACGGTCTGCAGCTTCCATGGTCGGTTTGCGGTGAGTGACCAGTATAAACTGCATCTGGTCGGAATAGCGTTTGATGTAATCTGCGAAACGCTGACCATTTACATCATCCAAAGACGATTCTATTTCATCAAAAACAACAAAAGGTGTCGGTTTTAACTGTAGTATTGCAAAAATCAAAGCTATCGCGGTCAGACAGCGTTCTCCGCCTGACAATAAAGAAAGACGTGACAGCTTCTTGCCCGGGGGCTGGGCTCTGATTTCAATATTGGCATCCAGGATATCCTCAGATTCAGATAAACTGAGCTGCGCGATCCCGCCGTTAAAGAGATCTGAAAAGACCTGTGAAAAATTCTGATTTATACGATGGAAGGTTTCCTGAAAACGCTCTCTCATAGCATGTTCCAGGCTGGAAATAACTTCCTTCAGCTCGCTGCGGGCATTCTCAATATCTTTACGTTGGGCTTCACTTGATGCGAGTCTCTGGCTGAGCGCCTCGTAATCGTTTAAAGCATTGTGATTGATGGCGCCCATTCCTTCGAGTTCATTCTTGATCCGGTTACGCTCTCTCCTGGCTTGAGTCAGAGAATCAATTTCCACAGTTTTCCCTTCAATCTCATGCAAGGTCAGATTATATGTTTCCCAGATTCGATTGAGGAGGTCGTCTCTTTGTTCGGCGATGCGCTCCCGGGCCGCTTCCTGTTTAGCCTTGCTGCTGCGCAGCAGACCCAGTTGTTCGCTCTTGCTCTGTAAATTCAGATATAGCTCGCGCTTTTCCTGCTGCATGGAGACCTGCCGCTGTGAGGAAAGCTGCAGAGACTGTTCCAGCTTTTTTAGTTCTTGCCCGATGACTTCCAGACTGGCATGGGCTGTTATGATGTTTTCCTGCTCTGCCTTAATACGCAAACGATAAGATTCAAGACTATCATCAATTTCAACTATTCTCTGCCTGTGTTTTTCTTCCTCTTCGTCTGAACGCTGCAGGTTACTGTTTACTTCCTGCAAGGCTTCCTGCAGAGAGTGCAATGATATTTCCAGATGTGTAACGTCATCACGCAAAAGTTCGCGTTGTTCGGAAGCACTGCGGTTTTCCGTCTCAGCCTGAGCAATCTTCTCATCCAGGCCGGTGATCTGTTCCCGCAGGGAGACGGACTTCTGCTCCGCAGCCTGATATACAGTCAGGCTTCTGTCTATCTGACCTCTGGTTTTTTCAATAGCGCTTTGTCGCTTGCAGACTGAGTTTTTTAAAGACGTTAAGTGATTGTCCTTACTCTTGTAATCAAACTCGTTTTCAGCAAAAACAGAGCGCTGCTGACTGAGTCTGGTCAAGCTGTCTTCTTCTCGGGCAGCGGCCAGATGCAGCCGGTCCAGCGCAGCATTATATTCAGTCTCGATGCTTGTGATCTTCTTTGCAAGATTAAGGCGCTCCTGCTGTAAGGCCCTGATCCGTGCCGGTCGGCCAGCCAGTCCGCTCTGTTTCTTGCTCAGAGAACCACCACTCATGGAACCGCCGGGATACATAATATCTCCGCTGCGGCTGACTATGCGATATTTGCGGCCGCTCTTACGTGCGATCTTAATAGCGTCCTCCAGACTGTCTGCTATTAAGACACGACCCAGAGCAAAATCCAATACGTTTTCCAGACCGGGCCGGATCTTAATTAAATCGGAGGCCAGGCCGACAAATCCTGTTTCAGCAGCCAGAGCATCCAAACTTCTCTGGTCTATTTTTTTGACCTGCAGGGCAGCCTGCGGCAAAAAGGTTACTCGCCCTAAATGACCTTCTCTTAAGAACTCTATCAGGGTTTTTGCTGTTTCCTCAGTGTCACAAACGATATTGTGCACCATTGCCCCCAAAGCGACATCGACTGCCAGAGCCAAATCTTCCGGAATGCTGAGTAAAGAACCCAGAGGACCGACAACTCCTCTTTTCAGATCTTCTTGTTGCGAGACAGCCTGCATCAGATCTTTGACCGGTTTCTGATAACCTTCAAAATTCTGTTCCAGACGACTCAATGTATCTTCTTCATAGGCACGGTGACGTTCAGTATCTTTCAGCTGCATGATACTCTGATCAATGTCTTCCAGCTGCTTTTCCGCTGCGATTCTGTCGGCTTTCGTCTCAGCGGCAGCCTGCTCGAGCAGAACAAGTTCCGCCCGCAGTTTTTCCAGCTGTACAGTAACCTCTTCCAAAGCGAAGGCAGCGCGATTGAGATCCGATTGATCACCTAACAACTCAGCACTGGAAACAGCTAACTGGTCCTGCAGAAAACTGCTTTCGGCTTTAGCGCTCTGCAGGTCGCTGTTGACTTGAAATAAACTGTCTTTCAGCTCTTCTCTGCTTGTCCGCAAAGCATCTGTCTCTTTTTCACTTATGCTTAAGCCGCTTTCTGCAGCTGCTAAAGCTTTTTTAGCTTCCTGGAGACGAGACTCATAGCTTTTACATTGTTTTTCCAGCTGACGATGACGTTCCTGCCGGTCGATTACTGTGTTGGCTAGAAGTGAAATCTGTTCATTCAGACGCAGCTTTTCTGCTTCCAGTTGCTGGATACGTTCTTCAGAAGAAGATTTTTTTTCACGGGAAAGAGCAATAGTGCCGGTAGTATCAGCCAGTTTGACGGAAAGTTCGTTATGGGCTTTACGCTCAGCATCAACTCTGATTTCCAATTCAGCTATCTCATCATCAAGCTTGCTGTTTTTCTTGTTTATTGCAGCTAAAGCAGCTTCCGCATCTATCAGTTCCAGTGCTGCAATGCTTTGATTTGTTTCTGCTTCATCGGCTTGCTGCTCAAATTCTTTAATCTGTTTCCAGGACAGGCTGATGTCCAGCTTTTGATATCTGTCGTTTAGCTGGCTGTAGCGTCTGGCATCTGCAGCCTGCTGTTTCAGGGGGCCGGCCTGCCGCCGCAGTTCTTCCAGAATGTCGTCAACCCTTAGCAAGTTCTGATTGGCAGCTTCCAGACGGCGCTCAGATTCGGCTTTTCTGGCCTTATAGTGGACAATACCCGAAGCTTCATCGAAAATCAGGCGTCTGTCATCAGAGCGCTCATTAAGTATTTCATCAATCTTTCCCTGACCTACAATCGAATAACCGTCCAGGCCGATACCGGTATCAACTAATAAAGTATTTATATCCTTAAGTCTGCATGCTGTTTTATTTATGAAATATTCGCTCTCACCTGAGCGGTGATAGCGTCTCGATATGCTGACTGTATCATAGTCCAGATCAAAGACACGTTTTGAGTTATCAAAAGTCAGAATTACCTCAGCATAACTCATAGCCCGGCGCTGGGCAGTGCCGCTGAAGATCATGTCTGACATCCGCTGTCCACGCAGAATCCTGGCACTTTGTTCACTAAGTCCCCACCTGATAGCATCAGTGACATTAGATTTGCCACTGCCATTAGGTCCTACTATAGCTGTAATGCCGGTGTCAAGATCAATCCTCGTTGCTTCGGGAAAAGACTTAAAACCAAGTATTTCTAACGATAAGAGCACGTCTTCCCATTCCTTACTTTAATTATTCGTTTTTGTTTTGCTCAATATATGCCGCAGCTGCACCCTGTTCAGCTTCTTTCTTAGTTTTACCTTCAGCTGTAGCAGCCAGTTGGCCGTCGATATAAACTGCGGCAGTGAAACGACGATTATGATCCGGACCGCTTTGATCAATAATTTTAAAATCTACAGTAAAATCTTTCTTGTGGGCTGTTTCCAGAAGGTAACTTTTATGATCATAAATTAGTTTTCCCTCTATTGCCAGATCAATGTATGCTGCAAACAATGTTTGGGCTACCTTTACACAAGCATCATAACCCCCATCAATAAAAACTGCTCCCAAAACAGCTTCCATGGCATTGGCCAGATTTGAATCGTTGTCTGCACCGCCGCCCAAGGTTTCACCATGTCCTAGCCGCAGATGTTCCTGCAGGTTGATCTGTCTTGCGATTCGGGCCAAAGTCGGCTCACATACCAGCCTCGCCCGCAGTTTGGTCATAGAGCCTTCATTCAGATTCTCACGTTCAAACAAAATTGTGCTGATAAGCAACTGCAGGACAGCATCACCGAGAAACTCCAGCCGCTCATTGTGCCGCTTTACTTTTCTGTGCTCATAAGCATAGGAAGAGTGGGTCAAAGCCTCCAGCAGCAGCTCCTCATTTTTAAATGAATAATTAATTTTTTCTTCCAGTATTATGCGATTCATACTAAACCAGATTCTGAAAAAAGACCCTGCTTAAACAGGGTCTTTTTTTTGCAATAAACAGGAACCCACAGATTAAAGTGATTTAGCAATAAAATCAACTGCATCACCGACTGTGCGGATTCGTTCAGCCTCTTCATCCGGAATACTGAGATTGAATTCTTGTTCCAGAGTCATAATCAACTCTACAATATCCAGTGAATCAGCATTAAGATCATCGATAAAATTGGAAGACATTTCAATGGTATCTTCCTCAATGCTTAGCTGTTCAGCCAGCAGGCTGCGTATACGCTCAAAAATTTCTTTCTTGCTCATTTCCATCCTCCTTATAAGGCAATAATTTCAAAAATAACTTATTTTCATCCGAACTGCCGGTAAACAGTCAGGCCGGATCAGAGATTCTGAACCAAATCCTTTAACATCACTCGATTTTTGAACCAGTAATCAAGACCTGAAAGTATTGTTAGTACTAAGGTGGCAATAATCATAATATTAGCAAATAATACGTAAGCTGCGCTAAAGGCATCGGTGCTATAACTTGATCCCGTGATAAAGGGTTCAATTAATAAAAAGATCAGAGTCAGCATTTGAACAACTGCTTTTATCTTTCCAAACCAGCTGGCAGCGATCACTACACCGCGTTCGGCTGCCACGAGGCGAATACCGGTAACAATAAACTCGCGTGCTACAATAACCATCAGGACAAAAGAAGAAACACGACCCAGCTCCACAAAAGCAGAAAAACCGGCAATAACCAATAATTTGTCAGCAATGGGATCCAGGAATTTTCCGAAATTACTGACTAAACCCATTCGTCTGGCCAGTAAGCCATCCAGAAGATCTGTTAGTGACGCAAAAATGAAAAGAAAAGTAGCAACGACTCTGCCGCCATCTGAAAGAACAAACTGTGAAAAAGTGCTGTCCCCAAAAACCGGAACCATGAAAAGTAAAAATACAGGTACCAGTATAATCCTCAATATAGTTAGTCTATTCGGAACATTCATCCAGCGTAACCCCCCAAAGATCAAAGGCCTCGGCATCGACAATTCTAGCTGGTGCCCAACTGCCTACAGTCAAGTCAGGCCTGGTTGCTGCTATATGAATAATCGGATCGATATCCGGGGCTTCTCCGAAACTCCTTGCTTTGAAAAGTATACCACCATCGTCAATATCGTCCAAACGAAGCATGAGATCCTGCCCGATACGCTGCAGGTTTTTATTTATTGAAATCTTTTCCTGCACCTGCATCAATCGTTGATAGCGGTCGGCGGCAATCTCCGGAGCCACCTGGTCCGGCATGTTCGCAGCCGGTGTACCGTCTTCGGCTGAAAAAACAAAACTACCCAGACGGTCAAACTGTATTGTTTTTATGAAATCAAGCAATAGCTGAAAATCTTCCTCCGTCTCTCCCGGGAAACCCAGCATAACTGTGCTGCGCAGAATAATATCCGGCATAGCCTGACGCAGGACTTGAATGCGCTCAGCTATTAACTCAGCTGATTCATGACGGCGCATACGCTTCAGAATTTTGTTGGAGGCATGCTGAATGGGTATGTCCAGATATTTGCAGACCTGATCATTGGCTGCCATCACTTCAATCAGCTCGTCTGTAACGGCGTCAGCATAAGCGTACATGATTCTGATCTGCTCAATGCCTGTAATTTGATCGAGCAGTTTTTGGATCAGTTTAGCTAAAGTGATGTTTTCATCCAAATCATAGCCGTAGCGGGTTGTATCTTGTGCTATAAGTATCAGTTCTTTTTTGCCCAGAGCGACAAGGTGTTCTGCTTCTCTGATGATCGAGTCGGACGGACGGGAGTGCAGGCCGCCGCGCAAAGAGGGAATCTTGCAATAACTACAGGCATTGCTGCAGCCTTCAGCAATTTTTAAATAAGCATAGCTTTGCCTGCCATTAGACGGTATTCTGTCTTCGCGCAAATGTGCTAAACTGCCGGGACGTCCGGGCAGAAAGCCTCTCAGGTCCTCTCCCCTTTCCAGACGCTTTACTGTTTCCGCAATATCACCATACTGGGCGGTTCCCAGTACTGCATCTACCTCCGGCATTGAGGTGAAAATTTCTGCTTTGTAGCGTTGCGACATGCAACCACAAACTATCAGAAAGCGCGCCTTGGCATCGGCCTTCTCCTTGTATCCGGCCATATCCAGAATTGCATCAATTGCTTCCGCAACAGCAGCTTCCAGAAATCCGCAGGTATTTACGATGAGGATCTCGGCATCCTCAATTACTGCGCTGGCCTGATAGCCGGCCTCCTGCAGCAGAACAGCCATGTTTTCAGCATCAACTTCATTTTTCGGGCATCCCAAACTCAATAGATAATATGTAGACAAATTAAATAATCTCCTCCTTAGCGGATAGAAATTCATTGATTGCTTTGTTCGATATGTAGGCGGAATAGCCACGCCGCGCCAAAAGGCGCAAGGCTTTAGCATATTCCGGCTGGGAGTTTCGGTAATAGGCTGCCAGTAACTGCAGGCTGCTTTCTTCGTCCTCCGGCAAAGTATCAGTAATATTTTTGCTGACACTTTGCTCTATGCCTGCGTCACTCAAGACATAGAGCATGGCTTTTCTGGAACGAATACGTTTTCCGGAATAACGGCGGCAGATACTTCCGGCAGCCCGTTCGTCATTGATATAATCAATTTCTTTCAAGTAATCAATAACAGTTTCCACCAGATCCGGGTCATAGTTTTCCTGCATTAATTTCTGTCTTACTCTGCCACTGGATTTATTGCGATCTAAACCCAGAAAGAGTACAGCGCGCTCGCGGCAGTTTTCAAATGCACCGTTTGAACTCATAGATCCAGACCAAGAATATCGTCGACATCATCGACTACTTCCTCGTTTGCAGTTGTTTGCCTCTGCTCAGTGATGTCGGCACTGTCCTCTTCTTGTTCTTCTTCTTCTTCACTATTGAAATAGAAGTCGCGCACTTTTTCTTCAATCTCATCCAGGAGATCTTCGTCTTCTTCCAGAATTTCTCTGACTGCATCTCGCCCATTGCCTAAACGCGTCTCTCCGTAAGAATACCAGGATCCGCTTTTAGACATGACATCGCTCTCAACAGCAAGATCCATGACGTCGGAGGCACGTGAAATTCCCTTGCCGAAAATAAGGTCAAACTCCGCTTCTTTAAAGGGAGGAGCAACTTTATTCTTGACTACCCGTACTCGGGTACGGTTCCCAATATTTTGATCGCCTTTGGTGATGCGTTCAATGCGGCGTACATCCAGACGGACAGAAGCGTAGAATTTAAGTGCGCGGCCACCGGTAGTGGTTTCAGGGTTGCCAAACATAATGCCGATCTTCTCACGCAATTGGTTGATGAAAATGACAGTGGTATTGCTCTTGTTCAGAATACCGGCCATTTTCCTCATGGCCTGAGACATCAAACGTGCATGCAGGCCAACAGAGGCGTCACCCATTTCACCATCAATTTCCGCGCGGGGAACAAGTGCTGCAACGGAGTCAATGACAATGATGTCGATCGCGCCGCTGCGCGCCAGATCTTCACAAATTTCCAGAGCCTGCTCACCGTAGTCGGGCTGAGATACAATTAAATTATCAACATCGACTCCCAGATCCTCGGCATAATTTGGATCAAGAGCATGTTCTGCATCTATAAATGCGGCTACTCCACCCAACTTCTGAGCTTCAGCAATCATATGTAAAGCTACTGTCGTCTTGCCTGATGATTCCGGACCGAAAATCTCAACAATACGGCCACGCGGCACTCCTCCTATGCCCAAGGCAAGGTCCAGGCTCAGTGAGCCTGTCGGGATAGCTCCGATGTCTACCACCTCGGAATCTCCTAATCTTTGAACAGCTCCCTTACCATACTCTTTTTCGATTTTATTCAACGCCGCCTTTAAAGCGCGTTCGCGTTCTTCGGCTGATTTTGGGCTAACATCCTGACTAGATTTAGCAGATTTACTTTTTCTTGCCATGCTCAAATTTCCTCCTGTTTAGCTGTCAACGAACTTATGTTCTGCTATTTTAAAGCTTTTTTATTAATAAAGCAATCTTATTTTTGGTTTTTAGCAGTCAACAGCAGACAAAATGACATATTTGATTAATTTATGGGCTGCAGGCGCAAAGCCCGGCGTATTATTCGCTGTAAATCTCTGGCCTCATGCAGGTTTATGGCCAATCCTGCCTGATAATACACCAGCAGGCCGATTATCAGCTTGACTGCATAGAAGATCAGCTGCATAAGTTTGCTTGTTATATTGACAGGAAGTGTATTCATTGCCAGATAAACTAATGCAGTCGGTGCAGCAATTGCTATCAGGCGAAAATAGTACGGTGAGAGCCGAAATGGTCTTGCTTGCGGTATCTGATAACGATACAGGACATGTAAGAGCAGCATCAGACCGACAGAGTTGACTACATAGGCCAAAGGTAATCCGTAAATACCAAGATTGTACACTTTGGTAAACAGCATCGAAAGCAAAGGCGTGAAAATCAGAGACAATATGCTGGTAAGCAGTGAAACTCTGGTTGTCTGCCGTGAATAAAAGGCGTTGTTGTACATTAAAACTATGGTCTGCACCAGCATAGCCAGACAGTAGATGCGCAGGACTCCTGCTTCTACCAGTAAGCGGTCGTAGGGGATCGCACTGTTCCACTGGTAAATTGCTTCAATGGTCTCTTCTGCCATCACAGCGAAGGCGATAGCGAAGGGTGCTACAAAATAGGTGGCACGGCGCAAGGATCTTGTGAATATGCTGCGCATGGATTGGAAATCATGTCTGGCATACGCCCGTGACAAAGTGGGGGTCATAACATTGCAGACAGCGACACCAAATATTCCATACGGGGCTGTCCAGGTGGTAGTGCCATGCTGTAAAGCGGTTACTGCACCGGTGAACTGATTAGCGAAAGATGTCTGGATAATATAGTTGATCTGAATTACTGAGCCGGAGATCAGGGTAGGCAAAGCCAGACTCCAGAGGCGACGGAAGCCTTCATCTTTCAGCTCAATAGCCGGGCGATAAAACCGGAGCTTATCACGCGTCATAAAAATCATGAAGACCAGATTAATTATTGCCGCTAAGACAATACCTGCTGCTGCGCGGGTCGGACCTTCTGCTGTGCTGTTACCCCAGAGTGTAATAAACACGATGCAGGCGAGATTGTATATCGTCGGTCCAAAAGCATTGCGCTGGAACAAACGGTAAGCGTGCAGAATGCCTGAAAGGAATCCGGCTGCCATCAGGAATAATATTTGCGGGAAGAGAGCCCGTGATACTTCCACTGCACGACTGATAACAACAGGATCTTTATCCGCATTGTATGATGTAATTATTCCCGGGGCAAAAATAATGCCAAGAATAATAGCCAGCGCTGTCGCCAGCAGAAAGACATTTATAAAGATGGAAACACTGCGCCAGACTCTTCTCTCCTGCCCTTTTTCCAGTCCTGAGGACATGAAGGGGGTGAGGGCTGCGCCGATGGCTCCGCCAATCATTAACTGATAGACTAAATCCGGAATTTGGAAACCGATAAAATAAGCATCTGTATTTATACCATAACCCAGGGTCGGGGCAATCACGATCTCACGAACAAAACCTGTGATCTTGGATAAAGCCAGGGCCAAGGCGACAACGAAAGTCGATTGAGCTACAGACATTATCGGTTCTGAGCTTTTACGATTCCTTTGTTTTCTGCTTACATTCCTGCTAGTCACTCTGCGCAGCTCCTTCTCAGGAGATCTAAAGCCGTTGCTACGGCATAATTAATTATTCTCTGACGGTTACCGGAGAAAAACTTCCTGTGAACAGAAACTTTATCCCCAACAGCTACAGCAAAGTATACAGTACCAATTGGATTTTCAGGAGTAGCTCCTTCAGGCCCGGCAAATCCGGTAACAGATAGATTCAGATCAGCTTTAAACAGTCTCCGGCAGTTTTCTGCCATAGCCTGAGCACATTCAGCGCTGACAACACCATATTGATCAATAATTTCAGGATCTACACCCAGCAGGTCCCTCTTGACACTGCTGGCATAGCTCACAATGCTGCCTTTAAATATTTTAGAAGCAGCAGGCAAAGAGACCAGGCATGCTGATAAGGCGCCTCCGGTGCAGGACTCGGCAAAGGCACAGGTCAGCTTTTGCGAGTGAAGTTTATCAGCTACCACCTCCTCTAAAGAGCGTGTACCGATCTCATAGATGTACTGCCCCAGACGCTCTTCGATAATGTCAATTAGCGCCTGAGTTCTATCTTCATCACCTGCTTCGATTCTTTGCGACACTCGCAGCAGGACTCCGCCTTCACCGGCATAGGGAGCGATAGTAGGATTAGTCTGTGCTGCAACAAGATCTTTCAGCTCTTGCTCCATCTTATATTCACCTATTCCGACCATGCGCACATAGCGGTGGATAAAACGGGCCGAGCTGTACTGTGCCAGATATGGCAGGATCTGCTCTTCAAGCAGAGGGATATTTTCCGAAGGTGGGCCCGGCAGCACCAAAATACGACCTAGCTTGCCTTTATAGGGAAAAGTTGTTAAAGAAGCAGGCGCGGTGCCATTATGGTTGGGAAAAGCTTTAGCGCCTTCCGGTATCCGGGGAATAATAAAATCAGGACGATCTGAGTCGGGGTAAAGCTTCCGGATAGCTGCTGTGACAGAACTGTCAGCAACAAGTTCCTTTCCTGCAATCTCCGCTACAACTTGTATAGTAATGTCATCCTGGCTGGCTCCCAGACCACCGGTTGTGATTACCAGGTCATTCAGTTCCAGAGCCAGGCAAATGGCATCATAAATTCTCTCACGATGATCCCCGACTACCTGCCGTCTGAAAGTATTTATGCCCAGATCAGACAGCTTTCCGGACAAATAAAAAGAATTTGTATCTAAAGTCTGTCCTAAAAGCAGCTCTGTTCCGATGGCAATTATTTCGGCTGTTTCTATTTGCTCTGGTGGTGAAAGCTTAGTCATCAGCGTTCCCCTTTTCCTTTTCTGCGATTAATTTCTCAAACTGATCAGGTGTAATGAGAAGTTCACGTGGTTTGCTGCCTTCAAAGGGACCGACGTAACCCAGTTCGTTGAGGCGGTCTATCAAACGGGCTGCACGCGGGTATCCCACGGTCAGCTTGCGCTGCAGGAGGGACACTGAGGCATAGCCGTTTTCGACTAAAACCTGCAAAGCGGACATTAAGAGTTCATCTTCTTCTTCCCCGCTGATAGTTGAAACATCAGACCCATCAGGGTTTTCTAAAGCATCAGCCACCGATTGATCATAATCACTGGGATAATAATCTTTTATATATTTAAGAACGCCTTCCACCTCAAGGTCTGAAACAAAAGCACCCTGGCCCCGGATGGGCTTGGCCGCACTTTGCGGATAATAGAGCATGTCGCCTTTGCCTAAAAGTCTTTCTGCACCACCTGTGTCCAGAATGGTACGGGAATCTACATGCGAAGTAACTGCGAAAGCTATACGTGAAGGAATATTGGCTTTTATTACTCCTGTAATAACATCAACTGAAGGACGCTGTGTAGCTATAATGACATGGATGCCGGCAGCTCTGGCTTTTGCCATCAGCCGGGATATAGCGCTTTCGACTTGCCGGGAGGTTGTCGCCATAAGATCAGCCAGTTCATCGATAACTATTAGGATATACGGTAGTTTCTCCGGTGAGTCCTCCTGTTCATCCGCAGCTGACTTAACTGTGTCGGCAATCTGTTTCTCCATCATCAGGTTGTAGGAACCGATATCACGCACAACGAGATCAGCAAAGAGTTTATATCTGCGTTCCATCTCACTTACTGCCCAGTTCAGGACACCATAAGCTTTTTCAGGATCAGTTACTACAGGCTGCAGCAAATGAGGAATACCGTTGTAAATATTCAATTCAACTATTTTGGGGTCAATCATCAGCAAGCGCATTTCCTGAGGAGAATAGCGATAGAGCAGACTGATCAAAATATTGTTGATACAAACAGACTTGCCTGAACCGGTGGCACCGGCTACAAGCATGTGCGGCATCCTGGTGATGTCACAAAGAATGACACCGCCTCCGGCATCACGTCCCAAAGGTGTAAGGAGCTGTCCCTCAGCATTGTTGTAGCTGCTGTCTTCGAGCAGACCACGCAATAATACAGGACTGATCTTTCGGTTCGGGATTTCTACCCCGATTGCAGGTTTTCCGGGAATCGGCGCTTCAATTCTTACTGAAGTTGCAGCCAGACTTAAAGCGATATCATCCGCCAGATTAACAATACGACTGACTTTGACACCGGGACCAGGAGCCAGCTCGTATCTGGTAATCGTTGGCCCGGTTGTATAGTTGACGATTTTTGCTTCTACTCCGAAACTGGCCAGTGTCTCTTCCAGCTTAAGCCCTTGTCTGCTGATATCACTAATTTCCGCTGAACTCTTTTGCAGGGCTCTGTCTTCTCGCAGCAGGCTCAGAGGCGGCGCCTTGTAGTCAGAAAAAAGATTAATCTGTTGTCTTTTCCTGTGTCCGGTTTTTACCGTCTTCTTACCAGTATCTGCCAGCTGCGCTGTCTTAGCGTCAGCCCGGTCTTCCCATTTATCGCGCTCAGACAGCATGTCTTCCGGAAGAGAGCTTTTACTATGCAAAACAGCAGGCCGGATAGGACTGCCTCCAGTATCAGTGCCTGCGCTATTATCTTTATACGGAAACACAAAGGGTGGATTGGGATCATCGGTCTGCTCAGGAAATTCTTTAAAGTCATAGCCAGCCGGAGGGCGGGCAAAATCAAGCCCCTTTCCGTTTTCACCACTGTTTTCGCTATTGAAGACAGGTTTTCCATAGGGAGAATTATTCCAGAGATCTGGCTGTGCCTGTTCATCAGCAACTGCCGCTTGATCCAGAGCCTCAATATCATCATCCAGCCAGCCGGGCAAGAGGGTCCCCTTTTTGGGGAAATCTTCCTCAGTCTTGCCCTCAGCTGAAGCAGACGCATCTGAGGCAGCTTGCTTATCTTCGAGACGCTTATTGTGCCGATCGGATAAATCAGATAGATAGCGTGATGGAGACAGGGAAAATCCATAGATCAGCACCGCGACAATCATACCGATAATGATGACTGCTGCACCCGGTACAGTCGCAATAAAGCTCAGAGGCTGGCCGATCAGTCCCCCCAGCAGCCCGCCGCTTAAATTTCCGCCCTTAACTTGCAGCGATGGATTAACGCCATGCGACCACAAGGCTGCTATGGTTCGAAAGCCGGACAAAACAGAAGCTGTTTGATCTGCAACTAAAGTCCTCAATTCGGCAATGCTTAATGTAAATATCGAAAAGAGTGCAGCTATGAGCAGGACGCAAATAAATATGCTTAAAGTGCGTGCACGGGATATTTCTTTGCGGCGTTCCAGCAAATACAATAAAGCCCAGACCAAAAAAGCTAAAGGGAGTGCATAAGAAAAGCTGCCCAACAGACCGCGTCCCAATAAGCGCAGCACATCACCCAGTTCTCCCAGACTATTGGCTTTACCAAAATAGGCTATGCCCAACAAAATAGCCATAGTCAGGTGGAAAACTCCCAGAATGTCGCGCACCAAACGCGGTGACTCACTAGTGTTTTTTGTTTTCTCTGCCATAATTATATTTAAAGTTCACCTTTCGCTTGCAGGTAAGCTGTCATTAAAATAGCAATAATAGTCTTTCCATCACTGATTTGTCCAGACTTAACTTCCTCAACGGCTGCGAGCAGAGGCAATTTCTCTACAGTGAGAAACTCACCTTCATCCAGTTGCTGTTTGCCTTTGCTGAGTTTTGTCGCCAGATAAACAGAGATCAGCTCATCGGTATAACCAGGTGACGGATAGAACTGCGTCAGCAACTGCCAGGAGTCGGCTATCAAGCCTGCTTCTTCCATCAACTCACGCCGGGCGCAGAGAAGCGGGCTTTCCTCATTTTCCAATTTCCCGGCCGGGACCTCACGCAAAGGAGACTGAGAGCCAACCCGGTACTGTCTGACCAGGTAGATATCCTGCTCATCATCCAGAGCCAGCACACAGGCACCGCCGGGATGATGTACAATTTCACGTCTGGACCTGCGGCCGTCAGGCAGCTGTACTTCAGTTGCCTCCACAGTAAAAATCCTGCCAATAAAGCGTAAATCAGAAGAAATAGTTTCTTCATGCAGGTAAGCCATCTTGTTGCGCTCCGTCTGCGCATACTCTGCTTGCTCCACTGCGGTTCCGGGCTGATCGGTCATATCCTGATCAAATACGCTGGGTTTTCTCAACAGTGGCTTATCATTTGTCTGATCCAGATCCATACTTCTCCTCTTCAAGCTTAAAGATTCCTCTTAATTGCATTTACTGCCAGCTGGTCTACACGATTATTCATCTCATGGTCGGAATGACCCTTGACCTTGATCCAGCTGATCCGGTGCCTGTCATTTTCCTTCAGCAGTTCTTTCCACAGGTCGATATTACTTACTGCAGTGCCGGCTGCATTCTTCCAGGACTTGCGCTGCCAGTTAGCCAGCCAGTTTTCATTAAAGGCGGATACCAGGTAGGCACTGTCACTATATAGTCTTACCCGGCAGGGACGGTTTAAGGCCCGCAGACCCATCAGGGCTGCAGTCAGCTCCATACGGTTGTTCGTCGTATGTTCTTCAAAACCGGAAATCTCTTTCTCTGCTCCCCCGAAACGCAGTATGGCAGCCCAGCCTCCGGGACCCGGATTACCTGAGCATGCCCCGTCGGTATATATCTCAACAGCTGATAATTTATTTTCTGATCTAACTTGCTCTTCACTTGCCATGTCGCTATTATACATGATATGATCTTCGCGTTGGCATTTTGATTTTACTACACAGGGGAGTGGCTCAACGGTAGAGCAACGGTCTCCAAAACCGTAGGTTGCGGGTTCAAATCCTGTCTCCCCTGCCACAAGAAAGCCTCGAGGTTTTTGCTTCGCAGGCTTTTCTTCTCAAAAAGCTGATGTCGTGCTTAGCTAAGTCCGTCTGACCCTTGACACTTTGTCGGGAGACAGGTAAAATCGATTAGGCTTCGGGGTGTAGCTCAGGTGGCTAGAGTGCTTGCTTGGGGTGCAAGAGGTCGCAAGTTCAAGTCTTGTCACTCCGACCAAAGAGAGTCTGTTTAATCAAGAGCAGACTCTTTTTTATATAAAAAAAGCCCGCTCAGAATTATGAACGGGCTTCTCTTCAGCTTAGATTATCTGGATTTAAAATTGGCGCGTATTGCGATCAGCTTTGCTGATGTTGTCCTGCGGACGTTGACGGTTCTGACGGAATCCACCGCCGGAGCTGTCTCTGTCCGAAGCACGGGAGCGGTCACCGCGATCACGATCAGATCTGCCGCGTGAGCGATTATCTCTGTCACTGCGTGAACGGTCAGTCCGGCGGCTGCTGCTGCTTCCGCTGCGGCTGGGCTGCTGCTCAGTGTAGCCTTCAGGTTTTTCACTGGGATCGCGCATGGAGAGGTTCAACCGGCCCTGGTCATCGACTTCCAGCACTGTAATCTGAACTTTATCTCCGACACTGACAGCATCTTCAACCTTCTCAGTACGTCCCCAGGACATCTTGGAAATATGTACCAGACCTTCTTTGCCCGGAACGATCTCCACAAAGGCGCCGAAGTTCATCAGACGGGTTACTGTACCGGTAAATGTTGTGCCGGGTTCAGGATCATAGGCAATAGTTCTCACAATTTTCATAGCTTCCGCTGCTGATTCCTGATCAGTTGCAGCAATGTAAACGTGTCCGACCGGACCATCTTCTTCAACATCAATCTCGGTTCCGGTTTCTTCTGTTATGCGGCGAATTGTTTTTCCGCCGGAACCGATGATTTCTCTGATCTTGTCACTGGGAATATCAATTTGATCAATCTTCGGTGCCAAAGCAGCCAGGTAATCACGAGCTTCAGAAATGACCGGATTCATGGTGTCATTAATGATCTGCAGACGTGCCTTTCGTGTCCTTTCAAGAGCATCACGGATAATATCCATGGTTAATCCATCAATTTTCATGTCAACCTGAATAGCGGTAATACCATCTTCAGTACCGGCCACTTTGAAGTCCATGTCGCCGAAGAAGTCCTCAATACCCTGGATATCTACGAAGGTGATGTAGTCACTGTCATCATCAGGATTGCTCATTAAGCCGCAGGTAATACCGGCGACTGGTTTTTTAATCGGAACCCCGGCAGCCATCAGGGCCAGACTGCTGCTGCAGACTGAAGCCTGCGAAGTAGATCCGTTGGACATCGTAACTTCCGAGACGCAGCGGATGGAATATGGGAAATCCTCTTCACTGGGCATGACAGGATTTAATGCTGATTCAGCCAGATGCCCGTGACCGATCTCCCGACGACCTGCTGAGCGGCCTCCGCGGGCTTCACCGACACTGTATGCCGGGAAATTGTAATGGTGCATGTAACGTCTGCGTTCTTCAGGATTAACTCCGTCGAAGCGCTGGCTGTCAGCCAGAGTGCCCAGGGTCACGACAGACAATACCTGAGTCTGACCGCGCGAAAAGAGCGAAGAACCGTGGACGCGCGGGATCAGGTCGATCTTTGCTGTAAGCTTACGGATTTCATCCAAAGCTCTGCCGTCGACGCGGCGCTGATTGTGTGTCAGATGGTAACGGACAACAGCTTTTTCGACTGCGTCTGCGAGCTCAGTGGCAAATCCGACCAGCTCCGGATCTTTTTCTTCCAGATATTGACTGATTGCTTTCGATACTTCAGCTACTGCCGCATCACGCTGGGCCTTGTCAGGATTCAGCACGACTTCACTCATCTGACCAAAGAATTTGTCTGTGATTTCATTTTGGAGCTCTTGCGGAGCAGCGGCAGAGTCGTATTCGAAAGTTTCCTTGCCGATTTCATCTCGCATCTGCTGAAGTAACTGACAGATTTTCTTGATTTCCTTGTGACCGGCTTCGATTGCTGCCAACATCACATCTTCGGGAACCTCGTCAGCTGCAGCTTCTATCATCATGATTTTCTCACTGGTTCCGGCTACGTAGAGATCCAATTCAGAATCACAATAGTCGTCATAAGACGGATTAACAATGATCTCACCATCGATCAGTCCTACCTGAGCTGCTGCAACGGGCCCCTTCCAGGGAATATCAGAAATAGCCAGAGCAGCTGATGTGCCGATGAGGGCAGCTACTTTGGGAGAAAAATCATAATCAACCGAAAGCAAGAGATTGCTGACGACAACGTCTCTTCTCAGATCTTCAGGAAAGAGAGGCCGAATAGTACGGTCAATCGCACGGCCATTCAGGATGGCACTTTCCGTCGGGCGTCCTTCACGCTTAAAGAATCCCCCCGGAATTCTGCCGACACTATACATTTTTTCTTCATAATCTACTGTCAGCGGGAAGAAATCCATTCCGGGACGCTCACTTGCTGAAGCTGTGGCTGTCGAAAGAATCGTGGTCTCCCCAAATTTTACCAGAACGGAGCCGTTTGCAAATTGCGCCAACTCACCTGTTTCCAGTACCAGCTGTTTTCCATTAATGTCCATTTCGTATCTTTTTGTAATCATCGTTTCATTAACCTCCTGTTAAATGCAAAACGCTTCAAATGTTAAATACACAAAAGCAGAGGCAAGATTTTTGCCATGCAAGTATTTTTCCAGTGTATTCAAACGTGTGGGAATCAGCCAACAGACGGTAGAGAGTAGAGTCCGCCACCCTTTTCTCAAAAAGAGAAACGCAATCTACGTTCCACAGTCTGCCACTTAGTATCTCTTGACACAAAAGGCGGCAATCAAGTGATTGCCGCTGCTGATTCGTTTACCTTCTTAAGTTCAGTCTGCTGATCAAGCTACGATAGCGCTCGACATCTTTTTTCATCAGATAATCAAGCAAAGCGCGCCTTTTACCAACCATTTTCAACAGACCCTGCCGCGAATGGTTGTCCTTCTTGTGTACCTTCAAGTGTTCTGTCAGCTCGTTGATACGTGTAGTCAGAAGCGCTATTTGAACTTCAGGTGAACCTGTGTCACCGAATCCGGTGGCATACTCATCAATAATACTTTGTTTAGTTACTTTGTCCATTTTTCCTCCTTGACTCCAGATTCGGCGTAACGGTCGGACGATCCGGAAACGACGAACCGGTCATAACGTAGCAATGTTACCACAAAACAGAATAATTGGCAAAAGGGCGAAAGGGACTGCCGGCTTAAGCCTTTTCTGCTAAAACGAGCTGGCGGAAGATGTTTCCTCTTTCCTCAAAATGACGAAAATGATCGAAGCTGGTTCCTGCAGGAGATAAGACAACCGCATCTCCCGGAACCGACAATTCCCGTGCAGAAGCAATCGCCTCCCCGTAGCTGTCACAATGCCTGATTTCAAGTTCTGCCAGCTCTTCAGCACCGGCAGCTGCCAGGATGGAAGCCTCGATCAGAGGAGCATTGGCGCCAACAAAGACTATACGGGACGTACTCTTAACAATAGCTTGACCCAGTTTCTCATAGTTTGAATTCTTATCCTTGCCGCCGGCGATAAGAACAATATCTCTGCCCTGCTCACGCAAGGCTTCCAGTGTTTTGAGCGTCCGGTCGGGGCTGGTGTCGATAGAACTATTATACCAGTCGGCTCCGTCAAGCCGGCGGATCCATTCCAGGCGGTGTTGGACACCTCTGAAACTTTTTGCTACCTGCTGCATGTCCTCAAAGCCTGCACTGTCCAGCGTTGCCAGAACCGCAGCCTGAATGTTATCCAGGTTAAAACGCCCGGGCAATAAAACCTCGTCACGCGCCAGAAGGGCAATTTCCAGATCGTCAGCACAGGTCTTCAATTCTATGAACTTGTTATCAAGCCAGCTGTGAGCAGCTTCACTTTTATCACAATTAAAAAAACGGACTCGAGCTTTGCTTTCTCCTGCCCAGCTGCTCGATTCGGCATTAGCGGCATTAAGAACTAGAATATCGGACTCGCTTTGCAGGCGAAATATATTTTTCTTGGCCGCGCAATATTCGGCATAATCCAGATGGTAATTCAGATGATTGGGAGCAACATTAGTGACGACAGCGGTATGAATCTTTGCCTCCATATCCATAAGCTGAAAGCTGGACAGCTCCACCACCACCTGGTCGCCGCTCCTGATATTTTCGATCTGATCCAGCAAGGGGGTGCCAATGTTGCCGCCGATATAGACCTTATGGCCGGCCTGCCTGAGCATCAGACTGATTAAAGTTGTAGTTGTAGTCTTGCCATCACTTCCCGTGACAGCCGTTACAGGTGCGGGACACAGTTGCAGAAAAAGTTCCATCTCTGACGTAACCCGTGCTCCCCTTGCCCGTTCTGCGACTAACTGAGGGATGTCCGGACGTATGAAGGGTGTGCGGAAAATCAGATCGAAATCTATTAAAGTATCCAGATAAGCAGGTCCCAGAGACCAGTTCAGCTCGAGCCCTTCAGCTGCGAAATCATTGATGGTTTTTCTTAGAACGTCATCTTCTTCCGTCAGACGATCAAAGACATGAATTTCTTCCGTTAAGGGATATAACCAGCGGATCAGCGGACGGTTACTGATGCCTGCCCCCAGAACCGCAACTTTTTTATTCTTCACATAGCTTTTGAATTCAGCTAGTAATTGATTCGACATTCGTTCCCTGCTTTCATATATTTATTAATTTACGCTTGCAATCTTAGCACCATTCGGCTATGATTAACAACGTTCACGCGGAAGTGGCGGAATTGGCAGACGCGCTAGCTTCAGGTGCTAGTGATCAATAGATCGTGCAGGTTCAAGTCCTGTTTTCCGCACCACAGGCCCGTAATAGTGATATTACGGGCTTTTTAGCAGCTAGGACTTCTCCGCTCATGACAGATTCTCCCGAACTCTTTACTATCAGCATCGCAGTGCGTGAACTGGCTGAATTGAGTCGCAGAGAAGGTGGTCTGGTATCAGCTTATTACGGCGGCATTTCCGGTCCCGAAGGTATAGCCTTGCATCAGGAGTACGCCAGACGGGCGCCTGAGTTTTTCCCTGAATCTGAAATATTTCTCGAATACAGTTTGACCGGCAGCTATGTCAATCCTCATCTGCCCTATAAATTACAAGTCCAGGGACGCTGTGATACCATTGCTGTCGAAGCGGATAAGATCACTTTGGTTGAAGTCAAGAGCTTTCGTGGCGACGCTCGTTTTCTGCCAAAAAACGGCGATGCCGTTCATTGGGCACAAGCAAAAATATATGCCTATCTCCTGAGTCAGTCAGATTTCCCGGCGGAAAGAAAGATAAATTCGGGAGAAATAACTGTCGCCCTGCATTATCTCTCCTTAGATAACGGCGAGTTGATTGCGCATGAGACGACTTTAAGTCACGAGGAGTTACAGAGTTATTTTGCTTCAATTTGCCAATACTATCTGACTTCCCGTACCGCCCTGATTACTCATCGCAAACGCCGCAATTTTCTCAATAGTAAAGCAGCTTTTCCCTTCCCGGACCTGCGTCTGGGTCAGCATAATATGATGCGCGAAGTAACAGCTGCGATCAGAGACAAAGAGGTGTTATTTGTCAGTGCTCCTACCGGCAGCGGGAAAACAATCGCCGTCCTCTACCCTGCCCTTAAGGCTCAGGCCTATGAATTGAATGACAGTATTTTCTATCTGACACCCTCACGCTCACAACGGACTGTGGCAGAAGATGCACTTTCTCTTTTGCGTCAGCAGGGTTTTCTGGTGCGGGCTATTACTATTCGCGCCAAAAAATCAATGTGCGCCCAGCCTCAGATCTTTTGTGACAGGAACAAATGTCCTTACGCGACAACATATTACGAAAGACTGGAAGAGGTCTTGGCCGAGTTTTCTCAGAAGCAGGATCTTTTACCGGATGATATTTTCGCCCTGGGGCAGAAATATCGCCTGTGTCCCTATGAGTTGTCCCTGGAGCTGATGGATAGCTGCGATCTTGTCATCTGTGACTACAACTATATTTTTGATCCACAGATTCGCTGGAAGGACAGACTGGATGATCCTAAACACAGATACACTCTTCTGGTCGATGAGGCTCACAACCTGGCAGAACGCAGCCGTTCCATGTTTTCCGCCATCCTGGAATCAAAACAACTTGAAGAGTTAAAAGCGATTGTATCGCTGGCTGCCCTGCCGGAAGATCCAGGCCTAAGACTCGTTCTCAGCGCTCTGGAGGATCTGGAAAGCTTTCTTGTGTCATATGACAAGGCTCTGGACGAGAAGGCTGCAGACAGTGTCAGGGAGGCTTTTGCCAAGGAAAATCAAGAGCTGGGGCTCTTCCTGACCCGGAATTTCTCTGCTACGCGCAAAATTCCGCCGCGGCTCGCATCCTGTATCACGCGTTTGAATGCCAGACTAGCTCAATTTTTTGATTACTTCCGGGACTTTCCCCGGCGTGAAATCGCCAATACTTTACGTTTCGAACTTCTGCATTTCCAGAATATTATGGAAGAATACTATAATCAGACCTATATTACAGCGGTTCGACGTCTGTCAGAGGGAAAACTGGCGATTTCACTCTTGTCGCTGGATGCATCGCAACATTTGACTAATACCTATTATGGTAAATCCTCAGTTATATTTTTCTCTGCGACCCTGGAGCCTTTCTCCTATTTCATGAGTCTGCTTAATGCCAGGTACAAAGCAGACAAACCGGAAGTTTTAAAATTAAGCAGTCCCTTTCCCCGTGAAAAGCGTCTGGTTGTTGCCTATGACCAATACTCTGTCCGCTATAAGGACAGAGCCTTTACCTTAGCTCCGATTGCTGATCTGGTTTTGGAAATCGCAGAAAAACGGCCCGGCAATTTTCTTCTCTTTTGTCCTTCTTTTTCATATTTGCGCCAGTTACAGAATTACCTGAAGCAGGCAGACAGATCTCAAAAGCTGGATATTATCGTGCAGCCGCCCCGCATGAATGAGCAGCAAAAGGAGGAATATCTCCGCCGTTTTACATCGTCAGCGCCAGATCGTTCTTTACTCGGCTTGACTGTATTAGGCTCTCTTTTCACTGAGGGTGTTGACCTGAAAGGCGAAGCTCTCACCGGTGTTATTATTATCGGTACCGGTCTGCCGGCCCTAACACCTGAGCGGGAGATCCTGCGCCAATACTATGATGCAAAAAGCGGACTCGGCTATCAGTACGCTTACACCTGGCCCGGCTTTAACCGCGTCACTCAGGCTGCAGGACGTTTGATCCGCACAGCCGAGGACTACGGAATTGTCTTATTAATTGATGACCGCTATTCCAAGCCGGAGTATCAGCAGCTCTTTCCCAAAGAATGGGATGTTTTCTATGCTGATGACAGAGCATCCTGTTTAGATAGAATCTACTCTTTCTGGGACGAAATTGACTCTACATCAATATAAGCATTTTTTTCTAATTGTTTAGCCATTTCTAAAGCTGTCTCAGTCTGGGCCAGTCCTCCCAGGGCTGTTTCTCTCAGAGCTACAGGCATCATACGACCGATCTTACCCATGGCAGTAATAACTTCATCTACAGGTATGCGGCTCCTGACTCCGGCCAGAGACATTTCTGCAGCAGACATGGCAATAACAACACCGGCAGTATTTCGCTTGATGCAAGGCACCTCGACCAGACCGGCGACCGGATCACAGCTCAGACCCAGCAGATTTTTCAATGCAATCGCCAGAGCGTGACCAGACTGCGACGGAGTACCTCCACAAGCCTCTACAGTTGCAGCTGCTGACATTGCTGCTGCTGAACCGACTTCAGCCTGACAACCGCCCTCAGCTCCCGATATAGAAGCCTGGTTTCCAATTATTATGCCGCAGCCGGCGGCAGTTATCAGAAAGTTGATCTGATCGCGCCGCGACATTTTCAGATGGTTTCTGATCGCAAACAGGACACCCGGAAGTGTTCCGGAAGATCCGGCTGTCGGTGTGGCACATATAACTCCCATAGCGGCGTTAACTTCATTGACAGCAGTGGCGTAGACCATGGCGCGCGTATAAATGGACCCGCTTAAGGCCTTGCCGCTTTGCAGATATTCGGCCAGTAATTTTGCATCGCCGCCTGTCATCCCCGAACGGGACCTGACACCTTCTATACCCCGCAAAGCAGCCCGCTCCATCACTGACAGATTCTGTTCCATATGCTGGAGTACTTCTTGCTCGCTGCTGGCGGACTCCTCAACTTCTGTGCGGAGAAAATACTCATGCAGGCTGATTTGTTCAAGATCACATAAACTAATTACTTCCTGTAATCTGCGGATCATAACTATACTCCTCCTTAGTAGCGGAATCACTGATAAAATCAGGCTCAACATTGAGTGCGCCCAGTACAATTACCTGATTGATATGCCTGATTTTACTAATATCTTCCATTGTCTGCGCCGGAATTTCACCGTCTGTTGCCAGCAGCATCAAGGCACGCTCTCCCTTACCCGTGCGCGAAACTTCCATGTTGCTGATATTAATATTTACTTCAGCCAGGACTCCGGTTACCTGAGTAATGATACCGGGCTGATCCTTGTAGAAGAGTAAAATTGTCGGATTTTCACCGGAGAGGTGTATATCAAAACCATCAATTCTTGTAATATCTATAGTGCCGCCGCCTAAGGAGACACCACGCAGGGAAAGCAGCCGGCCACCGGCAGACTTCAGGTAGAGGTCAACAGTATTGGCATGCTCGGTCGGATCATTACTGGTCTCAATTGTCACTTTCATATGTGCCGCCTGGGCCAGACCGTAGGCCTGACGGATTTTCTCACTGCTGGTAGGCAGGCCCAGCAAACCTGAAATCAAAGCCAGATCCGTGCCATGTCCCTGATAGGTATGTGCAAATGACCCAAACAGAACCATACGGACCTCTTCCGGTGTAGCACCGAAAATAGAGCGCGCAACCAGACCGATGCGAACAGCTCCTGCTGTATGCGAACTTGACGGTCCCACCATAACCGGTCCTATGATATCAAACAAACTTTTATAAACAGACATACAAGACCCCCCTTGCAGTAATCATCAAATTAGATAGAATCCTAACTTCTTTTGTCAATTAGTTTAAACTCCGATAAAGTCAGTCGCACTTTCTTTGCAGACCTGATAAATCTATATCAAAAGGATCTGCGAGCAGGTCCAGCTTTTTGTAGGTTTTTTCCATCTTCTCGTTGAGATATAAGTCAAGAAACCGGCTGGCGTTTGCCACCACATCATCAGCAACAGTGAACCGGTACAGACGATTTAAATTTGCAGTCAGAATATGCCTTAGTAAAGCCAGCGTGCCCTCACTCAATCTGATACTGTCTTCTGAAGCATTACCGCTGCAGTCACGGCGGCCGCACAGTATACCGGACAATCGAAAGCTGAAGTCAGCTTCCCCCCTGACCGGACGCTGACATATGCAGCAACTGTCAAGATGGGGCGCATAACCTGCCTCAGCCAACAAACGAAGAGTAGACAAACGACTGATCAGGACCGGGCTCTCCGACTGTGATATTTCGTAAGCGGTGTAGGCCCACAGATCGAAATATTTGCTGTCAGGCGGGCTGTTCCTGGTCAGATCCTTAAAGACTTCAGCTGCATGTGAAGCTGCTGTCAGATGTTCTATACTCTCACTTAAAGGCAGAAAGGCTTCGATTAACTCCCCGTCGTCAACATAGAAACGCTCTCGCTGATAGAAAAAATCAAAATTGCACAGGGAAAACAGATTGCTCAGCGGACGCAATTTGCTTTTGACAGAGCAGGCTCCCCTGGCACTGGCGGAAATCAAACCGTAATCAGGGGTCAGAATATGAAGCATTCGGTCCCGGTCGCGATACGGGAATGAAGCCAACACAAAACCCTTGCTGCTGATTCTGGTCATGGCAGCTCTACAGTTTTAGAATCGAGACCCAACTCAGCCAGGTCTTGAGGACGATTCATCCAGTTCTGGCGCACTTTAACAAAAAGTTCCAGATGCACCTTTGCTTCCAGCATTTCTGAAATTGCTGCACGTGCGTCAGTTCCAATTGATTTAATCTTCTGGCCCTGGCGGCCAAGCAAAATTCCCTTGTGTGAAGCTTTGTCACACAGGATGGTAGCAGCAATAAAAACTCTGCGTGTTTCCGGAGGATTGCTTTCCTCAGTGAATTCATCAATTACAACCGCTACACCAAAAGGAACTTCTTTCTGTGTTTGCAGCAGGACTTCACGCCGGATCATTTCCTCGGCCAGCTTACGTTCAGTTACATTGGTTTCCTCACCCTCAGGGAAAATAGCTTCCTGTATGGGCAGATGCTGTTTAACTTCTTCCAGCATTTCTTCTACCCCGTCACCGGTAGTCGCAGTGATCGGAATGATAGCCTTAAAAGGATAAGCCTGGCTGAAGGCAGCTATCAGGGGCAGGATATTCTCTTTGACAACGATGTCGCTCTTATTAATCAGCAGAATAACGGCTGTATCATCCTCAGCAGCCATTTCCAGGATTTCCTTTTCCAAATCCGCTACGAAAGGTTTGAAAGAAGCTTCTATCATCAGCAAAAGCACATCTGCCTGACGTATGGCTACTCTGGCGGACTTCAGCATAGCTCTGCCCAAAGAAGTCTTAGCTTTGTGAAATCCCGGCGTATCGAGGAAGGCAATCTGACAGCTAGCATCGTTGTAAACACTTCGTATCAGGTCTCTGGTCGTCTGAGGTTTCGGACTCGTGATGGCTAAAGTCATGCCGGACAAATAGTTCAGCAGAGTTGATTTACCGACATTAGGCCTGCCTGCCAGGACTACATAACCACAGGGCAGCATGCGCCCGGCAGAATCTCCGCTGACAATGCTTTCCTGCAGAGCCTTCATTTTAGCCTCATCGGCCGGCAGCTCGTGATCATAACCTAATAGATGCAGAACACCGTGCACCACAAGAAAAAACAGTTCTTCTTCCAAAGTGTTAGCAAAATCCTCTGCCTGTTTGTCCACAATTTCCAGACAAAGCAAAAGATCGCCCAAAGATACGCTGGCCGTACCCTCTGGATCTGACGGCAGCCAGGGGAAAATATCTTCAGCTAATCTCCCCTCTTTCCACTCAAAGGCCGGAAAAGACAAAATGTCTGTAGACCGGTCAATACCACGATGCTCACGGTTAAGGGTCCGGATAGAATCTTTGCTGATAAAGCTGACTTCAACAGAGAAGTCAATCTCATATTCAGACATGACCTGCTCAACCTCAGGCAGATAAGCCAAGGTCCGTTTGACTGCTTCCTCGACGGTGGTCTGCAGGTGGGCAGTATCATATTTTCTTTGCTTGTTGTGAATTGTAATTTGCACTTGCCATTCTTTTCTTTTTTATTTAGCTTCCGCTGTTGCCTCAGGATACTCCACCCGCTCATGGAAGTGACCTGCGTATACCTGCAGGAAAGCGTTAATTATCGTCTCAACATCAGCAAATGACAATCCTGAGTCTCTTAATTGCTCCTGCTCAATTTTTTCTTTAAAAATACTGCGGATCAGCTTTTCCGTGTCAGCTATATTCTCAGTTCCTGCTGAACGCATAGCTGCTTCAGTCGAGTCTGCCAGCATAACTACCGCAGATTCAGGTGTAGATGGTATCGGTGTTGTGTAGCGGTAATCCTTGTCCTTGGGAGGAGCGGTTCCGTTTTTTTCCGCCTCTTCCATGGCCTTATGATAGAAATAGCGCAGTCTCGTGCTTCCATGATGTTCGTTGGCTATGCGCAGGATAGGCATCGGCAGGCGGTAACGCCGGCCGATCTTAAGACTGTCATTGGGATGTCGTGTTATGATTCTGGAGCTTTCCTCAGGCGGCAAATGATCGTGGGGGTTTTCGCCCAACTGATTTTCAGTGAAATACATGGGAGCTTCCAGCTTGCCGATATCGTGATAGTAGGCTCCCGTACGAGCTATCATGGAATTGGCTCCGATAGCTTCTGCTGCAGCATCAGCCAGATTGGCCACCATCAGACTGTGTTGTGATGTGCCCGGTGCTTCTACAAAAAGGCGCTTGAGCAAAGGATGACCCGGCTGCGACAGTTCGATCAATCTTAAGGGAGATACGGTGTTGAAGATCATTTCGTACAGCGGCATAATGCCAATAGCTACAATGACTGACAGCACACCGCTAAGTACTGTCTGCACAACATTATTGGAAATTACTGCCCAGGTCTCTTTCTCCAGCAGTCCGATCACAGCTGTCAGAAAGAAATTGCTGATAGCCGTAGCCAGAATGATCTTCGCGTAATTATCCTGCCGGTTTATACCGCGTGTATTCAAAGCTGCAACCAAAGAACCACTCAGGGCGATGAGGGCGAAGGCCGGAGCAAAGCCGACCATGGGAGACACAAGAACTACCAGCAGGAAGGAAATCACCAGTGCCGAACGGAAGCCGAAATATGCAGTAATCACCACAGCACTGAAATATATCGGCGGTGCCAATGGATAAGAATTGGACAGATAGGCAGATAAAATCAAGCTGATAAGAATGGTGATTATTACTGCAATTATATGGCGGGGTTCATCGAATATTTCACGACTGTATCTTGAAAAAAACAAGATAGCCAAAACCGCCGTTATCAGAACCAGACCTGCTGTTCCGACAATAGTCATCCAATCTATTTCATCATTATCAATGAGGTCCAAAGCAACAAGCTTATCCAGCACATCTTCAGTCACAACTTCGCCGGCAGTTATGATGCGGCTGCCTCTGTTAACCATAACCGGATTATTAAGAACCTGTTCGTATGCGGCCTGTTTTGCGTTTTCAGTAGCTGCAACATTGTATTCAATATTCGGTTTGACCAGCAGGGTGAGAAAACGTACGATCAGATCCTTATCAGTGGAATTGAAGCTTAGCTGTTCTGCTATACGCTCGCTGCTCTCTGCCAATTCCCGCTGCAGGGTGAGACTATCCAGAGACTTTAGAACCAGAGCATCTGCTTCAGTTTGCATAATATCGAAAATGGAATCCAGCCTGTCTCTTTCGATGCGCATCAGCTCCTCTGCATCGCCCGATTGAATAACAATGCCCAGGTTTTGATCCAGACCCGAAATAAGTGAAGATGCGGCCAGCTGTATGGTTGATTCGGATGGTCTGCGTGTTGGCACTATGGTAGTGCCGCCATTGCTCTGGCTATTATCAACACTGCTGTTTGCCTGCTCAGTCGGATAAAGTTCAAGGCGCTTTTCGTCAACCATAGTTTTGAACAATTTAAGCGCAGAAAGTGAGCTTGCACTTTTTTCCTCTGAACGCATCATCACACTTGGGACCAGCGTCATCGCCTCCCTGGCACGTCTTTCCGTTTCAGCTACATCGACTATGGCACGCGGAGCGGTAATATCAAAAAGGCTCGTATCCCCAAGCGCCAGGTCATATGTACGCGGAATGGAACCAAAGTAGACAATAATTGCGATCACCAGCAACGTGAGGACTGCAAACAGTCCGGTTAGTAATCTCTTGCTGCGTAAGGACATTTTCATCGTTTATAACCCTCGCCTTGCTTTTTGCTTCGCTTCGCTGCAGCTCTTTCATAGGCGCGAATGATACGCTGGACTAACGGATTTCTTACCACATCACGCTCTGTCAGCTCAATACTGGTGATAGCTTCAACATCTTTGAGCAAGTCAGCAGCACTGGCCAAACCGGAGTGGCTGCTTTTCGGCAGGTCAATTTGAGTTATGTCACCGGTTACGACGGCCTTGGCGTTGTAGCCTATACGTGTCAGAAACATTTTCATCTGTTCACTGGTGCAGTTTTGGGCTTCATCTAAGATGATAAAAGCATCATCCAAAGTACGGCCGCGCATATATGCCAGCGGCGATACTTCGATCTCACCGCGTTCCAGATGTCTGTGATATTGATCAAAGCCCATCAGGTCATTTAGAGAGTCGTACAATGGTCTCATATAGGGATCTACTTTGTTTTGCAGATCACCCGGCAAAAAGCCCAGATTTTCACCTGCCTCTACAGCCGGCCGCGTAAGGATAATGCGCGATACATCGTGATTTCTGAAGGCTTTAACTGCCATGGCGACTGCCAGATAAGTTTTGCCGGTTCCTGCAGGACCGATGGCGAAGGTCAGCTCATGTTCACGAATAGCGTCAATATACTTCTTTTGACCTGTAGTTTTGCTCAGAACAGGTTTACCCTTGGCGTTAACACAAATCAGATCCGGAGTAAATAATTCTGCTTCTGAAAATGTATCTTCCAGTGCTGCATCAAGCAGATAACGGACCAGCTGCTCAGTGACCGGAGTCCCGTCACGGCACAAATCGTGTAAACGTTCAAATACACGGATGGCAGCATCCACTTTTTTTCTGTCCGGGCCGCGGACAAGCATACCGTCTGCTGTAGTATCACAGTCAACTGACAAGGCCCGTTCTACCAGATCGCCATGACAGCTGCAGGCTCCCAGCAGAGATAAGGCTTCTTCCGGACTGTCTAATTCAATATATTTCTCAAATATTTTCTTATTTTCTTCCATAGTTACAGTATAACTTTTATTCGGCTCCGGGACAGGATTCTACTGGACCGGTTTTAGTAAATCGTACTGGTAGGCAATCCTGTCTTCTCTTAAAGCCGGAATTTCCACATTTGCTAAAGTTTCTATTCTCACCGAAGGCGCCTCATCTCCCAGCTGAGCTGCAATTGAGTCGCTAACTGTTTTAAGGTATGGCAGTACGTTTTGTTCAAGGTCATCAGAACGCAGTATTGCTTTAATTTCAAAATCATGTTCTCGATCAAAGGCGACGCTGTTGATCAGGATAGAGTCCTGCCTGGCCCGGATTTCTGTAGTGGCAACTTTTCGTTCATCATTGATTGAGATAGCCTGTGCACCTAAGGCTGACAACTCGTTAACATACTCTCTCAGCACGCTGTCTTTCATTTTCTGCCCGGGTACAGTGCTGAGTGTGATCACAACACCGGAATTAACTGCCGGTCTCAGACCTGCAAAGATTGCATAGTTCTCTCTTTCATCGATCAGACGGGAAAGAACTTCGTTACCCTCTCCGGTCAGATCTGACTCGAGTTCACTGATATAGTTTTGCAATTGAGCATTGCGGTTAGATAACTCTTCATTGCGGCGCTGATACTCAATGACATTATTTTGCAGGTCCTGCATATTCTGTTCGCTCAGGCTGCTTGTGTTCTGACTTTTAATTAATAAAGCGAGAGCAACACCCAGCAGAATGCAAATAGCAAATAATCCACCTCTTTGCGCCCATTTTTTCTTGTCCATAAATACTAGTCTCCTAACAGGGTTACCTTGCTTCGAGTAAAGTAATCAGTGAGCGGTAATCACCGGTTCTGGAAAATGAGGGCAGAGCCAAGTTTTCTACCACGTTAATACTCATACGAATTCCGATTTCTTGGCTTGTTATGTGACTTAAATACGTATCGCCGGCAATGGCAGTGGCCATTTCTTCCAGCGGTCCGATTGCCTCAATCACATAAGGAGGCATCTGCCGGTTGTTATAACAAAGTATGGTTGGTCCGATACAGCCAATCTGTGCCACCGCGGTAAGTCTGTTGCCATTAAATGCTAAAGCCTGTGCACCGTTTGCTTTAAGTACATCAATTACATGCAAGACAGTTTTGTCATGCACGATAGACTCAATAGGATGCCTGGCCGGATCGTATTCAATTCGGTCATTGAGGGTCACCCTGATTCCCGGACCCTCGACAGCAGCTATTCCGGAAATCAGAGCGTAATATTCCCGCTCTTTTTTGATCTCTTCATAAGACTCGTCACCGTCCAGATTGCTGATCAGCACATCTTTTTTTGCTTCCAGTAAATCGTTCTGCTCAATCAGACGTTGATTCTGTGCCTGTAAGGCTTCATATTCAAGAACTGACTCCTGATAGGCAGAAATAAATTCGTTACCGCTGCCTCTGCTGACCAGCAATGAACGGATAAAAGCAGCAAGCGCCAGTCCGAATACAATCATCAAAATACTTAAATATAGGCTGCGTTTTTTCTTTTCTGTCATATCTTAAGAATACATCATGCTGGGGTGGCTGTGTTCTGTTGTTTCAGATCTTTTAATAAGATTATCTCTAATTAATATGCATATATATTTTTCGCAAAAAACTATCAAAGCGCAGGGGCAACTCGCTGGAAAAACTCAGTCGTTCTCCGCTGACCGGGTGAGTAAAGGCCAATTTGACTGCATGCAGAAGGATATCATCTTCTTCTAAGACACGGACACGCCTGCCGCCGTATTTTTCATCATTTAAAACCGGACAGCCGATCATAGCCAGATGTACCCTGATCTGATGAGTGCGTCCTGTCTGGAGCCTCAAACGCAAGTGTGAAAGCTCCTTATTGTCAGCCAGCAATTCAAAATAGGTCTGAGCTTCCTTGCCGCCGGCCTGAACGGACATCCGCTTTCTATCCTGCGGGTCACGGGCCAGAGGGGCATCGATCAGCCCTGTCCTGCTTTCGGGTACACCCATAACGATAGCCTCATATTCACGTAAGACATCGTGTTTTTTAAAGGCTGCAGCCAGCCCCCTGTGGGCCTCATTACTCTTAGCGATCAGCAGCAGGCCTGAAGTATCTTTATCCAGGCGGTGCACAATGCCGCGCCTGTTGCTGCCAGCCAAATCCGACAGCTTGCTGCCGAAATAATTCTGTGCTGATTCTGCCAGGGTCCCGGACCTATGTCCCGGAGCAGCATGCGTGACAACTCCGGCCGCTTTTTCAATTACGGCCAGATCCTGATCTTCATAAATAACATGCAGCTGTGGTGCTGCAATCACTTCATGCTGTTCGCTTTCATTGATATTTATCCGGATCAAGTCATCAGTTTCCAGAATTTGTGAGCTTTTTGCTATTTTATCATTAACCAGCACGTCAGCATTTTTAATATGTTTTTGCCAGAATGACCGCGATCCCTCAGGAAAGATCAGCGCCAGCAAGCGATCAAGTCTCTCCCCGGCTTCTTCAGGCTTTACTCGGAACTCATGCTGTCTCATCGTCATCAGCACCAACCGGCCCGGGCTCAGGCTCAAGTCTAAACAGATTGTTCAGAAACTTCTTGTCAGTGATTATAAAAAGAATCAGGAGACCGGCACCTATAGTGATACACATATCTGCAACGTTAAAGCTGGGGAAATACCATGAGCCGAAATTAAACATGAAGAAATCAGTAACTGCGCCGATACGCACACGGTCAATCAGATTACCCAGGCTTCCTGCCAGTATGATACTTAAAACAATGCGGGCCTTTTTATCTGTTGTTTCCTGCAACCAATATATGATGAGGAGAGACATTAACAAAGACAAGAGCGATAAGATGTGAATACCCCAGGATGTGCCGGCAAGAAAACCCCAGGCTGCGCCGGTATTAAGCGACATTTTGATTTGGAAGAAGTCCGGTATCACCAGCAGAGACTCTCCGCCGGGCAGGAGTCTTTCCACCAGTCCTTTAGTCAACTGATCCAATGTTATTAAAATAGTTACCATTATGGCTGCCATACGCTGATACTTTCTATTCCTTTATAAGGCCATTCGGCTGTTCCGTTTAAGCTGCCTTCAACGCCGTCGCGATACCATAGTAAGCTAGATGTATTGCAAAGACCGATCACAGGAAGTTCTGCGAAGAGATCATAAACAGTCTGCAAATAGTCTGCTTCCTGATCCACAACATTCTCCAACAGTTCAGACTGACTGTATCTGCCGTCCTCAAGTATCCGCAGCTCATCTCCGGAGACATTAATACTGCTGATCAGATTTTGCTGCAGTAAGCCTTGGGCGTAATCCCAGGGATCACCATAGCCGGTGCTTTCATCCAGCAAAAGAGCCATGTCATAGTTGCGCAAAAGCAGTTGCTCCTGATAATCCTCTGCCCTGACCATGACAAATTCAACCCTGCCCCCGATCCGGGTTATGAGAGATTCCAACTGGCTCTGTAGTCCCAGGGGATAAAAAACTCTGGGCATGAGAATGCGGTATACAGGGAGTTTCTCAGTGTTTTTTTCATCAGGATTATCAGCATCTTCATCAGGCGAATCTGTGGGCGGATTGTTGACCGGCGTGGTGGACTCGCTATCGGCCGGCTCTGTTAGCAGACCATGCTGACCCAGGAAGCGGAAATCTCCTGCCCGCCTATAATAAGCAGCATAGGGAAAGGGTGCACTCAAATTATCGGGATTGTGCTGTGCTATGCTTGTTTTTAGCTGCGCTTTCAGACTGCTGTCCGGTACCAGCAATGATACAAAACCCGAATCACTGTAATCCTGACTTCTTACTCTGAAACGTTCCCGCAACCGGGAAGCTTCTTCCCGATCCAGTAACAGAATGTCAAGCTTGTTATTTTCAAATAGCTCCAATGCCTCAATCACACTTGTGCAGTTGCAGGCAACAATTTCAGTAATCTGCCCTTCATCTGCAGCCCGTCTTTTTAAAAGAAGCTGCCCATTGCCGTCTCTCTCACTGATCTGATAAGCACCGGTACCGGGAATCAACTGATAAGAGTTGCTTTCTGCATTAGCTGCAGGAACAATGGGAAAAGTCAGCAAGTCCAGCAGAGGTCCTGTTTCCCGCAATTTTATCTGCAAAGTGTCGGCAGTCGGTCTGCCGATTGCTTGAATCAGGCGGCCACGCTCTGAACTTACACTTAAAGTCCCGGAATACAGGTCAATGCGAGCCTCTTCTCCTAAAACAGGAGTATCTATATAGTAATCGTACTCGTCATCAGTTGGGTCCTGTGATGCCTCAGCAGTGCTGTCCTCGCCCTCAGTTTCTACGGGAAAATCTTCTTCACTGGTATCCCCTGCTGTCCCCTGTCCGGTCTCTTCAGAAAGCGGTGTTTCCTCTTCACTTAAGACTGCAGGAGAATAATTGAGATTGATCTTCAGCCAGAAACGCAGCGATGCTTCGACATCAGCGGAGGTCAGTTTTTCTCCTGAATGAAAATTAATATCCCGGAGCTTGATGGTCCAGGTTAACTGATCTTCAGACAAAACAGCAGAAGCGGCCAGGTCACAGTGTAACAGGCCGGCAGCATCATAAGTGAAAAGAGAATCATATACCAATGAGAAGACAGCGGCTGTACTGTATGAGTGCTTTCTGAGCGGATTTAAATTACCATCATCGTGATAACGTAAGCACAGGCTTGAAGATGGTTCTTCAGTTCCCGGAATGATCGATGGAAGTATATTCTCATCGGGATCAGTCACAGGATCTAAGTTTTCCGGCTCAATAGCTCTCTGGCATGCCAGCGGCAGCACAAGCATCATCAGACAAAGCCAGCAGGAAAAAACGGCTTTGATTATGTTTTTAATAGTGAAAAACTTTCGTTCCTTGTTCATATTCATAGTTGAAAACAGAGTAACATAAACCGACTTCAAAAGAGCACAAATAAAGCTTGGTTTCAAGAAGTACAAATTAGAATATTTGCTGCGATCACAACAAATACATAAAAGAAGCTGTCTCCCGATGAGAGACAGCTTCTTATTTATTTGGCATAATCAACGACACGACTTTCCCGAATAAGATTTACTTTTATCTGACCGGGATAGCTAAGCTCCTGTTCAATCTGCTTGCTGATTTCGTGAGCGCGAAGAGGCATTTCCTCTTCCGACATTTTATCCGGCATGACAATAACTCTAATCTCACGACCGGCCTGTACTGCGTAGGAATTTTCCACACCCTCCATTGAGTTGGCAATTTCTTCTAATCTCTCAATACGCCTGATATAGTTCTCGACGTTATCCCTGCGGGCCCCGGGTCTGGCCGCTGAAATAGCGTCTGCGGCTCCAACCAGGGAGGAGATTAATGTGTTGGGTTCTGTGTCTCCATGGTGGGACTCAATCCCGTTGATAGTGACCGGGTCAAGCTTATACCGCTTAGCCAGTTCAACTCCCAATTCAACATGAGAACCTTCCATTTCAAAATCAACTGCCTTGCCAATATCATGCAACAGACCTGCACGTTTGGCTGCGTCCACATCCAGATCCAGTTCAGCAGCCATCATCCCCGTCAGGAAACATACTTCAATCGAATGCTGCAGGACATTTTGTCCGTAACTGGTGCGATAACGCAGCCTGCCCAGAGTATTAATAATCTCCTGGGGCAGTCCGATTACACCTGTCTCAAAGACAGCCTGTTCACCCGCCTCAATAATAGAGTTTTTGACCTCTGCCTGAGCTTTGTTAACCATTTCCTCAATGCGGGAGGGATGAATTCTGCCGTCCTGAACCAGCTTTTCAATGGCAATGCGGGCAACTTCTCGTCTTATGGGATCAAAGCAGGATATTATCACTGCTTCCGGAGTGTCATCGATGATCAGGTCCACACCCGTCAGCTGTTCAATAGTGCGGATATTGCGTCCTTCTCGTCCGATTATTCTGCCCTTCATCTCTTCATTAGGCAGAACCACAACCGAAACGCTGGCATCTGAGACATAGTCTGATGCATAGCGCTGGATTGAAGAAACTACGATCTCCTTAGCCCGATCATCTGCTTTTGTCTTGCTCTCCTCTTCAACTCTGCGATAAAGCACTGCCATATCATGGCGGTATTCTCTTTCAGCATTTTCGAGGACCAGATCACGTGCTTCAGTGATAGTTAAGCCAGCAATGCGCTCCAGTTCTTCAGTCTTTTTGGCATCGAGCATTTGAATCGCTTCTTCACGCTCGTTCAGCAGTTCCTCACGCTCATCATTATTACGATTGCGGTCTTCCAGACTTTGTGTGCGGCGATCCAGCTGCTCTTCTTTCTGCTCCAGACGTGCCCTCTCGCGAGAGATTTCCTGACGCTTTTCGCGTACATCTCTCTCTAATTCAAGCCGGGTTTTGTGAACTTCTTCTTTCGCAAGCAATAATAGCTCACGCTTCTTATCTTCACCTGTCTTAACAGCTTCAGCAATAAGTTCTAAGGCATCTTCTTCAGTCTTCTTTCGGGACTCATCCAGCTTTTTACTTTTTTTATCCAGACCTTTTATGAAAAACATTCTAGTGAAAAGCATAGCGAGGAAAGCACCGATAAACAGACCGACTAATAATTCTAGCCAGTTAATGGTAATCACCTCCATATTCAATTATCAAACTACAATACAATGATATTAAAATATAGCAAAATATATACTGTCTTATAATCTCATCGTTAGTTACTGCATGTAATTGTAATTGCGCTTGAAGTAGATGTCAAACACTTACTCTAAAAAGAAAAAAGGCTGATCCTGAAACCAGCCTTCAAGCAATAATGAAACCAAATATATTATATTTTTTGATACACTTCTTTAATGATTTCAGTGCAGAGTATTTCTGCTTCCTGCAGATAGCTCTGACAACTTGTTTCAGCCTGATTCGCCACCTCTTCGTCCTTGACGCCGGCCAGATTGATCCGGACATTCATCACTGCCGACTCGACAGCGGCTCGGGACAGCAAAGCCCCTACGCCGGCATCAGAGATGCAGTTTTTATTCCCATAACGGGCCAAAGAACCTAAGTGTTTTAGAATCTGCAGGCTTTTTCCGGCAGTATCAAGCGGTACCTTCATGGAAACAATAGCTGCGTGGGCCATGGCCGCTTTGCGTGCTTCGATCTCTTCTTCTGTATCTTTAGGCAGACGTAAGGCCTCCATGTAGGTATTAAAGGCTGCAGTGTCCTCATCAATCAGAAGCACAAGTTCTTCCCGTAAGGAGTTTAAAGCAGCGTAATCCGCTTTTATTGCGGTCTTATTTTCATCACTTAGCCCGGCAAAGGATTTCTTGTCTTTGGTCAGATTATAAACCATCTCACCCAAAGCAGCTCCCAATGCGGCTGCCTGTGCTGCTACACTGCCGCCTCCGGGTGCCGGTGAATCGCTAGCTGTTTCAGCGATAAAATTTTCTACAGATAAATCTTTCAGTTTTGACATTCATACCTCCTGAACTTGTTCCCATAGCTGGCTAAGAGCTCCCTGAGACAAGAGCTTTTTTAATTTAATTATATCATCTGACAGTACTCTGTCCCTGTCAAGAAAACGAACTTGCTCCCTGACAAAGTCATAAACAAGTTGCGTTCCCCGGCCCAATTGTCTTTTTTCCTGTAAGTCCACAGCCTGAGCTGCTGCTATCAGCTCAATGGCAATAACATGCAGGACATTCTCTGTTACTTTAATTGCCTTGCGGGCGGAAATAGCTCCCATACTCACATGATCTTCCTTATTGGCAGATGACGGAATCGAGTCAACGGAAGCCGGATGTGCGAGGACCTTGTTCTCTGACACCAGCGATGCAGCTGTATACTGGGGAATCATTAAACCCGAGTTCAGACCCCCGTGTTCAGTCAGGAAAGCTGGCAAGCCGCCGGATAGCTGGGGATTGACCAGGCGTTCGATACGCCTTTCTGAAATGTCTGCCAGCTCAGCAGTGGCAATAGCTAAAAAGTCCAGGGCCAGAGCGAGAGGCTGTCCGTGAAAATTGCCGCCGGATATGACCTCTCCCGTATCCACGAAAACCAGGGGGTTGTCGGTTACTGCGTTAAGTTCAGGCCTGATGATGCTATACACGTAATTGATCGCATCCAGACTGGCACCATGTACCTGTGGAATGCAGCGCAAAGTATAAGGATCCTGAACATCTTCCAGCCTGGTATTGGCATATTCACTTCCTTCTAAAAACTGTCGCATGTATTTGGCTGTCTGGATCTGCCCCTCTTGCTGTCTCAAAGCATGTATGCGTTCATCATAGGCGGATGTGAAGCCATGGAGCGCCTCAAAAGTAAGAGCGGATGCCGCAGTTGCTGCCTGCAGACATTTCTCTGCCCGAAGTAAAGCTAAAGTCCCGACAGCAGTCATTATGGTAGTCCCGTTTATCAGTGCCAGCCCATCTTTTCCACTCAGCTGGACAGCTTCCAGATTGCTTTTTGCGAGAGCATCAGCTGCTGACATTTCCACACCGTCACAGAAGGCACGACCCTCTCCGATCAGTAACAGAGCCATGTGGGCCAAATTTGCCAGATCTCCGGAAGCACCTAAAGATCCTTGCTGAGGAATAAGCGGTAAAACGTTCGCATTCAGGCAGCTCATCAGCAGGTCGGTAACCCGGGGATTTACTCCTGAATATCCCGAGGCCAGAGTGTTTAAACGCAGCAGCATGATGGCTCTGACGGCGACTTCGGGAAACGCTTCACCAACACCGCAGGCGTGACTTACAATCAGATTATGCTGCAGCTCAGCATTGTTTTCCTCCGAAATATACACTTTGGACATTTCGCCAAAACCGGTGGAAATACCATAACTTGCTTTGCCGCTGGCTGCAATTTTCTTGACCAGCTCAAAGGATGCCTGCATTTTCCTTCTGGCATCATCCGAAAAAGCAACCTTCTTTTTGCCGACAGCGACTTTATACACATCATCAGCAGTCAGATCATGACCATTTAGAATCAAAATACTATTTTCAGTTTTCTCCATAATACCTGTGCCTTCCCTAAACTCTATCTAAATATTTCCGTGCGATGCCAGCAAAGAATGTGCTAAATTGCGAGCCTCGCTTTCATTCGTACTTCCACTTAGCAGCCGGGCTATTTCAGCAACCCGGTTATCATCCTTCAGTTCCAGCACATTTGTGCGTGAGCGTTTACCGTCAACAAGCTTACTGATCAGCAAGTGTTTTTTCGCAGCAGCAGCGATCGGAGCGCTGTGTGTAACACATAAAACCTGCCGATGCTGACCTATAGCCTGAAGTTTTTCTGCAATACGCTGGCTGGTCTCGCCGGCAACACCACGATCAATCTCGTCAAAGATGAGAACCGAGACATTGTCTACATCTGCCAGTACTGTTTTGATCGCAAGGAGTATGCGCGAGGCTTCACCGCCCGAAGCTATATCGACCAAAGCTTTCAGCGGTTCACCGGGATTTGCTGAAAATCTGAAGGAAACATGATGTGGATCACGCGGCGGGCTGCCGCGGTTCGGGATATCTGTAATACTCACATCAAATCTGACATCTTTCATATTAAGTGAGTGCAGCTCTGCGATTATTTTCGTGACCAGTGATTTTGAAGCTTTCTGACGTACTTGTAATAATTTCGAGCTGCAGACATCCAGCTTTTTTAAGAGCAGTTGTTTATCAGCGATCTTTTCTTCATAGATGCGCTCAGAATCTTTGAGGAAAGTATATTCGTCGCGAGCTTTTTCCAGGAACAGCAGTATTTCCTCTACTGACTTGCCATACTTGTCTTTGAGTCTTTGAATCAGGATCAGGCGCCGATCAAGCTCAGCCACCTGTTCCGGATCATAGGATACTTTATCACTGGTGCGGTTCAGTTCGTAGACAAGCTCATCGATCTCGCTTTCAATGCTTTCCAGGTTTTCAGCCAATTGCTTACACTTGCTGCTGTAGCGGGCTGCCTCCTGTAAAGCTTTCCTGGCATGTCTGATTAAGTTGAGAGCACCGGGATCGCTTTCTGCCGACAGTGCTTTCAGGCTGATATTGAGCTGTTCCGCCAAAGAATGCAAAGCCTGCAGTGTCTTGGCACGTTTCAGCAATTCTTCTTCTTCGGAAGGCCGCAGGTCAGCTGCTTCAATTTCCTCAATCTGGTATGAAAGGAAATCCTGCCTGGCTGCACGTTGTTCAGGAGATTCGCCTAAACGTGAGATGTCCTCGTCGATGGCCAGTAAATCCTGCAGCAAAGCATGATAATCAGCCAGCAGCAACTCAGCTTCAGCCCCTGCATAAGCATCTACAAGTTCACGATGCAGTGAGTCATCAAAGATCGCCTGCTGGTCGTTTTGACCGTGTATAGCCAGAACATCCTTCATTTTATCCCGCAAACTGCGTATAGTAACAAGTTCGCCATTGATTTTTGCGTAGCTGCGACCGGAGGCATTAAGACTTCTGAAAATCAAAAGCTCTTCGTTGTCTTCAGACTGGAACAAAGCCTCTACTCTGGCCTCATCGCAAGCAGTTCGTACCATGTTGCGGTCACTGCGTGTGCCGGACAAGAATTCAAATGCATCAATAAGAATGGACTTTCCTGCTCCTGTCTCACCTGTAAGCACAGTAAAACCGTCAGCAGGTTCCAGCACAAGCTCTTCTACTAAGGCAAAATCATGAATTTCAACACGTAAGAGCAGCATCAATATCAGCTGTACTCACGGTCAGGCTGGGGGTCGCCTGTCGATAAACCAACTAACTTTAAGCGCAGTAAGTCAGCAATATCAGCACTGTCAGTGGCGATGAATATTGTGTCATCACCAGCCAGGGTACCAAGAATATCATCAATATGCATTGAATCAAGAGCAGAGGCCGCTGCCTGCGCAGTACCTGGTAATGTCTTCAGGATAACAAAAGCACCTGCCGTATTGATCGAAATAACAGCTTCGCTAAAGACATTCATCAGGCGTCCCGCCGCCACCTCCCCGCTGTGTTTCATGGCAACATATTTTGACTTGCCATCACCGGTTGCTACCTTAACAATACCCAGTTCTTTAATGTCGCGTGAAACAGTAGCCTGAGTGAAAGTCATACCAGTTGCTGATAAAGCTTCAACTAAACCTGACTGAGTCTCAATGCTCTGCTCCCGGACGATTTTCAGAATTCTTGACTGACGCTGTGTTTTAGATGGTTTCATTAACTAACCCCCTTTTTTGTATCTTTTCCGGCAATATTTGGAAAAACTTGTCTTCCCAGATCCGAATAAACTGAAATGCATGCGTGGAGCAGGCAACTTCAACTCGGTCATTATGATAGATGTCATAATGTGAACGCCCGTCCACAGATAATGTCGCACAGGTCGGATATTGCTGAAGTCTTAATGAAACAGTAGTATCAGCATCAGCAATATAAGTACGGTTGTGAAGTGTATGCGGACATATGGGCGTAATCAGTATTAGATTCATGGTTGGATGTATAATCGGCCCTCCGGCAGACATGGAGTAGGCCGTTGATCCCGTAGGCGTGGAAATAATTATGCCGTCTCCCGGTATACTCTCAACCGGCACATTCTCAATTTCCAGATCTATAGTTACTATGCGCGGACATGCGCCCCGGGCAAGAACGACATCATTGATCGCGTGGTCGTGGGCAAAACGTTTACCTTCAGCATCATAACAACTGACGTCAAGCATGACACGTTTTTCAATACTGTATTGCCTGTTGACCAGCCGCTGAACAGCTTCTTCCAGTTTATCTGCGTCAATTTCGGGCAAAAAACCGACCTGCCCCAGATTGACCCCGCTTATGGGCAAATTGCAGGCACTCTCATGGTGAACTGCCGAGATGAAGGTTCCATCTCCACCCAGACAGATGATCAGGTCGCAGGTATTATAGGAAGAACGCTCAAGACCCTGAGTCTTAGGTATTTCCGGAGCTATATCATCCTCTAAAACAGCTGTTGCTCCATAAGAGGCGATAAGAGATATTAGCCGGCGCGTAACGGATAAATTAACATCGCGCGATGAATTTGGATACAGTCCGATACGCAATTCAGTCTTCCTCATGTCTTTCCCAAGTCCTCATATAGCTTCCGGTCTCACCGGCAAAACAAGCTGTCATCTGCCTATTATCTTCATGATACTTTGAGCCAGACCTTCCGGATCAAGTCCTTCAGCCTGAAATAATTCCGCACGTGTCGCCTGTCCGCGGAGTACATCCTTTACTCCGATAGCCTTAATAACTATTCCAGGCTGCAGTTCGCTTATTTCTGCAGCCAGATTCTGACCGAAGCCGTTGTTTAGACAACCATCCTCAATAATGAGTAATTTTCCGGTCTTCTTTGTAGATTTTAACACAACATCGGTTTCTAATGGCTTTATAGATAATACTGAATATAAATCAATGGAATAGTCTGTTCCGATAAAACTGTCTATAGCTAAAAGTACTTGTAATATCATAGGGCCGACAGCCAGAACAGTCAGATCGGAACCGGGACGCACATGCCTTATCTTTTGTAAATCTTCAAAAGATTTAGCTTCAATCATATTTTGATCAATCGAAATCAAATCGACCGTCGAGGCCAGGTCCCGAGGATAGCGTATCATTACCGGTCCATTATATTCATGTGCGTGTAAGAGACAGCGTTCGAGATCAATCGCCGTAGCAGGTGCCATGATAGCAAGATTAGGAAGATTCAGTGTCATACTCAAATCGTACAAACCTTGATGCGTGGGGCCATCAGAACCCACCAGGCCGGCCCGGTCTACTGCAATGATAACGGGCAGATTCTGCAGGCAGATATCATGAATCAACTGATCCATTCCGCGCTGTAGAAAAGTGCTATACATGGCGACAACAGGTTTAGCTCCGCCTGCAGCAAGTCCGGCAGCAAGAGTCAGAGCGTGCTGTTCAGCAATACCGACATCATAAAAACGATCAGCGTATTGCTTCTTGAAAGAGCACAATCCTGTACCCTGAGCCATGGCAGCTGTTATGGCAACAAGCTTTTCATCGTTTGCAGCTAAAGCCAGCATGGCATTGCCAAACACATCAGAAAATGTTTTCTGATCATCAGGATCTTTGGCTGAAAGACCATACTGCATAGGAAAAGGCGATACTCCGTGATATCGGGTTGGCTCAGTTTCCGCCATTGCATAGCCCAGACCCTTTTTAGTTATTACATGAAGAATAGCGGGTCCTCGCACTGACAGAGCAGCCTTGATATGTCTTTCCAGGCCTTCAATATTATGTCCGTCAATCGGGCCATAATAGCGAAAACCGATTAATTCAAAGGGAATGCTTCTTTCTTTATGCCAGGAACGAGTTTTATATTTAAGCTTTGACAAAATTTTAAGTAAAGGCGGTCCGATAAACTTTAACTTGTTAAGTCGTTCTTCCCAGCGCGATTTGAAACTCAGGTAAGATGGTCTGACGCGCAATTGCTCCAGAGACTTTGCCATCCCTCCTACGCACTCATCGATCGACATCTGATTATCATTTAAAATAACAAGAATAGGTTCATTGGACTGGGCAGCATCATTCATTGCTTCATAAGCCATACCGCCTGAAAGAGCACCATCTCCAATTAATGCTATCGCTTTTCCCTTTTTACCCAGGGTTCGCATGGCACGTGAGTATCCTACAGCCGCAGATATAGAAGTGCTGCTGTGTCCGGTGCCGAAAGCATCATAAGGGCTCTCTTCCATTTTTGGAAAACCGGAAATCCCGTCCTTCTGACGAAGCGTATTAAATTGCTCATAGCGGTCAGTAAGTATTTTCCAGGCGTAGGACTGGTGTCCAACATCAAAAACAACTTTGTCGTCTTTAGGGTTAATCAGCGATAGTAAGGCAATGACCAGCTCAATAACTCCCAGGTTTGAGGCAAGATGTCCGCCATTGGCGGAGGTAACTTGTATAATTAAAGAGCGCAGTTCCTCTGCCAGCAAATCTTTTTTTTCGTAAGAAAGATTTGCTACATCCTCCGGTAAAATTAAGGAATCAAGTAAGGGGTATTCTGAATTCATTACATCCGCCTTGTCTCAAGTTGATCAGTCAGCAGTCTGAGTTCGGATGTGTCTGCTCCAGCTAACTCTTCCAGCTTCATGAGAATTATTTTAGCATCTTTGCCTAGCTCGGCCAGGCGTTGGGCTGCCCGATCAATTCCCAGGACTGTTACATAAGTTTTTTTGTTGTCCCGTTCGTCCTTGCCTGTGGATTTTCCCAGATCTTCAGCATTAGCAATAGTATCCAGCAAATCGTCCCGGATCTGAAAGGCCAAACCTAATTTACTGCCGAAGTCATAGAGTAAATCCTCTTCTTCCGTATTGCAAGCTCCCAGGATGCCGCCGGCAAGCAGAGCAGCTCTGATTAAAGCTGAAGTTTTAAGATTCTGCATATCTTCAATTTCTGCAGCTGTTACCGCGTCTCTTTTTTCGAAAGCTAGATCACGCGACTGACCCAGAATCATTCCCCTGCCCCCACAAGCACCGGCGATGACATTCATGGCTGCCAGAGATCGCCGGTCTGTATCCGTCAGACAGCTTTCCGCCATAATTTCATAGGCAGCATTAAGCAGCAGATCTCCGGCAAGTATGGCCGTGGCCTCACCAAATGCAATGTGGCAGCAGGGCTTGCCGCGCCGTAATTCATCATTGTCCATTGCCGGCAGGTCATCATGAATCAGAGAATAACTATGAATCATTTCAATAGCGCACTGAAAGGGCAGGCATCTGTCTGCGCCGGTATCTGCAAAGAGCTGATAAGCCATTTGCAGCAAACGCGGGCGCAAGCGTTTACCGCCGGAGAAAAGTGAATAGGCTGCTGCCTCATAGACGCGGTCCTTAATGTCAGACTGAGTTTTTTCGAAAAGCAGCCTCAGTTCATTTTCAAACACTTTCTGATCAAAACACGTTTTCATCTGAACTCCATAAACTAGCTAAGTTCATTATCCTCAGCTGCTGAAAAATCAACATGGTTACCGTTTTCCATCAGCTTCTCAATGGTGCTTTCAACATGGCTTAATTGCTTGGCACAGAGATTAGAAAGGACGACACCCTCCTGAAAAAGTTCCATTGACTTTTCTAAAGAAACTTCTCCTCTTTCTAAAAGGGAAACAATTTCTTCCAAGCGGGTGACTTTTTCCTCGTAGCTTCTCTCGTCTTGCACAGCGCTGCTGTTTTGATTATCGCTGCCACTTGTCCCGGACACATCTTTCATCCAATCATCAAAATCAAATTGTTCTTCTTGCATTTTATACTCCCAGGGTATTATCTGCGGTAAGTCTGCTGTGCAGATTTATCTATCTTTTATTCCATACTCTACTTTGTTCACGTCACAGAGCAAGCTGCCATCCTGCAACAGAACTGATATTTTATCTCCGCTTTTTACTTCCGCAACAGAGCTGACCAGACGATTGTTTTCTGAATATGTCAGATTATAGCCGCGCGCAAGAATTGCCAAAGGAGACAGGGCATCCAGACTGGCTATCAGGCGCTCGCAAGCTGAGCGCTTAGCCGCAACGCGCACCCTGATAATATTTTCCAGTCTGGATTTTATCAATTCAGCTTTATTCTTTTCGCGGGCCAGTCTTTGTTCTACTGGCCTGGTCAAACGATGCTGCAGTGGAAGCAGCGTGTTTTTCGCTTCGCGAGGCAGACGTTTGATTTCGGACAATAGTTGCTGTTTTAAATAGGTAAGTTGTCTGCTTTGTGGTGCAACAAATTCTGTCGCTTGTATCAGCACCGGTCTCTCCCGCAACTGCCGCAGTCTGTTTTTTTCACTCTCCAGTCTTCTCAGGATAGATAGTTCCAGAGCTGCCGAAAGTTGTTCCTGTCGTTCCAGCAGCCGTTTTTTATCAGGAACAGCCACTTCAGCAGCGGCTGATGGCGTGGGTGCTCTGAGATCGGAGACAAAGTCAACAATTGTATAGTCGGTCTCGTGGCCGACAGCTGAGATGACAGGTATCAGCGACCCGGCAACAGCCCGGGCAACTATTTCTTCATTAAAAGGCTGTAAATCTTCTAAAGACCCCCCGCCCCGGCCGACAATGATCAAATCACCCAGCTTCTCCGTATTTGCCCGTTTAATGGCAGCAGCGATTTCAAGTTCTGCGCCTTTTCCCTGCACCGGAACCGGGATCAGAAGGAGGGAAAAACCGGGATATCTCCGCTGCAGAACATGAATGATATCTCTGATAACTGCACCTTTTTCAGAAGTGACAGCTATGATCCGCTTTGGTATATAAGGCAGCGTCAACTTGCGGTCCTGAGCGAACAGCCCTTCGTCTGACAGTTTCTTCTTTAACTCCTGGAAGGCAAGGTATAAATCACCCAGCCCTGCCTGTTCCAGATTCGTAACAATGAGCTGAAAACGTCCGGTCTTGTCATAGACATTCGGTTTGCCGACAACTATTACCTTCATACCGGATTTCGGAGTAAAACTTAGGCGTCCCGCTGATCCCCGGAAAAGTGCGCAGGAAACCGCAGCCTCATCATCTTTTAGAGTGAAATACGAATGTCCGGACGGATAACTTTTAAAATCAGAAATTTCACCTTGAACACGAACCCTTTGCATTTCCGGATCCTGTTCAAATAAACGATTAATACGCCGGTTAAATTCGCCTACTGTCATTACATCGGCCGCAGCAGATGTTTTATTCACGAAATGCCCCCCTATTTTCCAAGTTCTTTATCGCGCACCACAGCACCTAGAACACCATTGATATATTGGTAAGCATCTTCTTCTGCAAAAGTGTTTGACAGCTGGATGGCCTCGGAGATAGCGACTGAAGCCGGAACCGTGCCGTGAACTATTTCAAAAAGTGCCAGACGAAAAATACAGCGGTCAACAATAGGCAGGCGATCCGGAGTCCATTTGCGCAAATAGGGCGCATACAGAGCATCCAGCTTCTCCTTCTCCGCGAGCACTCCATAGATCAGTTGGTCAAAAAATTCAAGATTATCATCCGCAATTTTTTCCTGTAAAAGTAAAAATTGTTCTCTTTGCACACTAATATCTTCGCAATGCATCTCGCATTCGAAGAGAAATTGCAGAGCTCTTTCCCTTGCTGTATGTCTACTCACCTAAACTCCTTTTCAGCGAAACTTGCCCGGAGGAAATATTTTGTCCAGCCAGCGCCTGACAGTTTCTCTGTCACTGAAATAACGTACCCCGATATAGTAGCCTGCAGCTGTCAGTAGTAATATAAATAATAAACGAAATAATCCGAAACGAACCCAAATCAAGGCAATGACAAAAGCTGCGACAGCGCCCACCAGTCCGGGACCGCCTCGTTTAAAACTTTGCCAGATGCGTTGAAATATGCTGGGTGATGGCATAACTGCTGCTCCTGTTAACGCTCTACGCGGGCTGCGATTGCTTCTACTCGGTTGACTCGCACCTTGACGTCACCAACCTCAATTCCGGTATAACGCTCGATATCTTTCTTAACTCGCTCCTGCACGCGAGTCATCATGGCCGGGATTTCCACATCAGAGTAAGCCATAACTATCAGGCTTACCGAAATTGCGTCTCCCTTAAATGGTGCAACATGGGCTTTGGCCGACTTAACTCCGGATTGAGAAGCTTTTGCTGCATTAAGAGCAATGCTTTCAATAGCATCCACACCGATATCTATTGAGCCGATCGAGTTTATCTGGATTCTGGCTTTACGCAGTCTGCCGGACAAGATGGTTATAACCATTGTGACAATTGATAATACTAGCCCAAACAAGGATAAAACCATAACAATGGTTCGCATCGGCTGTTTCTGCGCAATATCTATCAGCATAGTCAGCATTGTTGTCAAAGCGACATTACTGACTATCACTATAATGGTCAGCAGAAACACAACCGCCATTAATAAAGAGAATAGTGTAAGCAAAAAACGAACCCAGCTATTCATAATAGTCCTCCTGTCAACCCGTTCATTCAGAGGTCAACGTCTCAGCAGCTTGCCCACTGGCCGAGAGTTCAGAATCTTCACAAATGATATCTACAACATGCACATTCACAGCATCTACGTTTAGACCGGTGTAGGATTCAACGTCACGCTTGACCCTTTCCTGTATGTTCCAGGCTACCTCGGGCAATACATGGCCAAAATCAATAATCGGATAAACTGTAATAACTACATCGTCAGCATCTTCTTTGCGAAAAGAAACACGAACGCCCATGCCTTCGTGTTCCAGGCCGATTACTTCCTTGATATTGGCAACAACACTTTTATCAAGCGATACTACACCTTCAGTCGCCAAAGCCGCTTCTGCAGCGTACTGGGCAATAAAACCACGTGACATGGTTTGTTCACCCTTGATTGAGACATGTCTTCTTTCTTCAGACATGCTAGGCCCGTTCCAAATACTCCCCGCTGCGAGTATCAATACGGATGATATCTCCGGTTTCGACAAACATGGGGACCTTGATCTCGGCGCCGGTCTCGATTACAACAGTCTTCATAGCACTTTGTGCTGTATCTCCGCGCACCGCAGGTTCGCTCTGTGTCACCTCCAGCTCCACCGATATGGGCAGCTCAACCTGCAGGATTTCACCTTTATAAGTAACAATGTGAGCAACCATGCCTTCTTTTAAGAATCTAAGTACATCTCCCAGCAGATCCTGATGAATCGGGATTTGCTCATAGGATTCAGTATTCATAAAATAATAAAGTTCGCCATCTTTATAAATATAAGACATGTCCGCCCGTTCAAGACGAACCTGTTCAAACTTTTCTGACGGATTAAATGTGCGCTCGACAACACTGCCGCTCTTCAAGTTTCTATATTTCACGCGAACGAAGGCCGAACCCTTGCCCGGTTTTACATGCTGGAATTCAACAACCTGAAAAGCATGACCATCCATTTCAAAAGTTACGCCATTTCTAAAATCTCCGGCACTAATCATATTTCCTCCAAATCAAATATTACTGTTATTATGCTTAGAGTTGATAAAATATCAACTGAGTAGACTTATTCTAGAGCATTAGTAAGGCTGTCGCAAGCAAGTGATGAGTACAGCTGCTACAATGATCCGGAGGAAAATAATGATAAATTGCTTAAGGAAGAAAGTCAGAAAATACTTTTTCCCTGATAAAATTGTAAATTCAGTACAGGATGTTGACTTTGAAGCTTTAAAAGGTCAAGGTTTCCGTGTTATTTTATTAGATATTGACAACACCCTGGTTCCTCACGGGACCCACTCTGCAGATAGATCTGCATTAGAAATCAGAGACAGCCTGGCCAGTATCGGCCTGACCCCTGTTGTCTGTTCTAATGCTAAAGCGGAGAGGATGCAGAGCTTCACCGGATCGCTGGATATAGAAGGCATTAGTGATGCAAAAAAACCTGCCCCGCATGCGATAAATAACTTCAGGCAGCGTAACAGTATTAGGGCTGATGAAATAATAATGATCGGGGATCAACTAATCACAGATGTTTTGGCGGCCAGGCGTGCCGGTATTCCTGTGATTCTCTGCAAACCAATCAGTAAGAAGGAAGTATTCTACGTTAGATTAAAGCGACCCTTGGAAACACTTCTGATCTGGATTGGCGGCAAAGAAATTTTCAGGTCCCTCGAGGAGGTTGCGATTGATAGTTTGTAAATTTGGCGGCTCATCACTGGCCAATGCCACGCAAATAAAGAAAGCCTGCGCCATCTTTTTGGACAATCCCGAACGCAGGATAATGATAGTATCCGCTCCGGGCAAACGTTCAGAAGTGGCCGGCGATAAAAAAATGACTGATCTTCTGATTGATCTGGCTAATGTGCGCTGGGCAGGCCTTGACGGCAATATGGAATGGCTGGCCATCAGTGACCGCGTATTTTCCCTGGTCTCTGAACTGGATCTTCATCCCAGCATCGCCGACCAGTTACTTGCTGATATCGCCCGCTGCAGTGAGGAAACAACCGTACACCACAAAATTTACCGGGATGGCATTGTTGCCTTGGGAGAAGCTATCTCCGGCCGCATCGTTACCGAATATCTGAACTCGATCGGTGTTAAAGCAAAACTGGTCGATCCGCGGGATGCCGGGCTGGTTTTGTCCTACTATGCCGGTGTTACCCAGATCCTGCCGGAATCATATGATAATCTCAGCACTCTTGCTTCTGAAGAAGAACGGTTGATCTTCCCCGGTTTTTATGGCCGGACTGAGGAAGGAAACACCATTACCTTTTCTCGGGGCGGCTCTGATATTAGCGGAGCTGTCGTCGCTGCAGCAACTGCAGCCGATCTCTATGAGAACTGGACCGATATGGACCATGTCTACGTGGCTAATCCTGACTACATCAATGATCCTGAACCGATCAAGGAATTAAGTTATAGCGAGATGCGTGAATTAGCTTATATCGGCTTCTCTATCATTCATCCGGAAGCATTGGAACCGCTGTTTACTCACAGAATCCCGATCCGCATAGCCAATACGGATAATCCTTCCGCAGAAGGTACCATGGTTTTGGCGGAGCGGACACACCTGGACAATGTCGTTACCGGTATAGCGGGCAACGACGATTTTTGCACAATAAATATTCGTCGCGTCTTACTTAATCAGGAACGCGGTATTCTTTTGAAAATCCTGACCATTTTCAATGAACTCGATATTAATATCGAACATGTACCCTCAGGAATTGATTCACTTAGCATAATTGTGCGTGGTACAGAATTTTCACTGGAAGATGAAATGGTTCTGCGCGACCGTTTGCAGGTTGAATTAGGTATGGATGATATCGAAGTAACCCGCAATCTTGCCATCGTCATGATAGTTGGAGAAGGAATGCGGGACACGGTCGGTGTCATCGCCAGAGCTTCAGAAGCTATAGCCAGAGAAAGTATCAGCATTGAGGTCATCATGTCTGACTATCACGAGATCAGCTGTATTTTCATGATGTCAAGATACGAAATGATCCGCGCCATGCACGGGCTTTACAATGAGTTTTTTCCCGGCACTGATCGATCCTGACTAGGGACGTCTGGCATCGGTAATGATCTGCCTGCCGCCGACAAAATTATTGAGAGAGTTAGCCTGCGGGTCACGCAGCTTGTCTGCCGTTATCTGCTGCCTGTCAATATACACGTAGCCCTGCTGCTGTATCGTGTAGGCATAGGGTGTACCACTGCCTGACTGCAGAACAAAGCCTGCCTTTGCCAGATAAGCTGCCAGGAGCTGATTAGCTTCAACATGATTGCCAAAGGGAAAGGCATATATCTTGAAAGTTCCAGTAAATTCTGCTATCTCCTCCTGCATACGTTCCGTGTCCCAGCTGAGAGAACTGAGCGTTTCGTCAGGAACTGAGATCCTGTTATATGATTGAGAAGCAAAGACCCATTGTTTATCCTGAAGAATTGTAAAAATTTCTCTAAGTTTTTCCCGGTTTGCCTCCGTATCTTCTACTGCATCCAAATAAAAACTTAAGCCGATACTCTGTGCCTGACCTCTCATGCGGTCCAGTTGCTCTGCATTCAGGGGATAGCCCAAAATTCCATCAACACCTGACAGAACAATTACTGCTTTTGCACCGTTGAAAGTGAAATCCGGGTGCTCCAGCAAAAAGCTTTCCAATATATCTATGGCTGTTGCCTGGCTGGTCAGCTGCTCAACTCCCTGACGGTCCTGAATTACGCCGAGAACATTCGAGTTCTCATCCAGATCCAGGCGTGAACAGATGCCGCTTTCAACCCTTTGAGGGGTAAAGTAAAAATCATCCAGAAACAAAAGCAGAGGCTTCTTGCCGGCCGGAATCAGCAGCCGCTGGAAAACACCGTCCTCATCAACCAGTTCGTTGCCGTTAATGAGTACATAATCATTCTCATACAGTGCTGCCAGCAGATGGCGGAACTCAGCAGCAGTGAGCAAATCTTCGTTTGCTCTTTCAGCGAAATCGTCATTATCAAAAGCTCGGTCAGGGTCAGCGATGACAGGCTTGACAGAGATGGCTTCAATGGGATCACTCCAATAGATTAAATTGGTCGGCACCAGTTGATCTGTAAGTTTTTTCGCCTCAGTTAAGTCTTCCCTGTCCGTAAAATATAAGTCGATATCGTTAATCAGCAAGCTGGCATCATAGAGACGCCCCTGCCTGATCAGCCGCTGGATTTCCGGCATGCGCACAAGATAGAGTTTCTCCAGTGCTTCCGTTCTGAGCTCCTGGAGAATGTGTTCTAAGGAACGTATACGGGTGTATTCCGGAGTGCTCAAATTCTCCAAGGCGTCTGCTGCAGCACTGTACTCTCCTTGCAAAAGAAGCTGATAGGCAGGCTCAAGTTCAGTTTTAAAGTCATGGAGCAAAGCAAAGTCGCTGACCTGATCGCTCAGGAATCTTCTGATTTCCGGCACAACATATAGTGTTTCCAGAAAGTGTATATACTCAGCTTCGCTGATACTGTCCAGGACATAATCCTTTAGTGCGTCTTCCAGCATATCCAGACTGCTGTCCCCTACAATGGACATGCTGAGGGAAAGTTTATCTGCCTCCTCTTCGGTAAGCGAATTTCCCAGCATCACCGATTCAATTGTTGTTTGTGCAAAAGTTGACAGTTGACTTTCTATCTTGCTTCTGACCAGGATGGCATCAGCCAAGTCTGCAGATTTAGCTTCCGAAACTGTCGTATCTGCAATAATTTTCTGTGCCTGCCCATGCAGGGCAATGATCTCCCCGAAATCTGCCTGCTTCAGAGCTTTTTCATAAGCCGCCTGTAAGTCATTTGTTTCCAGCGAGTTTTTAAGCACAAAGAAAAGCAGCAGAGCAAGAATAAGAACTATCACGCTCCAAACAGCGATAGTTCTCAGTTTGTTTTGCCTGCTGAAACTGCCGGGAAACTTTACTTTATTCATATTCAGTCAAGCAGACTAAGCTGTCGCCCTGCCAGCGTCTTCTCCTTGATATAGCGACCTGAGCCCGGAAGCATCTGAACCCGATAGTATGCTTCATCTTCAATTTCCTCCCTGATTTGTTCAAGCGGCACGACTTTCACAACAGGATCCTTTTTGGCACCACGAATTACAGCAGTCCCCTGAGCGGATCTGGTTTTCTTCTGAGTCAGTTGTGAGCTGTCAAAAATCAACATCTTACCTTTCTCTGTCTGCAGGGCAAAGCTGGGATCCTCATCATCGGCCCGGAAGCGTATTAACCTGATTTCTGCTGAGTCACTGAAAGCGTTAATCAGCTTTCTGCGGTTCTGCTTTGTTTCGTAGTGACCGGCATCAAAGCGCACACCTTTGCCGTTGGCAAAAATAGCCACAAATTCACCTGTAAATGGTTCAGTGGCGGCATGAACGCAGATCACCCGCTCCCCTGCTTCCAGTTCCAGCAGGTTAGGAGTATATTCCCCCAGTAAGGACGGACGCGAATCTTCAATTTCCCAGGCCATCATTTTGTATGCATTAGCCTTATCAGTCAGAAAAATCAGTTCTGATTGATTGCTGGCATCCTCTTCAATGATAATGCGGTCGTTCTCTTTAAGTTTAAGCTCAAAATTGCCACGCAATGAAGTCAGAGCCAGCTTCTTAAAATATCCTTCTTCCGTCAGAAAAATGCGGATATTGTAGTCCGGAATCAATTCCGTTACTTCCGGAATGTCAATATCGTCAGGATCAACCAGCCGGGTACGCCGTTCACGGCCATATTTTCCGGAAACTTCGGTCAGCTGAGCAGAGATCAGCTTCCTTTGGCGCTTGTCGCTCTTCACCAGCTTTTCCAGATCCTCAATTTCTTTCAGCAAATCTTTTATATCGTCAAGACGGCGAATGATATATTCGCGGTTGAGATTACGCAGTTTAATATCAGCAACCGCTTCTGCCTGTTCTTTGTCAATCGTAAATGCCTTCATCAGGCGCGGGATGACATCGCGTTCTTTTTCAGTAGTGCGGATTACCTGAATAGCCAGATCAATATCCAGAAGAATAGCTTCGTATCCGCGCAGAATGTGCAAACGCTCACGTTTCCTGCCCAGAGAAAAACTCGTTTCACGCCTGATGCAGGTCATGCGCCATTGTATCCACTCATTAAGTATTTCACGGACTCCCATTACCCGGGGTCTGTCATTAATTAAAATATTAAAATTACATGAAAAATAACTCTCCAGCGAAGTGCTTTCAAAGAGCCGATGCAAAAGAATATCAGGATCAGCAGTGCGCTTATATTCAATGCTGATACAAAGACCATTGAGATCTGTTTCATCACGAACATTGGTAATATCTTGCAGCCTGTTCTTTTTTATTTGATCTGAGATATCATCAATTATTGTTTCAATCGTTGTTGTATAAGGGATCTCCCTGATTTCTATAGTGGCATCCTTGCGGTTAATCTCAGCTGTAGCCCTTAGCTTAAAAGAGCCGCGGCCGGTCTCGTAGATTTCGCGCATGTCTTTCCGGTCATAAATCAATTCACCTGCCGTAGAAAAATCAGGCGCGGGCATGTACTCAAGCAGGTCAGCTTCAGGGTCCTTTAACAAAGCAATAGTAGCATTGCAGACTTCGCTCAGATTGAAGGAGCAGATATTGCTGGCCATACCTACAGCTATTCCCTGATTATTATTGACCAGAATAGTCGGAAATTTCGCCGGCAGAAGGCGTGGCTCCTTTGTTGTCCCCGAGTAATTGTCGATCATGTCGACAGCGTTTTTGTCCAGTCCGTCAAAAATGGTTTCACAGGAAGCGTCAAGACGTGCTTCAGTATAGCGGGAAGCCGCATACTGCATGTCTCGTGAGGTCACGCTGCCGAAGTTTCCTTTGGAATCAATCCAGGGATGCAGCAGAGTACCGTTGCCGCGCGTCAGCCTTACCATGGTTTCATAAATCGCCTGATCACCGTGTGGATTCAGCTGCATGGTCTGACCTACTATGTCGGCAGATTTTGCGCGCGGACCGGAAATAAGCCCCATTTTGTACATGGTATAAAGTAATTTTCTATGCGATGGTTTGAAACCGTCAATCTCGGGAATAGCTCTGGAAACTATTACGCTCATGGCGTATGGCATGTAATTATTATAAAGTGTGTCTGAGACAGACACAGGAATTACTGCTGTTTTCCCAGCTGCCTGGTCCATTATCTTTTCATCTTGCGTCATTTGCTGCTCCTACACGACATCCAGCATATCAATATATTTATGGCCGTGATCTTCAATGTATTCCCGCCGGTCGGCTACATCTTTACCCAAAAGGAGTTCAAAAGTTTTTTCAGCCGTTGCCTTATCTTCCGGCACTACTTCGATCAGGCGGCGGCTTACCGGATTCATAGTTGTCTGCCACATCATCTCGGGCTCGTTTTCTCCCAGACCCTTAGAGCGTTGCAGGTGCACCTTGCCGCCATCCAGCCGGGCTATGATTTCCTCCTTATCCCGCTCGGTATAGGCAAAGTGTGTTGTTTCCAAACTGCCCTTTGTGTGAGTTATTTCAAAGAGAGGCGACTCTGCAATGAATACCTTATGTTCCGTTAACAGTAGCGGCGTTAATCTGAAAAACATGGCCAGAATGAGGGTGCGTATCTGAAAACCATCTACATCAGCATCTGTGCAGATGATGACTTTGTTCCAGCGCAGACGTTTTATGTCGAATTGGGCCACATTTTTTACTTGTTTATTGCCCAGATCTACACCACAGCCCAAAACTTTGATTAAGTCCATGATTATATCGTTGTTCAAAATTGAGCGCAGGTCTGCCTTCAGGCAATTGAGGATTTTTCCCCTGACAGGAATTATTGCCTGAAAATCCGCATTCCGTGCCATTTTTACTGAACCCAAAGCTGAATTGCCCTCAACAATATAAAGCTCCCGTTCATTGATATCCTGAGAACGGCAATCAACAAATAAACGCGGTTTATTGGTGAAGTCCATCGATGTCATCAGGTCCTTCTTAACACTGATGCGCATCTTTTCGGCTCGCTCACGGCTGCGTTTATTAATCATGACCTGATCCAGCACCCGCAAACCCGCTTCCCTGTGTTCAATAAACCATATATCGAGCTTATTGCGGATCAAATCAGTCATAAAACGCTGGATATATTGGTTATTAATCGAGCGCTTGGTTTGGTTCTCATAGCTGGTAACTGTAGAGAAAGAACTCGTTACGATAATCAGACTGTCTTCAATATCACTGAAGCTGATCTTGCTCTCATTGCTTCTGTACTTATTCTCCTGCTTGAGCCAGTCATCGAAAACTGAGACAAAAGCTGAACGGACCGCCCGGTCAGGAGAACCTCCGTATTCAAGCGGAGAGGAGTTGTGGTAATAGGACAGAAGATGATTTTCATTGTTAAAAGCGAAAGCTATTGTAGCGTTAGCCCGATATTCTTCTCTGTCAGAGCGGTCTCTGCCCCTGCCTTCACCCTGAAAGGAAAAAGCATCACTCATGCGGCCCTTCTCCTGATTAAGCTCTCTGACATAGGCCAGTATGCCGTCCGGATAAGAAAAACTCTGCTCCTCACCACTAATCTCATCTTTGAACTCAAAAACAGTGCCGCTGTTAACAATCGCCTGCTGTTTCAGAGTTTCCAGAAAAAACTCCGTCGGGATCTTAATATCAGTTAAGACATCATAGTCCAGTAGAAAGTGCTGCTTAGTGCCTGTTCGCCGGGATCTGGTCTCGGTCTTTTTAAGACCGCCGATGTTCTCACCCTTCTCAAAATGGAGCTCGTAAAGATAGCCGTCTCTGGTGACTTCAACATCAAAGAAACGCGAAGCATACTGAGTGGCACAAGCCCCTAAGCCATTAAGTCCGAGACTGTACTCATAGTTTTCACCCAGATTTGTTTTGTATTTACCGCCGGCATATAGCTCGCAGTAAACTAACTCCCAGTTATAGCGTTCTTCATTCTGATTATAGTCCAGAGGTATGCCCCTGCCATGGTCTTCTACCAGAATGGAATAGTCTTTAAAACGGGTAATTGATATCAGATCACCGAAGCCGGCTCTGGCTTCATCGATGGAGTTGGACAGTATTTCAAAAAAAGCCTGCTGAGCACCGCGTAAATCGTCAGAACCGAAGATTACACTGGGACGCAGGCGAACTCTGTCAGCACCCTTAAGCGAGGAAATGCTCTCATTGTTATAGTGTTGTGCCATTACTTATTCTTCCTCCGCAGTAATTTTGTCATGTTCAGATTTAAAACTCAAGCCATAATTCTCAGCTTGTACTTTACAAAAATTCAAAGCTCAGGTAAAATAGCGACTGTTCGTATCAGATGCGGGTGTAGTTTAGTGGCAGAACATCAGCCTTCCAAGCTGATCGTGAGGGTTCGATTCCCTTCACCCGCTCCATTTTTTTCATGGGCATATAGCTCAGTTGGATAGAGCAACAGCCTTCTAAGCTGTGGGTCGCAGGTTCGAGTCCTGCTATGCTCGCCACGATGTAACCCTTAAAACATGAGTTTTAGGGGTTTTTTCATTCTTCAGGAAACAAGAGCTGCTCCAGGACGTAACCTTGCCGTCCGTCAGCTAAACGCACCCTGACCCAGCTTTCTTCAGCCTGGCTCGTTTGAAAGACCTTATCCCCTCTTTGTAAAGTAGCAATGAGGTCAGTGCCACCGGGGGAAGTCATCACCTGCAAACTGTTAGCTCTTACCTCAACTTCAATTTCAAATATAGTCGCATCCGGATCAATAGTGGAACTTTCTTCCACAGTGCTGTCAGGACTTTTTGTCTCTTCTTCCCTGCCCGTACCGGAACCTATACTTTTTATTCCCCAGACAAGCAGCAGAAGCAGCAGCAGAACTATAGCAATAAAGGTCAGAAGTGACAGGCTGCGTGAATGCTCAAACAGATGCGTTGCGCGATAAAATAATCTATTGAAAACATCCTTGATACCGCCGGCATTCCACATTTTAATCCGGTCGATCACTTTCGGTTCAGGCGGATTTTCTTCCTGGGTCCGTGCAGCAGAAGGATATTGTCTCTGATCACCGGTCCTCTTGTTTTGCAGCCTGGGCTTTTCATTACCAAAACTCGAAATAAACTTCGGAGCTTGAGCCTGACTCTCTTCAAAATATCTGACTTGTCTTTCCAGCTCCAGCTCAGCTGGTAAAATACGAACATTTCCGTCTCTGAGGGGAACAACCTTTGAACGGCGAATTGATTGCAGAAAGCCGGAATGATCATATTCACTGCCTCCCAATGACGTATTTTTGCTGCCGCTCATCTGTCCGGTATCGATTCTTTGAACATGAACGGAAAACCAGGTGGTATCGTTTGAATAGCCTGACTGAGAGGCAATACTGCTTAATTCCGCCATCGATACATTCAACTGGCGCATGTCGCCAAAAAGTTCTTCCAGCTCTTCGGCCATGAACAAATCTATGAATTCAGGATCAATTATAAGAAAATTATCATTCTCACGCGGTCTGAAGGCATAGAAATCCAGTTTGCGAATTGACTCTGACAAGTTTAGCTGAGGAAGAAGTGTGGGCTGTTGCCTGTAGATCCGCTCTCCACGATGCAGGTAGACTCCCAGATCCTTGTTGCAGAAGACAAAAACAATTTCTGCAGTCATCAGGAAGAGAAAATCTGCCTCCAGCCCATCATTAATTCCCGCTTCCAGAAAACGGGACAGACCCTGTATTTGCAAATCACGGAAAGCAAGCTGCCATTGCCGCAATTGCACACGAGTGTCGTGGATTGCTGCCGGATCATCTTTGTCCGTCAGTATCCCTGCAATTAATTGAACACGGCGATTACCCGAAGCAACATAGTGCTGCTGCCGGTGCGTGGCTAATAAGCCAATATCGCGATCATTAAGTTGTAATGTGAGCTCTTTGCGATCACGTTCGGCCAAATGAGCCGTCAAGGTCGATCGGATCATAGCTTATACCAGTTCTCCGCCATAAATGTTTATGGTGAGTATCCTTTCAATCCCGGGAAGCCTGCAAGCCTCCGAGTAAAAATTTCTTCTACGGCGATTATTCTACCACGTTTAGCTTACTTAGAGTCTTTCTGCAGCCAATCCCGGGCCAACAAACCGAAAATATTCATATCCAGATACCTGGACCCGCGGCGCACATAATCACGCTGGGTGCCTTCGTGCCGGAAATGCAGACGCTTGAAAAGTTTACAGGAGTCCTCATTGCCGCTGATTATCCTCGCATTAAGACGATGAAGCTCCAGATCCCGGAACAGGAAGTCAATGAAGATCGTCATAGCTTCAGCCGCCAGGCCCTGGCCGCGTTCTGCCGAGCTCAGGAGCGCAATACCCACTTCCGCATGTTCCATCTCAAAGTCGACAGACTCACAGGTGATAATACCTATGGGCTTTTGTTCATGCAGAACCGTAAAAACAAAAGCTGTATCTAAGTCATTCCAATCAGACATGAGCTCTGCCAATCTGCTTCCGGAATATGTCTGCAGTCTGGAGGGCAGGTAATAATACAGGACATCTTCGTCTGCAAACAGCTCGGCAAATGCATCATAATCTTCAGTTTTGAGATTGCGGATGAGCAGCCTTTGCCCCCGCAAAGAAGCCTTACTTAAGATTTGCTTCAAGCTCTCCTCCTGCCTGCCGTCGGTTCTTAAATGATTATCAGCGTACATTTTTGTATTATTTCTGCTTTCCTTGCCTAAGTTTAGACAATATTGTAAAAAGAATGCTATACTGCTAAAGTCTTATCTTAAGCTTAACATCTAAACCTGATCAGTTTAAGAGTACAAAATGGATTTGACACTAAGCGATTAGCTTGATAGAATTCTTTTGCGCTTGCGAGAAGACACGGTGGAATTAGCTCAGTTGGTTAGAGTGCCAGGTTGTGGCCCTGGAAGTCGTGGGTTCGAATCCCATATTCCACCCCATTTTCTCGCATTGGGGTGTAGCCAAGGGGGTAAGGCACGGGACTTTGACTCCCGCAGTCGCAGGTTCAAATCCTGCCATCCCAGCCATGATCCACTAGCTCAGTCGGTAGAGCATCTGACTTTTAATCAGGGGGTCTGGGGTTCGAATCCCCAGTGGGTCACCAAACAGAGTTCGGAACTAAGTCCGGACTCTGTTTTTTATTTAGTTAAAGTTCAGAAACTCCAAGTTCAGCAGGAAATCCTTTATATCGACACCGCCGGTAAAACCTGTCAGATCACGATTCATACCGATTACCCGATGGCAGGGTATACAGAAAGGAAGAGGATTGGCTCCCAGAGCTTGCCCCACAGCACGTGACAGCTGAATAGCTTTTTTTTCATCCCCTACCATCTTGCCGGCAATATCCTTATAAGAAAACAGATGAGCGTAGGGAATACTCCGCGTGATCTCCCATACTCCTTTCTGAAAAGCTGTCCCCTCTTCTATTTCCCAGGGGAAACTGAACTCCTGCAGCTCACCTGATAAATAAGCAATAATCTGTCCGGCTGCTTCAGACAAAACTGAATTATGTGCCTGTAAGCCGGCAGGAGGGTCTAAGAGAGCAGGGTCATGCAAGCCTTCTGATATATGACCTTCCTCATCAATCAGCTCGTAAAAGAGAGCATAGGAGCGAAGGAACTTATCCATTGTTCTGTCACGCCGGACAAAGTCAATGCGGGATATTTTATCGCCTGACCTGTTTGTTGTCAGCGCTATGTAGCCAAAACGCCAGGCAATAAAAGCCAGTTGTCTCTCCGAAAACTGTGGCGAAAAATAAGTGCGCCCCTGTATCGCCGGATCCTCATCAAACTGGCCCAGGCATATTTCAAAGGCAGCATCTGCATTATCGTCCGGAGCCGGATAGGAATCTAAGCGATATAAAGCAGGGAATTCCCTGAACACAGCTTCAGCAATTTTACGAATGAGCGGAGCTGATACAAGCCCGGATTCATGAAAAATGATAGCCCAGGATTCTTGAGCCATGGGGTTTTGCAGATAAAAATATCCTTCCTGACCCTGATATGACCAGATGTAAATGTCTATTCCCCGAGACTGCCTGTCCCGGATGAAAGCCCTGCTTTCACTCAAGCTTTTCAGCAACAGACCTTCATTCAGTCTCCGATACTTACCGGCATCCTTAAGGTAGCAAAGTTTTATGGCGGGGATTGATTCGGACATAGGCGGATCCCTTCCCTCTTAAACAAATAATCCTGGTCAAATTATAGCTTAACTACCAAATAAATAATCAGGCTATTGTTTTTCGCTCATAAGTCAGGTAGCGAAAATATGAACCTTCTTCTTCCTGCCAGTCGCCGACAGAACTTAATTTAAAGTTCGGATCCGAATTCAAATCCGGAAATTCACAGTCGGAGGGATATTTTTGGAAATGTTGTGTCACGTATACGCGATTAGTATAGTCAAGTAATTGACCATACTATTCGCGTATACGTGACACAACATTTCCAAAAATATCCC
>ENA-UOOK01000182-UOOK01000182.1-fermentation-metagenome-genome-assembly--contig:-NODE-182-length-77741-cov-24.631568_pt1 | contig 77741 bp, 69 predicted proteins | sample MGYA00245777_ERZ724023 | MGnify/ENA primary metagenome ERZ724023 (study PRJEB28704, sample SAMN03018312) | fermentation metagenome | biome: anthropogenic terrestrial biome; feature: soil; material...
CTTAACGCACTTAATAAAGTGATAATACCTGTCCTACAACTGGGGAGTAGTGTAGAATTTATATTTAGAAAATTCCACATTAATAAATAATTCTCCAAATAACAATGACAAAATATATTAAATACAGTGTGATAGTGCTATTGATTATTCTCCCTATTACAGATCTGATTTTTAAAACCAGTGAAGCGATAGGAGAAGAGCCAAATCGGTATTCTTTTTACATCCGAATAGCCGCATTGCTATTGATAGTTTTTTTTCTGCTATGGAATATCAATCATTTCATTAATATTTTCAGAAACCCTGTTGTGGGGGCAATGGGAGTGCTTTTGGCGTATATTTTAGGCCATTTTTTATTTACCTATGAAGAAGGAGAAAGTATTGTTTCCATTGTAAAAATAAGTTATGTTTTTATCGTTTTCTTTTTCTTTTACCTGCTTGCCCTTAGTGATACCATCAGAGAAACAGATATTCGATGGCTGTACGCATTGATGATCGTTATTGTCTTTTTGACTATTTTGCAGTTTATTCCTTTACGGGCAACATTACGATCTACAGGGTTGGCGGGTATGGCCGATAATAAAGGCTATACGTTAGTTAGTGCCTTTCCGACATTATTATTGTTTTACAAGAAAAAAACATTCCCATTTTTAATAGGATTAGTCAGTATAGGAGTTCTAATAGCTGGGAAACGGGGAGCAATACTATGCTTGCTAGCGTCGGCATTGACAATGTGTGTTTTTATGAGAAAAGAGAACAGAAGATTAACATTCACAACATTCCTATATGGCTTGCTTGCATTGATAGGTCTTGTTTTCTTACTCTCCTATTTTAATGAATATATATCGGTAGCTTTTGAGAGGATATTTGCGATAACCATAGATCATGGTTCGGGGAGGGATTATCTTTACCAAAAATATTGGTCAGGTTTCTGGAATTCAGATAACTTTCATTTTATTTTCGGACATGGATTATTTGGAGGAATAAAATATTTAAATATTTCGATAGTCGCTCATAGTGACTGGTTAGAAATATTATATGATTATGGGATTGTAGGGGCTTTTCTTTATCTGAATGTGTTTATACAATTATTTCGGTATCTGATATCTGGATTGCCGCGTCAGAATAAAGTATACTATTATGTTTTGTTGGGATTTATTTTAATGCTGTTTATTAGGTCGTTTATTAGCGGTACATTTTTAATGACTGTTGAAACCATTTGGATTTATATTTCGGTTGCGTTTGTTCTTGGAAAAGTAGATAACATGATGTATAAAGAATTAAATTTTGCCATATGATAAATCTTGATACTATCGTACGAAAATTGTTGAACAAATTGTTTCATATTCGATGTGAAAAGTATTATCTATTTGAGATTACTATTGTTACAGATAAGTTGAATACTCCTTTATTACCAACTCCATACAAAGTCAGTGAAATAACTGAAAAGAATATTCAAGAATACGATTTTTCATTATTTGCCGATAAGTATCCGCGATTTGTCGAACGTATTCATAACGATAGTTATAAGTTTTATGTTGTATTGGACAAAAGAAAAGTTTGTTATTATACATGGATTTCCCTTACGCATTTTATCTTTCCAAGATATGTGAAGGAAGTAAGGAAATTAGATGTGGATACAGCTTTTTTGTTCGATAGTCAATGTGCTAAAGAGTATCGCGGAAATGGATTCCATTCTTACATGAATATTTTTCGGTTGCAAAAAATAAGTGAAGCAAATAAAACCAAAGCACTCGGATTAATACTTGCCGGAAATATGCCAGCATTGAAAGTACAATTAAAAAGCGGAATGAAGATAACGCATATTATCTCAACATTCTATTGTGATTGGCTAAATATTAATAAAATAAAATTTACTAAGTATGAAGGTTGATAGGGAAATATTTTTCAATTTAATAAATGAATTTCAATTTATTCCTTTATATCAAAGTGAAGGATATTTCAAAACAAAATATTCTGGTTCTAAAAAATATGATTTCCATGTGAATCATTTAGGTAATCCTTCTATTGGATGTTGGGGATATGTGATTAAGATTCCGTTTGTTGGTAATCTATTTTATGTGGAGTCATTGGTATATCGTGATACAGAAAGAACTTCACTCGTCAATTTTTTACGAGAACTTGTATCAAACGGATTGTACAGTATAATCAATCTTAACGATGATAATATTTATAATCCTTATGTGGAGCAATCGTTCAGAGAAGCTGGATTTCGAAGACCGTTAGGGCAATGGGGAACCGCCCTGACAGTTGTTGTCGATTTAAAGGATTTGAAGCCATACAAAAGTAATTGGAAGAAAAATATAGGAAAAGCCGCGAAAATACCCGGTCTCTCATTTCAAGAAATAAATACCCCGAGCGATAAATTGTTAGATGATATTGCTCAACTTTTTATCGAGAACTCCGAAATAAAACAGTTGTCGTACCATTATACTCTGGCAGATTTATCAGCATTTATGTCGGATAAAAAATATAGATTATACACAGTCAATATTAATGGAGAAATTATAGCAGCACGTATTATTTTTGTTAATAAGCAATATTCCTATGACGTGAGTACGGCTAATGGACGCAAAAGCCGCGAATATAGGGGAGTCACACATTATTTGTGTAGTAAAATTTTTGAAGAACTACAATCAGAAGGTGTTGTTTTTTTTGATTTTAGTAGAATTCCTACCGGACGTAAAGGGGCCGAGGGAGTTTGTTTATTCAAAAGCGGCTCCAATGGCGTATTGGTCCAGTATAACGGATATTGGTTATATACAAAGAAAAACTGTTATAGATACATGATGTACTTTATCAATAAGTTTATTCGGAAAAAATATGAATATTAGAATATTATTGGGTGATATTGTAGGATATTTCCTTCTGTTGTACTGGAAAATATTTGAAAAAAGGAAATTCAATTTCAAAATGCAATTGCTTTCTGTTTATTTTCATAATCCTCAAAAAAAAGTTTTTGAACATGCAGTTAATTTCTTGCATCACAACGGGTATCGATTTATATCTACGGAGGAATTATATTTAATCATAAATTCAAAAACTAAATTAAATACTAAAACAGCTTTGATAACATTGGATGATGCCTGGATTGGGAATCTTACCAATGTGATTCCATTCATTGAACAGCATCGTATTCCTATAACTATTTTTACGGCCACAAATCCCCTAAAAGACGGAGTGTTATGGCTTAATTACTTTCGTGATAAGACATTGTTGCACCAATATGAAACTATTTTTCCAGAGTTGAAACTTTCTAATCCAAAGAAACTTTCAACTGCATGTCGAAATGAAATTTGGAAAACGCTTCGAGGTAAGAAAAAATATACAAGGGAAATTATGACAGAAGAAAATATTCAGGGACTTTCCAAAAGTAAATATATAACCATTGGTTCACATACGGTATCTCATCCTATATTACCAAACTGCGAAGAAAAGGAACTCCGATATGAATTGTCTGAATCTAAACAAAAATTGCAGGAAATGCTGCACTCTGTAGTTAATAGTTTAGCATATCCCAATGGCGATTATAATGATGACGTTATTGAGGAATGCAAGAGAGCCGGTTACATAATGGCATTCACTACAGAGCAGAGATTATTAGATATAGAGAAAGATTCCTTGTATAAATTGCCTCGTTATAGTGTGCCGAATGAATTTGGTAAATATGAATCGATTGCAAGAGCCCTTGGATTATGGAATAAATTTCTTTCATTATGATTGTTATTAATTTTGTGGGCGATATTAGTCTTAACAACAGATATGAAGAGTTGTATCGCAAGGGGATTAGTCCTTTTAGTAAGATAGAACCCATATTCAGCCATTCAGATTATAATATTGGAAATTTAGAGTGTTTATGCGACGATAAAGGAGAAGTTAATCAGTTAAAAAAACCGAGATTGAAAACAGCTCCCGAGGTTTTACAACTCTTATCTCCTCTAAGATTTAATATGTTAAACCTTGCGCATAACCATATATACGATGCCCGTGAAAGTGGAATAGAGTGTACTTGTTTGAAAATAAATGAACTGGGAGCTGATTATATTGGGTATAATTCTAATAGACAGATTCCATCGTTTATAAGATATATAACGGTAAAAGGGAAGTTATTCGCAATAATTTCGGCTGTACATCCTGATACGAATCCTCATATTCCTGAGGATGTAACACTTAATTTACCGAGTTACTCTAAAGAAATTTTATTAAAATATATAGCTGAGGCAAAAAGTAAATCTGCTTTTATAATACTTTTCCTACATTGGGGTGGGCGTGTGGAAGAAGGATTTATACCTGATTGGTATCAAATGCAAGATGCTCATAATTTTGTAGACAAAGGTGCTGATTTGGTGATTGGAGGACATTCGCATACTGTACAACCTTATGAGGTTTATAAAGGAAAATATATATTTTATAGTTTAGGGAACTTTTGTTTTGATGATATAGAAAATGAAGGCATAATGTATCCTATTGGTCGTTTTCGAAAACGTCGGGGTATTATTGTAACGATAATGGTGAATGAGCATAATGATTCTTATACAATAAAAATTATTCCGGTAATTAACCGTAGGTGCTATATAATCCCTTATGCTGGTTATCGATTAAACATGCTGATTCGGAATGTGTATTTCTATTTGATAAAAAATCACAGATGGTTATGGAGGATTAATTTTAAGTTATTCAGAAAGTTAAGCCCTTTTTATCTATATATATTTGAAAATACAGATTCCTTGTCTGTAAAGTTCTCTAAATTCAGCATGGCTAAAGTATTAAAACACTTACGAAAATAATATGTTATGGGACGGAACATCTATTTGCTATTAAATTATAAAGGAGGTTTTGGTAATAAGTATAATGCTATTCCTTATCATTCCGGATACAATAAAGAAGAACTATCGAAACAATTTAAAGTGAGGGATTTTAATGTTATATATTTATATCCTTCTCAGTTAGATATGAGAGATAAAGCACTCAATGGACAGCTGATACTTTATTCTTCAATGGAAGACCCTGATGGTTTTTATAAATCATATGTTGAGGACATTGTATATGGATTATCTCTTCGGGGAGCTATCGTGATACCAGCCTATATGTTTTTAAAAGCGCATCATAATAAAGTCTTTATGGAGATGCTAAGAGATATGTCGGAACTATCCGAAATAAAAAATTTAACATCACACCATTTTGGGGCATTAGAAGAATTTGAGCATAGTTTTGATCATACTAAAGATAATACACCTTTGGTAATAAAATCAGCATCCGGAGCTTCCAGTTCGGGAGTACGGTTGTCTACAAACAAAAAAATGTTGTTCAAATATATAAAACAACTCTCTCTCAGTAAAACTCCTTTTAAAGTAAGGATTAAAGAAGTATTGAGAAAATATAAATATGACGGTTACACAGTCCCGTCTGTACACAGAAAAAAATTTATACTGCAAAGTTTCATTGAAGCTATTGATAATGATTGGAAAATACTGGTATTCAATGATAAATTTTATGCTATTAGAAGACCTAATAGAAAGCATGATTTTAGAGCAAGCGGAAGTGGAAAACCCAGATATCTTTTTGGGAAAGATGCCCAATTACCTAATGGGTTGTTGGACTTTGCAAACAGAATTTATCAATCTTTTAATGTTCCGATGATATCTTTAGATATAGCTTTTAAGGATAGTGTTTTTTATCTTATAGAAATGCAATTTGTTGCTTTTGGAAATTCCGGACATCATTATTCCAAAGAGTATTATTATAAGAAAGATGAGCAATGGCTACTGAAAGAAAATACTCAATCTATAGAAGAAACATATACAGATTCCATCGTAAGTTATATAGAAAGGAATAATTTATGAAGAGAATCATTATTCTTCGACCTGCACTTAAACAAAGTAAAGGTGGAGTGGGCAATTATTATGATATCGTAGAAAAATTAACTGAACTAATTGATTTTTTTCGCATAGGAAAGAGGAGTTGCATGAAAAATAAATTAATCCAACTTCAATCTATAATATATTACATAACAGATTATATTCGTTTTATTTTTATTGTACCAAGGTATAGTCTTGTGGTAGTCAATCCCTCAATGACTAAGAATTGTTTATATAGAGATTCATTATATATACGGATAGCTAAGATTTTTCATAAAAAAGTGGTAGTCTTTTGGCGTGGCTTTAACCATCTGTATTTTAATAGCGTCGTGAGGGATAAATATAAAAAACTTTTGAACAATACTTTTTTTCAGGCAAATCATACCATTGTATTAGGTGAAAATATTTATAAATCCTTACATGAAATTGGTTGTAATACTCCATATACTGTTTCTACTACCATTCTTACCTCGGATTTGCTACTCGATTCGTCCAAACAATTCAAGCCAGGTAAATTCACTATTCTCTTTCTCGCACGTTTGGAAAAAGACAAGGGTATTATGGAAGCGCTAGATTGCTATAAAATAGTAAAACGTGATTATCCATTTGTGAATATGCTAATTGCCGGATTCGGAAACGCTTTTACTGATGTGCAATCGCGCATAGACAATGAGAATATTTCAGATGTACAATTATTGGGAAATGTGTTCGGAGAATCTAAATATAATGCTTACCATGATGCAGATATGTATTTATTTCCTTCTTATTACGAAGGTATGCCTAATTCTGTACTGGAAGCGATGGGAATGGGATTGCCTGTTGTTACTACAAAAGTTGGAGGGATACCAGATTTTTTTGAAGATGAAAAAATGGGATATATTATAAATGATTGTAATCCTGAAAAATTTGCGAGAGCTATTTACTCTCTGATTGAAAATGATCAATTGGAGCAAATATCGGAATATAATCGAAATTATGCAGAACAACACTTTCTTGATTGCATTGTTGTTTCTAAACTTGAGAATTGTTTAATCTCTATTAGTGAAAGTTAGAAAAATATTTTTTGTTTCCCGAAATAAATTGATGCTATTGTTTTTAGTATTATAAGAAACTGTTAAAAAATTTTGAGATATGATGCATTTATATCGTATTGCCAGATATCTATATAAGCATAGAATTCCATTTCTTCCCAAAATAATACAAGGATTAATATTTCTACTTTTCAACAGTAGAATCACACCAGATACCATTATTGGAAAAGGTACTTATTTTGCATATAGAGGAGTCAGTTCTGTCTTAGTCTCGGGAACTGTTATTGGGAATAATTGTGTCTTAGGATTGAGATTTTCTACTGTTAGAAAATTCCCTTACAAAAATGTGCCGAAGTTAGGAAACGACATATACGTTGGTCCCAATGTCGTTATAATGGGACCTGTTATTGTGGAAGATAATGTTATAATTGCAGCTAATTCGGTTGTTAACAGGAGTGTACCAGCCGGGGGTATAGTAGGGGGAATACCGGCTAAAATAATAGGGCATATACACGATTTGGAATATGACATCTTTAGTAATCCTAAATATAAAGAAGGTTATGCAGAATATTTAACTGATAAAAAATGAAGAGAATCGACTCATTCATAAATTTAAAAGCATATTGCGAAAATGAAGATTTTGCGGGCTGGGATCCGTATGACGGGTTGAACTCTAAAGTGTTTCAAGCGTTGCCGTTTTTTAAACATTCGGCTCTTTGTCGTCTTATAATCATTCAGAGCTTCAAACGCTGTCCGGTTAATTTTCGGAGAATTGCCCTTGTACCAAAAGGACATAACGCCAAAAGTATCGCTTTATTTTTAAGTGGCTATTGTAATCTTTATCATGCTCTTCAAAAAGGAATGGACATAGGTATGTCGCAAGAGGAGTGTTTCGAAAAAATACGTTATCTGGCTGATTTGTTGCTTTCTCTTCAAAGCAAAGGTTACAGTGGTGCCTGTTGGGGCTATAATTTCGACTGGCAATCAAAAGCTTTTTTTCTTCCTCGATATACCCCTACTGTAGTTGCAACCTCTTTTGCGGTTGAGGCGTTATTGAACGCATATGAGATTTCTAAATCCGAAGAATATTTATCCGCCGCATTATCCTCTGCAAATTTTATTCTTTTAGATTTGAACAGAATTCAGAAAAAGAAAGGATATATGTTTTCTTATTCTCCATTGGATTTCCGGGCTGTGTATAATGCATCGCTTTTAGGAACTAAAACTCTTTCAATGGCTTATAGTTATTCAAATGATGAAAAAATAAAGATGGCAGCTTTCCATTCCGCTATAGCTGTTTGCAATGAACAAAATTCCAACGGTTCTTTCCCTCATAGCGATCAGATAGGAAACAAATGGCGTGATAATTTTCATACAGCGTTTAAATTAGAAAGCTTATCTTTTTATCAAAAATATTGTAATGATAAATCCTTTAATGTCAATCTTAAATTAGGATATCGATATTGGATTAAAAATTTTTTCATAAAAGAAAAAGGTATCGCCAAATATTATGACACAAGCAATGAAAACGACACTATCGATCTTCACTGCATTGCTCAAGCGTTTTCAACTTTATATAAACTAAATAAATTAGAGGAGCAAAAAGAGCTCATAAATGCTCTTGTAAATTGGGCCGGAACCTATATGCAAGATAAGAATTCTGGATATTTCTATTTTCAGAAAAAAGATAGGCGAATAAATAAAATTGCTTACATGCGCTGGCCGAATGCGTGGATGTTCTACGGAATGAGTTATTTACTTTTATTTGATGCAAATCATGACAAAAATTCGCAATTTTATTAGATTAATAATGATACGACTGAGGTATGTCATCATGACGAAAGCCTATAAAATGGACATCGCAAAGTCCGCAAGAATTTCTTTCGGTGCAAAGCTCGATAAAACAAATCCTTCAGGAATTCATATCGGAGATGAATCCTATGTAGCTTCCGGCGCTATAATTTTTACACATGATTTTGCAAGAAGTATGCATGCCGATACTTATATTGGAAAACGCTGTTTCATAGGAGCAAATGCGATTGTTATGTGTGGTATCACTATTGGTGATAATGTAATTGTTGGTAGTGGTTCTGTTGTTACGAAAAATATCCCTTCCAATTGTATTGCAGCAGGTAATCCGGCAAGAGTTATCAAAGAAAATATTCATACTAAAAAGTTTGGTCAACTAGATGACATTTAAGTATTCAAAATAGATTTTGGTTATGGTGTACGAAAAAGTATCGTTAAACGGAGTTGAAGTGTATCCTTTTAACTCTGAAGAAGAGCTGTTGGGGTATGTGGATATGCATCCGGGTATCCTTGTGGCGATCAATGCCGAAAAGATTCTCCATGCAACGGACGAAACGAGGGCGATCATCAACCGAAATATTGGATATTGCGACGGCGCGGGAGCCATGGTGGCTTTACGGCAAAAAGGCTATCCGAACGCGTGCAAAATACCGGGATGCGAATTGTGGTTGAAAATCGTACAGGGGTTTTATCATGAAAAATCGTTCTATCTGGTGGGAAGTAAGCAACAAATAATAGAGGAAACGGTCACGAAACTTAAAAAAGAATTCCCTGATATCCGGATTAAAGGGTTCCGGAACGGGTATATTACTTCGCAAAAAGAAGAAGCGCAATTGATCGACGATATCGCAACGAAAAACCCCGATGTGGTATTCGTGGCTATGGGATCACCCAAACAAGAGCTTTTGATGGAAGAGATGCAAAAACAGCATAAAGCCATATATCAAGGTTTGGGAGGTAGTTTTGATGTGTACACCGGACATGTGGAGCGTGCACCTCGTTGGTGGTTAAATCACAATCTGGAATTTGCATACCGGTTACTGAAGCAACCGAAGCGTATCACTCGCCAGATTCATTTACTACGCTATGCATATTGGTTGATTACCCAAAAATTATAAAAGGTCTGGAAAAATATTTATTTTGTGGTAGATATTACCCAGGATTTTGCCGATGCTATCATTCGGACAAGTCAATATGTCAATCCCAATTGCCAAAGGGGAATAACATTCAAATATCCATATTCAATATCGTCTTTCACGACAAATCCATGTTGCGTATTTTTAATTTGTTTTTGCCCTTTATTTTTTCCGCCGATTTCGAATGTTTTGTCTCCAATTAAAAAATCAGAAACAGAAGAAGCATATACGTCCTGTTTTACTCTCATTTGATTCAAAAAGAAAGTTTCCCTGACATTCCCTATATTCGAATTCTCTTCGGCAAGATGGTAAATAAGATTCGTATTATCCAAATAGATTTTATCCACTTTGCCTAATCCCCGAATGCCGCCTATTTGGTCTCTCAACTGGGCTATCAAACCTGCTTCTTCAATATACAGACAATAATCGGCAATATTATTTCGACTGGCAGATAATATTTCTGCTATCTTAGTCATATTCGGCTTGAATGGAGCGCTTTTAGCTATGATAGATAGCAATTGTTTCAGTTTACGGCCTGTGGCAACATTCATTTCGGCATACATAGGAATATCGTTTTCCAAGGTTTGATTTATTATCTGATTGAGACGGATGCCAAAATCTTCATCCATAGCAAAGGGATAATAACCTGTTTTGAGATAGCTGCTAAAAAGGCGAAGAGGATGTGGAAGATCGGGTAATTCTACTTTATGCGCTATTATTTCATCTAAAGAAAAAATATTCGATTGTATGTTATGGAATAATTGAAGATATTCCCGAAATGACAATCCTTGCATATTGTAAATGACTGCCCTGCGGCTGAGGTCGGATGTTCCTTTTTTTATGTCTAATACGGAAGAACCTGTAAAAACGACTTTCAACTCTTTATGATAGTCGTAAATTAACTTCAATTCCTTTGCCCATTCTTTATATTTGTGGATTTCATCAATAAACAGATATTTTCCTCCCTGCTTAATAAAAGCATCCGCTAAATCTATAAAACGATTTTCAACAAAATAAAAATCTTCCGCTGTAACATAGAGCGTTTCAGCAAGATTAAGGTTTTGCTTGATGTATTGGAGTATCAAAGTCGTTTTTCCAACGCCACGTGCTCCTACGAGACCAATCATCCTGCTTTTCCAGTTTATTTCATTGTACATATATCGGAAAAATGTTGTATCGGTTTCTCTAATGAGCTTATTGGAATATTCAAATAATTTGTCCATAATGCGTTCCTTTTTTGCAAAGGTAGTAAAAAAGCACTACGAGAGTGCTTAAAATGAAAATATTTGCACTTTAAGAGTGCAAATATTGATTCAATGTAAAGCTATCGGGGCTTACTCTACAAAAGCGGGTGTCGGTATAATTTTGCTTCCTCCCGTAAATTTTACAAAGAATGAATAGCTCCTATTTTCATATTCAGCATCAGAGTTTATTAAAGAGCAATATAGGAACTACAACATAAAAACAGTCGATGCTCCCCGATCAATGGTGAAGCTTAGCGGAAAATAGTAATGGAAATAAGACGTATCTCAAAAGAAATAGTGTACTTGTTGAGTATGATTACGGATTAGCCCAGGTTTGGTTTAAATAAATATATTTAACATCTTAACAAGTCGTATGTTTGTCAATCTTCTTTTAATAGATAATCTTTTCGAAAATACTACACGAAAAAGTATCGTTAAACGGAGTTGAAGTGTATCCTTTTAACTCTGAAAAAGAACTGTTGGATTATGTGTGCAAGATACCATGATGCGAATTGTGGTTGAAAATCGTACAGTGGTTTTATCATGAGAAATCGTTCTATCTGGTAGGAAGCAAGCAACAAATTACAGAAGAAACGCAATTGATCGACGATATCGTAACGAAAAACCCCGATGTGGTATTCGTGGCTATCACCGGACATGTGGAACGTGCACCTCGTTGGTGGTTAAATCACAATCTGGAATTTGCTTATCGGTTATTGAAGCAACCGAAACGCATCACCCGACAGATTCATTTACTACGCTATGCATATTGGTTGGTCGCACGAAAATTATAATAAGCTTTGTTCTTCTTATTTGGTTTCTAATAGTTCCTTTTGGTCCTGTTTGCGGCAAGAGGTGTGTCGTTCGGTGCGACGTCGTCGGTAATAAGTTTATCTCTAAAAAAATTGCGTATTTTGTCAGTTTTTTTGCGCATTCTGTCTTTCCTTTCTCTCCGGTTCTCTCTACCTTTATCTTAATTTTTATGGAAAACGGAACGGGTTTGATAATTTATTATCCGGTTAAACCACCGGCTGCGGCCGGATAATATTTTACATAACTGAAATCCATTCCGGCCGCAACCGGAAGATCCTTTATATAACTGAAATCCATTTCGGCTACGGCCGGAAAGTTCTTTATATAACTGGTATCTATTCCGGCGATGACCGGGAAATATTTCATAAGACTAAAATCTATTTCGGCGATGACCGGAAAGCACTTCACATGACTGAAGCCCTTTTCATCTGTAACCGGCAAATATTTATTATAATAATTAAAAGGTGACGTTATGAAAATCAATTTAAGTAAACAAACCAACGACGGGTTGGGAGCATTGGGTACTTCAACGGTGGAAGTGACCAAAACGAACGGACTGGAAGCAGTAGTTGCCAGTCCCGTATTTACAGTGTTGGAAACGGTGGTACCCGAGTATAATTCTAAAGTGCTCGATACTACCTATAGCGGACTCGGTCCGCAAGCGGCGGGTATTTTGCGGAAAAGCCGGAAAGAATTTACTTCCTTAAGCAAAATATTCAAATCGCTATCCGCCTTTCCTGGTACGGTAAAAGGTGAAGCGGCAGCAATACTCTATCAATTGAGTAAAGCGGTGGGAAATGTATATGCTAAAACGGCCGCTGAAGCCTACAATGCGCTTCTGACGTTTTCGAATCAGATCAATACTGAAGAGAACAAGGCGCATGTTACCACTGTAGGGACGGTAGAAGAAGTGGCGGCATTCACGAAATCGGTTACCGGTTTAGGTACCGTGAGGTTGGAGCAAAGCACGATAGATTCCGCGTTGCGGAGCGATCCTTCGGCTACATCCCTTCGGCCGCAACTGGAAGATGCTCTCAGGGATTACTTTTCTTTGCTTACGGGCATGCGCAAACAAGCGGGTTGGGACAAACTCTATAGCGATATCAACGAAGTCGTGGCGCAGGCTAAGCGCTCTGCCAGAAAAGGAGATAAGGAAGAAGAGGAAAAGGAAGCCGAGTAAAAGAGAATTTATAATAAAGGTGTCGCTTCTAGTGAATTATCATCAGGAGCGACACTCTTGGTTTTATCCCTCTTTTCCGAACGATCCGCCGACAATGTCGAGCAGCTCGTTGGTAATGGTTTGTTGTCGCAGTTTATTATATTGCAGGGTCAGTTCGTCGAGCAACTCGTTGGCATTGTCGGTCGCAATCTGCATCGCCACCGTACGGGCGGCCTGCTCCGATATGGCCGAATTGGCATGCACGAAATAGAGCCTTAACTTCAAGACCTTGGGGATGATCTCGTCGAGAAGAGTCTGTTTGTCCGGTTCGAAAATATAGTCGGTCGACGTTTCCTCCGTTTGCGTATCCGGTTCGATAGGCAGGAACGTTTCGCGCGTCAATATCTGCCTGCTCTTGCTTTGGTAGTGATGGTATATCAGTTCCACCTTGTCGATTTCCTCCGCCAGAAACAACGACAGGAGCTTTTCCGCCACTTGGCGCGCCGAGTCGTACGAAGGATGATCGGCCACCACCCGTTGCGCTTCCGCCTGGCCGGTGAGTTGCAGTTTCTTTACCGCGTTCTGTATTTTATTCCCAATAGGGTAGAGGAGGATGTTTTCCTTTCCCAGATGCGCATAAGAATCGACCGTGGTCTTCAGCGTTTCGATGATGTTGTCGTTAAACCGTCCCACCAATCCGGTGTTCGACGAAAAAGCCACAATAGCCACCCGCTTCACCTCGCGTCGGCGGGTAAACGGCGAAACAAAATCGTGATCGGCCTGCATCAACGTTTTCATCAAATGCGCCATCCTTTCTTCATAAGGACTCAGATTTTGAATGAGCCGCTGCATCTTCCTCAGTTTCGAGGAAGAGATCATCATCATGGCCGAGGTGATCTTATGTGTCGACCGCACCGACTGTATTCTTGATTTTATTTCCTTTAATGATGCCATTGTTACCGGTTCCTCTTAGTTTTGCAATTGTTTCACCGTATCGGCGGCTACTTTCCGTAAAATGGCGGTTATTTCGTCATTAAACTCGCCGTTTTTTAGCCGATCCAATACCGTCTCCTTGTGATTTACGTCGAGGGTGAAGAGGAATTGCTTTTCGAACTCCGATACTTTCTCTACGGGGATGTCGCGCAGCAAGCCTTCCGTACCGCAATAGAGCACGGCCACTTGTTTTTCCACGCTCATCGGCTGATGAAGCGGCTGGATAAGGAGTTGTTCGTTCTTTTTTCCCTTATCGATGGTCATGGCCGTCACTTTGTCCATATCGCCGCCGAACTTGGTGAACGCGGCCAATTCCTGATACTGCGCCTGATCCATTTTAAGGGTACCCGACACTTTCTTCATCGGTTTAATCTGGGCGTTACCCCCCACACGCGATACGGAAATACCGACGTTGATAGCCGGGCGTTTGCCTTGGTTGAACAAGTCCGTCTCGAGGAATATCTGTCCGTCGGTGATGGAGATGACGTTTGTCGGGATATAAGCCGATACGTCGCCCGCCTGGGTTTCGATAAGAGGCAACGCGGTGAGGGAGCCGCCGCCTTTCACTTTTCCTTTTAAACTGGGAGGAAGGTCGTTCATGTGTTCGGCCACTTCCTGCTGCGAAATAATACGCGCGGCGCGTTCGAGCAAGCGGGAGTGAAGGTAGAAGATATCACCCGGATAGGCTTCACGTCCCGAAGGGCGTCGAAGGATGAGCGATACTTCGCGGTAAGCCACCGCCTGTTTCGAAAGGTCGTCGTAAACCACCAACGCGTTGCGTCCGGTGTCGCGGAAATATTCGCCGATGGCGGCGCCTACGAACGGCGCGTAATATTGCATCGCAGCGGGGTCGGAGCCATTCGCCGCAATCACCACCGTGTAGTCCATCGCTCCGTATTCCTTGAGCGTTTGAACGGTCGATGCCACGGTCGAACCTTTTTGTCCTACGGCCACATAGATACAGTAGATAGGATTGCCCGCTTCGAAGTTAGCCCGTTGGTTGATAATCGTGTCGATGGCAATGCTGGTTTTTCCTGTTTGGCGGTCGCCGATGATGAGCTCGCGTTGTCCCAAACCGATAGGAGTCATCGAGTCGACGGCTTTGAGTCCGGTTTGGAGAGGAGTATCCACCGGTTGGCGGAACACCACGCCGGGCGCTTTACGCTCCAGGGGCATCTCGAATAGTTCGCCGGTAACTTTCCCTTTCCCGTCGATGGGCGTTCCCACGGTGTTGATCACCCGGCCCAACAGTCCTTCACCCGCCATAATCGAAGCCATGCGGTTGGTTCTTTTCACCGTGCTGCCTTCTCTTATCTCGGCCGATGATCCCAACAATACGGCTCCCACATTATCTTCTTCCAGGTTCATCACAATCGCTTCCACTCCATTGTCGAAGCGCAGCAGTTCGTTGGCCTCGGCGTTATGCAATCCGTAAATGCGCACCACGCCGTCGCCCACCTGCATCACGACACCCGTTTCATCGAATTTGATATCGGTGCTGATCCCTTCGAGTTGCATGCGCAACACTTCGGATACTTCACTGGTCTTTATTACATTGTTCGACATACTTTTATCTCTATGCCTTGTGCCGAAACCCTTTTTTCGGCCGGGCTTTTAATTGTTTATTTCTTTCAATTCATTCTTGATGCGGCGCAACTGGCTGGCCACGCTCGCATCCCAACGGTTATCCCCTATTTGCAAGATGAAACCTCCCACTATCGAGGGATCTACCGCTTGCGTCATTTCCACCGTGCCGCCGGTCTGCTTCGCGATGATGGATTTCAGTCGCTCGTACACGCTCTTATCGGTATCGACCGCAGTGGTGAGAGTCGCACTGAGGATGTGATTCTTATCTCTATATAAATCCTGAAAACGGAGAGCTATGTAGTGCAGTTTCTCAATCCGGTTGTTTTCGAGCAACAAATCGATGAACCGATCCCATGCTTCGGAAACTTCTCCGCCCGATGCCGTGAGAATGAGTTTTTTCTTTTCTGCCGGAGACAGTATCGGATTATGCAGCGCCTCGCCGAAACGGGGCACTTCCCAAAACATTTGCGACAACATTTTTACGGCTTCATACACTTTGTCCTGCTCGCCCCGTTCTATGGCGTAGTCGAGCAAGGCAGTTGCGTATCGGGTTGAGATAAGTCCTGTATTCATGCACTCTTACGATTTCGAGATTTCTATTTCATCCAATAGCCGGTCGATCATATTCATCTGCTCTTCTTTGTTACCGATTTTCTCTCTCAGGATCTTTTCGGCCACCTCGATCGACAGCGATGCGATTTCGCTGCGAAGCGACTGTAAAGCGTTTTGCTTTTCCGCTTCGATTTGCTTGCGCGCTTCGGCTACTATTTTATCCGCTTCCAGTTTAGCGTTTGCTTTCGCTTCTTCCACCATCTTGGCGCGCGTCTGTTCCGTTGTTTGCAGAATTTGCATTTGTTCGGTACGCGTTTCCGAGAGCAAAGCTTCGCTGGTTGTTTTTACTTTCTCCAGTTCTTCGTGTGCTTCTTTTGCCGCCAGGAGCGAGCTGTCGATATACTCTTTCCGGTCGTTCACCGATTTTAAAATCACCGGGAATCCGAATTTGACGAGTATGAAAACGACCAACCCGAACGACAGCAGCATCCAAAACACAAGGCCCGGTTCAGGGGTAAGCAACGACATCGTATTCCTTTTTTATAATATAAATCCGCAAACGACGATAGCAAACAACGAAGCGCCTTCGATAAGAGCGGCGGAAATAATCATGTTCATCCGGATATCTCCTGCTGCTTCCGGTTGGCGGGCAATGCCTTCCATCGCCGACGAACCGATTTTACCGATTCCGAAACCTGCCGCCAATGCAGCTAATCCTACACCTATTGCAGCTCCCAGTGTTCCTAAACTCAAATCGGCTGCCTGTAATAAAATTGAAAGTAGTTCCATAATTCTTTTAAATGTTTATTTATAATCTTAAATGTCTAATGTCTAATGTCATCGGTCGCCTGTCTTTAGACTTTTGACCTTATTTTCTCATCAGCTAATTCGCTAATTTGCTAATTTGCTAATTCGCTAATTCGCTAATTTGCTAATTTTCTCATTTGCTAATCAACTTTGTGCGGTTCCATGCGCGCCATCCCGATAAAAACGGCCGACAGCATCGTAAACACATAAGCTTGGATGTAAGCGACCAACAGTTCTACAAGGTTGATAAACACCGTGAATAAAACCGACACCACCGTCATCGACACGTTAATGGTCGTACCCAGTTTCACCGTTACAAAGATGATTGCCGTCAATCCCAATACGATGGAATGCCCCGCCATGATGTTGGCAAATAAACGAATCATCAAGGCAAAAGGTTTGGTGAAAAGACCGATCAATTCGATGGCCGGCATCAGAGGAATCGGCACTTTCAGCCAGGTAGGCACATCCGGCCAGAAAATATCCTTATAATATTCTTTCGTCCCCGTCAAGTTAATGATAAAGAAGGTGCACAAGGCCAATATCATCGTCACGGCGATGTTTCCGGTGACGTTCGCGCCGCCCGGGAAAATAGGTACCAATCCTAAAATATTGTTCGTGAAAATAAAGAAGAACACCGTCAGCAAATAGGGGGCATACCGTGCATGGTCTTTCCCCACCGCGGGCTTGATAATATCTTCGTTAATCGATAAAATGAACATTTCCATCAGCCCGACAAACCCTTTTTTGCCTTCCATCGGATTTCTTTTCAACGATCGCGCCACGCTCATAATGATCAGCAGGAGCAACAGCGAAGAGATGATAAGCGATAACGCGTTTTTTGTCAATGAAAAATCCCAAGGCCGGATATCATTCCCCGCCGCATCTTTCTCGACAATCTTGCCTGCGTATTTTCCTTCCGCAGCGATCGAAAAACCCCGGTATTCGCTATGCCCGTGATGGAACTGCGAGGACATGAAAACATTCCATCCGCTGTTCTCACTGTACAGGATTACCGGCAGGGAAATTGCGACGTGTTTATTTTTCCAACTGACAATGTGCCACTCGTATGCGTCGGCAAGATGTTCCAGAATCATCTCCTTTACATTCAAGTCTTCCCCGCCGTTCTCGGCCGGGGCGGCTGCCGCCTGTGCCGGTAGTGCGAGGGACGAGAGCAAAAGAACCGAACATAGTATTATATAGAATCTCTGTTTCATTGCTGTTCCGGTTTATTCGTTTCGGAAGACGATTGTCCGCCTTCTCCCTGTTTTTTCAAATACATTTCTATCTTTATATAAATGTATGTTTCTATCATCAGATAAATCAAATAGAAAATGATAAAGATGATGGCGAAATTCCGTATTTGCGCTTTGTCGGCAAACCAATAGATCAAGACCAGTATCAGCGCAGCGAACACCTTCACCACACGAAGAAGCATATAGGTGTTCACAAGTTGCTTGGGCTTGTCTTTGGGTATCTTCATCATCAAATAGATCAAGATGACGCCTGTGACAAAGAAGAATAGCGGAATAATTACGTACCCGTCAATCAGTATCTGTGGAAAAAAACGGTTGATTATTTCCCATGCGCCGTAACCCACGACAACCAATGCCAGGGTGTGCACGATGAAAAGATGGGCCGCCAGTTTCTTCATTGTTCATTCGATACGGATTCGACACATACGGTAATGCGGTTGTTATGCACTTCCGCCACGCCGTCTTCTATCTGTAATTCGGTGAGTTCATCATTCTCCGAAACATACGACAAGCTGCCCTTGGTAAGGGTCGAAATAAGCGGGGCGTGATTCGTTAAAATCTGAAACGACCCTAACGTGCCCGGTAATGTCACCGATTTTACCGTGCCTTGGAAGACTATTTTTTCGGGAGTAATGATCTCTAAATTCATTTATGAATGATGAATGATGAATGATGAATGATGAATTATCTTGAGCGTTCCATCAATTTTTTGCCTTTCTCTACCGCTTCGTCAATGGTTCCGACACTTAAGAACGCCATTTCGGGATACTCGTCCATTTCCCCGTCGAGAATCATCTTGAACCCTCTGATGGTTTCTTCCAGCGGCACCAACACGCCCGGTTGCCCGGTGTATTGCGCGGCCATAAAGAACGGTTGCGACAAGAACCGCTGCACCTTGCGGGCACGGTTTACCGTGAGGCGGTCTTCGTTCGAAAGTTCTTCCATACCTAATATGGATATGATATCCTGCAATTCCTTATATTGCTGTAGGATTTGTTTCACGCGCATCGCCGTTTGGTAATGCTCTTCGCCCACGATGAGCGGGTCGAGGATACGCGAAGAGGATTCTAGCGGATCGACGGCCGGATAAATCCCCAACGAGGATATTTTCCGGCTCAATACCGTGGTGGCGTCCAAATACGAGAAAGTGGTCGCGGGAGCCGGGTCGGTCAAGTCGTCGGCAGGCACATAAACGGCCTGTACCGAAGTGATGGAGCCTTTTTTCGTAGAGGTAATGCGTTCCTGCAAAGCGCCCATTTCGGTGGCGAGGGTCGGTTGGTAACCCACCGCCGAGGGCATACGCCCGAGCAGCGCCGACACTTCGGAGCCGGCTTGTACGAACCGGAATATATTATCGATAAACAAAAGAATGTCGTTGCCGCCTTCGCCTTGGTCGCGAAACGACTCGGCGATACTCAACCCCGACAAGGCAACCGAAGCGCGCGCTCCGGGCGGTTCGTTCATCTGTCCGAAAACCAACGATATCTGCGACTGGTTCACTTCGTTGTAATCGATTTTGCTCAAATCCCAGTCGCCCTTATGCATGCTTTCTTTAAAGTCCTTTCCATACCGGATAACCCCCGAATCGATCATCTCGCGCAAAAGGTCGTTCCCTTCACGGGTACGTTCCCCCACGCCGGCGAACACCGAATACCCGTTATGCCCTTTGGCTATATTGTTGATAAGCTCCATGATCAGCACTGTTTTGCCTACTCCGGCGCCGCCGAACAGCCCGATTTTACCCCCTTTTAAATAAGGTTGTAGCAAATCGATTACTTTTATGCCGGTCGTCAGGATTTCTTGTGTCGTGGTGAGCTCTTCGAAGGTAGGGGCTGCGCGGTGGATGGGATATCCTTCCGTTCTGTCGAGCGGTTTGAGCCCGTCGATCGATTCGCCGATGACGTTCATCAAACGCCCTTTTATCTGGTCCCCGATAGGCATACTGATGGAATGCCCCAAGGCTTTCACATTCAATCCGCGCTTTAATCCGTCGGTGGTATCCATGGCTACCGTTCGTACGGTCGATTCTCCGATATGCTGCTGAACTTCTAAAATAAGCGGTTGACCGTCTGGGCGATCAACCGATAGTGCTTCCTGAAGCGCCGGGAGTTTCCCGTTTTCCGTCGTCTTCAGATCAAAGTAAACATCCACTACAGGGCCGATGATCTGAGATATGTGTCCTACGAGCTCGTTCATTATCAAAATCTATTATAGGGTTGCCGTATTTTGTAATTCGAAAAAGCATTCTTTACACGATGATTTTCCTTTCAAAAACAAATGCTTTTCCATCCTTATATATCTTCTAAAATTTAGGATGAGCAAAGATACAAATATAATTTTATAGCAAAAACTTTTTTCATCTCTCTATTTCGGGCCTTTTTTTTCTTTATATCCGATACCTTCCGATAATATCAAAAGGATTTGTTAATTAAGAGCCCATTATAGATCGGGCGGTTTTTAATATAAATATTTTCAATAACAGAAAGATGCGGTTTAGCGTAACCTTTGTGCATGCTTTGTTTACAGTTATGAAATCCGGCCCCGGCGGGCGGACAGGATTTTTTTAAGGGGACTCAAATTTGTAGATTTCTTTTTTCTAAGTTTTGAAGTAATATAAAAATAGACTATATTTGCCCCGATAATCAAAATAAGGCAAATAGAACAACCAAAGCGTACGTTTTTTATTAGAGTAAATGAATAAGCATAATAATATAGGTTTCCCTTCCATTCTGCATTTTCAATTTTGCATTCAATTGAATGGAAATAGAGGAAAAAGTTTTATTTGATGGGTAAACTTTCTTATTTATCGCTCTTTTATAAGAAAAATAATTGTATTTTTGCAAATCTAAAAAAACGACTATATAGTACATTTTAAATAAATCAATAAACAATCAATGAATTAAAAACTCAAAAAATCATTCACACAAAAAATCAAATTATGGCAACAAATGAAATTAGAACTCAGAAAGTAACTGAAAAAAAGAAAGGATCATCCAAAGGTATTTCTGCTGCTTTAGTAATTATACTTTGCTTTGTAGTAGCTATCTGTATCTTCCAGTTCGTTTTCGGTAATCCAACCAACTTTATTGGCAATGATCGGGCGAATCTTCCTTTGCAAGGAAACCTTTTAGGTACCATCTATAAAGGAGGATTCGTAATTCCTATTATTATGACGATGTTATTATCGGTAATCGTATTGAGTATCGAACGTATCATTGCTATCGGCAGATGTAAAGGTAAAGGTAACCTGACCACTTTCGTCGCAAACATTAAAGATCGTCTCGAAGCCGAAGATATTCAGGGTGCCCGTGAACTTTGTGCAAAACAAAAAGGTTCAGTTGCAGCCGTTGTAAGAGCCGGTATCGATACCTACGATCAAATGATTCATGATACTACCGGTTTGAGCAAAGAACAAAAAGCTTTATCTATCAGCAAAACAATCGAAGAAGCTACCGCGTTGGAAATGCCGACGATGAACCAAAACTTACCGGTTATCGCTACATTCTCTAACTTGGGTACATTGACCGGATTGTTCGGTACGGTACTTGGTATGATCCGTTCATTCTCCGCTTTAAGTAGCACGGGAGGTACGGACTCGGCCGCTCTTTCGGTTGGTATCTCGGAAGCTCTTGTTAATACGGCTTTCGGTATCTTGACCGGTGCTTTGGCTATTATTGCTTATAACTATTTTACGGCTAAGATTGATAATATTACGTATGCGATCGACGAAATCGGTTTCTCCATCGTAAACGTCTTCCAAGCTAGACATTCTTAAGAAAGTTAAAAGTGAGCAAAGGTTTAAACCTTTTGCCTTACGAACATTCTTACCGAATGACTATTTTGACGAATTTGTTTAATCAATCGATAAATTATAGGATAAATGGCTAGACCAAAATTAAAGAAAAGAGATACATGGATTGACATGACCCCGATGAGCGACGTAATGGTATTGTTGCTCACGTTCTTCATGTTGACTTCCACTTTCTTGAAACCTGAGCCGGTAACCGTTAATACGCCGATGTCTGTTTCCGAGATTAAAATCCCCGAACAGAATATCTTCTCCGTATTGATTTCACCGGAAGGAAAAGTCTTCCTGGATATTGATAATTCAGAGGACCGAATTGAGATTCTTGAAAAATTGGCAGCTAACTATAATGTTTCTTTAACCGATAAAGAGAAAAGAGATTTTAGTATTATGACTTCTTTTGGTATCCCCATGCAGAATTTTAAACAATTTATGGGCTTGTCGAATGAAGAACAACTCAAACTTCTTCCTCAATACGGTGTCCCCACAGATAGTACCGACAACCAATTTAAAAGTTGGGTGAGCGCGGCCAGGGAAGTAAAAGGAAAAGAGATGGTCATCGCTATTAAAGCCGACCAAGATACACCTTATACGTATATAAAGAACGTTATGGGTTCGCTGCAGGACTTAAAGGAAAACCGTTACAATCTGATTACTTCACTGCGTAAGGTGGAGGATGAAGAATAAAGGTTATACTCAAAGACAAATGGAAGTACGAATTAAAAATAAATTTTAAGAGTATGGCAGATATACAACCAACCGGTGGTGGTAAAAAGAAAAAAGGCGAAATGAAGAAAGCCGATACGCGGGTAAACTTTACTCCGTTGGTCGACATGATCATGTTGTTGCTTACTTTCTTTATGCTTGCTACCACTTTGAGCAAACCTCAAACAATGGAAATCAGTATGCCGACCAAAGATAAAGTCGATGTGGAAGAGCAGAACGAGGTGAAAGCTTCCGAAGCGATGACCATCTACTTGGGGCCGGAGCATAAAGTGTATTATTATGAAGGGTTGGCGAATCTTGAAGAACCGAATTTCCTGACTGAAACCGATTTTTCGGCCGAGGGTATCCGTTCTGTCTTGACAGAAAAAAACAGGACCATCGTTCAACAAGTTCGCGAACTGAAAAATAGAAAAACCCTGCTTCAAGTAAGTCAAGAAGATTACGATAGACAATTGTCTGAATTACGAAACAGTAAAGGTTCGCCGGTAGTGATTATCAAACCGCTTGATAGCTCTACCTACAGCGATATGATTGCAGCTTTGGATGAGATGCAGATAACGAGCATCGGAAAATATGCGATTACCGAACTGGATGATAATGACCGGACAATGTTGAGCAATTCCAATTTTCCTACTGATTGAGGTTTGATATAAGATAATAATCATTTAAAGAAAGAAAAATGGCTAAAGATATCAACTTAACGTCGCAGGAATGGATCGATTTGATTTTCGAAGGTAAGAATAAGAGCTACGGCGCTTATCGTCTTCGTCAATCTTCCGGCAGACGGCATTTATATGCTTTCATTGTCGTTATCGTTATTGCTGTATTGTTATTCATTGCGATGTCGCTTATTACGACATACGAATCTCAAAGGAAGGCTAAAGAAGCCATGACACAGGTTACGACTTTAACCGACATTCAGTTGGAGCAACCTGAAGTTCCCGAAGAGAATCAAGTGAAACAATATGTAGCTCCGCCTCCTGTGGAATTGAAGAGTACCATTAAATTTACGCCTCCGGTCATTAAAAAGGATGAGGATGTTCGGGAAGATCAGGAAATGAAAAGTCAGGAATTCTTGACTCAATCCGATGTTCAGATCTCTATTGCGGACGTAAAGGGTAATAATGAAGAAACGGGTGTGGATATTGCTACTTTAAGAGACCATAAAGTTATTGTGCAAGCTGAACCGGAACCTGAAAAGATTTTTGATGTGGTGGAACAACCTGCATCTTTTCCGGGAGGAAACACTGCTTTAATGAAATGGTTGAATGATAATATTCAATATCCTGTGATTGCTCAGGAAAATGGAATCGAAGGACGTGTAATTGTTCAGTTCGTGGTCGGAAGCGACGGTGCGATACAGGATATTAAGGTTGCACGGGGTGTCGATCCCAGTTTGGATAAAGAAGCAACCCGTTTGGTAAGGGAAATGCCTAAATGGATTCCCGGTAGACAAGGGGGAACAGCCGTTAAAGTACGGTTTACGTTGCCTATTGTTTTCCAATTGCAAAAGTAATGTGATACAACCTTGTGTCACAATATGGTAAATATTAGCCAATCTTGTTTCCGATGAAATTAGATTGGTTAATATTTATTTGTTCGTGATTTTTTAAACTAAAACGATGTAAGATGAAGATAGGTAATTTTATCGGTCTACTATTTATTTCTTTGTTTCTGATAATTGCGTGTAACAATAAAGATAAGAAAGAAAGAAATACAATGGATAGCGGGTACATTAAGATAGCCGTAGATCAAACGATGGAGCCGACTATTAAGGCGGTAATCGATATGTTTGAAACCGAACATGATGCTATTATCGAGCCTATTTATACATCGGAGGAAGACGCAATCGATTTGCTGTTGGACGATACCGTCCGGCTGGCGGTAACTGCGCGGCGTCTACGTCCGGATGAAAGAAATATTTTTTATTCGAATAAGTTCGAACCGGAAGAGGTGCGGATTGCTTTGGACGCGATAGCGCTTATTATCCATCCCGCGAATCCCGACTCGATTATTAGCGTAGAGAACGTTCGTCGTATTTTAACCGGAGAGGTGAAAAATTGGAACGAGATCTATCCGGGATCCCGGTTGGGTAAGATTCAAGTTGTTTTTGATAATACCAACTCGAGTATCGTACGTTATGCCAATGACTCTATTTGTCGCGATAAACCGTTGTCGAATGAGTTGAATGCGCTGAGTCTTAACGAAGAAGTGGTAGACTATGTGTCTAAAACGCCTAATGCGATGGGCCTTATCGGGGTGAACCTCATTAGTGATTCTTACGATAGTACTGTGGTTGAGTTTACGAATAAAATTCAGGTTATGCGCGTGTCTTTCGACAAGATCGCTACCCGCCAAAATGCGGTTCAGCCCTATCAATACTATATGTATAACGGGCAGTATCCTTTTGTTCGGGAAATCTTTTTCATCATAAACGATCCCCGGGGAGAACTGCCTAAGGGCTTCACCCGTTATGTTTCATCCGATCGTGGACAGCGTGTGATACTCCGTTCGGGATTGCTGCCTTCTACGATGCCTGTGAATGCCGTTAAAATAACAGACTAAAAATGTAAACTTATAGATATAGGATAGAACTATAAAACGAATTTAAACGATATTGAATTAATTAGAGCAAAGCAAATGATGAGTACAATAAGAAAAAGTATTTTATTCTCGGCTTTATTTATTGCAGGTGTTTCATTAACTTACGCCGAAAATAAAAATGGAATTGATTTCTATGAAGCCGGAGATTACCAAACAGCAAAAAAGTATTTTTTGTCCGCACCGAATATCGATGCGACCGATAGTTACTATTTGGGGGAGATTTATTTCGACGAAAAGAAAACCGATTCCGCCCAATATTATTTCAATAAAGGACTTCAGATCGATCCGGCGAACTTACTGAACAGTGTTGGATTGGCTAAGGTGCAATTGAGTACCTCCGGTTTGGACAAAGAGTTAAACGATATTGGTAAAGATCGCAAAAATAGAAAAAATGCACGACTGCTCGCTGCAGTAGCCCAGGCGTATTTCGATAATAACAAATTGGACGAAGCTTCCAAAATGGCCGACAAATCGATTAATGCCAACAAGCAGAGCCCTTATGGTTATATCCTGAAAGGTGATTTGCTCGCTAAACAAGGCAATACGGGTGAAGCCGCCGCCGCTTACGAAAGCGCCATCTATTTCGACCCTAACTTCAAAGCTTCGTATGTAAAGCTTTCACGTCTTTATGAAAATATTCGGACGCAGGTTGCCCTCGACTATTTAAAGAAAGTGGTGGAGTTGGATCCTCAATACATTCCGGGGTTTTTATCGTTGAGCCAGATTAATTATCGTAAAGGTTTTTATCCCGAAGCGCTCGAGGCTTTCGAAAAATATCTTAGTCTTATTGTCCCCACCGGAAAAGATTATGAACAGTATGCGTCGATTCTGTATTTCAACAAGAAATATAGTGAAACATTAGAAGCTATTAAGAAAGCTCCTGATAATTTTGTCATGAATCGTTTGAAAATGTATAGCTTGTTTGAACTCAAACAATATAACGAGGCTCTTCAAACGGCCGATAGCTTTTTCAAAAATGCAGATGAGAAGGATTTGATTACGCAAGATTATACTTATTATGCTCAAATACTTGCCAATGATAAGAGATATCAAGATGCAGGAGCTGCTTTTGCAAAGGCTTATGAAAAAGATTCGACCAATATCGAGTATCTGACACAGGCTGCCGGCGCATACGAACGTGCTGATGATTATTCCAATGCCATAAAGTATTATCAACTTGCTTTCAATAAAAATGCGAATCCGTCATTGGCTGATATTTATGTGTTGGGACTTGCGAACTATTCGGCGGGAACTAGTACGAAAGCTTTTTCTCCCGATTCGACGAAAGATAAGCAGGAAAAGGAAAAATATTTGAAAGAATCTGATCGCTTGTTTGCCGAAATGACTGAAAAGTTTCCGGATCATTATTTAGGATATCTGATGAGAGCTCGTGCTAATTTCGCTCTCGATCCACAAGCCGAAAAAGGTCTTGCGGTTCCTCATTATCAAAAAGCAATTGAGATTATGTTGCCTAATCTCGATGAAAGAAAGAATGATGTTTTGGAGTCGTATCGTTATTTAGGGTTCTATTATTTAGGACAAAATAACGTACCGGAGTCTAAGAATTATTGGGGAAAAGTCCTTGAGATTGATCCCGCCGACGAAACGGCTTTGCAGGTTATGCAGAGTTTGAAGTAAACGGCTTTTTTTGAGGGAATAAGTTTCAGACTTGCTCAGACAAGCAGTTTTAATTCCTATTTAACAGTTGCAGTGTGATGTGATTCATGCTGCAACTTTTTTTTCTTGGTGTGACTCCCCCCCAGCCACCAGAGGCTCTCGCTCGCAGGATGTAATTCTTTTTATGATTGCGCAGATTAACTTACACAAAGGCGGTATTCCACAACTATGATGCAGAGTTTATTTTGACTCTCCTCTTAGCGTAAAAGGAGGAGTACCAAGAAACGAGCGGAAGGGATATAATGATGAAAATATCCCTTCCGCTCGTTTCTCGTTTGTCCCTTACCTCAAGGCGACAGTCCGGAAGCTATATGATTTTACCCCCACTAAGGCTTACATGCCGAAGCTGTATTTGGTAATCGTATCGATAATAATATTGAGGAGACCCGCCGATATAATACCGGCAGAACAGATAATTAAGCTGGCTTTGTTCCAGGAATCGGTCGCCAAGGTTTGGATCGGATGATCGTTTTTATCGATAAACATCGCCTTCACAACCCTCAGATAGTAATACAACGAAATGATGACGTTTACCGCTGCAATCAGTACCAATATATACAAGTCTTGTTGTGCTGCTGCGTAGAAGATGAAGAACTTGCTGACAAAACCGGCAAAAGGAGCGATACCGGCCAACGAAAACATAGAGAGCATCATTACAAAGCTGAGCTTGGGATTCGTTTGATAGAGGCCTTTATAATCGTCTATACTGAGTTTGCCCGTCCTGTTTTCAATGGCCGAGATGACCCCGAATGCCGCCAGGTTGGAAAATACATAGACCAGTATATAATATAATACTGTAGACATACCCAATGAAGAGCCGCTTATCACGCCCAAAGCAATGTATCCGGCTTGCGAGATGGACGAAAACGCCAGGAAGCGTTTGATGTTCCGTTGTCTCAAAGCGAACAGGTTTCCGACCGTGATCGTGAGGATAATGATCCAAAATAGGATATTGTGCCATTCGGTGACTAAATTGCCGAATACTTTAAACAGTAACGTCATCAGAACGAATACGGCCGAGCTCTTCGAAACCACCGAAAAATAAGAGGTGACATTCGTCGGTGCGCCTTCGTAGACATCGGCTGTCCATAAATGGAAAGGTACGAGCGATATCTTGAAGAACAATCCCGATATGAAGAATACAAATGCCATGATTTGTAGTGGATTGCTCGTGATTAGCGAGGCCATGTCGGAGAAGTATAATGTTCCGGCCGTGCCGTAAAGATAAGAGATGCCGAAAAGCATGATGCCTGACGAGAAAGCCGACGAAAGAATAAACTTGGCGCCTGCTTCGGCTGACTTCTTGTCTTTTTTATCGAATGCCACTAATGTCGCTAACGGAATCGACGCCATTTCCAAGCCGATGTAGAAGAGCATGAAGTGTCCGCTGGAGATCATAAAATACATTCCCAACAGCGTTGTCAGCGTCAAGAAGTAATATTCCCCCCGCTTATTCTTTTGTGCATCGCCGTCGAAGAGATGCTTTGCCTGAAGGAAAATGAGCAGCGTGGCGATGTTTAAAATGGTTTTTACCACCGTCATAATCGGCTCGTATTGATACATCCCGCCAAACGATTCTCCCGCTTCATACGGAAAGAGATTGAGTGCGGTGTGAACGGCAAATAAGAAGATCGCGACAGGCTGAAAATATCTCATCCCTTTGTTGCCTGCGATAATATCGTACAACAATAAAAAGAGGATGACACCTAACAGTGACACCTCACTGCGCATATATATAAAATTACTGAAATAATCCATACTGCTTTATTGACTAATATTCTTTTATGATTCTTATTATCTTACTAACTGCGCTACGACATTGCCGAGACTCTCATGTATCATGTCCGAAACACCTAAGGGGAAAGAACCTATATATACAATTCCCGCGATTAAGGTGATTACCGCAAAGCGTTCATACCAGTGCGCATCGTCTAACGTGGCATGTGCCGGATTCTGGATGCTCCCGTAAAGGAATTTTCCCACTGTCCGCAGGATATAGACCGCTCCGATGACGATGGAAGTGATGCTCGCGATCGTCAGCACACGATAGAGTATTTCGGTATTTTCAAATGCGCCGATAAAAATGGTCATTTCGGCAGCGAAACCGCTCAATCCCGGAAGACCGATGTTGGCCAAACCGGCAATCACAAAACAGACGCCGAGGAAAGGCATAATCTTCATCAAGCCGCCCATTTCCGTAATAAGGCGCGTATGCGTGCGTCCGTAAATCATTCCGATTAAGGCGAAGAATAAGGCCGTGATCAATCCGTGCGAAAGCATCTGCAACACGGCGCCCGTCATCGCGGTTTGCGTAAGCATCAGGATCGCGAACAACACCAGGTTACAGTGACTGACCGATGAATAGGCGTTGATGTATTTCAAGTCGGTCTGACGGATGGCCACTAAAGCGCCGTAAACAACGCCGATGCCTGTCAGCACGAGGAAGATGGGGGATAACTTTTCGGCGGCTTCCGGCATTAAATAAATTGCTACACGGAAGCATCCGTATCCTCCTAACTTCATTAATACTCCCGCGTGGAGCATCGATACCGCCGTCGGCGCCGAAGCATGACCGTCGGGCGACCATGTGTGGAATGGGAACAATGCTCCCAACACTCCGAAGCCGAAGAACGTGAGCGTGAAGAATAAGTATTGCTGTTGTACCGGAATGGTTGTCTTTACGATCTCTAAAATATCCATGCTGTTGGCCCCCGAGCTGAAATAGATGCCGAGTATTCCGACAAGCAAGATCATCGAAGAGCCCATTAACATCAGGGTTAGTTTCATCGCCGAGTATTCCTTCTTACCGCTTCCCCATACGCCGATGAGCAGATACATGGGTATCAATGCCGTTTCGTAAAAGAGGAACATCGTAAATAAGTCGGTAGAGATAAAAAATCCGTACACTCCGGCGGCTAACAGGGAGAACCACAAGAAAAATTCTTTGGTCAAGGGAGCGATTCTCCAGGAAGTGAATACGCCGGTAAAGACGATGACCGACGAGAGGCAAAGCATGGCTACCGATACACCGTCGACACCTACCGAATAGTTTATGTTGAGCGGCTTATACCAGGCGACCGAAGAGGTAAACAGCATCGGGTCGACCGCTCCGGCATTTCTTGCCGCGATGTATTGATATACCAGATTGGCCGAAAGGATCACCAACAGGGAACTTCCCGTAACCATTATCGCCAAGACCTGCTTTCTGTTTTTTGATAAAAACAACGCTAAGATCATTAGCACAGGTACCAGTACAAACAGTGATAAAAAATTCATATCTTGTTTTCTTTTTATTGATGCGTGATTAAATAAATAGGAGCAAAGCCGTAATTAACAGCGTTCCGAACAGGAATACATAAGCATACCATTGAATTTCGCCCGATTGGAAACCTCTGATCCGGATGGAGACCCAATCCGTAGCCGAAGCCAATCCGTTGATAAAGCCGTCTACAATATGACGGTCGAACCATGCCAGCGGACGCGATACGCAATTGAAGATGATCTTTTTCGTAATAAAGAGATAAATCTCATCGATGTAAAAGCGGTGATAGGCGGCCTGATGGAATCCCCTTATCGAGTTTGCAATACGGTTGGGTACGTCGCTCGGCTTTCTATATAATACGGTGGCTATGACGATGCCCACTACCGCCAAAATGATGCTTACGGTGGCGATAGTCCAATCGAGATGGATCGTATAATCGGCTCGGTCGGCCGTTACGAAATGTCCGAAAGGAATGAATCCTCCCAACACAGTAGGGATGGCCAGAAATACCAACGGGAATGTCATCGAAACAGGAGACTCGTGCGGAATATGCGTATAGTTTGTCGCTTTTCCCCAGAAGATATTGTAGTATAGCCGGAACATGTAGAACGCCGTCAAGCCGGCTGTTACCGTCATCCAGATACCCATTCCGTTGCTGAAATGGAAGGCGGCGGTAAGTATTTCGTCTTTACTCACAAATCCCGAGAAAGGCGGAATCCCCGCGATGGCCAAACAAGCAATAAGGAATGTCCAATGGGTGACGGGCATGTATTTGCGAAGGCTCCCCATATCTTTCATTTCGTTGCTATGCACCGCGTGGATAATAGAACCGGCCCCGAGGAAGAGGAGCGCTTTAAACATGGCGTGCGTAAACAGGTGGAACATGGAAGACATGTATCCGAGTCCTTCGTGTCCTTCGAGTTTGGAAACGCCGAGAGCGACCATCATGAATCCGATTTGCGAGATCGTCGAAAAGGCCAACACGCGTTTGATATCGGTTTGGGCAATCGCTATGATCGCGGCAAACAACGATGTGAATGCGCCCACATAGGCAATGCCGTGAAGTACTTCGGGCGTAAATCCTATATAGATGGGGAACAGGCGCGCGACCAAGTAAACGCCGGCTACTACCATGGTTGCTGCGTGGATGAGCGCCGACACTGGCGTGGGGCCTTCCATCGCGTCGGGCAACCAGATATGCAACGGGAACATGGCCGATTTACCGGCGCCCCCGATAAAGATTAAGGCCATCGCCCATACCAACGCCGAAGCGCCCAAAAAGCTGCTGCCGATGGCGCTGCTGAAAATAGAGGCGTCGCCCGACATCAATATGCCGAAGTCGAATGTCTGCGTAAAGTACGACAATACCAATATACCGATGAGGAAGAACATATCGGCAAAACGCGTCACGATAAATGCTTTCTTCGAAGCGGCGATGGCTGCCGGTTTGGTGTAGTAGAAGCCGATGAGCAGGTATGAAGAAACGCCCACCAACTCCCAAAAGATATACATTTGGAAAATATTCGTGGCCAAAACCAATCCCATCATCGAGAACGTGAAGAGCGAAAGGAACGAGTAGTAGCGTTGAAATCCTACTTCGCCTTTCATGTACCCTAAACTATATATATGAACCATTAACGAAACGGTGGAAATGACAACCAGCATCATGACTGATATCGGGTCGAGCAGTATCCCCATATCGATATGAAGATTAGCCCCTACTCGTAGCCAGGTTGTATTTAAAACGGTAAGCGATTGGTAAACACCGTCTATTTTTTGAGTGGTGAAATAGGCCCATGCTGTGTAGTACGACAAGAGGGTCACCACGGTAAGGGATGTCGTTCCGATTAGTCCGGATGCCTTATGGCTTAACTTATTACTAAGCAATCCCACGATAAGGAATGAAGCTAACGGGAACAGAAGTATAAATAAAGTATATTCCATGAGAAATATGAATTTGTTTTAGTTCTTAACTCTATTATTATCCTTTTAGGTGTTTTATATTATCCACATCGGCATTGCCGAAATTGCGATACACATTTATTATGATAGCAATGGCGACTGCTGTTTCGCAGGCTGCAATGGCAATACCGAACAACGCGAAAAACAATCCTTCCATCTGATCGGGATATAAGTAGCGGTTGAAAACTGCAAAATTAATATCTACGGCATTCAATATCAATTCAACGGATATCAAAATCATAATTAAATTCCTGCGGGTGAAGAAGCCGTAAATACCGGCAAAAAACATGATCAGGCTCACAATCTGAAAACCGATCATCGGAATCGGCCCTCCCGCATTAATCAAAAATTCTCCCATTTTCTTATCAATCTAATTTGTTTATATTTTCGTCGTTACCGTTATCTTTTCTGGCTATCAGAATGGCGCCCACAATACAGGCGAGCAACAATACGCTGATCACTTCAAAAGGCAATAAGTATTGATATTTATTCGTTCCCATCATAGCCGTGCCGATATCTTGCATTTGCAATTCATCTCCTTTGATAAACCGGTAAACCCGTGTGACATTATTCAAAATGATATAACCGCACAAGACTAATCCGGCAAGGGACAGCACTGCCGACGATTTTACTTTCCAACTGTCTTGCGGATTGACATCGATTCCCGGCTTATGCGTCAGGAAAATGGCCATAATGAAAAGAACCATGATGCCGCCTGCGTAGACCGACACTTGTACCGCGAACAGAAAGTAGTAATTCAACAACATATAAATGCCCGCTGTGCCTAATAATACGAACAGAAGGTAAGTAGCCGAACGGACTACCTGTTTACTCGTAACAGCCAAAATCGAAAATACGGCTATCACAATTGCTAGTATATAGAATATGATTTGTTCTGTCATCGTTAGTTATTCTCCTTGTCTGTATGTTCGTTCGATAGATTTCCCGAAGGGCTTGTTTTTGGGGCGTTATCCGTCTTGTTGTGTGCCGGAGAGGTTGAAGTCCCGGCTGTCACGACAGAAGGAGTCGGTCGTGTCGCTTCTGTTGCCTCAGGCGCAGGAGCGACCGGCGTTTTGGGCGCTGCCGGAACTGTCTTTTTCTTTTCCCTCAGTTTGGATCCCGGGTGATTTAATTGGTGATGTAATTTTTCCCGATCGAAAACCGCGCCTTCGAAATCATTGTTGAAAATGATCGCATTTGAAGGGCATGAAATCACGCAGATGTTACAGAAGGTGCACATACCATAGTCCCATAAATGTTTATCTAATGCGACTCTCGATTTACCTTCTTCATTCACGACTTTTTTAGAGATAACGTTGATCGTCCCGTTAGGACAGTTCCTCATGCAGATTCCGCAGGCAGTACAGGCATGTTCGTTATTCTCGTCGTGAGGCATGATTAATTCGGACCTCCAGCGATCCGAAATGACCAAGGTCTTCCTGTTTTCGGGATACTCCATGGTCACTTTCTTACTCCAAAATTGTTTCCAAGTAACCATCATCCCGCCGACGAGCGATTTTAATCCTGTATAAATGCCAGATATATACTTCGAAAAACTCATATCTGTATTATATTGTTTGTTTTATATATAATTCTTTTATTAATTGACATAGAGAGAGCGCTTATTTACCGAATACAGCAGGAAAAATATCTGCCAGAGTCAATCCCGATAGCACGATAATTACCATGACCAGAATGTTCACTAAATTAATAGGGAGAAGATATTTCCATTCCAGATTCAGTAACAGGTCGATACGCAAACGCGGGAACGACCAGCGTACCCATAAGCTGAGGAACATCAGCACAAATGCTTTTCCGAAAAACCATATCCAGGAAGGAATGTACCACATCACCTGATTGAAGGCGTCCCATCCTTTTATTTGGATAGGCATCCATCCTCCCAGAAATACGGTGGTGGCAATAGCTGCAATGATAAACATATTCAGGTATTCGGCCAAATAAAAGAACCCGAATCGAAGACCCGAATATTCGGTATGATATCCTGCTGTGAGTTCAGACTCCGCTTCCGGAAGGTCGAAAGGTCCCCTGTTTGTTTCGGCATGTCCCGATATCAGGAAAATAACGAATGCGATAAAAGCCGGTATATGACCATTAAATAAGTTCCAGCAATAACGTTGTCCCTCGATGAGTTCCGAAAATTGCATGGTTCCGCTTAAAACAACGATTGTCATTAAGGAAAAACCGGCCGAAAGCTCGTAGCTGATAAATTGAGCGCCGCTTCGCATGGCCCCGATCATGGAATATTTATTATTACTCGACCAACCGGCCAGTAAAATACCAATGACTCCGATCGATGAGACGGCTAATACATAAAATACGCCGATATTAAAATCTACTGCTTGCAAACTTTGCCCGAAAGGTATTGCACCGAACGAGAGTACCGACGCTACAATTACAAAGAATGGGGCCAGGTAATACAGGAGTTTGTCAATTTTATTGACGTGTATTATTTCCTTGATCAATATTTTGATCATGTCGGCGATTGACTGAATGACACCATATTTTCCTAATCGGTTCGGCCCCAGGCGGGATTGGAAAAAAGCTGCTATCTTACGTTCAATATAAATCAGAGCTAACGCAATCAGGGCATAAGCGGCAAGTATGGCTATACCTATTAATATGCCTTCCACCAATGTAGCCCAAAACGGCGACAAGCTGCTCCTGAAAAAAGCATCGAGACTGTGCACTAACTTAGTCAGTTCCAATGGCTGTGAGTATAACAACATATTTTTTATATCTTTTCGTTGAGTTATCTAGTTGGTTACTTTTTACGAATATGTTTTAACGGTCTATGTCGGGTATAACAAAATCTAACGACCCGGCAATACCGATTAAGTCGGAAAGCAGCGCCCCCCGTGCGGTTAAAGGCATCACTGAAACGGCTGATAAAGAAGGCGACCGGAGTTTTACGCGATAAGGACTTTTGTCCCCATGGCTTTCAATGAATACGCCGAATTCGCCTTTACCGGTTTCCACGCTTTGGAAGAACTGTCCTTCCGGCAATCGAAGGACGGCTTTCACTTTTCCACAAATATCGCCTTCGGGGATATTGTCGATCAACTGTTCGATGATGCGCAAGGATTGCTCTATTTCATCCAATCTATTCAGATAACGGGCGTAGGAGTCGCCTTCGGTACGGATGATTTCCTTAAATTCCACCTTATCGTATAAGGAATAAGGTTTGTATTTTCTTACGTCGCACGACCATCCCGATGCACGTCCTGCCGGGCCGGTAACGCCATAACTAATGGCTTGCTCTTTCGTTAAATGTCCGATATTGACCATTCGGCCCAATGCGATGGCATTGTGAGAAAAGAATTCGTCATATTCTACCAATCGTTGACGCATGTATGGGATGAATGCCTTCACATCTTTCTGGAAATCTTTATAGATGTCGAACATCACTCCTCCCACCACATTTTGATTGATGATGAGGCGCCCGCCGCAAGTCTTGTCGAAGATGTCCAGCACATGTTCTCTTTCGCGCAGACCATACACAAAAGCGGTGGTAGCACCTAAGTCATTACACTGACAGGCCCATGCCAGTAAGTGTGAACTGACACGTTGCAACTCGTCCATAATGGTACGGATATATTCGGCCCGTTGGGGAACTTCAATCTCTCCTGCTTTTTCAATGCACATGCAGAGTCCGTGCCGGTTGATATTGGCAGACAAATAATCCAGCCGATCGGTAAAATGCAAAATTTGCGGATAGGTCATGCTTTCGCATAACTTTTCGATGCCTCTATGGATATATCCGCTGTGCACATCGATTTTTTTTACAATTTCGCCATCGAGAGAAGTCCTGAAGTGCATCACGCCGTGAGTCGAAGGGTGTTGGGGCCCGATGTTGATAATATAATCATTTTCACCGAAGATGGGGACTTCCCGCTCGACTAAATTCCCGTCGGCTGTTTCGATGATTTGAGGCGCGATATCTACAATTTCTTTGCTGATAACGTTAACAGGATTTAAATCCGGATTCTCATCGTAATCCTTACGGAATGGAAATCCTTTCCAGTCGTCGTCCAATAAGAAACGGCGCATGTCGGGATTATTGATAAAGCGTATACCAAACAAAGCATACACTTCCCGTTCATTGAGATGAGCTGTTTCGTAAAGGTCGGAAACCGAATACAGCAGGGGATTTTCCCTGTCGGTCGTTGCCGTAATAATGACTACTTCGTGCGTCAGATCGATGGAGGAAGATAATTGGTAAATAACGCCCAGTTTTTCACCCCAATCCATACCGATCAAACTTATGAGGTAGTCGAAAGGAAGCTCTTTGTTGTTTCGAAGGCCTTCGATCAACGGGCGTGCTTGTTTCGGCTCGACCGTTACGGTTAGTTTTTGTTTTTCTTCGATCAACGCGTCGCTTGCGATGTCTTGTATAATTTGTTTGATATCTTTCATTTCATTGAAATATAAGAACCGTGTCACTTTTTAACGAAGTCGATTTGCGGATCGATTTGTATTCCTGTTTTAGGATCGATCAATGTCTCAGGTCGATAGTTGCGCCGGATTCGTTTGTTTCCGAAAAACCGTTCTACTTTCACTTTTCGTTGTAGCTGAAGCAATCCGTAGAATAACGATTCGGGGCGAGGGGGGCATCCGGGAATGTATACATCTACCGGAACGAGCTTGTCGACTCCCTTCACTACATTGTATGAATGAACGAACGGTCCTCCCGAAATAGCGCAAGAGCCCATGGCTACCACATATTTCGGCTCTGCCATCTGATCGTAAACGCGACGTAGCAAAGGAGACATTTTATTCACGATCGTGCCGGCGACAATCATAACATCCGCTTGACGTGGGCTGTTACGGGTAACTTCCATCCCGAAACGGGCTAGATCGTAGTGTGCTGCCGCAGCGGCCATAAACTCAACACCACAGCAACTGGTGGCGAAAGCCAAAGGCCAAAGTGAATTCGAGCGTCCCCAGTTTATTAACTGGTCGAGTTTGCCAACGATAATATTAACGCCTTGTTCCTTCAGTTCGTCAATGTACTTTTGGAGTGTTTCATTATCTTTGAAATCCTCTGCCGGCAGTGCTTTGATTTTAACGTCTTTTACGTCCATTTCAATACTCCTTTCTTCCATGCATAAGCGAGTCCTAAACTAAGGATTGCAATAAAAATGAGAATGCTTGCAAGTCCCATCATTCCCAAGCTGCGCACAACCGTAGCCCAAGGAAACAAAAAGATGATTTCCACGTCGAACATCATAAACAGGATGGCATATAAGTAATAGCCAACTCTAAATTGCATCCATGATGTTCCATGCGTCGGTAAACCACACTCGTAGGGTTCTCCCTTTTGGAAATTCGTCGATTTGGGCGAGAGGAGCATTGCCACTCCCAAGCCCGCGGCCACCAACGTGATTCCCGTAAGAAGAACTACCACAAACAGTGATGAATTAGTCATAGATTCTTATAAACAAAAAATTAGTTTTTTTTTAATGTCTCATATAAATAATGATTGTGCCGGATATAAACGCTTATATATAAAGCGTTAAGAACAGAAATGAAGTATCCGCTGACACAGATGCTATGAAAATGAATGCAAAGGTAGCGAAAAAGATTCAATGATTCAAGAATTTGGAGATTCAATTTCTTTTCATCCGTTTAATCGCTTCATGCCGTTTGACGGATAACAAACCGGTCACCCTTATCCGTTAAACGGATTGGAGTGACGACCTTGATAATACAGAAAAATATCCTTTTTAAAGACCAATCGTAAACAAAAAAGCGTTAGAAGTGTTTTAATCCAAAAAGAAGGTTATCATTTTTTAACTACATGAAGAAAATTATTGTTGTGGGTTGTGGATTTGCCGGATTGCAATTCATCAACCATTTAAAGAAGAATGTATTCGATATTTTACTTATAGATAAAGTAAATCATCATCAGTTTCCGCCTTTGTTTTATCAGGTGGCGGCATCTCAAATAGAACCGGCGACCGTTTCGTTCCCGATCCGAAAGATTTTTCAAAATCGGCGGGATGTGAAAATTCGTATGGCTAACGTCCTTGCGGTTCATTCGTCGGAGAAGTATATTGAAACATCTATCGGGCAATTCGAGTACGATTACTTAGTGATCGCGACAGGATCGAAGACGAACTTTTATGGGAATCAACAGATCGAAGAACATTCGCTTAAACTGAAATCATCTTTTCAGGCAATGCACATTCGGAACATGATTCTCGAAAATTTCGAGAAATTGCTGTATGTGGAAGATAAAGAGCCTTATTATAACATTGTGATAGTGGGTGGCGGGGCTACCGGTGTGGAGCTTGCCGGCGCGTATGCCGAGATGAAACGCGATGTGCTTCCCCGCGATTATCCTGATATCGATTTTTCGAAATTGAATATTTATCTTCTTGAGGGTGCTCAGCATACCCTTTCGGCCATGAGTGAATTCTCTCAAAAGCATTCCGAAAGATATTTGCGCAATATGGGCGTACAGATTAAATTCGGTACAATGGTGCAAGGGTATGATGGAAATGTCGTAACATTGGGTAGCGGGGAGAAAATTCTTTCTAAAAATGTTATTTGGTCGGCGGGTGTGACGGGAAATCTCTTAGACGGAATTCCTTCCGATTCTATTGTTCGTTCCGGAAGGATTAAAGTGGACCGGTTGAATAAGGTTACAAGCTTGCAGGATGTGTATGCGTTGGGCGATGTGGCTTACATGGAAACCGATTTATATCCCAAAGGACATCCTCAGTTGGCGAATGTGGCAATCGGGCAGGCAAAAAATCTGGCAAATAATATTCAAAAACAGGAGAAAGGTCAAACCGGTTTGAAGGAATATGAATATAAAAATTTAGGAACGATGGCTACGGTAGGACGGAATAAGGCGGTCGTCGATCTCCCTTTTGCCAAATTCAAAGGAACGTTTGCCTGGTTGATTTGGATGTTTCTGCATTTGATGCTTATCCTGAGTGTTCGCAACAAACTGGTGGTCTTTATTAATTGGGCTTGGAATTATGTTACTAAAAATAGTTCGTTGAGGCTTATCTTGAAAAAGGACGATTAAGAAATCATTTATCGACGAAGGGATCTATCCGCGAAACGCTATCCGGGCGTTTGACGCACCCTCGTTTTTCTCTTCAGAATTTGTAAAATAAAAGTGGATGTAACGTTTTTAATTCTTTACATCCACTTCTATTTTATATAATAAAATAGGATAGAGTCATGCTTTTATTCGTGCATTTCTATGAATCGATTTCCGGAGTATTATCCGAAGTTTCGATTGTTTCTTTAACTTGTTTCTCCGGAATCAATTTAGATAAAACAATAGAAACGATAAGAGTCGCTATAATAACGGCTAAAGAGAACCATGAGTTGGCGGCAAAAAAGCTGCTTACTGCCGGAATGGCGCCAAGAAGCATTTTAGCTCCAATGAAGAATAGGATGACACTGATACCGTATTTGAGAAAACGGAACATTCCCACGATTCCTCGTAGGGCAAAGAAGAGGGATATCAGTCCCATGACCGCAAAAACATTGGAAGTGATTGCTAGAAAATTTTCTTCTGCGAGCGTTAAGATCTTCTCTGAGCCTTCCATGATTACACCGATAATTGCAGGGATGGAATCGATAGCGAAAACAATATCGGTAGTACCGATGACCAACAGAGTAAGAAACATATTGGTGATATGGGTTTTACCATTTATTTTCGAAAAGAATTTCGGATTATGTACGTCCGGGTCGACCTGGAACCATTTTATCGCGATCTTATAAAGAAAATTATTCGTTGGGTCAACTGAATCCTCTCCTTTAGAAGCAATCATTTTATAACTTGTGTAGATTAACACGACTCCCAATATATAAAGAATCCAGTGGAAACGCTGAATAAGTTCCATTCCTACCAGAATAAACAAAATACGCAGAACAATTGCTATCAAAATTCCAAGTTTTAATAGCTTGGGTTGGTTCTGTTGATTGATACCCATCATAGAAAAGATGAGAATGAAAACAAACAGATTATCGATAGACAGGGAGTATTCGGTAAAATAACCGGAAACGAATTTGATTCCCATTACCGAAGCGGTGCGTACAGTACTATCCGGATTCTGTGGAAAAAACAAATAAACAGCTAATCCGAAGAGTAAAGCTACTGTCATCCATAACCCCGTCCACATCAGAGATTCTTTCACACTTATCGTGCCTCGTCGGTGATCCGTTACGTAGAGGTCAATAGAATAGACAATTACAAAAGTTGCAATAAATGCAATCCAAAAAATAAGCATTGAGTCCATAAAAATGTTTTATAATCAGTAATTAAATTATTTCAGCTTTGCATCCTTTTTGAAGGTAATTCATTAACGGAGAATTATCTTCTGAGTCGGTTCGCTTTCTATAAACTGTTGACTATGAGTGTTTATAGAAGACTTATTAAAAGTCGAATAACTAAGGCGCAAAGGTACAATAATAATTTAAATAACAAATCACTATTTTCTAATCAAAAAGTTTATTTATGCCGTTATTTTATGATATTCTGTATTCGTTTGTGTCCCGTAGTTGTTCAATATGGTATCATATATCATCAAGTCCATTATTCTTTGTTGTTTGTCAGGAATATTTCTGTTTAGTATAATTTAACATGAAAGGCGTTCGTTGCGAAATGAATCGGAAATGTGAATGTATGAATTTCAGTATGGTGTGGAACGTTCAGATAAAATAAGCGGATTATTAAAAGAAGATTGAACGTAATGAAAAAGAGGATACTATCTCATTAAGTGTGTAAATTAGAATAGTCCTTGAAAAGGTTTTATATACCCAATATAGCCTCCTCTCTTTTGTTGACAACCTATTGTTTTTTATTGGGTTTTGTTTCTGCCGGGCAAGTTTAAGGTTTTCGATAGGATACATGGGCTTTAGCTACCCCGTTATTTGGTTCTCGCAAGAAAAGAAAATGTTCTCTTTATTCAATTTCCTGTTTTCGCCATCGATTTTCCTATTCTCTTCAGCGATTTTTATGTTCTATAAAGTCGTTTTGGTCTTCTCGATGCCTATTTTCTTTCTCTCTATAAGTATTTTCCTATTCTCTAAGGTCGTTTTGTTGTTCTCGAAAGACGTTTTCCTTTTCTCTATTGTTATTCAGCAGTGCTCTACGGAAGAGAATCAGGGATAACTATTCTAATTTTTATCCCTGATAGTAGGTACTTTTTTACATGTAAATACTCGATAAAAGGTATTTCTTTAGACTTAGTGCCGACGTACCTTTGCTCATTCATTCGATATTTATATTTATAAAATGAAGAAAAATACTGTTTTCGTTCTCATCTATAGTTTATTTCTTACGATGCAAGGCCTTTTCGGACAAACAAACGGAGGGGCTATCGAAGGAACTGTTTCCGATAAAGAGACCGGAGAGAAGTTACCGGGGGCTTCCGTTTATATCAAATCCCTCGAAAGGGGGCAAGCCGCCGATGAACAGGGGCGATTCGATTTCCGTGACCTTGCTTCCGGCGAATATATCCTCCAGGTATCCTTTATGGGATATCATTTGCAGGAAATCCCCGTTTTGGTTACTCCCAATGAACCTGCCCGCATCCAAATTCATTTGGAGCCCGAAGCTACCAGTCTCTCCGAAATAGCCGTCACCGCCAAATCGGAGGCGCGCCAACGAAAGGAAGAGGGGATGCCCGTGACTGTTGTGAATATGTCGAGCTTGCAGGGAACCGTGTCCAACATCTCCGACATCCTTTCCAAAACCGTGGGTATGACTATCCGCGTATCGGGTGGGGTGGGGAGCGCCTCGCGCGTGTCGGTGCGCGGACTCGAAGGCAAACGCATCGGCTTTTTTATCGATGAAGTTCCCATGAACGATCAAAGCGATTTCATCGATCTGAACGATATCCCCGTGGATATGATCGAGCGCATCGAAATCTACAAGGGAATTGTACCCGCGCGTTTCGGCGGATCGGCTATGGGCGGGGCCGTGAATATTGTCATCAAGGAATATCCCGACCGCTATATGGATGCCAGTTATATGCTCGAATCGTTTAATTCCAATAAAGCGCAATTGGTTGCCAAGCGAAACCTGAAGGAGCAGGGCATTCTCTTTGGTTTTGGCGGCGCGTACACGTATGCCGATAACGATTACGTCATGAACTCGCCTTATGTCGATGGCTTAAAAATCAAGCGCAATCACGACCGCTTCAAGAAAATCCTGATGGGAGGCAGCTTTAAGGCCACCAAATGGTGGTTCGACGAGGTGGAATTCGAGCCCGCATTTGTGCAAACCGCAAAACAAATACAAGGCATCAAAACCGATATCCGTAAGGCCGAAACCAATTCGCGCGCCTATATGTTTGCGAATTCCTTGAAAAAAGATAATTTTTTTCTCGACGGCTTCGATTTCGATCTCTCGACCGCCGTCGCCTTTACCCAAATCAATCTCATCGACACCGCTCGTCAATATTACGACTGGGATGGCGTTGCGTACAACGCTTATGGAGGTGAATTGGGAACCAACTATCGTTCTAATTCCGACGACTGGAAACTTACCGTATTGAATAAGTTGAACCTGCAATATTATATCAATACGCATCATTCCCTCAATTTCAATTCCGTCTTCAATTTGGCCAACGGCTATCCCAGCGACAGTGTGCGCGATCAGAGCTTCGGCCGTCAAACCGTCTTCGATTCTAAAATGAAGAGTTGGGTGGGCGGCATCAATCACGATTATCGATCGGCCAATGATAAATTATTGAATTCGCTTACCGTCCGCTATTATGTATATTCGATGAAAACCCGGAAAGCGCCTTCATACGGTAGCGGGGATATCAAGGATATCAATCTTTTGAAAAAAGATATAGGCTTCAGCAATGCCATGCGTTATAAATTTACCCGCGACTTGATGGCTAAATTCTCTGCCGGATACGATGTACGCATTCCCGCCGAAAACGAACTGTTGGGCGACGGTCACGCTGTCTTACCGGCCGATTCGTTGTATCCCGAACGGAATGTCAGTCTTAATCTGGGACTATTATACAACCGGATGGGGATGGCTTCCGATAACCTTCAACTGGAAGTCAATTTCTTTTATATGCACCTTCGTGATATGATTCGTTATGTAAAGGGGTTTGTGGAAGCGCAATATCAAAACTTCGGCGAGATGCGTACCTTCGGCGTGGAATTAGATGCCAAGGGCGACCTGACGCCGTGGCTTTACGGTTATGCAAACGCTACGTTTCAAGACCTTCGCGATATGCGAAAATTAGATCCCAACAGTAGCATTGAGAATCCCACCAAAGGCATGCGCATGCCCAATATCCCTTACCTGATGGGAAATGCGGGACTGGAATATCACAAGGCCAACCTCTTCGGGGGCAAAGGACAGAACACCCGACTTTTTGCGGATATGTCGTTCATTGAAGAATATTATTATGATTTTGAGATGACGCTTCTCGAAAAACGCCGCATTCCCCGCAGCGTGACATTCGATCTCGGCTTCGAGCAGAGCTTTCTGCACAACCGCTTGTTTGTGTCGGGCAAAATCAAAAACCTCACCGATGCAAATCTTCTTACCGAATTTAACCGTCCCCTTCCGGGGCGCAGTCTCGGAATGAAAATTCGATATATATTCAATTAAATTCAAACAATCAATAAACAAAGCAATGAAAAAGTATTTTTTACGTATAGCTTGCCTTTCGCTGGTGGCGTTGGTCGTAGCTTCGTGTGACAAGAAAGAGGAGCCGGCGCCTTCGGGTGATGCCGGAAAAGTGTTGGTTCAAACGGTCGTTATTAATCAGGACGGGATGAACGGGTCGTCTTACCTACAGGTTATCCCCGATTTCACATCTCAATCGCTGGATAATAAAAACAGCATTCAAGTGGGCTTCGATGCCCCGGTACGGGTTATCGGAAAAGACGTCTACGTTTTTCCCGGATTCGGTCCTACGGATGCGTCGGTACTCACCAAATATACGTGGGACGGCACCCGCACGCTGCAAAAAACCGCGACGTTGCAACTTCCATCGGGTTCTTTGGCCGGAGGACTTGTGAACTATAATTCCGAAAAAGCCTATCTGCCGTTATTCGGCATCGGTAAAGTATGGATAATCAATCCGATCACCCTGACAAAAACGGGAGAAATCGATTTCTCGGAATATGCGCATGGAGAGGGCGACACCAATGCCGATCCGGGATATGCTTTTTTGCGTGGAGACTATCTTTACGTCCCATTATGCCAACTGACATCCATGCAGAAGCCTTATTCGGATTATAAACAAGCCGATTGCGCCGTCATCGATCCTAAAACCGATAAAGTGCTGCATATCGCATCGGAGAAAACATCGAAAATTACTTTTCCGACGCGCCCTTTTGGGAAGGACATGATTTTTACCGACGAAAGCAACAACCTTTACATGGCTTGTGTTTCGGCTTTCGGAATGGATGATCATTTTACCGAAACGGGATTTGTGTGTATCCCTGACGGTAAAACCGAATTCGACGCATCGCTTTCGTGGGATATTTCTAAAACGACCATAGAAGGGACCGCCTATAAGGGCGGGCCGGTGGCTTATAGCAAATATATCGGTAACGGCAAAGTGATCGCTTATTTAATGATTCCTGAATTGCAAAACGCCGCGTATATTTCGCGTTATTCCATGCCGGTGGTCATCGACTTAAAAGCCAAAACCATCAAACAGATCAAAGGCCTTTCCATAAGCGATCCGCATAGCGTGTTTATCGAAACGTATAAAGATTTGGTGGTGATTGCTTCTAATGGCGAAAAGGATCCGGGCTTTTACACCTACGATCCTAAAACCGGTAAAGTCAGTAACGGAGCGGTTATCGCGACCACCGGAAATCCCTATCACATTCATTTTTTTGAATGAGCCGGTGATATTTTTTCTCTCTGAGTCTTTACAGGTTTCTCTACTTTCCTGATAAAGTTCTTTTGCAAAACCGTGTCGGAATCATCTTTCCGGCACGGTTTTATTACATCGTCGCCTTGTGTGCAGGCGCAAGCGCTTAAAAATCGTACGAGTCTTCTTGTTGCCGCCATATTTCGGCGTACGTACGGGCCAATACCAGCGTATTTTCGACCAATGTTTCCAGCCTCAGCAAGACATCGTCATTGACAATCTTCTGCAAGTGGAAATCTTTATCTTCAATAAAGACGTAATTCGGTACGATATTGGCCTTCATATAACTCAATATCGGTTTGAGTTGCGTTTCGGCCACCAGGAAATGTTTGGGCGAACCGGCCATCATAATCATCGCCACTGTTTTGTGATACAAGGCATTTTGCGGCAGTAAATCGAAGATGTTTTTGAGCGTAGCGGGAATAGAGCCTTGGAAAGTCGGCGCGCCGATAAAGAGTACGTTGGCATCCATCACCGTTTTCGTAACGTACGCTGTGTCGCCGCTGTAATCGAGATAATTGCGTCCGTCGCTAAATACAATGTCGAGCTCTTTCAAATCGATGAGCGTTAACGATTCCCCGGGATAGTGCGCTTGAATCAGTTCGACGACTTTCTTTGTGGCGGTTTGTGTTTTAGTGCCCACCTTGGAGCTGGAAATCACGACTATGTTCATTGTTTAATTTTCTTTTTTAGCCGTATGTTTTTTTACGGCCGGCAGAATTTCAGTCCCGATCATCTCGATATTCTGACGGATCTTATCGAAAGGCACGCCTCCGAAATCCAGTTGTGCCACATAGCGTTGCATGCCGAATTGTTCGTGTTGATATAGGATTTTTTCAATAATCTGTTGCGGCGAGCCCACATTAATAATGCTTCGTACATCCTGCGCCTGGGCAAAGGCCTGTTTGGGAAATCCCTGTCCGTTCGTAAATTTCATTCCTTCGTTGATATGCGGATAATATTCGCGTAACGCCGTGAGGGTATCTTCGGCCGCATAAAAGAATCCGGCGGTGGTCACCGGAAGCGCCGCCGCATCATATCCGCTCTCCCTTGCCGCTTCACGATAAGCGGCAATAGTTCCTGTGAAGGCGCCCGTCGGCCCGCCTAAATGAGCCATATACATCGGTACGCCGGCGCGTCCGGCCATCACGGCGCTACCCGGTCCCCCGCCTACGGCGCGCCAGATAGGCAATTGCCCTTTGAGAGGGCGGGGGATAATGTGCGCGTTATTCAATGGCGCCCGGAACTCGCCTTGCCATGTAAGATGTTCGTTTTGGTTGATTTGCAATAACAAATCGAATTTCTCTTCAAACAGCGCTTCATAGTCCCGCAGGTCATACCCGAGAAGTTCGAACAGCCCCACCCGCGAAGCTCGTCCGGCAACGATCTCTGCCCGTCCGTTGCTTAATAAATCGATGGTGGCGAAGTCTTCGTATACCCGCACCGGATCGGATGTACTGATGATGGTTGCTCCACTCGATATGCGGATGTTCTTGGTTGCTTGGGCAATGGCCGACAACACCACGCTATGCGCCTGCGAAACGAAATAGTCCTGATGACTTTCACCCATAACGAAGACATCGAGCCCGGCGTCGTCGGCCAGGCGGGCCATTTCCACGATTTCCCGTAGGCGCTGTCCGGCGCTGATTCGTTTGCCCGTATGTGGGTTGATTAAATGATCGCCTAATGTATAAATACCGAATTCAATACCTTTGGAAGCGTCGAACGCCGGAAGGCAGTTTTTATTTTCTTTCGCCATTTCTTTTCTGTTTTTTAAAGGTCAAACATAATCCCTACTAAAAGATGCTTGATAGCTGTGTCAACGAATACGAAGAGCTATTTGTTCATGAGAATGAATTTTGAAATAAAAACGAATCATTTCTCCGGTTGACTCGTTTCTCCGGTTTGCGTTGGCGGCTCTTCGCATCTACTGGTAATGGTGCCGATGTCTTCTTTAATGCTCAGATAATGGAGAAATTGTTTCGGATCCAGGCTGTGAAGTTCGAAATCTTTCTTTTTCAACAGCATAGGGGTGGTCATATTCAACAAGTCTTTACATCCGGACTGAATAAAGATGCCGGCTGTTTGAGGATTCGACCGGATATCCGAAGCCATAAAAGCGCTTAGTTTGTCGATAACGAGGTATTTTTTATCGAGTTTCTTTAATCCCGTGTATTGATTGAGGCGTTGTCCTTCGGGTGTGCCGTTGGCGGTGATAAAGAGACAAGTGCGGAGGATGATTTTCTTATCCTGAAAATCTGCCGTAAAATAACCTAACTTCAACGTGTCGAAGATATACGGAATAAGGAGGGTTTGATTAAACCGGAAAAGTTTATTGTTTGCGAGAGAAAAAAAGAAAAAAGCATTGCGCGCTAATTCCGTCACTCCGTCTATTCGTTCTTCAAACCGTTGCCATGCATGCGATTGAATATAGACGTCATACTCCTCTGTCGTTTGGGATGAGGACGACCCGTCTGCCGGAAGTTGCATCTTTATGAATTCATCCTTTTTCCCGAGGCCTATTTTTGCTATTCGGAGAGCCGGGCGTATAATTCCATCGAGTTCAATATGAATGCAAGGAGGTTTTATGGCGTAAAGATTAACTATCCGGTCTATCCGGTTTTTCTTTCCTATTTCTATCGATTGCTCCTCAAACCAAAAATATCTGGTAACCGGACTCGACATCTCCATGGTAAACGTATCGAGGATAAACGATAAATTACTCAAAGCATCGTTTCCTAACTCGCACATCAGCGATCGCTCGTTTTTCCTGTCGGCATGGCTTCCCAGTATTTCGCGAATTTTTTTCTTTTCCGGTGAAGTGTTTTCATCGATTTCGCTGCTCCAATCTACGATTAAAGGCAACCATATCTCAAAATAATCTATTAAACAGATTTTCGCGCCTTCTTTTTCCGGGACGGTGAGCATGTGGTCTTTTGCCAGTACTTTAATCGCTTGACAGAAAAAGGCCGCTTCTTTCTTTTCGATCAGAGGAGATTGCGTGGCGTCTACGGTCAATAAATAAGGATGTGTTTTATACAAAGTGTCGAGTTCATTTTTGGATACCAACGGTATGATCTCTTCGAATCCCATTGTTGAAAACAATTTAAATACTCTTTTTACGAATACTTTTTTCTGATGAGCTGTGTCCACTTTCCGTTGCTCATGTGTTGTTTGCTTTGTTTTTTTCTTTTTTTTCATCTGGCCGGCAATTAAAATGATTCATCGATTTTTTTTATTCCAATGATTTAATTCATTCATACGCTTTTTGGCTTATGGATTATCTTCGTACAATTAAGCCTTAAATGTAGCGGATATTTTCAAGAGAACAAAATATTTTTCTTTCCGGTTCCTATTGAGGGTTTTATTCCAAGCGAAGTATTTGGTTTTGATATTCGGAACCGCCTGCGATCTTCGAATATTGTTAAATAATTTGAAGTTGATAAAAATAATTGGTACTTTGTATTGCATAATACTTTGTTTTGTGTATTTTTGCAGCATAATTAGAAAAAAGAAAGATGAAAATAGAAAATACACAGAGCCAAATGCGCAAAGGTGTACTGGAATATTGCATTTTATCCATCATTAAACGAGAGGAAGCCTATCCGGGTGATATTATCGATGAGATGAAAAGCGCCGGATTACAACTTCTCGAAGGAACGCTTTATCCGTTGCTTAACCGGCTGAAAAATGCCGAAATATTATCGTACCGATGGGTGGAAAGTAACTCCGGACCTCCGCGTAAATATTTTAGGCTGACGGATAAAGGAGAAGAATTTTACGGGCTTTTGGAATCTACCTGGAATGAGCTTTCGAAAGGTGTGAATACCGTTGCCCGCAAGACAGAGGCTATACAGATAAATAAAACAGAAGAAGCGAAATCTATTTAACGAACCATACAGCAATGAAGAAAGTCATCAATATTAATTTTCAGGGACAGGTTATCAGTATTGAAGAAACCGCCTATGAGTTGCTCAAACAGTATATCGAGAATCTTAAGAGCTATTTTCTTCGCGAAGAGGATGGCGACGAAATCGTGAACGATATCGAGAACCGTATCGCTGAACTTTTCGGGAATCGATTGAAGTTAGGGATCAGTTGCATTACGGATGAAGATGTGGAAGCCATCATTACCAGTATCGGCCGGCCGGAGGATTTCGATTCCGACTATGCCGGCGATTCGAACTCTTCCGAAAGGACTCAATCGCACCACACCCGCAATTCGACAACTCCTCCTTCCTCTGCGGCAGGCGAGCAAAAACAAGCCCGCCCGTTGAACCGGAATGCCAATGATAAGATCATCGCCGGCGTGTGCAGTGGATTGGCCTATTATTTTAAAATTGATCCGGTTTGGATGCGTGTGATTTTTGTATTATTGTTTAGCGTGTTGTTTTGGGTTTATCTTGTTTTATGGATTGTCTTGAAACCGGTGGCGCTCGAGTCGAATTATACCAAACGATTGTATCGGAATCCTTCGGATCGGTGGATTGGCGGTGTGTGTGGGGGCATTGCCGCTTATTTTAAAATCGATTCATGGATTCCCCGTTTGATTTTTGCGGTACCTCTGTTATTGAATTTAGTCGGGATGGTATCGATTCCTATTTTTCCCTGGGACAGGATATTCGATAATGTCGATTTCAACTGGAATATTAATTTCGGATTAGTCGTCGTGTATTGTGTGTTGTGGGTAATCATTCCTCAGGCAACAACGGTGAAACAAAAGCTCGAAATGATGGGCGAAGACGAGTATATTCAATCGATTCGGCAAACAGTGAGCGGAAATTTAGCGAATGTAAAGAGCCGTGCCAACGAACCGGATAATGCTTCTGCCGGACAGGCCGGTTCGCATGCGCAAGCTTCGGCTACGTCGGCGCCGCAAGGTGAAATGCCTCCCGAGCCGCCTAAAAATACGTATCATTCGCCCGTACCGGCTTCTCAACGATCGGGTTGTTTAAATGCATTGACCGTTTTTCTGAAGATTATCTTTTTTGCATTTGCCGGAATTTTTGCATTGGTGATACTGGCTACGCTGGGTGCGTTGTTATTTGCCGGAACAAATCTGTTATCGTTAAAGTCGCTGTTTATCGATGCCGGCACCGAGAACACATTGCTGTGGATTACCGGAGTTCTTGTGATCGGAATCCCTGTTGTGGCAATTATTTTATGGATTATCCGGCGCATCTTGAAAGCGAAATCGCGCCCGGTTATCGGAATAGTGTTTGTGGTGTTATGGATTGCCGGAATGGTGACGGGTGGTATATTGGCAAAGAATGTAGCCGGGAAATTCAGTGTCGAAGGCTCCGATCGAAAAAGCACCTCTTTAACTTCTTTCAACGGCAATACGCTTTATGTGGATATGGCGTATTATGGAAACGATTACTACTTATTTAGCTCGGGTATCGGACCCGGCACGGAGCGTCATGAGCTCCCTTACCGTAGCATAAACGAAGATTCGTTGTTGTTCTCCGACATCAGTTTAAAGATTATCGATACTTCCGATACGCTGTTTCAGGTGAGCGTGATCACCTGTGCCAACAGTAGAGACTTAAAAACGGCGAAGCAGAATGTCCGGAATTTTACCTATCCGATAGAGCAGACCGATTCGGTTTTGCAGCTACCCGAATTTTTCTCGGTGCCTATTACACAAGGCTTCCGCCGTCAAAATATGCTCGTTGAGATAGCTGTTCCGACGGGTAAGAAGGTCGAGATCAGCCGTACGCTGGATCCTTACATGCGAAATGAGCCTTCGTCGGCTATTAAGAAGAAATATAAGAAGTTCTCGCGTACATCCGGAGACGGAAAATCTCTTTCGTCCGACCGGATTGTTTATCAGGAAGGAACGATCCATACGGAAACAGATACAATTTCGAAAGTGCTATAACTCTATTTTAATTCATTCATTGATAAAAAAGCGGCCGGGAGTGATCTTAGCTGCTTTTTTTTTGATTGATGGAGATTGAAAAGAGATTGATAAACATTGAAGATCAGAGTTCGAACGTTGCTCGGACGCCGACTTGCCGGAATTGGGTCTTATGCAGCGAGCCGAATGCGGCGACACTGAAAAAACGGTTGCCGATGCCATAGCCGAATTCGGTGTACGAGAGGATCTGGGGAGTATAGAGTTGACTGAAATACAATCTTTCGGTATCGGCGAAGTTCGATACGAAAGGAATATTCTTTAATAATAAAAAGGGTGTTTCAAGCATGAGATGCGCCTGAATATACGAATCGGACACATTATACAGATTCCTGTTGAGCAGATTAAACCCTCCGCCGAGACGGTCGTTCCAGATTTCGGGGAAGTTGCTTTTCGAAAAGAAAGCGAAATCGGCGAAGTATTCCGTTTTTTGGTCGGTAAATTTTCCAGCTCCGATATGATACTGAAATGTATTCATCAATCCGAAGGGAATGTGTTGGCTCATATCCACTTCCACACGATTGTATTCGGATGTGCTGCCGAATATATTGTAGAAGCTTCTCGACACTTCCACTTTGAACGTTGGAAAACGCGATCGTTCATAGATCTTTTGGCGTCCTTCGTAGCGGTAATACTGCTCGGGCGTCCAGGTAAGACGAATAAAAGGAGCAAAAGCCTTACGCGTTCCAAACAAATCTTCTATAGGCTCGCTGTCCACTTTCGCGCTTCGTAGTACCGCCGTGTTGCTGGCGCCCTTGCGAATGTGATATTCAATGCCGGCATTAAACAGTAACCCGTTGGCTATTTCATGCGTGTTGAACACCTTCAAATAATAGTCACGGAAATAGTTGACCGATATATCTTTAAAATCGAATCCGTGCTCATTGAGGCTGTCTTGTATTTGTTGGATAAAGAGGGAGCTGTACGTAGGGTTACCGTTTCCGAGCGACAAGGTCATACTGCCCAACCGGAAAGGATCATAATTCCACGTGGTGGAAAGATCGGTAAATAGCTCTTTACGTTTAAACATAAATCCGGCAAACGCTTTGATCTTAATGTTCCGATTGTGATGCAAGTCGATGTTGAACGATACTCTTTGCCGGTAGGTGATTCCGTCTTGCGACGTGTAACCGATGAGCGCCGGATTAAACAAGCCGCCGTATCCGATGCGCGTCGATTTGTAAGAGTATTCCGAGTCCATCACCATTCGTTGAGCGAACTGCTGTGCTTTCATTACATTACTGGTATCTTTTTCGGCTTGTTGAGCTTGCTTGATTTGTTGTTGCAGCCGGAATTCGCGCGCCACGTCTTTTTCTTTCTCCTGAAGAGGAATAGGGCGATGCGTTATCCAAAAAGCCGAGTCGTTGTAGACGGGCACCGAATCGAGTCGCAGTTTATAGAAGTCGCTGATGTTGAGCGAATGGAGCGGTTTGATGTCTTGGCGCAAGCGGATATCTTTGTATTCGATATTAGCCAAATAGCGGCTGGCCACACGGTTGCCAAGATAAGAAGTCGTTTGGTATACAATAAAATCGACGGGGAGATAATTGGTAATCCACTTATCGCCCATGTTTATTTCGAACGAGAAGTCGGCAAAGATATCGATTCCCTCTCCCCGGAAATGGATCACGCGCCACGTGCCGGCTTCAATAACGAACGAACCCTTCAGGAGCTTCTGGTTATTGAAAACAGGCGTGAAATCGATGGTATAGTAGGTCTTGTCGTTTTCGGAATGCGACCGCACCAATCGATAAGTGTAGTATTTTCGGGTGGTAACCCGCAGGGGCATGAAGAAACTCTCGTCGTTGGTGTTTTCTCCGTAGACATTGATATTGAAAAAGTTGAAAGGAATCATTTCGAGATCCCTTTTGCGGGTCATGGTGCCGGTTACGTACTTGATGTTATGGATATAATTATTGGGGAAATCGTATTTTAACGTGCCGAAGGTTTCGATTAAAACCTCCTTCGAGCTCGGATCGTGCAAAATGAAGCGGGGGATGAGATGCGTGTACTTATACAAGATGTTTTTTTTCAGCGTTTCGACATAGGTACGGGTATATAGCTCCGCTTGATAGCTTTCTATCAATTCGTTGTATTTCTCTGCCGCATTCATCGTTTTTGTCAGGATGCTGTCCAAAGGGAGGGTGGACGCACGGAGGCCTGCGGAAAGAAAAAACAGAGTAATTCCTATGACTAATTTAATTTTCATTCTTGCGATGCAAACTTACGTATTTTTTTTGGAACTGGATAGGAGATTGAGGAAGATTGAGGAAGATTGATATGGATTGAGGAGAGGAGCCCGTTGTCCGAAAAAGGAAATTATGTGACAATTTCATGACAAATTGCGAAAAAAACGCTATTTTTGTGTTTTATAACACTGTTCTATAACACTTAATGGCTAAAAAGAGTAATGATATAATCGATATTTCGTCTTCATTATCAGAGATATGGCGGATATTGACAGAGGATCAGCGGGAGTTAGTGCGTGAAAGTGCAGAGATCGTTCATTATAAGAAGGGTCAGATGATTTATGTGGAGGAAGAACAGCCCTCTAACTTAATCTGTCTATTAAAAGGTAAAGTCAAGATATTCAAAACCGGCGTAGGCGGGCGGACGCAGATCATCCGCATGATACGCCCGGTGCAGTATTTCGGATATCGGGCTTACTTTGCACGCGAATCGTATGTGACTTCGGCTTCGGCATTCGAAAATTCGACTGTCTGCCTGATTCCTATGGAACTTATAGAGGATTTTGTGCGGAAGGACGGAAACTTAGCCATGTTTTTTATCGGACATCTGTCGGTGGATTTGGGCATTGCCGACCAACGGGCGGTAAACCTCACGCAAAAGCATGTGCGGGGGCGTCTTGCCGAAGCACTTATCTTTTTGCGCGAAAGTTACGGCTTGGAAGAAGACGGCGCCACCATCAGCATTTACCTGTCGCGTGACGATTTGGCGAGTCTGTCGAATATGACCACGTCCAACGCCATACGCACTTTGTCGACGTTTGTCGATGAACATGTGATAACCATCGACGGACGAAAAATTAAGATCATCGACGAAGAAAAACTTCGTAAAATAAGCCGCATAGGATAAGAAACTGTTTTGAATTTTTTTATGCGGTGTTTTTTAGTAATTTTTTTTGATGGATTTGGGCTTTCGTTTCGCATCGAATAGCGGGCTATTGGAAAGAAAGGAAAGTTCAAAGGCGTAAAAAAGGGCAAAAAACAGCATAAAAGAATAAACAAAATTAGATCATTCGGAAAATTCAAAACAGTTTCTAAGATTATTAAAAAATTCATCACTACCTTTGCAGACAAATATCTTGTAGAAAGAATGATTCGAAAAATTGCCCGGGCAATACTCACTTCGTACTATAAACCGGTGGAGAAGTTCTTGGAAGACCCCATCGGAACTCAACAAAAAAACTTGGAACTGCTTCTTGAACACGGACGCCACACGCTGTTCGGGTATGAAAAGAAGTTCGATTCGATAGGAAACGCAGAGGACTATGCCGCGAGGCTTCCGGTGATGTCTTATGAAGACTTGCGCCCTTATTTGGATAAAATACTCGTCGACAAACAGCAGAACGTCCTTTGGGATACTCCGGTGAAGTGGTTTGCCATGTCGTCGGGAACGACGCAGGACAAGAGCAAGTACATTCCCGTAACGGAGGAGTCGCTGCAAAACTGCCATTACCGTTGCGGTTACCATATGCTGGCCTTGTATGCTGCGCATTATCCCGACACGGCGTTTATGCTCGGCAAAACGTTGGTGCTGGGTGGTAGCCAACAGATCAACCGCATCGGAGGCGACACGTTTACGGGAGACATATCGGCCATATTGATGAAGAATGTGCCTTTCTGGGCAAAACGCGCCCGAACGCCCGAAAGCATCGCGTTGCTATCGGATTGGGAAGAGAAGTTGGAGAAACTGACCGAGTATGCGGTCAACGCCGATATCCGTGCTTTTGTAGGCGTGCCTTCGTGGACGATGGTGCTGCTCAAAAAAATTGTTGCCGAAACCGGCAAGCCGCTCACGGAATTGTGGCCCAACCTCGAAGTGTTTTTTCACGGCGGGGTGAGTTTCATTCCCTTTCAAGAACAATATGAGCAACTGATTCCTTCGCCCGACATGCATTACTGGGAAACCTATAATGCTTCGGAAGGCTTCTTCGGCGTGCAATACAGCCCCGAATCGAAAGAGATGCTTTTGCTGCTCGATAATGAAATTTATTACGAATTCATTCCCAAGTCGGAATGGGGCGAAGAACGGCCCGAAGCGGTGCCGCTCGAAGGTGTGCAGACGGGTTGCCCGTATGCGATGGTTATTTCCACCAGCGGCGGATTGTGGCGTTATCAGATAGGAGATACCGTGGAGTTTACATCGACCCATCCGTACCTATTTAAGATTACCGGCCGCACGAAGCAGTTCATCAATGCCTTCGGCGAAGAGCTTATTGTGGAGAATGCCGACCGAGCGCTCGATCATGCCTGTCAACGCACCCATGCCAAAATTGTGGAATATACCGTTGCGCCGGTCTATTTCGACTCCCGGCACAACGGGGCGCATGAATGGCTCATCGAATTCGAGAACCAGCCTTCGGATATGGATCTGTTTGTGGAATTGCTGGACGAAAATCTCAAAAAACTAAATTCCGATTACGAAGCGAAGCGTTCGTACAATCTGTCCCTGGGCAAGCCGGTGGTGAAACCGTTGCAACCCGATACGTTTTATAATTGGATGAAACAGAGAGATAAAGCAGGAGGTCAAAATAAAGTGCCGAAGCTTTCCAACGACCGCAAATATGTCGAGAGTATCTTAGCGTTCGTTTCATCGAATTCCTAAAATAGAATAAAAACCGTATGGCAAGGGTTACAACTGAGAAACTTTCCGTAAATTTGCACGTTATAATCGCATTTATTGAGAAAATGAGACTAAAATACAGCTATTTTTTGCTCGTGATTTTGCTATTCGCTTCATGTGGCGAATACAACAAGATATTGAAAAGTACCGATACGAATTTGAAGTACACGTATGCTAAAAAGTACTTCGAAGAAGGAAAATACGAGCGTTCCATCACCCTGCTCGAAGAGTTGGTGCCTTTTATGAAGGGTACGGCAAACGCCGAGGAGTCGCTTTACCTGTTGGGACAGAGCTATTATAACTCGAAAGATTATTCATCGGCCACCCAGATATTCACCACGTACTACACCACTTATCCGAAAGGGGAATATGCCGAGCCTTCGTTGTTTTATTCGGCTTACGGGATGTATCTCGATTCGCCCGATGCGCGTTTGGATCAGACTAAAACCTATACGGCCATTGCCGAGTTCCAGAGATACATGGAAAAGTATCCGCAAAGCGAACGCGCCGAACAAGCCAAAAACTATATGTTCGAATTGCAGGAGAAACTGGCGTACAAAGAATTATTAGCCGCGCAGTTGTATCTCAATCTGGGCAATTACATGGGCAATAATTACGAGTCGGCGATCATTACCGCCCGAGAGGCGATGAAGAGTTACCCGTTTTCGAAATATGTCGAAGATTATCAGATGATCATGCTGCGTTCGCGCTATGAGTATGCGCAGCGAAGCACGGCAAAAGCGCAACCCGAGCGTTTCCGGTTGGTCGTCGATGAATATTTTAATTATAAAAACACTTTTCCCGAAGGGAAATTTGTGGCGGAAGCCGATAAATACTATCGCGAAGCGCAAAAGAAAATTGAGCTTTTGCCGACGAACAATTAATGAATCAGTTGAATTTAGATAAACAAACAAAATAAACAATGGACTATAAAAGAACGACAGCGAGTGTCAATACCGAAACGCGCGATGTGATGAAAATGTCGGAGCCGGTTGGAAATGTGTACGAGATGGTACGCATCATCAGTAAAAGGGCCAATCAGATATCCGTCGAAATGAAACAGGACTTGGATACCAAACTGCAAGAGTTCGCTTCTTACAGCGATAATCTGGAGGAGGTGTTCGAGAATCACGAGCAGATCGAGATTTCGCGTTTTTACGAAAAGCTTCCCAAACCTACCTTGATCGCTATTCAGGAATGGATCGACGGCGAAGTGTATTTCCGTAATCCCGCGAAAGAAAAAGACCAATTCTGACGCTGAAAAGGTATGTTGCAACGAGTACAAACCGTTTTTTTATTGGGGGCTTTCGGCTGTATGGTCGCAGCGATGCTGACTATGGTCATTGCCTTTTCGTCTAACGGTATTACCTACGAGATGACGGCCTGCGTGTGGTCGGCCAATGGCCAAACCACTGCGCAGGTATGGGGCTTGCCCGTTTTGGGGACCCTCGCGATGCTGCTTCCCCTTATCGCCGTCTTCCTTTATAAAAAGCGGAAGAGTCAGATTCGGCTGGCGGTAACGGGTATTTTGGCGATTATCGCCTATTATGCGGCCGTCGTTTTTGCCATATATGGCATTGCGCCTGCTTTCGACATCACCGTCTTGAGGGTGGGGGCGGGAGCCGTTGCGCCGTTGGCGGCGTTGGCGCTGAACGGGCTCGCCATCCGGCGGATACGCCACGATGAAGCATTGATACGGTCACTCAACAGGCTGCGATAACACACACACAACGATCTTCATAAAGCAATGAATAAAGGTGATTTATCTGTAACGGATAAGTTGCCTTTTTTCATGTCCCGCCTCTATTTCGTCCCTTAATACCGGCAGATCCGTTCAATCGAATGGCGAAGAAAGCGGGAAAAAGGAACGAGCATAGGCGACTTTGTTTCGTTTCGAGCTTAAAAACAGACTCGATCGACTGTTTTACCTCCTTCTAAGGCCTAACAACAGACGAAACCGTTCGTTTTAGCCCTCTCTTAGGGTTAAAATAGTACTTCCTAAGATATTTTTGCCCTCTCTTAAGCTTAAAATAGTACTTCCTAAGATATTTCAGCCCTTTTTTAAGGTTAAAATAGTACTTCCTAAGATATTTTTGCCTTCTCTTAAGGTTAAAATAGTACTTTCTAAGATATTTTTGCCCTCTTTTAAGCTTGAAATAGTACTTTCCGGACTGTTTGAGCGCTTTTTTAAGGTGAAAGATTGCCCGTATCTGGCGGGGCGATTGGAAGTCAGTACCGGTGTTAAGGAATGTCATCCGGTCATGACAACTTTAGCCGCAGGAAAGATTCTGAAAATTATCGTCAAAATAAAAAATGGCCTATCTTTGTAGAATCTTTATAATGGGATACCAGAGTATCCCTCGTTGTGAATAAAGAATAAATAGTCAATCAAATGAAAATAAACAAAAAACAGGTGTTGCTTGCCTTAATTGCAACCTTTTTATTAACAGCTTGCGGAGAAGAGATCATCCAAAGACTGAATTTACTCGATTATATCGCATTAAATGCCGGAACCGAGGGAACCATCAACATTTCTGCCGGCAATCCCCCTTATCGTATTGAACTGTCGGATGCTGCCATAGCGACGGCCACGGTGAAAGATTCTGTGATTACCGTAAAAGCGCACAAAGAAGGAGAAGCAACTTTGTTGCTGACCGATAAAACGAATCAACATGTGGCGATCAAGGTGTCTGTCGGAATACCGCCGATAGAATTTACTAAAGAGTATACCGCCGAAACCATGCAAACGGTGTTAAGCGAATTCGGTATCGGTTGGGAAGAGTTTGATGAACAAGGCGCCGGACATATTCGTATTAAACCTGCCGGGGCCGACAAACTTCTCTATTTTACATCCAACAAGAGATGGATCGGAATGGTTATTACTTCCAAGACCATTATTAAAGGACTGAATTCCGTTAACCCTCTGTTAATAGACGACAAAGGCCTTACCTTCAAGACGGCCGAAGAAGAACTCTACCATTATTCTTTCGGCGTGCTTTACAAAGAACAGTATTATTTTCTGAATATATATGATGTGGAAAAGAAAGCCGATGTAACGGGCAAAGAGGTAACAATTGTCAGGGGAGCATATATAAAAGCTGTGCAGTAACATCGGCATTGCTATTGTAATCTATTTGAAAATGTCTGCCGGGGCGTCGTTTGGAGCGATGTCCCCACTTCTCATTTGCCGTTTCTTCCTCCTTATAACTAATGATATTTCTTCCGAAAAATCCTTACTTTTAGGGATTGTGAACACTGTTCAGAGGCCGTATTTTTGTGAAAAAATAAAATGGAGGAAGAAACAATCGATATATTAAAAGACGTAACCGAAGGCGAGTACAAAGAAGGCTTTCAGTCGGACATTGAGACGGAATATCTTCCGAAAGGCCTGAATGAGGATATTATTCGCGCCATCTCCCAAAAGAGAGAGGAGCCCGACTGGTTGCTCCGCTTTCGCCTCGATGCCTATCATCACTGGCTTACCCTGACGATGCCCCGATGGGCGCATTTGAACATTCCCGACATCGATTTTCAGGAGATCATTTATTATGCGGCGCCTAAAAAGAAGAACGGGCCCAAAAGCCTGGATGAAGTCGATCCCGAACTGTTGAAAACATTCGAGAAACTCGGCATTCCGTTGGAAGAGCGGAAAATATTGTCGGGAGTTGCGATGGATGCGGTGATGGATAGCGTTTCCGTGAAGACGACCTTCAAAGAAGAATTGGCTAAAAAGGGAGTTATCTTTTGTTCATTTGCCGATGCGGTGAAAGAATATCCCGAATTAGTAAGACAATACTTGGGCAGTGTGGTTCCGTACACCGACAATTTCTTTGCCGCACTCAATTCCGCCGTGTTCGGCGACGGTTCGTTCGCCTATATTCCGAAAGGAGTTCGTAGCCCGATGGAGTTATCCAGTTATTTCCGCATGAACGCCCTCAATACGGGGCAGTTCGAGCGCACCTTGATCATTGCCGACGACGATGCCTATGTGAGTTATCTGGAGGGGTGCACGGCTCCCATCCGCGACGAGAATCAACTCCATGCGGCCATTGTCGAAATCATCGCGTTAGACCGAGCGGAGGTCAAATACTCCACCGTGCAAAACTGGTATCCCGGCGACAAAACGGGGCGGGGGGGCGTGTTCAATTTCGTTACCAAACGCGGCCTGTGTAAAGGCGAATCTTCTAAAATATCCTGGACGCAGGTCGAAACCGGTTCGGCCATCACTTGGAAATACCCGAGTTGCGTCTTGCAAGGCGATTATTCGAGCGGCGAGTTTTATTCGGTGGCCATCACCAAGAACGCGCAACAGGCCGATACCGGTACGAAGATGATTCATATCGGGAAAAAGACCAAAAGCCGCATCGTGTCCAAAGGGATTTCCGCCGGCGTATCGCAAAACTCTTTCCGCAGCCTGGTGAAAATGACCGCCCATGCGCAAAACTCCCGCAATCATTCGCAGTGCGACAGTTTGCTCATCGGAGACCGCTGCGGGGCGCATACTTTCCCGTATATGGATATCGACAATAACTCCGCCGTACTGGAGCACGAAGCTACGACGTCGAAAATAAACGAAGACCAGTTATTTTATTGCAATCAGCGCGGAATTCCCACCGAAGAGGCCGTCAGCCTCATCGTAAACGGCTACGCGAAAGAGGTGTTGAACAAGCTTCCCATGGAATTTGCCGTTGAAGCGACGAAGCTTTTGCAGATAAGCCTCGAAGGGAGTGTCGGATAAATATAAAATCAAAACAATCATGTTATCAGTTAAAAATTTACATGCTTCCGTTAATGGAAAAGCGATATTAAAAGGAGTCGATTTGGAGGTCAAGAAAGGCGAAATACATGCCATTATGGGGCCCAACGGCTCGGGCAAAAGCACGTTTGCTTCCATCCTTGCCGGTAATCCGGTTTATGAAGTGACCGACGGCGAAGTGGCTTTCGAAGGGGAAGAGCTCCTCGGTTTATCTCCTGAAGAACGTTCGTGGAAAGGACTCTTCCTCAGTTTTCAGTATCCGGTGGAGATTCCCGGCGTCAGCATGGTCAACTTTATGCGCGCCGCCCTGAACGAACATCGCCAATACAACGGGCAAGCCCCGATTCCTCCCGGCGAGTTCCTGGCGTTGATGCGCGAAAAACAAACGCTTATCGGGGTGGATAAAGAGATGATCCAACGGTCGGTGAACGATGGCTTTTCGGGAGGCGAGAAAAAGCGCAACGAGATATTCCAAATGGCTATTCTCCAACCGAAGTTGTCCATCCTCGACGAAACGGACAGCGGGCTCGACATCGATGCCTTGCGCATCGTGGCCGCCGGACTTAACAAACTCAAGCGCCCCGACAACGCGACGATATTAATCACCCATTATCAACGTTTGCTCAATTATATCCGGCCCGATATCGTGCACGTCATGTACGAGGGGCGGCTTGTGCGCAGCGGCGGGCCCGAATTAGCGCTCGAGTTGGAAGAAAAAGGATATGATTGGCTCAAATAGACGAATATGAAATACGATACAGATTATTTTGAGTCGAACCGGGACTCGATTTGCCAACAATGTTCTCCCTTGTTGAACCGGCCGAGGCAAGAGGCTTTCGAAGTGTTCCGAAAAAACGGTTTTCCCGCGTATGGCAGCGAAGATTATCAGCATACCGATATCGAGAATCTATTGAAGATAAACGTTGGCATCCGTCAGCGGCTCACGCAACAACAAGCTGTCCGGTATATGGTTTCGGACAGGGGCATGCATCCGGAGCCTTTTCATCAGGATTATCTCATAAACGGATATGCTTATAAGGATGCTTCTTCCCGGCCATTACCGGAGGGGATATTTTCCGGCGGCTTAAACGATTTTGCGGAAAAATATCCCGACGTGTTCTCCGCTTATTACAATCGGCAGGCAAAGCAACACGGCGGCGGGTTGTCGGCGTTCAATACGATGTTCGTACGGGACGGCTATGTGCTGTATGTGCCTGAAAACAAGAGGAGCGACGCCATTATACAGTTGACGCACCTCGTGGAAGCGGAAGAAGACGCAATGGTCATCAGCCGCTTGCTGATTATTTTGGAAAAAGGCGCCGAAGCCAGGATCGCCGTCTACGACCGTTGCCCGGCGGAGAAGGCAAAGTCGGTGACGATACAGGTTTCCGAAATATATGCGGGGGAAAACGCCTCGTTGGAGTTTTACCATGTGGAGGAAAGCGCCGCCCGCTCCACGTTGATTACCGATAACTTTATCCGGCAGGAGCGGTATTCGAATGTCAAACTCAATACCCTTTCCCTCGAAAACGGCATAACCCGCAACAACTACCGGGTCGGTTTGGACGGCGAATATGCCGAACATATTTTGAAAGGATTGGTGATTGCCGATAAAGAACAGCATGTCGATAACCATACCGTTATCAATCATAATGTGCCGCATTGCCATAGCGATGAATTGTTTAAATATCTCTTGTCGGAAAAATCGATGGGAGCGTTCAGCGGAAAGATAAATGTGGCGGAAGATGCGCAGAAGACGATGGCGTATCAAAATCACCGCAACCTGTTGGACGGCCCCGATTGCCGGGTGTTCTCGAAGCCTCAGTTGGAGATATATGCCGATGATGTGAAGTGTTCCCACGGCATGACAACCGGGCAGATGGACGAAACGGTTCTCCTGTATATGCGTGCCCGCGGCATATCGGAAAAGGAAGCCCGCATGATGCTCCGTGTCGCTTTTGCCGGCGAGATTATAGAGGGCATCGGCGACGAGAGCCTGAGGGAGAACTTGAGGCGATGGGTGGAAAACCGCCTGAGAACGCAGAATGACTAAAAAGTGCAGCATGACGGCAGGAGAACAAACGATTATCGCATCGGCGAAAGAGGAGTTTATCAAAAAAGGGTTTAAGGATGCATCCATGCGGGTCATCGCCAAACAAGCAGGCATGACGGTCGGCAATGTCTATAATTATTTTCAAAGCAAAGACGATTTGTTTTGCCGCACCATGCAGCCGCTTATCAAAGCCATCGACGCTATTTTTGCAGAACATAACAGCGAGCATAATCTTTCCCTCGACGTATTTTTCGATTACTCGTATCAAAGCCATACGATGAATGCGATCCTCGAGTTGACCGATAACTTTGCTTCCGAGCTCAAGTTGTTATGGTTTTGTGCCGACGGCTCTTCCTTGGCGGGTTACAAAGATGCGCTCGTTACTCAACAAACCGCGATCGGCATCGAGTACCTGCGGCTGATGCACGACAAATATCCGCAGTTGAGTATCGATATTTCCCCTTTTTTCCTTCACCTGACGAGTACTTTTTGGATTACGCTTATCGGGGAAATGATCCGCAACAGCCATCTTACCCGAGAGGAAAAACAACAAGCCATCGGCGAGTACATCCGTTACGGGGTCGCCGGCTGGAAAACATTAATGCACGTATAATCATCTATATTATATAATCAACAAATGAAATCTCAAAAACAATCTTCTACACTCGCCCGGCTACGAAGCTATATGGGAAAGAAAGGCGTACTGATGCCTTTCTCCATCACGTTTTCGGTACTGGGAAACATTCTCGGGATGCTGCCGTTCGTGTGCGTATGGCTCATCATCCGGGCCTTGTTTACACAAGGTCTTGCCGCCTCGGGAAGCGACATTGTCCGTTATGCCTGGTGGGCCTTCGGCTTTTCGATCCTTTTTATCCTGTGTTATTTCACCTCGCTGATGCTGTCGCATCTGGCGGCATTCCGCCTCGAGCGGAACCTGCGTTATGAGGCCATGCAGCGGGCCGTGCGCATGCCGTTGGGCTTTTTCACCAGGAATACGACCGGCAAAATGCGCAAGGTCATCGACGATAACGCCGGCATCGTGCATACGTTCGTTGCGCATCAACTGCCCGATTTGGCGGGAGGCCTAACGGTGTTCGTCGCCACGTTGGTGCTGATGTTCGTGTTCGATTGGCGCCTCGGGCTGGCCTGCCTGGTCCCGTTGCTCATCGCGTTCGCCCAATTTTATAGGATGATGGGAAAAGACTATGGCGCAACGATGCAACAATATATGACGTCGCTCGAAGCCATGAATACCGAAGCCGTGGAGTACGTCCGCGGAATACCGGTCGTAAAGGTTTTCCAGCAAACGGTCTATTCGTTCAAACGGCTTTATGATAGTATTATGGCTTACAATAAGTGGGTGAAGGAATATGCCGCTTCCATGTGTAAAGCGATGAGCATTTACACGGTGGCGATTAACGGATTCGCCTTTCTGCTGGTGCCGGCGGCCATCATTCTCATCCTTATCGGCGGCAGTTGGCAGGAAATTACGCTGAATTTGATTTTTTATGTCCTTATCACGCCTTTCTTCGGACAATGCATTATGAAGTTGATGTATGTCGTGGACGGTTACCGTCAGGCCGGTGAAGCCGTAGGGCGCATCGAAGCCCTGACCGACGAACGGCAACAACTTCAGACGCCGCGGGCGTTGACCATGCCGGACACGTACGACATTTGTTTCAAACAGGTCTCTTTCCGGTACGATGATGCTTCGAAAGAAGCGCTTTCGGATGTCGATTTATCCATTCCGCAAGGCAAAACGGTGGCGTTGGTGGGCGCTTCGGGTAGCGGCAAAACCACGCTTGCCCGCCTTATCGCGCGCTTTTGGGATGCCGGCAGCGGCAAGGTGACCATTGGCGGCGTCGATGTGAAGCAGTTGCATCCCGACGAGCTGATGCGGCACATTTCGTTCGTGTTCCAAAACACCGAACTGTTCAAGACATCCATCCGAGAGAATATCCTTTACGGCAAGCCGGATGCGGCGCCCGGCGAAATCGACCGCGCGGTGGAGCTCGCACAATGCCGCGATATTATCGGCAAGTTGCCCGCCGGCATCGACACCAAAATCGGCACCGAAGGCATTTATCTTTCGGGTGGCGAGCAACAACGTATCGCTTTGGCGAGGGCTTTCCTGAAAGATGCGCCCATCGTGCTGCTCGACGAGGCGACGGCCTTTGCCGACCCCGAAAACGAACACGAAATACAGCACGCCTTGCGTCGCCTTATGCGGGGAAAGACGGTGGTGATGATTGCGCACCGCCTCACTTCGGTAACCGATGCCGACACCATCGTGGTGATGGATGAAGGGCGCATAGCCGAACAGGGAACGCACGCTCAGCTACTCGAAAAAGACGGCATCTACCGCCGTATGTGGAAGGAATATCAACAATCGGTCCGATGGGCTATTTAACAAGAAAACAAAACATGCTTCACTCGATACAAAAACGGTTCGCTATGAGCGAACAAGGCGCTAAAGATTTTATGAAAGGGGCGCTATGGACAACGGCGCAGAACATTTCGTTCATGCTGCCCGTCATGCTGGTTTATTTATTTTTGCAAGACATTTTAGCGGTTTATCTGGAGGGGCGCGAGACGGCGGGCGTCCCGTTGTGGGGATATCTTGCCTTCAGTGTCGCGGCTATTGCCGTGATATACGTCGTAACCCGTCATCAGTATGATAATACCTATCTCAATGTGTATAACGAAAGCGCCGTACGCCGTATTTCGCTCGCCGAAAAGTTGCGCAAGCTGCCGCTTTCTTTCTTCGGAAAGAAAAACCTGTCCGATCTCACCTCCACCATCATGCAGGATGCTACCGAGTTGGAGCATACGTTCTCGCATGCCGTGCCGCAATTGGTCGGCTCGCTGGTCACCTTGTTTTTGGCGATCATCGGATTGAGTTTTATGAGTTGGCAACTGACCATCGCCGTCTTTTGGGTCGTTCCCGTCGCGCTTATCGTGCTTTGGATCACGAAACGGATGCAGGAGAAAGAACATCGGGCGAGTTATGTGCAAAAGCGTGCTGTGACCGAGAAGATACAGGAAGGGATTCTTCAGATTCAGGAGATCAAATCGTACGGGCACGAAGACGCTTATCTGCGGGAGCTTTGCGGCATGCAGGAAACGTATGAAAAAGGACAGATTAAGGGAGAGTTGATTGTGGGAGGCATTATTAATGTCATTCAGGCTGTTATCAAACTCGGATTACCGACATTGATACTGGTCGGAACGACGTTGCTGCTCGCCGGAGAGGTCGATTTCCTGACTTACTTGTTCTTTCTCATTCTTTCTTCCGTCATTTTCAATCCCCTGTTGATTGCCTTGGAGCAGACAGCCGTGTTGTTCTTCCTCGATATCCGGATCAACCGCATGAAAGAGATCATGGATTTGCCCGTGCAAGCCGGCGCGTCCGATTATCATCTCGATGATTACAGCATTCGTTTCGACGGGGTGGAATTCTCTTATAAAGACAGCGACGAGCGGGTATTGCACAATGTGTCGTTCGAAGCGCGTCAGGGACAAGTGACCGCGTTGATCGGGCCTTCGGGCGGCGGCAAAAGCACCTCCGCCAAATTGGCCGCCCGCTTTTGGGATGCCGATAGCGGAACCATCACTTTGGGCGGCGCCGACATCACGGGCATCGATCCCGAGGCGTTGCTCAAAAACTATTCGATTGTTTTTCAGGATGTCGTTCTGTTTAACGCTTCGGTGATGGATAACATTCGCATCGGCAAAAAAGAAGCGTCCGACGAAGAGGTGTTGAAGGCTGCCCATGCCGCTCAGTGTGATGATTTTGTCGAGAAATTGCCCGACGGATACCATACCATTATCGGCGAAAACGGCAGTACGCTTTCCGGCGGTGAGAGGCAACGCATATCCATTGCCCGGGCTTTGCTGAAAGATGCGCCCATCGTGTTGCTCGACGAAGCGACGGCTTCGGTCGACGCCGAAAACGAAACGAAGATACAGGCCGGCATTTCGGAATTGGTTAAAAACCGTACGGTACTCATCATCGCCCACCGCATGCGCACCGTGGCCAATGCCGATAAGATCGTGGTGCTCAAAGACGGGCGGGTAGTCGAACAGGGAGCGCCGCAGGAATTACTGAAAAAACCGGATGGGGTCTACAAAAATATGGTGGAATTACAAAAGCCATTTTCTTAGCTCTTTGTTCTTTTTTTTACGGGTACTGGGTAAATTCAAAATTATCCCGTATTTTTGTGGGAAGAGAATCTAAAGTGTCTTTTTTTGAAAACAGAGTCTGCTATATTTATTGGTTTTGAGCGAATATTGGTCCGATTCGTTTTTATGGGGATGTTATTTTTCCTGTTTAGCCCCGCTTATGGCGAGTCGTCGGATAAGGGGATGAAGCAAGTGGAGAATAATCGTTTTTGGCGAACCGATAAATTCATCTATTTCAAAGAAAAATTAACGGTTGCTCTACTCATACGGCAACAGGAACCGTTATATAATCTTTCGGGTGTGCTGTTTAAAATAACATCCAACGATCAATCCGACCGTTTGTTTTTAATCGATTGGCAAAAAGACGCTTCGCAGGCCGATTTATTTGTACTCTACAATAATTCGGTCAAAAAATATCCCATTCCGGTCGATAGCGCTTTTATCCGGAATAAAACCCCCGTACGGTTGGATATCGATTTTAAGACGGATGAGGCGTTGTTCACGTTGGGCAATAATTCCATTGTCTTACATCATTTGCGTTTTTCCATTCATAACGGATATCGATTTAGTTTATTACCGCAACTGGCTTATTCCGACGATCCGGAGTTCCGCCCGAGACTCGACGTCTCCGGTGTAACCGTACAAGTCTCTCAAAGTAAGGTCAACAGTACCGTGTGGATATGGTTTCTGGTGATTATCTGTGTGGATGTGATCATCTTCTTTCTCATTCACCGGGTGAGACGCAAGAGAAAAGGACGTTTTCAGCATGAAAACGATATGGTGGTGCAACAGCCCGACGCCTTAAGCGAAGTGGTCTTGCCGGTTAAAAGCGCCGTATATCTGTTCGGCCGGTTTCACGTTTACGACGCCCGGGGCGAGGATATAACGAAAAGTTTTTCGCCGCTCTTAAAGGAAATCTTATGCTTGTTGATCATTTATTCGCAACGAAACGGGATCTCTTTCGATAAATTGAAAGAGTTCCTTTGGGCGGATAAGGGCGATGCGAGTGCCAGAAACAATCGGGCCGTGTATTTCGGGCGGTTGAAAGGAATCCTCGAAAAGTTGGGGACATTTGACATCAACAATGACACCGGATATTGGAAATTACGCTCATCCGACATCTTTATCGATTATTTCCGCTACAAGGAATTGTTGGCAAAGGATTCGATGAATAAGGTTGATATCGAAGAACTTCTTGCCGTTGTTTCCAATGGCAACTTGTTGCCCACAACCGATTACGAATGGATGGATCCCTTTAAAGATGAGGCTTCCAATGAAACGATAGAAACGTTGCTTCGCGTTGCGGCGAACCTGAATATGCAGGATGATACGCGCCTTATACTGAAACTGGCCGATATTATTTTTAAATTCGATTACCTCAATGAGCATGCGCTCTATTTAAAGTGCAAAGCGTATGGCGTTTTAGGTCAACATGCCGGTGCAAAAAACGCTTACGATAAGTTTGTCGAAGAATATAAGAGAGCGTATGGAACTGCTTTCAATGTTCCTTTTAACGATCTCGACAGTAAATGTACCTGCCACCATCGTCCGTGATATAGCTAAAGAAACATCCCCCGGCGAATCATTTCGCAGGAGGATGTCACATCAATAAAAACGTTAATCTTTCTGTATTTTGCGAGGTTGAATCATGTTTTCGGGTTTCAATATTTCGTCGAGTTTGCTTTTATCCAACCATCCTTTTTCAAGCACCAGTTCATATACGCCTTTACCCGTTTGAAGCGCTTCGGCGGCAATGGTCGTCGACTTCTCGTATCCCAGATAAGGATTTAATGCCGTTACCAGCCCGATGCTGTGCAGTACCATGTCTTTGCAACGGTCTTCGTTGGCGGTGATACCTGTGATACACTTGCTGCGCAGCGTGTTCATCCCCTGAATAAGCATTTCGATGTTTTCCAGCAAAGCCAGCGCAATGATCGGTTCCATTACATTGAGCTGCAATTGTCCCGCTTCCGAAGCCATCGTTACGGTCAAGTCGTTACCGATGACCTTGTAGGCGATCTGGTTGACGACTTCCGGAATGACGGGATTGACTTTTCCCGGCATAATGGAAGACCCCGGTTGCATGGGGGGAAGATTGATTTCATTCAAGCCCGTTCTCGGCCCGGAGGATAACAATCGTAAGTCGTTGCACATCTTGGAGAGTTTTACAGCCAATCGTTTGATGGCGGAAGAGTTCATAATAAACACGCCCGTATCGCTGGTGGCCTCGATCATATTGGTCGCAGGAACAATTTCCATTCCCGTAATGCGAGCCAAATGCTTTGTGCATATTCCCGTATAAGCCGGGTCGGAATTAATGCCGGTGCCGATAGCCGTTGCGCCCATGTTCACTTCGAGAAGCAGTTTGCGGTTCTGTTCGAGGCGTTCGGTTTCTTCCTGAAGGGTGGCGGCAAAAGCTTCGAATTCTTGTCCGAGCGTCATCGGCACGGCATCTTGCAATTGTGTACGTCCCATCTTTATTACATGGACAAACTGTCCGGCTTTTTGATGTAATGCCTTGATTAAATTCTCCAGAGATTTTTTTAATTCGCCGACACTACGGTATAAGGCAATCTTTATTGCCGTGGGATAAGCGTCATTGGTCGATTGCGACAGGTTGACATGGTTATTCGGATGGCAAAAAGTGTATTCGCCCTTTTGATGTCCCAATAGTTCGAGCGCCCGGTTGGCAATCACCTCATTGGCATTCATATTGGTTGATGTGCCGGCCCCTCCTTGCACCATATCCACCTGGAAATGGTCCCGCCATTGGCCGTTTTTAATTTCTTCACAGGCCTTTACAATGGCGTCGGCGATGGTTTTATCCAACAGACCGAGGTCCTTGTTGGCCAATGCGGCCGCTTGCTTCACATCCGCCAATCCATAAATGAATTGGGGATAATCATACAATTTCGAACGGCTGATGGTGAAATTATCCAACGCCCTCATGGTTTGAATACCGAAGTAATATTCTACGGGTACTTCCATTTCCCCCAGTAAATCGTGTTCTGTCCGCGTTTTCCCGCTTAATGTAAATTTTGTAATATCCGTCATAATAATGTGAATAAATAAATATCAAAGGTATCGTTAAAAAACAACATGAACAAGAAATTGTGCTTGCCAATTGTGACTATTTGTTATGTCTTCGGGCAAATCGAGGTAGGTTCCGGCTAATTGAAGTTTCAATCTGTTATCGATAATGTATTTCGAAATGCCGGCTGTATACTCGCTTGCCTTTTCTATGAGCGCGTTCTTTTCATCCCATTCGGGGCATACGGTGCTGTAACGTAAATCAACGGCCCACTTGTTTTTGAACAAATAACCGGTCTCAACGGTAAAGCCGTTTCCTAACCTTAGATAATCGGCTATTTGTTTCGGCTGTAATTTCGAATTCGTTGAAGGGGCGGTGTAAAGATTCTGCAAATCATTCCCTACCGCATTCACGTATTCCGCCAAAAACGAGAAGCCTCTGTATTTCAATAATAAATCGACGGATAATTTTTGATAGTCGGGATAGGCTGCCGTACCCGTGCTGTCGTACAAAATAAAATCGCCGTGGCCTTGTCCTATCGGATTACTGACGCCGTCATTATAACTATATCCCACGCCCAATGCGATTTTTACGGTTTTCTCACGGGCGAAGTCGGCTCCCCGTAAATCGTTTTGTCCCGTAAAGAATCCCAACGGATAGAGGGTGGCTCGGGCAGAATAGTTTGCCCCGCCCAAATCGAAATCGGTCGAACTGCTGCCGAAGGAATTACGCCCGTCGCCGCTGGTAACCGATACACCCAAATCAATTCCGACACTTCCGAGTTTGTTTCGTGTTTCCACAAACAAACCTAACTCGCGGCCGGTTTCAAAAAATGTTTGATTCACAAGACTCCGGTTTCCTAAATTCAAAGCCTGGTCATCATACAGCATCGAACGTGGCCCGGCTAACGATTGCTTCTGTCCGGCCGAAAGCTTCAGCCATTTCACCGGCTTATACGACATCCAGGCATCTAACAACGGATAGGGATCCGCAAAATCGAGTTGCAGCATGAATCCGAACTTGTCATGATAATAATCGCCGCCGATATTGAATAATCCCCGTTGAATGCCGAAGCGGTTTTCCCCCGGTTCCGAGGCGTATTTGGAATAGGTCGCATCCATTTGTAGATATCCTCCGATGTTGAAGAGATGCATACCGTTGTCTAATTGTATATTCAATCCCTTTCCAAGTTCGAATCCGACTTTGTTTTCGTTTACCTGCGGATACAGGGCTATTGTAAACGATAAGAACAGTAAAAATGAGAGTATTTTTTTCATTAGAGTTGTTGTTTAGTGATTCTCGTAAAATGACTAATAAGCTATTTCGTGAAACGATAAATGGGAACGTCGTTGCCTGTTTCCACCTCTATCACCCGGTAATTCACAAATCCGTTGGATGATTCCGGTTCCAATAATACCGTCGCTGCGCGTATGTGTTTCTGCCGTGTGTCCACTTTAAACGTTCCTGCCGGAAGCGTCACTTTTCTTTTAGTGGTTTCCACCCGCACCGATACGGGATAGATTCCTCCGATTTCACTCGCACTCTCTACCGCAGAAAGAACGGTGTGTACTTCCGCTTCTATTTCGACGGCGGTCGGAAGCATCGTGACCTCCACTCCCATGTTTTGAAGAATGCGGATCGCATCGTACTCTGTCGGCAGAATGTAATAAGCATCGGGTAAAGGCCGCGTTTGCGTAGGGGTGGAACGTGTATTAAACGATGCGTCAATAGTTACATCCACGAGTTCATTGCGAATCAAATCAAGAAACGGTAACGTATAATCCGCAACTTTTTCGGAACGGAACCGTACCGCTATATCGCTACGGTCGTTCTGCGCTTCTTCTATGGCCGAAAGTACTTCGGCTCGATTCCGATATGCAGTCTCTGCTATGGCAAGTGCGGCAAGATAGCCGCCGTAAGTACGCCGTTTGAGGGATGTTCTCCCCAGATGGATTCCCCTTGTTTCCACCAATAAAGAAATGATATTCTTTAGAGCCATGGCATTGCTGGTCGAGCGCGGAGAGGCGCCTCCGATAGGAATGGATAGTTTACCGTAATGGTTGCTCGAAGAATAATAGGTGTGATGCGTCAGATGTTGCTCATCGAGCTTTTTCCTGATATTCACGAGAAACAGGTTATCCACCGTATTTCTCAATGCCGAAGGAACATTCGGATTGCCGCTGTATAAAAGCATCACATCCCAAGGCGTCGTTAAAGCCTTTGTAGGAGCTATTTTAAGAAAATCGGTCCGTAACGGTTGAAATTCATGAAAGTCGACCGATACATGGGGACGGATTTTGTTTACGACCTCATGAAGCGCTTTGGCTTCGGGCGTTTGCAGTTTACTTTGGTCGCGATTCATATCGATGTTGTTGGCCGTACGTCTTGAAAATGATTCTCCGCCGTCGATATTCACCATCGGCATAATAAAGAAATTAAGCTTGTCGAGTAGATAGCCCAATGACGGATCGTTTACGATTCGGTCGATAAAATAGAGCATCGATTCCGTCCCGGCCGGTTCATCGCCATGCACGCGGGCAAAGAACAAAACATTCAGCTTATCGGTATTGCCGCTTTTCTTACGGATTGTCACAAGGGGAATATCCTTTCCCTTTTGTGTTTTGCCGACAATTTCCATTTGCAGCAGTAATGGATTCCGTGCGATATGGTTGTTCAGAAAAACGTTCATCTCTTCATACGTCGTAAAGCCTCTTCGTTTCTGAAAAGCCGGAGTATTGATCTCGATGTCGGGTTCGGGAAAGAATTTTTCCGTTACTCTTTTAGGCTCATGCCATTGCCCGAAAGCGGAAACCAAACAAACAAATACCATTAAAACCGTGAGATAAATAGATTTCATTTTTTGCATCATCATATAGTTAAAAAGATATTTGGGTTAATACATTGAATAGCGTTTCATAACCGGAAAAAGTTCCGTTTGAGTATCGTACCTCCCCGTCGGTTTTGTAAAAGCTGGCTGTCAACTGAATTTTCGTTGAATAATCGTTCGTCAGATATTTGGCTACCGAAAATTCGAAAATATCATTCCGCTTATAGTAAAGATCGTTGTTCAAATACGAGTATTTATCGGGAATGATATGCGTATAACGGGCATTTACCGTCCAGAAGTTCCGGAAAAGATATCCCCCTTGCAGATTAAAAGCCGATCCGAGAATCAGGCGGTTTTTGATGTAATTCTCAATGTTCTGTTCCCCGTCGATTTCAAACGAATCGGAGGTCGAGCCGTCGGCGCGCACACGCGAGGTTATCGTCGAAGGCACATAGGCCCATGTTTTGGTATATTCCGCCATAAAGTTCCATCCACGGTATTTGAAGAAAAAATCGAGATTCGTACGGGCGAAGTCCGGCAAATCTACGTTACCGGCTTCGTTTAGATAAAGGATGTCGCCGCTTGAATTTCCTCCTCTGCGGTCGCTGGTTCCGTCATTATAACTGTATGAAGCGCCGAGACTCAATTTGGGAGATACTTCATAGGCTTTATCACCCAAATAATAATCTCCTCCGTCGCGGAAAAGCCCGAAAGGATAATAATTGACGCGGGCGCCGTATTTAAGTCCTCCGTATCTTTTTCCGAAAGTAAATCCGCCGTCGCCGTCGGTTATGGCTAACGCCGGCCTCAGGTAGGCATCCGCTCCCACTTTATACGAACCTTGTGCAAAAACGCCTACTTCGCGAATGGTACCGAAGATAGATGCCAAGCGGCTTCGTTCGGATAGTTGTAGGGAGGACGAACTCATGAAGTTTTCCCGGTTATCGGTCATTGTGGACCGTTGTCCGAAGGTAATCGACAGGCGGCTGTTCCCCCAAGGGCGGTAAGCGACCCAGGCATCCATAAGCATGTCGCCGCTATCGGTATCGCCCGATGATTCGCTTCCTTTCACCATATCGATGCCTATCCTGTAACGAATCCGGTCTTTCATTGCATATCCGTTTAAGCGGATTCTTGCCCTGCGTACACGCCAACGAGAATATAAATCGTCGTCGCCGGAATATGTTTGCGTCAGGAATGTCGATTGTACATATCCTGTAAGATTCATCATGTAGTTTCCGTCGGGCGATGAAAAACGCAATCCGTTCCCTAAATAATATTTATGTACGATAGGCGCGTTTACTTCAAACAAGGAATCGGGTATGACGGAAATGTCTTCAAGCCCTTCGATGCTCATGTCCATATCATCCTCTACTTGTGCGGAAACGTAACAGGAGATAAACGTAAGGATACATACCATTATAAACTTATATCCCATTTTATTGATTTTAATGTGATTGAATGTTGTTTAGTTTTCAAATGAGCCTTTTTTGGCAACCCCGTCTTTCATCACGATTTTACCTCGGGCGATAACCGTATGAAGGTCATAGCCGGGGGTAAAGAAGCAAAAATCGGCATCGTAACCTACTTGTATTTTCCCCTTGCCTTTCAGGCTCATCGTTTTAGCCGAATTCTCCGTCACTAATTTAAACGCATCTTTTGGCGCCAATCCCCCTTCTTTTATCAGTTTGACCGTTTGCTCCAGGTTTCGGTGCAGCGGAGCCAGCGTATATGTTTCTTCACCGGTTTCGGGATCTATTCTACGCACGCCGCCGTTGCCGTCGCTGCTGAAAGTCATATTGTCAATCGACACCCCTTCCTTCAATGCGATAAGGACTCCCTTATACGGGTCGGTATATTGAGTGCCGCCGGTAGATACATCCATCATCCCGCCCATTTTTGCAAACTCGATTGCCTGGAAGAACAAATGTTCCGTACGAATTGTATGAGTGGGAGAGATGTAAGGGATAAGGGAAGGATATTTTTTTGCGATGTCGAGCAAGAGTTGCATTCCTTCGGGAAGAGCGCCCAAGTGCACGTGCATGACGCCTCTTTTAGCCGAAGTAAACCCGCCGAGGCGTACCTGGCTGATGATTTGCAATAAGTCGGCTTCGGTCGGAAAAGACGACCGGTCGTCGCAAATGGCGATTTTGCAACCGATCACGGGATCGATAAAAATAAGATCGTTCGCAATACAATCGGTGAGGGTAGGGGTCGGCAGGCCGTAAAAGCCGGTAAGCATATAAGCCGACAAGCCGTTCATGCGTAACGATTGGGTCTTTGCGTATAATTGAGGTAATTGTTTGACAAAGCCGTCGGTTCCCAACAACCCTACTACGGAGGTCGTGCCGCATTTAATCAAGTCCTCCATCCGTACTTCGGGAGCAAGGGAAAAGAATCCCGTCTGGCCTCCTCCTCCCGAAGTGTGAACATGTATATCGATTAATCCGGGAGTGGCAAGGGCTCCTTCCATATCGATTGTTTCCACAGGCAGGCTGCCGGTGTCGAGATGGCTTCCGATAGCGGCGATTTTTTCGCCGGCGATAAGGACATCGGTTACTTCTCCTTTTTCGGAAGTAACCGGTCGGATATTTTTCAGTAGTTTCATACGCTTAGTTTTTAATAAATGATAGTGAGTAATAGAGTTTTATTTTCGATTTGATTACAAGAACAATTGGTTATATATCAACATAAACAGTAATGTTCCACCCAAAGGAATCATATTCCGTTTCGCCAGTTCGAAAGTCGATACGCCCGCAATCTCAGCAGTTGCAATCACCACGCCTGCAATGGGAGAAGTTGCCCGGCCCATACTTGCCGATAATTGCATGGGAAGTACCATATCTACCGGAACCATGCCGAAACGCTGTGCAATGCCGGGAATGAGCGGCCCGAAAGAAAAGAAGGAGGCGTTTCCACTGCCCATAAGCGTAGCCGCAAGGAAAATGATAATGGCTATGATGACTCCGATAACGGCCCCCGAGAATCCCAGATGTGTAGACCCCTGTACCAACGCTTCTATGAATCCTAAGCTGATAAGGCCATTGGAAAATATTTCAGCCGAGACGATGAGTGTTACGACACTTGCAAAGACTTTGCCCATTCCTTCCCAGAAATATTTCAAATTTTCGAACATTTTGGTAATGCTTTTTACGCGAATCAATTCAAAAATAATAGCTACGAATAGCGAGATAATCATCGCGGTTGTCGTATTCAACTCGATAGGAGGATTGAATAGTTGCAGGTATCTCGAAAAGACAATCAATAATACAATGGGCAGGAGAGGTAAAACGGCATAAATGAGCGGAACATCCACGTCGAAATTTTCGTGAACGACCTTTTCGGTTTGCGCCGGCTTCTTTGCCGCATCTTTTTTGTCGTAATACCGGCTGGTAATATAATACAACAACATTAAAACAATGGTCATGGGAATGACAATGGGTAATTGGTATTCCAGAAAATAGGAGATACTGTTGAGTTCCGAAAGTTCCGATGCGCGTAAGGTATTTGCCGAACTGGGTCCCATATCGAATACCGTACAAGCTGTAATCACTGAGACGGCGGTTAATTTACTTACGCCGATACGGATGAGGACGGGCATGATGGAAGCCACCAGCAACAGTCCCAAACCGGTAGCGCTGGGGATACTGATAAAGAGGATTTGCCCGATAGGAATGATGGATATGGCGGCAATATAGGGGAATTTTTTAAATAACGACAAAGGTTGCATGGATACATATACCAATGCGTCACTGGCTTTGATCCGTTTCATATAATCCACATAGCCACCGATGGTCATGATCATGAACCCGACATTCATTAAATTCGATGTGAAAGTTTCTTCTATTTTTTTGAATAAATCGAAGGCTACCAATCCGGTTGTTCCTGTGACATCCACATTCTCCAATCCGATGAATAACCCGATTGTCATCATGAGGATACCCATAATCAGAAGGACTCCCTGGGGATTGTGATTCCTGTATAGCAAGATGGCTGTGACAATAATAAATTGAATGGCAATGAATGCCCCTACATAGATCATACCTGTTATCGTTTATGTTGTTTTTATAGATCGGGAATCAAGATATTTCCGGCTTTATTCGGAAATTACACCGTCTTTCGTTTCGAGTTGACCGAACAATGCGGCCGGAATAGTAAAAGGAGCGTCCGTATTTCCCGAGACATTGATATAAGTCAGTTCGCTAAAAGTTCCGGGAAGCTTAAAGCCATCTTTCGTGAGATGATGATTGGGTAAATGAATGTGATTGATGGTCGGGTTTTGAGAGAGATCGATAGAGATAAGCCATCGATTGTCCGGCGCCGAATCGGAGGTGCTTGCCGCATAGCGAAGCCTTGTCAGGGAGGGCGGAACAATCAGTTCGTTCACAAAGTTTGAATTCATCTCCAAGGTGGTTAGCTTCGTCAGCATAGACAAGTCTAATTTACCGGTCAGTTGGTTGGAGGTGAGTTTTATTTCCGTCACATTCGTGAAAAATTGAATGCCGTCGAGTGAGGCGATCTTCTGATTAGCCGTTTGAACGCCGGCAGCTTCCAACTCCTTCATTCTGGCGTTATCTTTTACGAGATAAAGGATATTGACGGTCACTGCTATCTTTTTATCGAGGATAATGTTTCCGTCGCTTTCAAAAGCAATACCTTCGGGTAGCTTGTTTCCGTCGCCGGCCTCTAACTTACTGTTGTGGATAAGATATTCGCCGAAAGCTTTGTCGTTTAGAATGTATTTATCATCTTCCGGTTCAGGATTGGAATTACCGGCTATGACTCCCTCTTTGGTCGTTAACTGATTATAGAGATCGGCGGGGATTTCAAAAGGAGCGTCCGTATTTCCCGATACATTGATATAAGTCAGTTCGCTAAAAGTTCCGGGAAGCTTAAAGCCATCTTTCG